>Ga0209640_10006198_pt1 | contig 10461 bp, 11 predicted proteins | sample RifCSP10_1_FD_184018 | JGI IMG/M metagenome (GOLD analysis project Ga0209640, IMG submission 184018) | Soil microbial communities from Rifle, Colorado - Rifle CSP2_sed 10_1 (SPAdes) (version 2) | ecosystem: Environmental > Terrestrial > Deep subsurface > Rock core/Sediment | place: Rifle...
CACGGTTTCGAGCTTGAGGCCAAGATAGCTGCCGATTTCCTCGCGGGTCATTCGCAGGTGGAAGTCCGAGGGGGAGTAGCCGCGGCGCGTGAAGCGCTTGGACAGGTTCAGCAGAAACACCGCGAGGCGCTCCTCGGCACGCATCGAGCCGAGCAGCATCATGACACCGTGATCGCGCACGATCTCGCGCGAGAGCACGCAATGCAGGTGCCGCTGCATGGTCGGAATTTCCCGCCCCAGCTCCTCGACCAGCGAAAACGGCAGCACGCAGGCCTCGCAGTCCTCCAGCGCCACCGCATTGCCGTTGTAGGTACCGGTGCCGATGCCGTCCATGCCGAGCAGCTCGCCGCCCATGTAGAAACCGGTCACCTGCTCGCGACCGTCGTCGTTGAGCACCGTGGTCTTGAGAAAGCCGCTGCGGATCGCGTACACGGCGTTGAAATCGTCGCCGGCATTGAACAGCGCCTCGCCGCGCTTCACCCGCCGGCGCGCGTAGACGATCTGTTCCACCCTCGCGACATCCTCGTCGTCCAGGCCCTTGGGCAGGCAGAGTTCCCGCATGTTGCAATTGGAGCAGGTCACTTCGAACTTGCGCGATGCCGTAAACGGCTGCAGCGACGCGGTGCGCGGGGACAGGCGGGTGATGGTTGCGGTCTGCATGGTTTCTCCTCTGCCGTCAGTGCAGCTTTTCCGTGGCGCGCGCCGCAAGGGCGGCACGCACGTTCTCGAATTCCGTGCTCTTGTCGAAGAAGCCGCGCGCGCCCAGGCGCGCCGCGAGCCGCCGGTACGCGTCGGCGGTGAAATTGGTGAGCATGTAGACGTCGATCGCCGGCGCCCGCGCGCGCACCGCGCGCAGCACGTCGAATCCGCTGCCCTCGGCCAGGTTGAGGTCGAGCACCACCGCGTCCGGCTGCGTGTCGAGGATGCCGTGGATCGCCTCTTCGGCGCGGGAGGCCCGCCCGATGGTGGCGGCGCCTTCGATCGTGCCGAGCATCGCCTCCAGCCGTTCCAGGACGATCGGCGAGTCTTCGACCAGGAAGACCTTGAACGCCTGGAATCGAGCGCTGCACATGGCGGGCAGTGTGCGGCGCACGCGGCACGCCCGCTATCGGAGCATGCCGGATTCGGATGTAGGCGGGGGCGGCAGGGCCGTAGGAAATGTCCTACGACAGCTTCTTTTCGAGTGCGTAGCGCACCAGGTCGACGGTGCTTTCCATCCGCATCTTGTGCAGGAGACGGGTCTTGTGGGTGCTGACGGTCTTCACCGAAAGATGGAGTTTCGCGGCGATTTCGCTCAGGCCCTTTCCGGCGACAAGCAGGCGGAAGACCTCGAATTCGCGGTCCGAGAGCAGCGTGTGCGGCGCGGCGTCGCTGCCGTGTGCCGCACCGACGAGCTGCGCCGCCGCCGTCTCGCTGATCTGGACGCCGCCGGCTGCGACTTTGCGAACCGCGGCCACGAGCTGCTCCGAGGCGCTGTCCTTGGTCAGGTATCCCGAGGCGCCGGCCTTGAGCGCCCGCGCCGCGTACTGCTGCTCGCCGTGCATCGACAGGACGAGGATCCGCAGGCCTGGTTTTTCGATCTTGAGGCGCTTGATGAGATCGATCCCCGCGAGTCCCGGCATCGAAAGGTCGAGCACCGCGAGGTCGAAGTCGTTTGACTTCACGAGCGCGAGCGCCTGGTCGCCGTCGGCGGCTTCGCCCGCGACCTCGATGTCCACGGTCGCGGCCAGAAGGTGCTTGAGCCCTTCCCGCACCAGCGTGTGATCGTCGGCAAGCAGTACCCGGATCATGCCGCTTCACCCTGCGCAGGCAACCTCGGGATGCGCACGAAAACGCGCGTGCCGCCGCGCGGCGCGCGGCCGATCTCGACGACGCCCCCGAGATAGCGGACGCGCTCGCGCATCCCCTTGAGCCCCAGCGAGCGCGGCCGCGCCAGATCTTCATCGGCAATGCCGCGGCCGTCGTCCTCGATCTCGAGGTGCAGCATGCTGCCGCCCGCGCCGACCACCACCCAGGCGTGTTTTGCCTGCGCATGGCGCGCGATGTTGGTCAGCGACTCCTGCAGCACGCGGTACAGGGTGATCGCGACCGTCCGGTCCACCTCGGCGAGCGCGCCGTCGCCCGGCAGGTCGAGGCGGCACTCGACGCTCGATCGCTCGGCAAAGTCATCCACCAGCCAGGAGACCGCATCCTGCAGTCCGAGATCGTCGAGCATGAGCGGGCGCAGGTCGGCGGAGATGCGGCGCACCGACATGACCGTGCGGTCGAGCAGCGTGTTCATTTGCGCGGCCCGGGTGCGGAGTTCCTCGTCGGAGGCCGGCAGCCGCTCGCGCACCCACGAGATGTCCATCTTGAGCGCGGTGAGAAGCTGGCCGAGCTCGTCGTGAAGTTCGCGCGCGATGGTCGTTTTTTCCTCTTCGCGCGCCTCGAGCACGCGCGCCGACAGCTCGCGCAGCTCGGCCTGCTGCTGACCGAGCTGGTCCTCGTGCTCCTTGCGGCGCGTGATGTCGCGCAGGATCACGGTGAAGTACCTGCCGCCGCCTTCCTGGGACTGCGAAATCGAGGCTTCGATCGGAAACTCCTCGCCATCCGCTCGCAGTCCCCAGAGCACCGTGACATCGCCCATCCTGCGGCTGGTGACACCGGTGCGGCCGAATTTCTCGATGTGGCCGTGGTGCGCCGCACGAAAGCGCGCCGGAATGAAGCGCTCGAGCGGCGAGCCGAGCGCATCCTGGCGCCGGCAGCGGAATACCGCCTCGGCGGCGCGGTTGAAAAGCACGATGCGCTGGTTCTCGTCGACCGTGAGGATCGCGTCCATCGCGGAGTCCACCATGGCGGCGAGCCGCGCCTGCGTCTCGCCGAGCGCGGCGCGCGCCCGCACGCGCTCCGTCTCGGTGTGCATTCCGTACCAGACCGCCGCCGCGATCGCCGCGCCGAGCGCGACGAAGTCGGCGACCACATTGACCGCGACCAGCAACGGGTGATCGCCGCCGATCGCCAGCGCGGCGGCGTTGAGCGCCGCCAGACCCGCGACGAGCGCGGCGCCGGCAATCCACAACAGAATGCGGGCGGCGCGACTCAAGGCGCTCCCCCTCTTTGACTCAGGTCAAGGGGCCCCGGCCGACGGGAGGCATAGTGCGTGCAATGGCTTATCCCGCATCCGAGCTGGTCATCGATCCGGTTCTGATCCGCAAGTACGACGTGAGCGGTCCGCGCTACACGTCGTATCCGACCGCCGACCGCTTCGTGGAAGCCTTCGGCGAGGCCGACTGCCGCCACTGGCTCGGCAAGCGCAACATCGGCGGCATCAATCAGCCGCTCTCGATCTACGTCCACCTGCCGTTTTGCGACACGCTCTGCTACTACTGCGCCTGCAACAAAGTCGTGACGCGCGATCATGGACGATCGGCAAAGTATATCAAGTACTTCGGCAGGGAATTGGCGCTCGTCAGCGGGCTGCTCGGAGCGCCTCACAGCCCGGATCGCCGCATCTGCCAGCTCCACTGGGGCGGCGGCACGCCGACTTTTCTCACCCGTGAGGAAATGGCCGCCGTGATGGAAATGCTGCACCGGGAGTTCGATCGCGAGCCGCATGCGGAGTACTCGATCGAAGTCGATCCGCGCCGCGTCGAAGAAGGGCGCATGGCGTTTCTCGCCGGCCTCGGCTTCAACCGCGTCTCGGTCGGCGTGCAGGACTTCGATGCCGCCGTCCAGAAAGCGGTCCACCGGATCCAGAGCGAGGCGGAGACGCGGCGCGTGATCGACGAGGCGCGCGCATCCGGATTCCGCTCGGTGAACCTCGATCTGATTTACGGCCTGCCGAAGCAGTCGCTCGACAGCTTCAGCAAGACGCTCGACCGGGTACTGGAGATTGCGCCCGAGCGCATCGCGCTGTACAGCTACGCGCACCTGCCGCGTGCGTTCAAGCCGCAGCGCCGCATCAGCGAAGCGGAGCTTCCCTCGGCGGAGGCCAAACTCCAGGTTCTCACGCTGGCGATCGGCCGGCTGACGCGCGCCGGGTACCTCTACATCGGCATGGATCACTTCGCGAAGCCGGACGACGAACTGGCGCTCGCACAGAGCCAGGGACGGCTGCAGAGAAATTTTCAGGGGTATTCCACGTATCCGGATTCGGACATGCTCGGCTTCGGGATCTCGGCGATCGGGCGCGTCGGGCCGACCTACTACCAGAACCTGAAGACGCTCGAGGAATACTACGATGCGCTCGACGCCGGGCGCCTTCCGGTGTGGAGGGGACTGGAGCTGACGCAGGACGACCTGGTCCGCCGCGCGGTGATCCAGGCGCTCATCTGCAACTTCCGCCTTTCCATCGAATCGATCGAAATCTCGTATCTGATCGATTTCCGGCGCTACTTCGCCGAAGAGCTGGAGGACCTCAAGCGGCTGGCCGATGACGGCCTGGTCGAGATTCAGCCGGACTGGATCGTGGTGACGCCGCGCGGGCGGCTCATCGTGCGCGCGGTCTGCATGACCTTTGACCGCTACCTGCGCGCGAGCCAGCAGCGCGCGGCCTACTCCAGGGTGATCTGACGTGGATCCGTACGGCGGCGGCCTGCTGCTCGCGATGTTCGTCGCCGGGCTCGCCTCCGGCGTGCACTGCTTCGGCATGTGCGGCGGCATCGTTGCGGCCTTCGGCGCGCGCCGCACGATCCCCCTCCGTGCGGCAGGTGCGGCGCCCCGACCCGGGATCGCGCGGCAGCTTGCGTTCAACGCGGGGCGCATCACGAGTTATGCGGCGGGCGGCGCGCTCGCGGGATTCGCCGGAGAGGCGGCGATCTACATGGCGGGTGCGCTTCCGGCGCAAACGGTGCTCTACGTGCTCGCGAACCTGATGCTGGTACTCGCCGGGCTGTACCTCGCCGGCGCCGGATGGATTCTGCGGCGGCTCGAGACGCTCGGGGCGCCGCTCTGGAGGCGGCTGCAGCCGTTCGCGGGGCGCATGCTGGGCGCCAGCACGCCGGCGCAGGTGTACGCGGCCGGGCTCGCCTGGGGCTGGCTGCCCTGTGGGCTGGTCTACGGCGCGCTTGCGGCGGCGGCATTCGCGGGCTCACCCGGCGCCGGCGCAGCCGCGATGCTCGCGTTCGGTCTCGGCACGCTGCCGAATCTGCTCGCCGCCGGCCTCGCCGCGGAGCGCCTGCGCGGCTGGCTCGCACATCGCACCGCGCGCCTCGCGGCGGGTGCGCTGGTGCTCGGGTTCGGCGTTTTCGGCCTTGCGCAGGCGAGCGGAATCGCCGAGGGCGTCCGCCGCGGGCTGCTTTGTCTAGGAGGTTCGCAATGAATCAGGCAATCCGGATATTGCGCGACGAACACCGTTCGATCGCCGCGGTCCTGCACGGCCTGCAGCACCTCGCCCGCGTCGCGCAGGACTCGACCGCGCGGCCGCGCTTCGAGGTGTTCCGGGCCATGATCCACTACATCGACGCGTTCCCCGAAAGGCTCCACCACCCCAAGGAGGACGCGTACCTGTTCGCGCTCGTTGCACAACGCGCCCCCGAGGCAGTGCCGCTCGTCGACGCGCTGCGCGCCGAACACGTCGAGGGAGCAAAGCGCGTGCGCGAACTGGAGAGCGCCGTCACAGAATACGAACGCACCTGGCCGCTGTGGGCCGGGCCGTTCGTCTCGGCGGTGGACGACTTCGCCGCGTTCCACTGGAATCACATGCGCAGGGAAGACCAGGAGCTGCTGCCGCTCGCCGAGCGCACGCTGACCGAGGAGGACTGGCGCGTGATCGGCGATGCGTTCGCGGGGAACGACGACCCGATCGCCGATCTGCGCGAACAGGATTTTGCGCTGCTCTACTCGCGCATCGTCAGCATCGCGCCGGCGCCGATCGGCCTGGGCGAGCGCTGGGATTCGGCACCGGAAAAGGCCGCCTGAGGGCCCGCCGCGCGCCGGTCAGCGGCAGACCAGGACCGGAATCTTCGTGTGGGTGAGGACCTTTGTGGTCTCGCTTCCGAGCAACAGGCCGGACAGTCCGCGTCGTCCGTGCGAGGCCATGACGATCAGGTCGCAGCCCTTGGACTGCGCAGCGCGGATGATCCCCTCCCAGGCCTGATCGGAGGACACGGAAGCCGTCTTGCAGGTCACGCCCGCCGTCTGCGCTTCGACTTCGACCACGGCAAGCGCCTTTTTCGCCTCGCGCTCGGTGATCTCCTTGAATCGCTTGGGCGTCGTCGCGGGAACGTAGATCACCGCCTCGCCGTACACCGGGGGCACATAGGGCGGCGTCACGTAGACACCGGTGAGCTTCGCGCCGAAGCTCTTGGCGAGGCGCGTCGCGGTGCGGATCGCCTTCGCGGAGAGTTTCGAACCGTCGGTGGGCACGAGGATGTGGCGGTACATTGCGTTGACTCCTTCCGGCCTCAACATAGGCCCGCATATGACAGGCGGGATTGATCTGTGTCAAGCGGGTTTCGCGGGGCCCCGGTAGCGTAATCCGCTGCGGGAAAGCGGAGGCCGGAGATGTATCGACACATCCTGATTCCGTCTGACGGATCGGAGCTGGCGGAAAAGGCGGTCGAAGCGGGGATACGGTTCGCCCAATCGATCGGGGCGCGCGTGACCGGATTCACCGCAGTGCCGGAGTACAAGGCGCCGAGCCACGCCGAGTTGATGTCGGGGAACACGGTTTCGCTCGGCGAGTACGACCGGCGCGCGAAATTGCGCGCCGAAGGAGTCCTGCAGCAGATCATGGCGCGCGCCCGCGCGCTCGCGGTGCAGTGCGAGACCGACTTCGTGCAGAGCGACCGCCCCTACGAGGCGATCATCCGCGCGGCCGAGGTGCACGGCTGCGATCTGATCTTCATGGCCTCGCACGGCCGGCGCGGCATCAGCGCCCTGCTCCACGGCAGCGAGACGCAGGGCGTGCTCACGCACTCGAGGATTCCGACGCTCGTTTATCGTTGAGCATGCGCGCCGCCACCGGGCGCGCGATTTCCGCAAGTCTCGGCCGGTCGCGCAGCAGAATGTCGCGCTTGTCGACCGTGATCAGGCCCTGATTGGCAAGCTCGCGCAGAAGCCGCGAGAACGTCTCCTTGGTCACGCCGAGCCGCGAGGCGATCACCGTCTTGGTGACCGGCAGCCGCACCCGGCTGGTGCCGCTTTCCACGGCGAGCGATTCGAGGTACGCGGCGACGCGCTGCCGCGCGCTGAACAGCGTGCTCGCCTCGATTTCCGCCACCAGGTTGTGCATGCGCTCGGAAAGGGTGGCGAGGAGCCCGCGCGAGAAGTTCGGGTCGCGATCGAGCAGCGCGAGGATCGCCTGCGAGGGAAACACCACCAGCATGGTATCGGTCAGCGCGACCGCGTCGACCGGGTTCGGGCGCTCGCGAAACACCAGCGCTTCGCCGAACGTCTCGCCCGGCCCGACGAGGCGCAGCACCTTTTCTTCGCCGCCGTCGGCACGCAGCGCAAGCTTCACCTGCCCGTAGGCGACGCCGAAAAACCCGCTCAGCCATTCGCCGCGGCGGCAGATCGCGACGCCGCGCCGCAGGTGCTGCACCCGGGCGTGCCGCGCCAGCTCGGCCAGGTTCTGCCGCGCGACCTGCTTGAACATCGGCATGTTGGCGATGATGCCTTCAAGGAGGCCTGTTGCCATGGATCAAATGCTGGCATGGGCATGGCGCCTGTATTTGAGACAGATCAACTGTTCCCGCGCCATTGCGCGCACCGTATTTATCTTGCGTCAAAGACGCGCGCGGCCCCGCGAGGGAAACTGCGCGGTTTTTCCGGCCATGCAGAACCTTCGCATTCGAAACAGGGAAAGCCGCCCGCTGGTGCAGGGCGGGATGGGGGTCGGCGTCTCGGCGCACCGGCTCGCGGGTTCGGTCGCGCGGGAAGGCTGCGTCGGTACGATCTCCAGCGTCGACCTGCGGCGCCACCACCCCGACCTGATGGGCGCTCACGGCAACGCGCGCGACAAGCAGGCGATCGAGCAGGCGAACCTGGTGGCGCTCGACCGGGAGATCCGCGCCGCGCGCGAGCGGGCGCGCGGCGAAGGATTGATCGCGGTGAACGTCATGCGGGCCGTGTCGCAGTACGCGGCGTACGTGAGACAGGCGTGCGCGAGCGGAGCCGATGCCGTGGTGGTCGGCGCCGGGCTGGCGCTGGACCTGCCGGAGCTCACCGAGCCCTGGCCGGACGTCGCGCTGGTGCCGATCGTCTCGGAGGCGCGCGCGGCGTCGTTGATCGCGCGGCGCTGGCTGCGGCGCGGCCGCGTGCCGGACGCGATCGTGGTCGAGCATCCGCGCTTCGCGGGCGGGCACCTCGGCGCGGCCCGGCTCGAGGAGGTCGACGATCCGCGGTTCGATTTCGCCCGCGTGCTTCCGGAGATCCGCGTTGCGCTGCACGCGCTGGGGCTCGACGCGGACCGCATCCCGCTCGTGGCCGCGGGTGGCATCAATTCGCCGCAGCGCGTCGCGCAGGCGCTCGATGCCGGCGCCGCCGCGGTGCAGGTCGGAACGCCGTTCGCGGTCGCGGAGGAAGGCGACGCGCATCCGAATTTCAAGCGCGTGCTCGCCGAGGCGCGCCGCGACGACATCGTGGTGTTCATGAGCGTTGCCGGGCTGCCCGCGAGAGCCGTGCGCACGCCGTGGCTTGCGCGCTACCTCGAAAAGCAGGAGATCCTGCAGCGCCGCGCCGGCAAGCGGCGCCAGTGCACGCTCGCCTGGGACTGCCTCGCGCAATGCGGACTGCGCGACGGGCTGGCGCGCTCCGGGCAGTTCTGCATCGACCACCATCTTGCCGCGGCGCTGCGCGGCGACACCGAGCGGGGCCTGTTCTTCCGCGGCTCGGAAACGCTGCCCTTCGGCGCGGAGATCCGCCCGGTGCGCGACCTCGTGTCGCATCTCCTGAGTTGACCTGAGTCAACGCCGGGACCCCCTCCCGCGTCACACTCCCCGGGGCAATGGATGCGACCGGATATCTCCTCGTGAAGTCTCTGCACGTGGGGTGCGCAGCGGTGAGCATCGCGGGGTTTTGCGCGCGCGGCACGCTCATGCTGCGCGGCTCGCGGCTGCTCGATGCGCGCTGGGTGCGCGTCGCGCCGCACGTCGTGGACACGGCGCTGCTCGCGAGCGCGCTCTGGCTGGCGTGGGCGATCGGCCAGTATCCGTTCGTGCACGGCTGGGTCACCGCCAAGGTGATTGCATTGCTCGCCTACATCGTGCTGGGCAGCGTGGCGCTGCGGCGCGGCCGCACGAAAACCGTGCGCGCGGCGGCCTTCGCCGCGGCGCTCGCCGCGGCCGCCTACATCGTGTCGGTCGCCCTGACGCGCGATCCGCGCGGCGCGCTGGCATGGCTCGCACCTTGAGAACGGCGGAATCCGGCCCCGTCAGGCGCAGGCGGCGCGCACCTCGTGGAGGTCGGTGAGGCCCTCCAGGCACTTCTCGATGCCGTCCTGCCTCAGCGTGCGCATTCCTTCGGCGATCGCCGCTTCGCGCAACTCGTCCGCGCCGGCGCTGTGACGAATGAGCGGGCGGATCCGCGGCGAATTGACGAGCAGTTCGTGTATCCCCAGCCGTCCGGCGTAGCCGCTGCCGCCGCAGCGTTCGCAACCCGGGGCACGGGCGAGCTGCGCTGCGCCCCCGAACCGCTTGCGCCAGTCGGCCGCGACCGCGTCCGGAGATAGCGCCGTATCGGCGCAGTACTCGACCGCGAGTTCGCGGAGCCCCTCCGATGCAAGGGGTTCCGCGACCTTGCACTTCAGGCACAGCCTTCTGACCAGGCGCTGCGCCAGGATGCCAAGCATGGAATCGGCGAAATTGAACGACTGTACGCCCATGTCGAGCAGCCGCACCACGCTTTCCGGGGCGCTGTTGGTGTGCAGGGTCGAGAACACCAGGTGACCGGTGAGCGAGGCTTCGATGCCGATGCGCGCCGTTTCCTCGTCGCGCATCTCTCCGACCATGATCACGTCGGGATCGGCGCGCAGGAACGAGCGCATCGCCGCGGCGAAGGTCCAGCCGATCTTCGGGTGGACCTGCACCTGGCGCAGGCCGGGCTGCTGGATCTCGACGGGGTCCTCCGCGGTCCAGATCTTGAGGTCCGGGGTGTTGATATGCGCGAGGACGGAGTGCAACGTGGTGGTCTTGCCCGAGCCGGTCGGACCGCACACCAGCATGATCCCGTACGGCCGCGCGATCACTTGCTTGAGGCGCGTCAGAACCTCCTCGCGCAGTCCAAGCTGGTCAAGCGGCGGCGCCGTCCCGGTCGGAAGAAGACGCAGGACCGCGTCCTCGAGGCCTCCCGTCGTCGGAATGGTCGCCAGCCGCAGCTCGATTTTCGCCGGGCCGAAATTCTCGAACTGGATCTTGCCGTCCTGCGCACGGCGCTTCTCCGAGATATCGAGAGAGGCCATGATCTTGACGCGCGACAGCAGCGCAGCGCGGTAACTCGCCGGCAACGCCAGGTACTCGCGCAGCGCACCGTCCTGGCGAAAGC
>Ga0209640_10006199_pt1 | contig 10459 bp, 11 predicted proteins | sample RifCSP10_1_FD_184018 | JGI IMG/M metagenome (GOLD analysis project Ga0209640, IMG submission 184018) | Soil microbial communities from Rifle, Colorado - Rifle CSP2_sed 10_1 (SPAdes) (version 2) | ecosystem: Environmental > Terrestrial > Deep subsurface > Rock core/Sediment | place: Rifle...
GGGGGGGGGGGGGGGGGGGGGCGGGGATCACTTCGGTGCGGCTGAGCGGCGACTGGGGGGGGGGCGGGAGCGAGGCGGCGGTCCGTCCGTTCGCCTCGATGGTGAATGTCTTCGACCAGAAGTATGTGGGCTCGGCGAACATCAACGGCTTCGGGGGCCGGGTGCTGGAGCCGGCGGCGGGACGCGCCGTCTATCTCGGGATGGAGATGGGGCTCTGGAAGCGGTAGCGGGACGCGGGGCTCAGAGCCGGGTGAGCGCGATCAGAAGCCCGGCCAGCGGGACCACGGTGCCGACCCAGAAGATGAACATCCACTTGATGAGGTCGGCACGCTGGCTGGCCAGCTCAGTGCGTAACTCAGACCGGAGCTCGGCCAGGTTCTTTGCGGATTCGGCCCGGACCTCGATCATCCCCTTCTCGAGTCCGGCACGAAGCCCGGCCAAGCCCTTCTCGAATTCGGCACGAAGCCCGGCCAAGCCCTTTTCAAATTCGGTGCGAAACTCGGCGAACCGCTTCTCGAATTCGGTGCGAAACTCGGCGAACCGCTGCTCGAATTCGGCACGAACCTCAGCCAAGCCCCTCTCCAACTGGTCGCTGAAGCGCTCGAAGTAGAGATCCGCTACCTCGCGAACTGCGGCACGATTCACAGTGGCTGCCTCTTCCCACCATGCCAGAAGGTCATTGGTGGCCTCGTCCCCAAGGGCCTCGTGGAGCCGCTGGAGCAATCATGCGGTGACGGGCATGTAGCCTCGATGCTGATGCCGGCACCAGGATGCAAGGTAGGCTCGGCCCGGGCCTAATCAAAGGATCGCGCCGCGGGCCCGAAAGCCGCGGGCCGGCCCTCACCAGGCTCCTACAACAAGCTCACCGGATCCCGATCCAGCACCACCCGGGCCTGGCCCCGGCCCTCCAGCCTCGGCGCCGCGTAGCGGACCACCCGGCCGATTTCCTCGGCCGGCCCTTTGACAAGCAAGTGCCATCGCCACCGGCCCTTGATCCGGGTGAGGGGACAGGGAGCGGGGCCAAGCAGGGTCAGAGGGAGTACCTGGGCCGAGAACAATGAGCCGAGCCAGTCCGCGACCCGCGCCGCCTCCCGGAGGGCCAATTCCTCCTTCCCGGCCGAAACCACCACGTTGAGAAGGCTGGTCTCGGGCGGATAGGGAGGGTTCTTCCTGAGCTCCGCCTCGTGGGCCAGAAATCCCTCGGTGTCGTGCCGGGCCGCGAACTTGAGGGCGGGGTGGTCCGGGTTATGGGTCTGCACCAGGACTTTCCCTCCCTTGGGCCCCCGTCCCGCCCGTCCGGCCACTTGCGCCAGGAGCTGGAAGGTCCGCTCTCCGGCCCGGAAATCGGGAAGATGGAGGGCGGTATCGGCATCCACCACGCCGACCAGCGTGACGTTGGGAAAATCCATCCCCTTGGCGATCATCTGGGTGCCCAGCAGGACATCCACCTCGCCCCGCCCGATCCGGTCCAGGATCCGGTGGTGGCTCCATCGGGTGGATGTGGTGTCGAGATCCATCCGGGTCACCCGGGCCTGGGGGAATCGGGCCGCGGCGAGCTCCTCGAGCTGTTGGGTCCCGACCCCGCGGGCCCGCTGCACCGCCTGGCCGCACGCCGGGCATCGAGCCGGGACCGGGAGGCGGCGGCCGCAGTAGTGGCACCGCAACCCGGGCGGCACCCGGTGCAGGGTGAGGGCGATGGAACAATCGGGGCACTCCGGCACCATGCCGCATTCAGGGCACTGGAGAAAGGACGCATAGCCCCGGCGGTTGAGGAGCAGGATGGCCTGCTCTCCCCGCTCCAGAACCACCGCCAGGGCGGTGTCGAGGGCCTCGGACCAGGGCACGGCATGTCCGGTGCGGATCGTTGCCGCCGATCGGAGGTCCACGAGCTCCACCGGGGGAAGCGGCCGGTCGTCAATGCGCCGGGGGAGCCGGAGGAGGCCGAGGGGCGGCGGGGAGGGGCGGTCGGGCCGAGCGCCGACCCGGCTGAAAGTTTCCAATGAGGGGGTGGCGCTTCCCAGGACGAACCGCGCCGACTCGAGCCGGGCCCGCACCATGGCCACCTCGTGGGCGTGGTAGCGAGGCGCCTCGCCGTTCTTGTAACTGCTCTCGTGCTCCTCGTCCACCACGATGATGCCGAGGTCACGAACCGGAGCGAAGACCGCCGAGCGGGCCCCCACCGCCACCCTTCGGTCGCCCCGGCGCAGGAGCCGCCAGGCATCGGCCCGCTCGCCTTCGGAAAGCGCGCTGTGAAGCACCGCCACGGTGCTTCCGAACATCCCCCGGACCCGGCTCACCATCTGGGGGGTGAGCCCGATCTCCGGCACCAGGATGATCGCGCCGCGCCCGGCGTTCACGACCCGTTCGACGGCCCTGAGATACACCAGGGTCTTCCCGCTCCCGGTCACCCCGAACAGAAGAGCGCCGGCTCCGGGGCCCAACCGGTCGACCTGATCCAGCGCGGCGGTCTGCTCCCGGGTGAGATCCGGCGGCGGGGGGCTACCGGGACTGCCCTCGAAAGGATCCCTAACCCGCTCCAGCTCCACGACGCGGGCGAGGCCGGAGCCGACCAGGGCCTGGAGCACCGAGTCGCTGAAGCGAAGCGAATCCCGGAGGTGGGCCACGGCCGCCGACCCGCCGAGCTCCTCCAGGGTTCCGTACAGCTCACTCTGCCTGGCCCTCCGGGCGAACCGCCGCCCGCGCTCGACCAGAGTGAGCCGCTCACCGACCAGTTCCAGCCTCCGCTCCACTCTGACCGGTGCCTCGGCGTCCGCCGGAGCCACCACGAGCTCGGCCGCGCCGACCCGGGCCAGCCGATCGGCGACTTCCCAGAGCGGTTTCCGGAAATGGCGGGCCGCGGCGGCCAGCGGAGCTTCCCCGCCCTTTTGGGCGACCCACTCCACCAGATCCCCGGCAAGGCCTCCGAGTTTTCGGACAGGACTCGGCCCGGTTCGGATCAGGATCCGCGAAGCGCCCCAGAGCGGCGCCGGGAGCATGGCTTTGAGCGCCAACCCGATCGGGGTCCCGTAGTAGCCAGCCATCCACTCGGCGGTGCGGAGCAGGGGACCCGGCAAGGCGGGTTCCGGGTCCGGTGCCGCCAGGATGGCTTTCGTCTCACGAGCCGGGGGCGGCTCACCCGCGTCGAGAACGATTCCGACCAGCTCGCGGCGGCGGACCGGGACCACAACCCGGGCACCCGGCACGACCCGGTCGGCGATGGTTTCGGGGATCCGGTAGGTGAAGGACTCGAAGAGCGGGAGCGGGAGTGCGACCTCTGCGAAGCCCGGAACCGGGGTCATCGCCTCGAGAGGCCGAGCCCCGGCCCCTCGGGCAGGCGGAGCTGGCCGCCTTCGATGGTCGCTCCCACAAAGGGATCGTGCGCCAGCAGTGCCGCTCCGTCCAGGTCGCAGATGTCCACCAGGGGGGTGATCTGAGCGGCCGCCGTAATGCCGACCGAAGTCTCGATCATGCAGCCGACCATCACCATGAGGTGATGGGCCCGGGCGACCGCCACCATGCGAAGGGCTTCCCGGAGGCTCCCGGTCTTGGCGAGCTTGATGTTGATCCCGTCGACCCGGCCGGCGATCCGCGGGATGTCAGCCGCGGTGAGGCAGCTTTCGTCCGCGATGACCGGGATCCGGGCCCGGCGGCTGACTTCGGCGAGCCCGTCGAGATCGTCGCGATGGAGCGGCTGTTCCAGCACCGTGACCCCGAATTCGTCCAGCACCGGGAGCATCCGAACCGCCTGCTTCCGGGTCCAGCCGCAGTTGGCGTCCACCCGCAGCTCCTTGGAGGTCACTCCGCGAATCGCGCGGAGGACCGCCAGGTCGTCGGCGGTGCCGAGCTTGATCTTGAGCACCGGGTACTGATCGGCCTCGGCGACCTTCTTCTGCATCCGCTCGGGGGTGTCAATCCCGATCGTAAACGTTGACACCGGGCAGCGGGCCGGGTCGAGGCCGAACAGGCGATGCACCGGAACCCCGAGTCGCTTGCCCGCGAGGTCGTGGAGGGCGGCGGACAGCGCGGCCCGGGCCGAATTGTTGCCGGTGAGCATCGACTCGAAGCGGGCCTCCGCGACCTCGAGGTCATCGGGATTCGCGGGGAGGCCGGTGGCATAGACCTCGAGGGCGGCGAGAACGGTCTCCGGGGTCTCGCCGTAGAAACGCTGGGGAGCCGCTTCACCCCACCCCTCGACGCCGTCGTCATCGACCAGGCGGACCGCCACGGTTCGGTAAGTATCCTGGGACCCTCGCGCGATCACGAACGGGTGCCGGGTCTTGAGAACGAGGATGTCGGCCTGAAGACGAAGGGGCACGATGGGACCGGGGGTCAGGGGTCAGGGGGCCGAGGTTGGGGCGAGTATAGGGTACGAGGTGGGGCGGGTCAAATCAGGGCCCTGAGGGTGGCCAGGACTCCGGCGGCGAGTCGCTCGGGGGCATAGCCGCCCTCCATGAGCCCAACGATCGGCACGCCGGGTCCGAGGCCCCGGATTTCCGACACCAGGCCCCCGTAGTGCTCGGGCTCCAGAGTGAATCCGGCCAGCGGGTCTCCCCTCATGCTATCATAACCCGCCGAGATCAGGATCAGGTCGGGAACCCAGCCGGTCAGGGCGGTCCTGATTCCCAGGAGCAAATCGGCCACGTACTGCTCGGGCGGGAGGCCGGGCGGACGCGGCAGGTTGATGACGTTCCCGACGACTCCGTGCTCGGAGGCCGCCCCGGTGCCGGGGTAGAGCGGCCACTGGTGCAGGGAGACGAACCGAACCGACGGGTCGCACTCGACGAGCGCCTGGGTCCCGTTCCCGTGGTGCACGTCCCAGTCCACGATCAGAATCCGGTCCCGCCCCAGGGCCTGGGCCTCGCGGGCGGCGATGACCGCGTTGGCTAGTAGGCAGAAGCCCATTGCGGTTTCGCGCCCGGCATGATGGCCCGGCGGCCGAATCGCGGCGAAGGCGTGGCCGTCACCTCGGTGCGCATGCCCCACCGCTTCGAGGGCCGCGCCGGCTCCCGCGATGGCCGCCCCGAAACTGGCGGGGCTCATGAAGGTGTCGTCGTCGAGCATTCCGCCCCCGCCTGCGGCCAGGGTGGCGAGGCGATCGAGGTACCGGGACGGGTGGACCCGGAGGAGCGCCGGACGCGGAGCCGGCTCGGCCTCACGAAGCGCTGATGGGTCCTCCTGGAGGATCGCGCGGTGCACCGCCCGGAGCCGTTCAGGGCGGTCGGGATGGGTCGGGCCGGGTTTGTGATCGAAGCAGCAGGAAGAAGTGAAAACCGCCGGAAGGGGCACCGCGCTACTTCGCCGGGCGGCGCCGCCGAGGGAGGATGATTACCGCCGCTCCGGACTCGACGCCGGCCTCCGCCAGCGTACTTTGACCTTCGTCCACCAGGGCCCCACGGTACTTCAACTCATACTCTTCGGGGGCGTGCCGGAGGCGCGACCGGAGGAGGGCCTCGCGCTTGAGATCACTCACCAACGCGTCCGGCGGCAGCCGGAACGAGTGTTCTTCCCACGTGTCCATGATCCGGACCCGAACCTCGATCGGGGTGGTCATGCCCGGGCCGGCCCTTCGCTCGCCGGCACGAGTGGGAGCGTGGAAAGAAATCGGGCTACGGCCTGGTCGAAGAACAGGGTCGAGGCCCGGACCCGGTGGCCAATTCCCTTCCCCACCCCCGGAATCACCGCCAGGCTGATCTCCTCCCCTCCCTGTCCCCGGAGCACGAGGAAAGCCGGGCCCTCCCGTTCCGGGAACGCGGCCTGGTTCGGTACCCGCTCGGCGAAAAAAACCTTGGCTCGGGCGATCACCTCGCCCGGGCCCATGGAAGTTGTCGTTTCGTGGATCATGCCGGGGGACGCAGTGAACGGTGAAGGGGTCGGTGACTAACCTAATGCAGCCGCCGCCGGGCCTCTACCTCCGCCTGGTAGACTGCCGGGCGGCGAAAGAGATCGAGCCAGCGGGTCCGCCGTCGAAGAACGAGCACCAGTTCACCCGGTGGAGGGTCCGGGGCCCCGTTGATCGAGAAGAACGCCGGGAGGGTCGCCCCGGGCGGGACCGGCGCCTCGAGCGCCTCGCCGCCCCAACGGAATCCGACCGTCGCGGGGAGGTCCGAGATCACCTTCTCGACGAACACATCGTCGTCAATTCGGAAGGAGCCATCCGGAAGCCTTAACCCATCCCGGTAGAACATCGGGTCGAAAGGGTCGCCGTCCTGCCGGGCGTAGTTGGCCTCCGCGGCAACGTCCAGCGCCTCGAGGTCGGGAACCCGGGCCTTCCACTCGACGTGGTGGCGGACCTCGTGGGTCAACGTTTCCCAGGCCTCCTCAACCCAGTCGAGACCCGGGGTCTCACGGGCCAGGGCCTGAAAGGACCCGTGGTACAATACGATCCGGCTCTGCAGGTGTCGCGGATCCCCATCAGAAATCGGGAGCGGAATGCACTCGCCCAGGGTCCAGATCCCGGGCCGGGACGGGTGCGGCACAGTCCGGGGGGACACGACGACTTCGGCGATGCCTTCCAGGAACTCGGCCGGAATCTCCGAGGCCTGCCGGCGGACCATGGCCTCAAAGTCCGGCAGGCGCATAGCTAGAGGGGCAGAGGGGCAGTTACAGCCGCTCGGCGAGGTAGCCGGCGACCGCGTCCAGGGAGATTCGTTCCTGGGCCATGGTGTCGCGATGCCGGATCGTGACGCTCCGGTCGCCTGCGGTCTGGCCGTCCACGGTAATACAGAAGGGCGTGCCGACCTCGTCCATTCGGCGATAGCGCCGCCCGATGGCGCCGCCGTCGTCGAAAAACGTGGCGAATCGCTTCCGGAGATCGTTGTAGAGGGCGGTGGCCGTCTCGGGCATTCCGTCCTTGTTGACCAGAGGGAAGACCGCCGCCTTGATCGGGGCCACGGCCGGGTGGAACCCGAGAACGGTGCGGGTTTCGCCTTCCACCGGTTCCTCCCGGAAGGCATCCACGAGGAGGGTGAGGGCCACCCGGTCCGCCCCGGCCGAGGTCTCGACGATGTGGGGCAGGTACCGGACATTCGCGGCCTGGTCGAAGTACTCGAGCTTCTTGCCGGAGTATTGCTGGTGCTGGACCAGATCGAAGTCGGCGCGGTTGTGAATGCCTTCGATCTCGTTCCATCCGAACGGGAACTCGTACTCGATGTCGAACGCGGCCCGGGCATAGTGGGCCAGCTCCTTGCCCGTGTGCTGGTGCCAACGGAGCCGCGCCGGAGCCAGACCCAGCTCCTGGTGCCAGGCCATCCGGAGGCCGCGCCAGCGCTCGAACCAGCCCTCCGCCTCCTCGGGCTTGACGAAGAACTGCATCTCCATCTGCTCGAATTCCCGGGTCCGGAAGATGAAGTTTCCGGGCGTGATCTCGTTGCGGAAGGCCTTGCCGATCTGGGCGATGCCGAACGGAACCTTCTGCCGGGAGCTCTGGAGCACGTTGAGGTAGTTGACGTAGATACCCTGGGCGGTTTCGGGCCGGAGGTAAACCACCGCGGCCTGCTCCTCCACCGGCCCCAGGAAAGTCTTGAACATCAGGTTGAACATGCGGGGCTCGGTGAGCTCGCAGGCGCCATGCTCCCCGGGGTGCTTGGACGGCTTTTGCGGACAGGCCGCCTGGTCGAGCTGATCGGCCCGGAACCGGGCCTTGCAGGTCTTGCAGTCCACCAGCGGATCGGTAAAGCCGGCTACGTGGCCGGACGCTTCCCAAACCCGGGGGTGCATGAGGATTGCGGCGTCCAGACCTTCGATGTCGTCCCGGCTCCGAACCATGGCACGCCACCAGAGGTCCTTGACGTTCCGCTTGAGCTCGGCGCCCAGCGGACCGTAGTCCCAGACCGAGCCGAGGCCCCCATAGATCTCCGAGGACTGGAAGACAAACCCGCGGCGCTTGCAGAGAGATACCAGCTTGTCCATCAGGGGGTGAGAGGCCATGGCGGGAAAATGGCCGCCCGGGCGAGGAACTGCAAGCGAACTGCAAGCGGTGTCACGGGTTGGGCGATCTGCAAGGATTCTAAATGGGGTACCTGTTGCGTAGGCCCTACAGTCCTGAGCGGGCGCGCTGCCTGGCAAGGGGTTATCTCGGCCATTATGCGGGCGCGGCGCTTGCGGTTTCGCTCCAGAACTTTGATAGCTGAACCCGGAATGACCCAACCAGTTGACCGTCCCCGATCGCGCGGCTTCGCCCTGGTGGAGCTGATCGTGGTGATGGTTTTGATCGGGATCCTGGCCTCGATCGCGTATCCGGCGATTGACTCGCTGCGGTACAGCGCCGAAAGCGCCATGATGCAGATCGGGACCACGCTGCAAGCGGCCCAGCGCGAGGCGGTGTCCCGCCAGCACGACGTGCGGGTGGTTTTCGACGCGGCGAACGGCCGGCTTCGGGTGATCTACGACCTCAACAGCAACGGAACCGCGGACGGGGGCGAGCGGGTCCGCGGGGTGGCGCTCGAGCCTCAGATCGTATTCGGGCGTGGAGGAGCTCCGGCGCGGCCCTTCGGCGGCGGCCCGGTCACTCTGTCCGACGGGAGCCAGACCATCACCTTCCACCGGAACGGGGCGGCGAGCGCGTCAGGGGGCCTGTACCTGACCTCGGTCCGGGCCGCGGCCGGGGAGACCCGCCGGGTCCGCGACGCCCGCGCGATCGAGATCGTCCGCGCGACCGGGAGGATCGAGTGGTTCCGCTACACCGCCGACGGCAGCACCTGGTTGCGAGGATTCTGATGCCACGCCGAACTGAATCGGGGTTCACGCTGATCGAGGTGATGATCGCCATGGTGGTGCTCACCATCGCGGCGCTCTCGCTCATGAAGATGAGCGGAACCATGATCCGGGGCGTCACCGACGATCGGGTCAGGACCCTCGCGTCGGCTTCGGTCGAGGCCCGGGTGGCAGAAGTCCGCTCCTGGCCGACCTACTCCACCCTCGACACCAAGTACGCCGGCACCGAGGCCAACACTCCAACGGCCGGCCTGTCGAGGGCCACCACGATCGTGCGGACCGGCGGAACCGGCCAGGTCAATGACTTCAGGCGGATCACGATCACCGTGAGCGGGAACGGACTGGCCACCTCGGTGACCCGAACCATCACCGTGGCGGCGCCATGAAGACTACCCTGATCCAGAACGAGCGGGGCATGTCCCTGCTCGAGATCATGATCGCCATGACGGTGTTCCTGATCGTCCTGGCCGGGGTCATGCAGGGCATCGGGAGCCAGTCCCGGGGTTTCCGGCGCGGAGGCGACGAGATGGGCATGCTCCAGAACCTCCGATACGGAGTGGACCAGCTCGACCAGGAGCTCCGGATCGCCGGAGCGAACGTGCCCTCGCGCCAGCCGATCGTGGTGTACACCGGGCCCAATTCCATCGCCATCAACGCCGATGTCGTGTCGAACCTGGCGGGCGATATCTCGGCGGTCTACGTGGATCCCGACGCTCCGGCCGGGGAGGTGTCGGCCTGGACCCAGGCGACCGCGACTCCAATTCCGGGCTCCAGCCCCTCGTTCACCTACCCCCTGGCCGATTACCTGAACAGCGGCGCGGAAACGGTCATGTTCTGGTTCACGGCCGACGCCGAAACCGCGCGGACCGACGACTTCTTGCTGGTCCGCCGGGTGAACGCGCGGCCTCAGGAAGTTCTGATGCGGAACATCCTGGCCCCGACCAGCGGGAACTTCTTCCGCTACTACTACCTCAACGCGCCTCTCGGCGTGCTGGCCACGCTGGACACGGTGCCGACCGCCTGGGGGTCGATGACCCACGCCGCTCCTACCCATGGCGCTCTCCCCGACACCGGAACGGTGGCGCGGATTGATCTGGTGCGGCTGGTCGAGGTCAGATATCGAGTGACCAACGGGCGATCGGGGACCGACGAGCGGATCCGGAGCACGACCGCCCAGCTGGCGATGCCAAACAGCGGTGTCAAGAAGCTCACGACCTGCGGCGATGTTCCGATGTTCGGGCAGGTGGTCACGGCGGTCTACGACCCCCTCCTGGTCCCGGCGGCCATCGAGGTGACCTGGAACGCCTCGGTGGACGAGGCCGCCGGTGAGCAGGACATCATCAGGTACGTGTTGTGGCGCCGGCTGGGCGGAGTGGGGACCTGGGGCGATCCTTACACTTCGCTCGCGGCATCCGGGTCGGCGACCTATTCGTTCATTGACCCCGAGGTAAGCAGCGGCACGTCCTATCAGTACGCGGTCTCGGCGCAGGACTGCACCCCGGCCCTGTCGCCCCAGAGTCTTTCGCTCACGATTCCGGTTCTGTGAGCCCAAGGATGGAGGATGGCATGCGCAACGAGCGCGGTATCGCCCTGGTAACGGTCATGCTCCTGGCCTTCGCGCTGAGCGCCCTGTCGCTGGGCGCGGCGATGATGGCGAGCAACTCGGGACTGGTCCGGCGTTACAACGAGCGGCTGTCCGTCGTCAACGACGCGGCCCTGGCAGGCCTCGAGGAGGCCCGGAGCCGGC
>Ga0209640_10006200_pt1 | contig 10458 bp, 8 predicted proteins | sample RifCSP10_1_FD_184018 | JGI IMG/M metagenome (GOLD analysis project Ga0209640, IMG submission 184018) | Soil microbial communities from Rifle, Colorado - Rifle CSP2_sed 10_1 (SPAdes) (version 2) | ecosystem: Environmental > Terrestrial > Deep subsurface > Rock core/Sediment | place: Rifle...
GTGGTGGATTCGAGCGACCGGAGGGCTTCGGACGCGAGCTCGGCGCGCTGGACCAGCGCTTCAAGCGCGGCGTGGTCGTAGCGTGCTGAGCCATTCGCGGCGGAACCTGATATCGGCGAACCATTTGCCTGCTGGGCGTCGCCATTTGGTGCGCGAGTCTTCCTGAAACCGGGAAGCGAAATCATCGGGGAGTGTCTCCGGACGTCGTGAGTCGGCCACGCGGATTGGTCGCGGCAGCCAGCCGCTGATGCAGAGACGGATCGAGAGGCTCACCGTCACGCCGCCAGACTCCCGGGGGCTCGCCAGTGTCAGTCCATGTCGCTCATGACCTGACAACCTCGTGCCGAGGTCACGGCGTCGCGGAGACCGCGGTCTTCACGACGCAACCCACCGGTGAGGAGATCCGCGGCCGCGACGCAATCGCGAAGCATCTCGCTGGCTTCTACCATGGGGCACTGGAAGCGCGCCCCGTGCCGACCCACGCCATTTTCGCTGACGGTCAAGGTGTGCTCGAGGCACGAGTCGTGGGCCGGCACACAGGTACTTTCGCCGGAGTTCCGGCCACCGGCCGGGACGTCGATGTTCCGCTTTGTGACCTGCGAGGTCGCCGGCGGATTGATCGAACGCGCCCGCATCTATCTGCTGGTGAACGTGCTCCTGAAGCAGATCACATAGCCGAGGTTCACCGGCGCGAGTTTCCCAGGGCCTAACGCTGAGCCCGCACCGCAGCCAGGAGGTCCTCTCCGTACCGGGCCGCCTTGGCCGGACCGATGCCGTAGATCCGCGCGCTATCAGGAACAACCAGGACAAGCGACTCGACGCGATCGCCGAGCGGGCGGTTCAGGCGAAGGACCTGGGCCCCGCCCGCACCGACGGATCGTTGACAGCTCGGCTGGCGTTCTGTTCTATCGAGACGCGACGAATTCGGCCCATTGTGCCATTGGCCCTGTCCGGAACCCGGTAGCTCTTCGCGAAGTGGCTGAATCGGCTTTTGACTGGACTCCACATCGGTCCTGGATCGCGTGACGCCGCAGAACCACGTACCCACAAGGCTGCCGTTGGCTTGGCTCGCAGCGGTTGGCGTCGTTCTACTCCTCAATGCCGGGTTCTTCGCGCTCTCAATACTGACGACCCACCTGCCGAGGGAGCGCTTTCGCGACCGAGTACGAGAGGCGTTTGCGGCGGGAGAGCTGGTGGAGCGGGACTATCTCCCCTTCGACGCGCGGCGCGGCCACCACCAGTACGTCGAGTGTCGGATCCTGCAGATGCTGACCAACGAGCGGGCACCGTCGGTTGGGGAGGCGGTCGGCCCGTGGCTGCACGTGCGGGATTCGACCCACACCGGCCGCTGCCGCACGCTTCGCGAACTGGTGGTGGAGAACAGTGATCCTGCCGTGTTTCGCGCCTCTTTCCCGCACACGCGCTACTGGAACGGCTACCTGCCGGTCGCGGCACTCGCCCTTTCAGCGGTGGATCTCAGGACCGCCCGCCTAACGCTGCAAATGCTCGCCTACGGATCACTGTTGCTGCTGCTGGGTGTTTCGCTGCGCTCGCGAGGGCTCTCCCGGGTGGTCGGCGTTTGCATTGCGGCCACGGGACTGGCGTTCTGGGCGCTTCCCTACTTTGGCCAGGCGTTTGCGCACGCCACCGGAGACATCCTCATCGTCCTTGCCATTGTCACCCTGATCTTCACCGGCGACCGACTGCGTCCGTATCGCGTGTTCCTGCCATTTTGCGGCGCGTTCGGTGCCCTGGTGGTCTACTTCGAGTGCCTGAGCGGTCAGCTGCCGACCGCGGCCGGGTTTCTCTTCGCAACCTCGTACGCAAGCGTAACCAGTGCCACGGAGACCGGAGGCTCGCGCACCGTCGCATGGCGCTTCGCCTTCGCGGGCATCACGGCATTCGCTCTTGGCGCCGCCATCACGGTCATCGTGAAGCAGCTCCTGGTCATGGCCTTCGTGGGTGGCGACGCCCTGGGAGACTTTGCCGGCCACCTGCAGTTCTATATGAGACCGGCGATCCCGGACGACGTTCTCCCCACCGTGCTTCGCCCTTTCTTCAGGTTAATGCGTTCGGTGAATACGTTGACTTACGACAGTCGCCCGACCTCCTGGGCGCTGATGGGCTCGTCGGCACTCGCCTGGGGAGTCGGTCTCCTGCTGACCGCGCGGCGTCGGCGAGCGACCAAGTCGACGACTTTCCTCAGTGATTATCTGGCGCTCGCCGGTGCCGCTGCTGTCATGGTCGTCTGGGTATTGCTCCTGCCGACCCACACATCGATACACGCCGGGTTCATGGTACGCATGGCCATTTTGCCGATCGCACTCGGTTGGGCGGCACTGGCCTGGTCCGTGCTCGGAGGCCAGGAGACAGCATCGCCGGCGATGAGCCGCGGCGCGGCGAGATGACCGGACTCACCCCGCTCCGTATTGGAATCATGCTCCGGTCCCTCGACGAGAAGGGCGGGATCGGCGTCTACACCAGGTACCTCACGGAGGCGCTGCTGCGATTGGACGGACCTCACCACTTCGTCCTGTTCTATCGCGACGCCGGCAACGTGGGTCGTTATGCGCACTACCCTCGCGTCACCGAGCAGGTCGTCCGGGGCTGGGGCAAGGTCGGCTGGGACCAGTTTGGCGTCCCGCTCGCCTGTCGTCGCGAACGGATCGACGTGCTGTTCCATCCGAAATTCACCGTGCCCTTTGCCGCGCCGTGTCCTGTGGTCATGACCGTCCACGGCGCTGACTGGTTCATTCCGGAGCATGCGAAGTACTACGGACGACTGGACGTGGCGTACATCCGTACGGTCATGCCGTGGTATTTCCGGAAGGCCTTCACGGTGCTGTCGGTCTCCCAGATCACGACCGACGACTTCAACCGGATCCTGAAGCTTCCTGCGGGGAAGGTGGTGACGACGTACCTGGCCCCCGGTCCCGCGTTCCGCCGCGTCGAGGATGCTGCCACATTGGCCCGGGTGCGCTCCCGTTACGGGCTGCCCGAGCGCTTCATTCTCACGTTGAGCAAACTGGGTGGGGGCGAGCGAAAGAACGTGGTCGGAATATTGCAGGCGTTCCGGCAACTGCATGGCACGGTGCCCCATCGGCTGGTCATCGGGGGGAAGGACTGTGACCGCTTTCGCGCCCTCTATGGCATTCCGGAATCCGGCTGGGGGGCAGCGATCGACTTCCCCGGCTGGATCAACCAGGAGGACCTTCCGGCAGTGTACTCGCTGGCCGATCTGTACCTTTATCCCTCGAACCTGGAAGCGTTTCCGATTCCGGTCACCGAGGCGATGGCGTGCGGCGTGCCCGTCGTGACGTCGCGAACCAACGGACTGCTCGAGATCGCGGGGGAGGGGGCGGTGCTGGTGAATCCGGATGATCCCGCCGACATTGCTCGCGGCGTGAAGGATGTGTTGACCAGTCCCGAGCGGCATGCGCGGATCGTGGCAGCCGGCCTCGAACGGGTAAGGCGGTACAGCTGGGAACGATGTGCCCGCGAAACGCTGGCCGTGCTCGAACGAGCCGGTCATGAGCAGCGCGACTCACCGGGGACCGCGTCTTCATCTCGCACTGAGCGTTAGGCGGTCGCGCCCCCGACGACCGGATACGCCCCGGCAAGTGGAACCGTGCTGACAATAACCGTCCCTGTCTACAACGAAGAGGAGTCCGTCGGCCCCATGGTTGACGCCGTGCGCGAGGCCCTGCGCGGGTGGCGCGACGATTGGGAGCTCCTGTTCGTCGACGACGGCAGCCGTGACGGCACGGTCGGTGCAGTGCAGTCGCGAATGCCGGATGAGCCCCGGATCCGCCTGATCCGTTTGGCCCGGAACTACGGTCAGTCGGCGGCCATGCAGGCGGGGTTCGACCATGCCCGCGGGGACGTCATCGTGACGATGGACGGAGACCTCCAGAACGATCCGCGCGACATCCGGGCGCTGGTGACGAAGCTGGAGGACGGCTTCGACCTCGTCGCCGGCTATCGCGAGCGGCGGAAGGATTTCCTCGTCTCGCGACGGATTCCGTCCTGGCTCGGCAACGCGCTCGTGCGCCGAGTCACGAAGGTCGCGATACGGGACACCGGATGCACGTTGAAGGTGTTCCGGCGTGAACTGCTGGAGAGACTCAGGCTCTATTCGGATCTCCACCGCTTCATTCCCGCGCTGGCAGTGGCCGTCGCCGGTGCACGGGTCGCGGAGATCCCGGTGCGGCATCACGCGCGCCGTTTTGGCCGCGGCAACTATGGGATTTCGCGCGTCACCAAGGTCCTTCCTGACCTCATCACGCTGGCCATGCTCCGCCGCTCACGGGAACACCCGTTGCAGATGTTCGCGGCGGCGGGGATCGCGGCCTTGACGTTCGCGCTGGTGACCTCTGTTTTCGCCATGCTCGCCGCCTGGGACTGGGCCGACAATGGGAGCGTCGTCGTGCTGACAGCCGTCGCAACGTGCTGGCTCTCCCTGGGCGGATTCCTCATCCTGGCTGGGTTGATCGCGGAGAGCTCCCTGCAAACGGACAGCGACGACCGCCAGTTCGACGGCGTACTTCTTCGACGGATTGGGTCGCTGTGACCGCACCTCCACTGGATGTCTCGGTCGTCGTGATCGTCTCGGAACGCTCGGAGCCGTTCGCCGAGTTCTATCGTGAGTATGCGGAGCCCTTGCGTGCCGGCGGGATCTCCTTCGAGTTCATCTTCGTGGTCCCGGCCAGCGGGCAAGCGCTGCTTGAGCCGCTGATTCCGCTCCGCGCCTCGGGCGAGCCGATCGTTCTCTTCGAGTCAGCCGAGAACGTCGGAGAGGCCGGACTCCTTCGCTCGGTACTCACCCACTGTTCCGGCGAGGTCGTCCTGGTGCTTGCGGCGTACCGTCGGGTCGCTGCGTCTGCGCTGCCGCTGCTCCTGCAGGCCATCGATGACGGCGCGGACCTGGTGGTGGCGCGGCGCACGGCGGCTGGTGATCGGGCAGCCAACCAGGTTCAGCGCCGACTCGTTCACGGACTCGTTCGCGTGCTCGTGGGCGGCCCCTTTCATGATCTCGGCTCGGGCGTACGCGCCATCCGACGTGAGGTGCTGGCCGAGCTTCCTCTCTACGGCGAGTTTTCCCGATTCCTCCCCCTGTTCGCGATTCGGGAAGGCTTCCGTGTTCAGGAATTGGAAGTTCCGCAGCACTCCGCCGACCGGCGAACGCGGATCTACTCGCCGTTGATCTATCTCCGTCGGCTGATTGACCTGCTGGCGGTCTACTTCCTTATCCGATTCCGCGAGAAACCGCTCCGCTTCTTCGGACTGGTCGGAGGGCTGGTGAGTCTGGCGGGGTTCTTCATCCTGGTCGTGCTTGGGGCCCAGCGACTCGCCGGCAAGCCACTGGCCGACCGCCCGATGCTGCTGGTGGGTGTACTGCTGTTCGTGCTGGGCGTTCAGGGACTGGCACTCGGACTGGTGGGCGAGATCATCGTCCACGCCGGCTCGAAGGGCCGAAAGGTCTACCGGCTCGCACCAATAAAGCCTGAATGACCATCGTGTTGGGGTTGGGGACTGAGGAGGACGGTGGCGCGGCTCTCGTGGTCGACGGGCAGATCATCGCCGCCGTGAACGAGGAGCGCCTCTGCCGGATGAAGATGGCGATGGGGTTCCCACACCAATCGCTCCGCGCCGTGCTCCAGCTCGGAGGCGTTTCAGTCGACCAGCTCGACGCCATACTGGTTGGCGGGACGCGCGAGATCTTCATCCCGGGACTCTCGGCGTTCGACGGTTGGTTCCAGCACGCACCGCGCGGTGCTGGTGGGGTGCTGAAGCGACTGGCGGCCCGGTTCTCCGGGTTAGGCGGGAGCATCCCCGCGCTGGAGCGCGTGTACTATGCGGCACTCGAACCCAGCTTCGCGAACCGCCGGCGCCAGATCCGGCGCATTCTTCGCCGGGATCATGGAGTGCGGTGTCCGGTGCGTTTCGTGGACCATCATCTGTGCCACGTGGCGGCGGCGTACTACACCAGCGGATTCGCGGACGCGTTGGTGTGCTCGGTCGATGGCGGCGGAGATGGCAAGAGCTCGTCGATCTACGCTGCCCGGGACGGGCGCCTGGAGTGCCTGCATGAGACACGCGCCTTCGATTCCCTTGGCAACTACTACGCGTACGTGACGCACATGATGGGATTCCGCGCCATGCGCCACGAGGGGAAGGTCACCGGCCTCGCAGCGCACGGAGAACCACGGTATGTGCCCATCCTCCGGGAATTCATCGACGAAGTGAACGGGACCCTGGTCAACCTTGGAGGCGCGGTCTTCAACGAGGCCATCCGTCGGCTGACGAGACGACTCCCGGCCGACTGGAGCCGGGAGAACCTGGCGGCCAGCATCCAGCGACACTTCGAGGACGTGACACGGCGCTACGTGTCGTATTGGGCAAGGCGGACCGGGCTACGGGACGTGGCGCTCGCTGGCGGCGTCTTTGCGAACGTTCGCGTCAACGAAGAGATCTGGGGCCTCCCGGAGACCGCGCGCGTGTTCGTGCACCCGGGGATGACCGACGCAGGGCTGGCGGTCGGCGCGGCCCTCGCGGCGAGCGTGCCGGGCACGCTGGATCGTCCGATGGCCGCGAATACCGAGCCGCTCAAGGACGTGTACCTGGGGCCCGCGATCAGCGACGCGGAAATCGACCACGCCATGGCCCGTCACAGCCTGACGCCGGAGCAGGTGACGGGGCCGATGCCGGACGCCATCGCCGATCGACTCGCGCGGGGCTACGTGGTCGCCCGGGCCGCGGGTCGCCTGGAGTACGGTCCACGGGCGCTGGGGAACCGGTCGATTCTCTATCAACCATCCGATCGCGCCGTCAACGACTGGCTCAACACGAACCTGCGCCGCACCGAGTTCATGCCGTTCGCCCCCGCCGTGCTGCACGCGGAACGCGAGTGGTGTTTCGGGGACATGACGGGTGCCGAGCACCCGGCCGAGTTCATGACGATGACCTTCCACTGCACTCCCCGGATGCGGGATGCGATGGCCGGGGTGGTGCACCTCGACGGCACGGCGCGTCCGCAGCTGGTTCGCGCGGACCGGCACGCCGAATTCCATGCGATCCTCACGGCGTTCCGGGAGCGTACCGGACTCCCGGGGGTGATCAATACCAGCTTCAACATGCACGAGGAGCCGATCGTGTGCAGCGCCGACGATGCGGTCCGTGCCTTCCTGGAGGGACAGCTCGACTATCTCGCGTTAGGCGGCCACCTCATCCGCCACCCGCGCGGCGTGCAGCGTGCGCTGCGACCCGCGGTCGTGCGACCCGCCTGACGACTGGCCCGGGATGGCCGTGGCCGATGCGGTGTCGACGGGCACGATGAGCCGACCGGTCCTGGTGGACGCCCATGCGCACCTTCATCCGGCGTTCGAGCTTCCCGGCTGGCTCTCCGCGGCAGCCTCCAACATCGCGCGGGGCGCCCGGGCGCGAGGCGTCGCGGCCGAGCACACGGTCGGCGTCCTTCTCCTCGCGGAGGGACGCGGTGAGGGGGCGTTCGCCCGGCTGCGGTCTGCGGTGGGATCTGGCATGCACGACTGGTCATTGCATCCGACCGCCGAACCCGAGTCGCTCCTCATCCGGGGGGCGGGGCGCCTGGTGCTGATCGCCATTGCCGGACGACAGCTCGTGACGTCGGAAGGGGTCGAGGTACTCGGACTGCTCTCCGCCCGACCGTTTATCGAGGGCGCTCCGCTCCGGGAAACCGTGCGTGATGTCATGGGAACGGGCGCCGTCGCGGTGCTACCGTGGGGATTCGGCAAGTGGACGCTGCGACGTGGGGAACTGGTGACGTCGCTACTTCGCTCTTCCGCCGGCGACATCTTCCTCGGAGACAACGGTGGGCGGCTCGGCGCGTGGCGTACACCGCCGCTTCTGGAGGAAGCGCGACGGTTGGCGGTGCCAATCCTGCCGGGTTCGGATCCGCTGCCGTTTCGTGAGCAACAGAGGAGGATCGCGGCATTCGGTTTCGTCGCCGATGTGGGCCTCGACGAAAGCCGGCCGGCCGAAGGCCTCCGTGCCTGGCTGCACGGGCTCGAGGCGCAACCTCCGGTCTACGGAGAGCTGGAGACGTTAGGCAGGTTCTGCTGGAACCAGGCGCGGATGCAGTGGCGCAAGCGCGTGGCCCGCCCCGGCTGAGCGATGACCTCAGTCTCCCGGCCGCGCCATCCGGAGCGCACGTTCCGCTTCCCGCGTCGCCTCTTCAGTGGCCAGGCCTCGTGCCCCCAGCTCGCAACGACGCCAGAGCAGGTCCTCCGGTGTGCAACCTTGCTCCTCGCGGGCCGCATGGACCAACTGAGCGAAAATCACCGGTGCATCCGGTGACAGGCGGCGGTCACCGCCTTCGATCGTCCTGGAGAGCGCGATGACCTGCTGGTATCGCGAGCCATACGCCCGCACGAGATGCTCGAGGACGTCGTCCGGGAGGAGACGGCCGAACCGGCTCCGCGCCTCCGTGAGCACGGTCGCTACGTCAGGCACCGGTTTCCCAGGGAGCGGAATCGTCAAGGCCGTCGTGGAGCGGGAGCGCGGCGTCCCCGTGAGGCGGTCGACGACTTCCCCGGCGACCTGGCGCGCGGTGGTGAACTTGACGCTCACGACGGTGAGGGCGCCCAGGACGCCATCCGACCGGTGATCCATGATCCGGTGCCGCTTGAGCAGCCTGACGTCATCCGACTCGCCCGGGCCTGCGATCGGCAGCAGTCCCCATTGCACCAGCTGCACGTCATCGCGCGTGACGGACAGCGACGGTGACGCGGTGGCAATCTCTGTGAGGAACTGCTCGACGTGTTGCTCGGGGAGGACGGGGTCGACCGGGCTACCGCTGAACGGGAAGTGCGCGGTACCGACCAGGCGCTGTCCTCGCCACGGCACGACAAGCAGCCTGCGACCGCCGGCTCCGAGCCTGCGGTCCGGATCCGCGGCTCCGCCAGCGACGGTGTAGGCCGGCCCCGACATCGGTTGGCGGGTCACGAGATTCAGGGCGATGGAATACCGCAACTGACCGGTATCGCGCCTGCCGGCGAGGCGGCGGGCGACTTCACCGGCGTGTGCGCCGGTGGCATTGACGATCCAGCGGGTGCGGACCTCCGCCACGTCGCCGGTCAGCACATCACGCAGGCTGGATGCGGTCACTCGCCCCAGCCTCGCGGCTTCGAACGAGACATGGTTCGCGGTCGCCGCGCCGGCGAGTTGCGCCGCCTGGACCACTTCAAGCGTCAGGCGCTCGGGGCTGTACATGATCGCGTCGTGGAAAAGCGCGCCGCCGGCGAGCCGTGCCGTGTCCAGTGCCGGCAGGAGCGCCAGGCATTCCCGGCGCGACAGTACTCGGGCGCGCGGAATGTGCCGTCCATGTTCGAGGCCGGTGTTCCGATCCGCCGAGAGTGCCTCGTTGATCGAGAGCGCCGCCCCCAGCATCCACCGGTTCGGAAACGACCCCTTCAAGGTGGGAACGACGACCGGCAGGGGTTCCACCAGATGCGGCGCGGATCGCAGCCACATGCTGCGCTCAACGATCGACTCGCGGGCTCGTCGCACATCCATGTGCTGCAGATATCGCAGCCCGCCGTGTACCAGACGGAGACAGTTTGCGGTTGCGCCGGATCCGTAGTCGCCGCGGTCCACCAGGGCGGTTCTGAGTCCCCGGCTCGCGGCATCGAGGGCAATGCAGGCTCCCGTGATACCCGCACCCACGACGAGCACATCGAATTCGGCGTCCGCCATGTCGGCGAGTGGGGTGGTGCGCGGGACGCTCATGGACGGGTAAGTTACTGCTCCCGCGGGGAGGAGCCGGAGGCTGGCCTCGGCACTTGCCCTGCGCGAACTCTGGTGCCGCGAGACCAGCCGGCCCGAACGTCCACCGCTGAATGCACATCCTCATGGTGTCGCCGCAGCCGTTCTTCCGGCCGCGGGGCACGCCGCTCAGTGTCCTGCACCGGATTCGGGGGCTTGCGATGCTCGGTCACACCGTGGAGCTCGTGACCTATCCGTTCGGGGAAACACCTGAGATCCCGGGGCTGCGGGTTCATCGTGCCGGGCGAGTCCCCTTCGTTCGCGATGTGCCGGTCGGTCCCTCACTGGCCAAGCTGGCGCTCGACGTTCCGTTGTTTCGTCTCGCGACGCGGCTTGCCCGAACGGGACGGTTCGATCTCGTGCACACGCACGAGGAGGGTGGCTGGTTAGGCGCCCGACTCCGGCGTGCGACCGGTCTTCCGCACTTGTACGACATGCACTCGAGTCTTCCCCAGCAACTCGCAAACTTCGGGAAGTTCCACTGGCCACCGATGGTGGCGGCGTTCCGGCGGCTCGAGGACCACACGCTGCGCTGGTCCGATGGCGTGATCGCCATTTGTCAGGAGCTGCACGATCACGTTATCGCGAGTGGCTACACCGGTCCGCTGGCCATGATCGAGAACACGCTCGAGTTCCCGGCCGTTCCCGCGAGCGCGT
>Ga0209640_10006201_pt1 | contig 10458 bp, 7 predicted proteins | sample RifCSP10_1_FD_184018 | JGI IMG/M metagenome (GOLD analysis project Ga0209640, IMG submission 184018) | Soil microbial communities from Rifle, Colorado - Rifle CSP2_sed 10_1 (SPAdes) (version 2) | ecosystem: Environmental > Terrestrial > Deep subsurface > Rock core/Sediment | place: Rifle...
CGCTGTGGAGCTGGTCGGAGCAGGCTTCACAGATAGTTTTGTCGGACGGCTTAGCGCAGATCATGCAGCGCTGCTTTTTGGGCTGAGGCACGCGGTTCCCTCCTGTTTTTCCCAATTCTAGGTTTGAAAAGGTGCGGCGTCCAGAGAAAACAGTGGACGATCGAGAAGTGCCGACGAGCCGCCGGCGCTACCCGAAGTTTGGCGGCGTGAAGCCGGCGGTACCGAGAATCGGGCAGGCACAGGGGCCCGCCGCTACGAGGAGACTGAAGAGAGAATTTCGTGGCGGAAGGAGATGTGGGCGGACTTGGCGAGGGTAGCGGAGACGGAGCAGTACTTGTCTTTGCTGAGGGCGATGGCGTCATGGACGGCCTTTTCGTCGAGCGGGCCGCCGGAGGAGTTGCGGCCACGGAGCCGATAGAGCAGTTCGAGTTTCACCCAGACGGCGGGCGGAGAAGAGGCGCGCTCGCCGGAGATGACGATTTCGAGCGACTCGAGGTGCTGGCGCTTTTTCGCGAGGATGGAGACGACGTCGGTGGCAGTGCAGGCACCCAGCGCCACGAGAAGCATCTCCATCGGGCCGGGGGCGGAGTTGGACTTGCGGTCGGAATCGAACGGCACGGCGTGGCCGGAGGGAGTTTGGCCGAGGAATTTTTCGCTGCCGAGCCAGCGGACGAGAGCGGTTTGCATGAGGCCTCCAGGGTGAAGGAGAAGCGTAGCAGAGGAGGTGGAGGTGGCAAAGGAGGCAGAGGATAGAACAGCCGCTAGAGAATTGGGATGTGCTAAGAGACGGAGAGACTGGAGGGGCCGGCGGCGACGGGGCTTTCTTCGGCCGAGGGGGCGGGGGGAGGAACGGCAACGATGGGGTGAGGAACGGCGCGAAGAGTGCCAACAAAGACGCGGACCAGCTCGGGGTCGAACTGGGCGCCGGCGCAGCGTTCGAGCTCGGCGAAGGCCTCCTCCGCGGTGCGTGCTTTTTTGTAGGCGCGTTCGGAAGTGATAGTGTCGTAGGCGTCGGCGATGCCGATGATGCGGGCCCCGAGCGGAATGCGGGAGCCGGAGAGGCCGTTGGGATAGCCGGAGCCGTCGAAGAACTCGTGATGGTGTAGGACGATCTGCTGGATGCCGCGGAGGACGCGGAGCGGCTCGAGGATTCTTGCGCCGAAGTGGACGTGGGACTTCATCGTCTCCCACTCATCGGGGTCGAGCGGACCGCTCTTATTGAGGATGGATTCGGGGATGCCGACCTTGCCAACGTCGTGGAGGATGCCGGCGAGGCGAATCTCTTCGACTTCGGCGTGGCTGAGGCGCAGGGCCTCGGCGATGAGGACGGCATAGGCAGAAACTTTTTGAGAATGGCCCTGGGTGTAGCGGTCCTTGGCGTCGATGGCAAAGGCCAGCGAAGTGATCGTTTCGAGGACGGCCGGGGGCAGAGAGCGCAGGGCTTCGGCTGAATCGGCGGAGGCGTCTGAGCCGGTGGAACCAGCGGCGACCGGCTGACGAGATGCATCGGTCTGCGGGAGCGACTGAACGAACTGGCTGAGGCGCTGATAGATCTGCTCGAAGGCTTCGGGGCCGGTGGCGAAGAGTCGCTTGAGGGTGACGCCGAGATACGCTTCGAGGACGTCGCGCTTCCACTTCCTGGTTTCGTTGGGGTCGTAATGCTCAGCAGAGGAGACGGCATTGCCGCCCTGGTGCTTGGAGAGATACATGGAGGCGTCGGCGACCTGGATGAGCTCCTGCGGTGTGGAACCGTGGAGCGGGAAGCAGGCAATGCCGAAGCTGCCGGTGGTGTTCTTTTCACGGAGAAGTGGGTCGGCGCAGATCCGGGAGCGGAGCTTGCCGGCGAGCTGGCGACCCTGCTCGATGGTGGTTTCGGGCATGAGGATGACGAACTCGTCGCCGCCGTAGCGGGCGACCACGTCGGAGCGGCGGCAATTCTGCTCAAGGATTTGGGCGACGCGCTGGAGGACGAGGTCGCCTTCCAGGTGGCCGTAGAAATCGTTGACGAACTTGAAGCGGTCGAGGTCGATGAGGACCAGAGAGAAAGGTCGGCCGGCGCGCGTGGAACGCTTCCATTCGGCGGAGAGAGCTTCCATAAGGAAACGGTGGGTCTTGGCGCCGGTGAGGCCATCGGTGATGGCCTGCTCCTGAGCCTTCTGGAAGGTGAGAGCGTTGTGGAGAGCGCCGGAGATGACGTCGGCGAGGGTGCGCATGAGCAGGACTTCTTCGTCGGTGAAGTCGCAGGGTTCAGAGGTTTCGGCGTAGAGGACGCCCAGCAACTGGTCGGCGTAAGCGAGCGGCAGCGCGATGGCGGAGGAAGAGCCCGGCAGCAGCGGGGCGGCGGCGTCCGGGGCGGAGGCGTCGCGGACGATGGTCATCTGGCCGGTGCGGGCGACCTGGCCGAGAAGGCCATCGCCCAGAGCGACGCGGCGGCCGAGGGCTTCGCGGCGCCGGCCGGACTCGGCCTGCACGATGACTTCCTTGGTCGAGTAGTCGAGCAGGGCGATGCCGATGTGGTCGTAGGTGAGGCCCTGCTCGAGCTCGACGACGACCTCAGCGAGCATTTCGTCGGGGTTGAGCGTGGCAATGGCGTTGCGGGAGATGCTGTTGAGGAGGGTGAGGTGACGGGACTTGATCTGCTCTTCGCGAAAGAGGCGCGCGTTTTCAATGGCGATGCCGGCTTCGCTGGCGAGGACGCGCATCAGCTCGAGGTGGCCTTCGTCGAAGACGCGTTCCTGGCGGCTGTGGACGGCCATGACGCCGATGGCGCGATCGTAGAGGACCAGAGGAACGCCGCAGAAACAGCCGGTCTGCTGGAGAGGCAGGGGCCCGAGGCGGCGACATTCCTGCCCGAAGTTTTCGCGAATCAGGATGGGCTGGCGGGTGCGGATCAGGTACTCGGAGAGGTGATTGCCGGCCGGACGGGAACGGCGGGGCAGGCGGACGCCATCGTTGACTTCCAGCTCGAAGCGGATTTCATCGCGGGCGGATTCGTAGAAGGCGATGTAAAAATTGGAGACGTCGAAGAGGCGGCGCATCTCGGAATAAATTTTCTCGAAGAGGGCTTCGATATTGAGGGTCGAGCTGAGCGTGCGGCCGATTTCGTTGAGGATGTGCAGCTCCTCGGAGCGGCGCGAGGTCTGCTGGATGAGGTAGCTATTCTCGACGGCCATGCCGATCTGGTGGCCGAGGGCGAGCAGCAGACGCAATTCGGACGGGGAGAAGTGGCGGCTATCGGGCGTGCCGAGCAAGAGAACGCCGAAGGCCTGTTCCTTGGCCTGCAGGCTGATGCCCACGACGGTGCGAAGACCTTCGCCAGCGGAGAGGGTGCGAAAGCGGCGGAACGCGTCTTCGCGCTCGAGGGCCAGCCAGGAAGAGTTGCGATTGAGGTCGCGGAAGACGACCAGGCCGCCGAGGCGGGCGACGAGCTGGACGAGGTAATCGTCGAGGCCTTCCTGCTGGGAAGAACTGCAGAACTCTTCGCTGAGACCTGTGGCGACAACCGACGTGGGGCCCTGCGGATCGCCGTGGTGGAGGAAGAGAGCGCCGGCGGGGAGGCGAGCGACGCTCAGGACGCGGTCAAGGCCCTGCGCCAGCATTTTCTGAATTTCACCGCCGACAAAGCTGGAGGTGGCCAGGTTGAGGTTGGAGAGCGCCAACATGTTGCGTTCGACGCGGCGCTTTTCCTCTTCGTAGAGGGCCATCACCGTCAGGATGGCGACGAAGACCGGTGGAACGATGGCCAGAACGTGCAGCCGGGCAAACAGAGGCCAAGAGAGCCAGCCGGGGACAAGAGAGACAAGCAGCATCGCGCCCCAGACGGAGAAGCAAAGCGAGAGAAGGAAGTCTGCGAAATTTTCCTGGCGGCGACTCTCATGCCAGAAGAGCCAGGCGGTGGCGAAAAAAACGAGGGCGACGCCGAAGCGGGGAGAAACGCCGATCACGCGCTGATGGTGGGCTACAGCCCAGAGAGCGAAGAAGGCGGTGGCGACTCCCAGAGGCGCCAGCCAGGGGCGGGCCTGGGTATAGACCTGAGCAGCGTAAAAGAAGAGCAGTGCTGCGGCCGCGAACAACAGGAGGTTGACCGCGGCAAGCCAGGGAGCGGAGGCCATCCATGGTTCCAGCGCCGGGCCGATGCTTTGGATGGCCAACAGGGTCCAGGCGAAGGACCAGAGCAGCAGGTACAGTTGGCGCTTGATGGCGTAGACGTAGCCAAAAAAGACCGAGGTGAGGGCAGCCGTGGCCAAGAAGCCCAGCGCGATTGTGCTGTCCTGGGAGATCAACTCAGACGCACCCTCGGAACCGGATGTACCCAACGAAACCGGCGCGGGCGGGACGGAGAGTTGAAGATGAGTGCATAAGAATTGCGAAACAATTCGACACCCATTGCTGAGCGTCCCGTCTGCCAGGGGCAGAAGCCGCGCGCGGTAAATCGTTGAGCCGCTTGCGAATATAGAGCACGGGTTTTTACAGGGTCAAGGGTACGGAGGTACCTGTCAGGATACAGCGCGCCCGGCGAGATGCGGAGTGAAGCGCGAGTGTCCTTTCGTGAACGGCTGGGCTAAGATGATGCGTTTTCTGCAGCGCACGAGAAGCGGACAGAGAGATGAGTGAAACGGCAAGAAACGTGGACCAATTGCGGAAGACGCCGCGAGTGAGGTTTGCGCCGTCGCCGACGGGCTACCTGCACGTGGGCGGCGCGCGGACGGCACTCTTCAACTGGCTGTTTGCGCGGCATGAGCAGGGGACGTTTATCTTGCGAATCGAAGATACCGATGTGGATCGGAACCGGCCGGAGCTGGTGGAAGGGATCCTGGATGGGTTGCGCTGGCTGGGATTGGATTGGGACGAAGGGCCGGTGCACCAGTCGCAGCGGCTGGAGGGCTACAAGGAGGCGGCAGAGAAGCTGGTGACGAGCGGAGCGGCGTATCTGTGTTATTGCCCACCGGAAAAATATGGTGGTGCAGATGCGGCGGAGACGACCGAAGAGACCGGGGAGAAAAAAGAAGGGCCGCGCAGAGTGACTCGATGCGCGTGTCGCGAGGGGAAGCCTCCGGCGGGCGGGCAGAAGCCGGCGATACGGTTCCACGTGCCGCTGGGAGATACGACGCGATTTGAAGACGCTGTGTTCGGCGCGCGCGAAGTGGCTAACGAGGAGATTGAAGATTTCGTGTTGTTGCGGTCGCCCAAGCCGGGGACGCAGGCGCGGCTGCCGACCTATCAACTGGCGGTGGTGGTGGACGACATCGAGATGCGGATTACGCACGTGATTCGCGGGGCGGACCACCTCTCGAATACGCCGAAGCAGGTGCTGCTCTACCGGGCGCTGGGAGCGGAGCCGCCGGTATTTGCGCACGTGCCGCTGATTTTGGGCCCAGACCGGACGCGGCTCTCCAAGCGACACGGGGCCACCAGCGTGGGCTCCTACGGGGATGAAGGGTTTTTGCCGGAGGCGTTCCGGAATTTTCTGGCCCTGCTGGGGTGGTCGCCCGGCGACGACCGGGAGTTTTTGCGCACGCCGGAACTGGTGGAATGGTTCGGGCTTGGCGGCGTAAGCCGGACGAATGCGGTGTTTGACCGGGCGAAGCTCGAGTGGTTCAACACGCAGTACCTGCAGAAGCTGCCGATTGAAGAACTCCTGCCGGCGGTGGAGAGCGAGCTGAAGCGCGCGGGGCTGTGGCGCGAGGAGTGGGCGAACAACCAGCGCGAGTGGCTGGCGAAGACGGTGGACCTGATTCGTCCGCGGACACGGCTGCTGCCGGATTTTGCGACCTGGGCGCGGGCGTTTTTCAGCGATGAGTTTGCGTATGACGAGGCGGCGCGTGAAAAATTCTGGAAGGACGAGCGGCTGGCGGGCATGCTTGCGAAACTGGCTGATGGCCTGGCGGGATTGGCGAATTGGGGCCACGACGCGTGCGACCGGGTGCTGCGGGACCTGGCGGCGGTGGAAGCCGTGAAGGCCGGGCTGCTGATCAACGCGACGCGCGTGGCGATTGTGGGGCAGGCAGTGGCCCCGCCGCTCTTTGACACCATGCTGGCGATCGGGCAGCGGCGCGTGGTGGCGCGGTTGCGCCGAGCGGTGGAGTTCCTCGGGAAGAAGTAGTTCCGGCCTGGTTGGAGCAAATCCCAATTCTGATTTGCCGTGGGGGTGTGTTTGTGCAGAGAACTGAAATTTCAGATGGCTCTGTTGACATCCTCGGCATCGGCGGAAGATTTGGCCCCGACGGGAGCCGAAGAGTGCGTTGGACTGTGTGGCCAGAAGGGGAGATGGCCGAAGTTGGACTAATTCCGTTTGCCCGCGTGGCCCTGCAAGTTGCCACCACGGTTCTGCCGCCCTATCGGACCCGCTTCAGCAAGCATCAGTTCACCCAGCCGCAACTGCTGGCGGTGCTGGGCCTCGCGAGCGTGCCCGATTCAACCACCTTATACCGCTTCCTCAAGCGGCTGCAGCCGGACACCATCGACCGCGCCCTGGGCGAGGTGGGGGAACCGGAAGGGGAAAAGGCGGCGGCGAAGAGGGATTCCTCGCTGCGCTCGGAATGACCGCGAGCAGCAGGGCGGTACCGAGAGGGAGAGATCAGGAGTTGCGCGAGCCGTGAGAGCGTTCGGTGCGGACGGCACGGAGAGGAGCGAGGAGTTCGACGGCGACGCCGAAACGGTACTCGGCATGAGGCTCGACGCGAACGACGCGGGCCAGGTACTCGAGAGCGAGGCCGCCGCGCGGAGAGCACGGGAGGCAGGTGACGATGAGGTCCATGCCCTTGAAGTAGGTGGCTCGCCAGGTGCGGAAGTAGAGGCCGCCGACGGAAACGTTGACGGTGGCACGGACTTCTTCGAAGTTGGCGCTGAGGCAGTGGCGGGGCCGGGCGCTGATGGGTTGAGAGATGGCCACGCGGCGAGTGCGGCGGCGGTCGTCAGGCCGTGAAGACTTGGACGGGGGAAGTGTGGCGGTGGCGGTTCGTTTCACGTGGGTCGTCCTCAGTGCGAGATGCGGAATGGAATTCGTACCGAGAGTTCAGGATAAGTGTGCAGAGGGTGGGAGTCGATAGGACGAGCGTTCTACCTTGGCAGTACTTCTAGGTGGAATCGGGGCGAAGGTCGGACTCGATGGCGAGCTGGTCGGCGGGAGAGATGTCAACGAACTCGACGCCGATGCCGACGCCGGGAAGGCAATAGCGGACTTCGGCGCGGGCACGGATTTCGCGGCCGGAGCAGGCCAGGCGAAAGCGGACTTTAAGGACTGCGCCTTCGGGGAAAGAGCGCGAGGTGTTAATGAACATGCCGCGCGCGCTGATGTCGGGCGGGCGCAACTGGATGGCTTGCTCAGAGCCTTCGTACTCGATGGCCAGAGAGCTGAGCTGCTGGAAGCGAGTGGCCTGGCGCTCGACGCCGACCAGATCACTGCTGTTGCTGGTTTTCATCGGCGGCGCCCCTCCGCGAAGACGCTCTCGGATTCCTGTGCATGCCCATGAACGGACACGCCGGCCGTTTTCGCACCACAACCCGGGCAAAAGGCAAAGGCCTGGTGCAGGTCGCGATCGCAACTGGGACAACGGAGACTCAGCATGTCGTCGAAATAGATGACGCGTTGGACTTCTTCGAGGGTGGTCAGATCAGCCTGAATTTTATCGAGGGCATCGGCCTGAAGCGAAACCATGCCGGAGTTGCGGGCCAGGGCGCGGATTTCGTCCACATTGACTTCGGAACGAATGGAGGCGCGCATGGCGTCGTCAAGCCACAGAATCTCGTAGATGCCGACGCGGCCGAGGTAACCGGTTTGATCACAGGCAGGGCAGCCAACGGGAACCGACAGCAGCTCGGCGGGGTCCACGAGGCCCACGGCGCGGTGCTGGGCGTTTTGCTCGGGTGAGGGCGGAACGCGCTTGTGGCAGGAGCACAGCCGGCGCACGAGGCGCTGGGCCATGATGGCACTGACCGAAGACGCAATCATGTAGCCGGGGACTTCGAGATCGAGGAGACGGGTGAGGGCGGAGATGCTGTCGTTGGTGTGAAGAGTGGAAAGGACCAAGTGGCCGGTCTGGGCGGCCTTCATGGCGATTTCGGCGGTTTCGAGGTCGCGGACTTCGCCGAGGAGAATGATGTCTGGGTCCTGACGAAGGATGGAGCGCAAGGCCGAGGCGAAAGTGAGGCCGGCCTTCATGTTCACCTGGACTTGGTTGAGGCCTTCGAGCATGTACTCGACGGGGTCTTCGACGGTGACGATATTGACGCCCGGAGAGCGAAGTTTATTGAGCGAGGCGTAGAGAGTGGTGCTCTTGCCGGAGCCGGTGGGGCCGGTGACGAGCAGAACGCCCTGCGGAAGAGCGAGGACGCGGTTGAGGGTTTCCTGGACGGACCGGGAAAGGCCCAGATCGTCGAAGCTGGCGAGCGGGGATTCGGGGCTGAGCAGGCGAAGGACGACCTTTTCGCCGTAGGCGGTGGGAAGGGAGGAGACACGCAGGTCGAATTTCTTTTTGCCCATGCGGACAAGGAAGCGGCCGTCCTGAGGGACGCGACGTTCCGCGATGTCGAGGTCGGCGAGAATCTTGATGCGCGAGGCGAGGGAGTTCTGCAAGCCGCGGGGAATGCGCTGAAATTCGCGGAGGACGCCGTCCACGCGGAAACGGACCACGGTGTCCAGAGACTGAGGCTCGATGTGAACGTCGCTGGCGCGCTTATCGGCAGCGTGGCGAAGAATGGAAGAGACCAGGCGGACCGCGGGCGTGCGGCGGTTTTTCAGGTCGGCTTGGAATTCGAGCGTGGCCTCCTGATTGCTCTTGCGGGCGCTGGTGGTGATGAACTCCATGTCCTCGAGGATGCTGTCGTCGGGTAGGGAGAGCTGCAGAAGTTCCCTCTCCTGCGGCGAGCCGGGGTCGGCATAGCAGCGGTCAATGGCCTCGAGGATTTCGTCGCGGATGCCGAAACGCGGAGCGATGTTCAGGCCAGTGAGGAAGCGAAGCTCGCTGATCTTGTTGAGGTTTTGAGGCTCGGCCATGGCCACAATGAGAACATTCTCCTTGCGGGAGAGCGGCAGGACACAAGTTCGGCGCGCGATATTTTGCGGGATAAGCTTGAGCGCGGCGGCGGCGGGCTGTTCCAGGCGGCAGTCCACGTAGGGGATTTGGGTGACTTCGACAAGAGCGGAGAGCAGGTCTTCTTTGGCCACCAGGCCGCGGTCAAGCAAGAGCTCACCTAAATAAAGGAGCTTGCCCTGCTGTTCCTGGATTGCATTGTGGAGCTGTTCGCCACTGATGTGGCCGCGCTCGCGCAGAACTTCACCCAGTTTTTTCTTGGCCACGACGGTAACCCCACGCAATTCGACTGTGCAGAAGATACCCGCAGGCGTCAATGAACCCTGCAGGTGAAGGTTCCAAAAGAGATAAGCGCACAGGAGCAAGCCGGAGAGGGTTGGAGGCTGTGTTATATTGAAGGATTAGGCTGGGCGAATTGTGCCCAGTGGGTGACGGGGCCGCAAAGGGAGTGGAGAGAAGGGAAGGGATTGAGCCATTGGATCATTGATCCATTGACGATTAAAGACGGAGGTGGTGGTGGGGTCGCTTGAGGTTGACAGAATAAGTGGCAGGGTTTCGTGAGGATTACAGCGGGATACAGTTGAGTGAACGCGAGAGACGGTTGAGTGGGTGCGAGAGAGATGACGGGACTGAACAAGATTGTTGTGCGCGGGGCGAGGCAGCACAACCTGAAAAATATCGACCTGGAGATCCCGCGGAATACGCTGACGGTGGTGACCGGGCTTTCGGGGTCGGGGAAGTCGTCGCTGGCGTTTGACACGATCTACGCCGAGGGGCAGAGACGGTACGTGGAGTCGCTCTCGGCGTACGCGCGGCAGTTCCTGGACCAGATGGAGCGGCCGGAAGTGGACTCGATCGAGGGGCTATCGCCTTCGATTGCGATCGAGCAGAAGACGACGACGCGGTCGCCGCGGTCCACGGTCGGAACGATTACCGAGATTTACGATTACCTGCGGGTGCTGTACAGCTCGGTGGGGACGCCGCACTGCCCGAGCTGCGGGAAGCCCATCACGCGGCAATCCACCGAACAAATTGTGCAATCCATCCTGCGACTGAAGCCCGATGACCGGGTGATGATCCTGGCGCCGATCGCGCGCGGGCGGAAGGGCGAGTACAAGAAGGAACTCGAGAAGCTGGCCAAGGACGGCTTCCTGCGGGCGCGGATTGACGGCGAGCTGCGGCAACTGGACGAGCCGATCCAGCTCGACAAACGGAAGAACCACACGATTGAAGTGGTGGTGGACCGTTTACTAGTGAAGCCGGGGATTGCGAAGAGGCTGGAACACTCGATTGCGACGGCACTGAAGCTGGCGCAGGGACTGGTGACGGTGGCGATCGTCGGCGGGGCCGAGCAACTGTACGCGGAGAAGCTGGCGTGTGCGGACTGCGGGATTTCGGTGCCGCAATTGGAGCCGAGATCGTTCAG
>Ga0209640_10006203_pt1 | contig 10457 bp, 11 predicted proteins | sample RifCSP10_1_FD_184018 | JGI IMG/M metagenome (GOLD analysis project Ga0209640, IMG submission 184018) | Soil microbial communities from Rifle, Colorado - Rifle CSP2_sed 10_1 (SPAdes) (version 2) | ecosystem: Environmental > Terrestrial > Deep subsurface > Rock core/Sediment | place: Rifle...
CTCGGGCGCGAGCCGGTTCAGGCGGGCGGCCAGGGCCAGGGCCTTTTCTTCCAGCGCTGCGGCCCGCTTGAGTGATTCATCCACCAGAGTGCGCTCCTGGGCGGCTTTCTCCCGCTTCACCTTCAGAAGTTTCTCAATCTTGCCCTTTTCGTCCTCGGGATCGTACTGCGGCCAGGCCGAGGCGCCGACGATGTAGGCGACGCAGAGGACCGCGTAGAACGCCAGCAGACCCGCCAGGGCCTTGAGGCCGCTCAGGGGCTTCATGGCCGGCGCGTCCAGCAGCACGAACACCGCCGTGCCCAGCAGCACGTAGGCGGCGAACATCTTCAAAAACACCTCGGGAAACTCGAGCTTCCATGCCGCGCCGACCAGGACGGCGCCCACGAGGGTTCCCACCACGACTTTCTTGATCAGGCTCGCGAGAAAACTTGGCTGGTCCGTCATGCAAGGTCTCCGGTAAACATGCCGTAATAGCCCCAGTATACAAACTCCAGAAGGACTTCGCCAGCAGACTATCTTACGGATGCGGCGCCAGGAGAATCGGTGGACGGTTGAAAAGCCGGAGCAGGAACAGGGCGGTGATCGGCAGGTAGAGCAACAGGCCGGTCATGCCGAGTAACAGCTCGCCGATCCAGAAGGTCACAGCCAGGTTGAACAGCAGCACCCCGTAGTAGAGACCGCAGCCCAGCAGCACGGTTGCAGTCACGGACCGGTCTGGACGGAGACTCGGGGAAGGCAGATGGCGATCCATGGGGAAGTAGAGGGCGAGCGAGATCGAGCCCATGACGATCCAGCCGAGGTAATTCGTGATCGGCACGCCGAAGTGGATGCCGGGGTCCCAATATCGATAGAGCTCGCCCAGGAACCATCGGTCGCCACGGAGCGCCACGGGATCGATCACCATATCAATGAGGATCGCGAACAGGACGGTCAGTCCGAACACCGCCCATGAGGTGCGGGCCTCAATCGGAAAGACGAGATTGGGCCAGCGGAACGCGCGCTCGCTGTTTTGCGAGGGGCTGGACGGCAGGAATAAGAATAGCGCCAGGCAATAACTGGCAAAGAGCAGGAAGGAGAACGAGATCGGGACGATAAACGGGATATTCGACAGATAGAGTTCCTGATTCACTGTCGAGCCCGTGTAGTTGTACCAGCCGAACGGGATACCGGTGCGTGTGGAGGCATACTCGCAGAGAAACGACGTGAGCGAGGCGAAACCAAGAAACCAGGTTGAACGGCGCCAGCCGACCAGCCGGTGGGCGCAAAAGAGAGATGCCGCCAGAAAGACGAAGACGTAGGGACGTAACAGCAGCGTGTTGATCAGCAGTTCGAAGAAGCTCATAGAGATTGAGCGGTCAGCATTCAGCTATCAGCCGTCAGCCTCACCCCCCCGTTCCCTCCCCCTTCGAGGGGGAGGGCTTGGGGAGGGGGCGCTGAAAGCTGATGGCTGATCGCTGTTAGCTTGTTCATGCGTAGCCGTGGGTTTGGAACCAGCGCACAGCCTTTTCGAGTGCGACTTCTATAGGCGGCTGGGGTAATCCTAATTCACGGACGGCCTTACTGCAATCGTAGTGCATTTTGTATTTGGCCATCTTCACGCCTTCCAATGGAATGCGCGGCGGCTGATGGGTCACGTAATCCGCCAGCCATTTATTCAGGTAGGCCAGCGGCAGGATGGCCAGCCGGGGCAGCTTGATCGTCGGAGCGGGCACACCGGTCAACCGGCTGAGCATTTCGAAAATTTCCCTGAGCATCAGATTTTTGTTTCCCAGAATGTAGCGCTCGCCGATCCGGCCGCGCTCCATGGCCCTGACGTGCCCGACGGCCACGTCGTCCACATCGATCAGGTTCATGCCGGTTTCGATATAGGCCGGCATGCGCCCCTTCATGAAGTCCACGATCAACCGGCCGGTGGGGGTGGGCTTAATGTCCCGTTCACCGACCGGCGCGCTGGGGTTCACGATCACAACGGGCAGACCGGCCCTGGCGAGCGTCATGACTTCCTGCTCGGCGAGATATTTGGACCGCTTGTAGTCGCCGGCCATCTGGGCGAGCGAGACCGGCGTCTGCTCCGTGCCGGGGCCTCCGCCTTCCGGCAGGCCGATCGCGCCGATGGTGCTGGTGTAGACGATGCGCTGGATGCCGGTGTCGCGGGCGGTTTCGAGGAGCAGGCGGGTGCCGGTGACGTTGATGTCGTAGAAGATCGAGGGATCCCTGGCCCAGAGCGCGTAATGCGCGGCGACGTGGTAGAGCTGCTGGCAGCCGGCGAGCGCGTGGTGGAGCGAGTCGGGGTTGCGCAGATCGCCGTGGACATGTTCGACGGTCAGGCCCTCGAGGTTGCCGAGTTCGCTGTCCTGCCGGACGAGCACGCGCACGTCCGCGCCGGTCGCGGCGACCGCGCGGGCCACGGCGGCTCCCACGAAACCTGTCGCGCCGGTGATCAGAGCCTTCATGGGCAAGAGCCTATGGCGAATGGCGTATAGCGTATGGTGGGAAGCAAGAGTATCTGGCTATTAGCCATAAGCTATTAGCTATACGCTCTTCAGTTCTTCCGCGACGTGATGTACCGGGCGAGTTCGCGGAGCGGATCGGCCTTCGCATCGAACGAAGACAGGCGGCTGATCGCGCGCTGGGTGCATTCGTCGGCCATTTTCTTTGCGCCGTCCACGCCGTAAAACGTGGGATAGGTTTTCTTGCCGCGTTTGGCGTCGGTATTGGCGTCCTTGCCCAGTTCCTCCCGGGTGCCGGTGACGTTCAGCACGTCGTCGGCGATCTGGAACGCGAGGCCGATGTCCTCCGCGTATTTCGTCAGGCTGTCCAGCTGCGGCGAAGTGGCTCCGGCGGTGATGGCGCCCATGCGCACCGCCGCGCGGATCAGCATGCCTGTTTTGTGCTTGTGGATGTTCTGGAGCGTGGCCAGGTCGATGTCCTTGTTCTCCGCCTGGATGTCCAGGACCTGCCCGCCGACCATGCCGAGATTGCCCGAGCCGTAGGCCAGCTCGCGGACGATTTGCACCTGGCGCGCCGGGTCGAGTCCGTCCATCAGGTCGGACCGGCTGCACAGTTCGAAGGCCAGCGTCAGCAGGGCGTCGCCGGCCAAAATCGCCATCGCGTCGCCGTAGACTTTGTGGTTGGTCGGTTTGCCGCGGCGGTAATCGTCATTGTCCATCGCCGGCAGGTCGTCGTGGACCAGCGAATAGGTGTGGATCAGCTCGAGCGAGGAGGCGACCGGGAGGATGGCTTTCGATGTCGCGCCGACCGCCTCAGCCGAGGCGATGGCCAGTATGGGCCGGACACGCTTGCCGCCGGCGAAGAGGCTGTACCGCATGGATTCATGGAGAGTCGTCGGCGGGGTGGCGGCGCCCGGGATGACCGATTCCAGAAACCGGTCCACTTCGTCGCGTTTTTGCTCGAGATACCGCTTGATGTCCATAGGCGAAACGCAGACTAACAAAGGAGAACTGCGCGAGGCAAGGGGCGCGCCGTATTTGGTGATTTGGTGAAGTGAAGTCATTCCGGACTTGGCTTTTACTTCACCAGATCGCCACATCACCCAATCGCAAAATCCGAAAGCCGCGCTTGTTATTTTCCGCGCGGCTTGGCTATACTCCCGCCATGAGCATTCGCGCCTTTGGCGGCCAGTGGGAGCCGATGTTGCTGGGGATCGAGCCCCGGACGTGCCATGTCTGCCACAAGGGACTCTACCGGAACATCACCTTCTTCCGTGGCGGCTGGTCGCGCTGCACCGTCTGCAACGAGTTCGTCCACTATAGTTGCCTTGCCGGCGGCAAGGCGAAGTTCCTCAAGCAGCGCCCCCGTCTCTGTAAATCCTGCCAGGCAGGCCAATCGTCACCGCCGGGAACCGTTCGGAAACCTGCGGTCGGGGCGTGACGCCGGCTGAGACCAGGGTTGCCGATTTCGGCCCGCGCGGGCAGAAGTGGCTGGCCGGCACCATCCGGTTTTTCGTCGCTCCCCTGATTCTCTTCATCGGCGGATTTTTCACCACGGATTTCATGCTCAGCGGCATCTATACCTGGCCCCGGACCAGCAAGGTGCTGGCGCTGACCATCACCATCGCCGTGCTGTCCTACGAGTTCGTCTACAAGGAACAGCGGACGCTGAAGCCCGGGTCATCCGGAGCGTTCGCAGCCCGGGCGGTGCTGTATTCCTGCCTGATTCCGTATGCCGCAGGAGTCGCCGCGTTGATCGTGCTGGCGCGGATGTAATGGGGCAGGTGTTCAAGAGTGGCGCGTTTATTCAGCAGTGTTTCGCCGTCCATCCCCTGTGCCTGAGCCTGAAATCGCTGCATCTCCCCGGCGGCATCATCATCCGATGCACCTCCTGCAACATGCTCCACCGCTTGGCGCTCCGCGCAATCGTGTTGCGCGTGTCGGCCGTGCGCGCGATCGACGACACGGCCGCAGCAGGCACTGACCGTCCGGCTGCCGCGCATTTGGAGGACTGCGTCGCGGCGCACCTGGGCGCGCTCAGCGTCCGCGCGATGGATGTCGTGCGGGAAGAGGCCGGACTGCGCTGCGGCGAGTGCCGGAAGATGTATGATTTGGAGATCGTTGCCGTTGAGACCCATCAGCGGTGAACACGACCGGCGCGACTCGCGCGACGGGGGGGAATGCGCGACTGGCATGAACGACTCTTCGCAAGTCTCGCGTTTCTCGCACGTCACGCCAGTCTCGCGGAGCATCGTTCCACGGTCATCGCTATTGTGCCATGTCTGATCACGCGCGGCTTACCCCTGAAGAAATCGCGCTTGTTGCCGACGACAAGTTCTTCCGCGCCAAGGCCGCCATCACGCCCAAGGTCCGCGCCATGCTTGAAGCCGTGCACGATGCGCTCAAGCAGGAACTGGCCGGCGTGCCGCTGATCGCTCCACCAGGGTTCGATCCGGACAAGTGCCAGTATGTGAAGGGTGAACATCTCGAGGACTTTCCCTACCAGTACCTGGACTTTCCCAAGCATTTTGAGGGCGACAACAAGTTCACGTTCCGCACGCTTTTTTGGTGGGGGCATCATGTGGTCTTTGCGCTGATTCTGGAGGGGGACGGTCTGCGGAGCTACAAGCAAAACCTGATCAATCGCTACGGACGGATCGCCGACCGCGATCTTGACCTCTGCCTGTCGCCGACACCATGGGAGTGGAAGTGGGGACAGGGCTATACGCTGTCCCTGAGCCGGGACCGAAAGTCCGAGGTTGCAGCGGTGCTGTCCAACCGGCCGTTTTTCAAGCTGGCGCGGTTCATTTCACTGGACGATCCGATCATCCGCCAGGGCCGCCTGTCGCAGGCCGGGCAGGAGGCGCTTCGAGCCGTGCTGCCGGTGATCGCCAGGGACCTGCCGGGTCCCCGCTCCTGAGGTAGACGATCCATGGCTCGTGCGGGTAGACTGTCGCTCGATTTGCAGTAAGCATTCTGAAGGAAAGGAACTGTGATATGTCGCATGCATCGTTTGCGTGGGGGCTCGTCCTGCTGCTGGCCGGCTGCGCCGGCACGGGAGAAATCGTCCCATTGAAAATCCAGGCCCTGCCGTCCGTCCGATCCATCAACCAGAACTTTCAGGAAATCAAAGTCGTCGTCGAGCCCTTCGAGGAGGGATCAGGAGCGAGCCGTCTCGGCGTCCGGACCCACCTGGGAGGCGGAGAGACTGTCTTCACGGCGCAGGGAGGGAAGCTGGGCGATGTCATGGCCCAGGTGGTGGCCGACAATCTGAAATCCATGGGGTTTCAGGTGTGGGTGAAAAAATCGGACGCCTCCGAGGTGCCGGCCACTCCGGATATTACGATTACCGGGCAGGTGCAGCAGTTGTCGGCTCAGGCGCAGAGCCGGTTTTTTTCGACCAAAATGAAGGCGAAGGTCAGGGTCGTGATCCAGGCGGCGAATGCCTCGGACCGCAGCACCGTCCGGCTGAACCTGGAAGGGACGCGCGAGGATGCCGTGTTCTGGTTCGATCCGCGCGAAGTCCAGGAACTGGTGAACCGGCTGCTCAAGGAGAATCTGGACAGATTGCTGGCGGACATCCGCGTCAAGGACCGGGCCTTGCAGACGAAATAGGGCCTGTTTGTCTCGTTTGTTTGGTTTGTCGTGTTTCTCTGGTTACGAAGGTCGAACCAGACGAACACATGACCAGACAAACCAGATAAACCAGACGAACCAGAGAAACCAGAGAACCCTGGACTAGTTCAGCATGCGCGAACGGCGGTGGGAAACCAGGGGCAAATTGGGCTTCGATGAGATTCTGGCCGCAGCCGAGCGGCTGGCCGCGCAGGGGCTGGCGCCCTCGGTTCCCGCCAGGGATGTGATCTGTTATGTCGAGGACTGGGAAGTCCGCGCGCCCGAGGATTTCGATCATCTCGATCCCTGGGCGACGGAGGATGTGACGCTCGTCCATCTGCTCGACGGCTGGCGCGGCGACTTTTTTCTCCTGGCCGGCAGCTACCATACGGTCTATCAGCGGCATCAATCCGTCGGCACCTACTGTTCGGTGAGCCATCCGTGGCGCATTCCGGGCGCGCTGTCGATGCACCACTCCCGCAGCATGCTCTGGCTCGGGTTCCGCCATGCACACGGGTTCATCCGGGTCCGCCTCCACACAGTCGATGTGGTGACGCCGGGCGAAACGCGCGCCGACAGCCGGCGCGCCTTGTGGCTGGATGAGCGCCAACGCGCCTTTCTTGCCGCGATCGCGGTGCTGGAGGTGCCGATCGAGGCCGCGATCGAAAACGGCGGTCTGGTTCTGCAGACGAGCGACACGAGCCGGCCGCTGTTTTGTTCGTGGCCGGACGCCTTCGGGCCCTGCCAGTTCGAATTCAATTCACCGGACGCGTTCGAGTTCCTCGTGCCGGCCAGCCAGCTGGCGGCGACCTGCGGCGGGGAACCGGCCCGCGTCCGCGCGTACCTCACCGGATTTTCGGAGGAGGCGCTGGATGAATTTCAAGCGGTGGCGCTGGATGCGCGCCCGGCCTACCGCTGCTCGGTGCATTGTCCGCTGGACGACCTGCCGGAGGTGCTGCGCGCCACCGCGCCGGCCGGCCGGCTCTACGCCACACTCTGCGAGTTTCAGACGCAACAGCTGCTTCCTCGCGGGACCGACGCGTCGGCGATCGTGGGCATTGTCGGCGCGGAAGGCGGATTTCAACTCGAAGTCCGCCTGAATCGTGCGCCGCTTCCGGAAGACGAGATGGCCGGCTGGCTGGGACAGGTCGTCGGCATGCCGGTGAGCTATGCCCCGCTTCCTCCCTTCCCATGATTAGGATGCTGAACACGGCTCTGCAAGACAAGCGCGACATGCGAGAAAGGCGGGACGGGTCTGTCTTGCAAGTCGCGCACGTCCCGCGAGTCTCGCAGGCGATTGCTCATCACTGCCCCCTTCAGTTGTCGTGATGCTTTCAACCGCCCGACTTCGCGCCGCCCTGGCCAAGCCGTTTCTGCCGGTGGTCTTCTTTTTTGCCGGCGTGACCTTTGACAGCGTCACGCTGACGCGCATCGACCGCCTGACGGACAATCTCATCCTGCTCCTGTATCTCAGCCTGCTGGCTCTGTTGATCATTCTGACCGGGCGGGCCGACCTGGCCCGGGCCGGGCTCCAGGGCGTGTCGACGGAACCTCCGATGTCGGCGGCCCTGTTCGAGCGGGCCCGTTCCTACTTTCCGCATGCCGCTCAGTTTTTGTTCGGCGGGCTGTTCAGCGCCTACGCGATTTTTTATTCCCAGAGCGCCTCGCTAACCGGCACGGCCGTATTCTTTGCCGTGCTCGTCGGCTTTCTGGTCGCCAACGAACTGCTCAAGGACCGGCTCACGAATCTCCGGCTCCTGGTCGGCCTCTTCGCCCTGGTCTGCTTCAGCTTTCTGACCTTCTTTCTGCCGGTGCTGACTGGTATCATGAATACGCCGATGTTTCTCTTCGGCGCGCTCTGCAGCCTGGGCGCGGTCTACTGGGTGATCCGGCAGGTCTACAGGGACGCCCCCGGGCAGGCGACGAGAGAAATGGCGCTGACCGGCGCGCCGGCGGCCGGACTGGTCGTCATTCTCGTCGGATTCTATTTCCTGCACTGGATTCCGCCGGTTCCGCTGTCCCTGAAGTTCGGCGGTTTTTACCATCAGGTCGGGAAGCAGGACGGCGTCTATCGTCTCGGCTTCGAGCCGGGCGCCTGGTACGAGTTCTGGAAACGGTCGGACGATCCTTTTCACGGCGCCGGGCCGGCCTCCTGTTTTACGGCGGTTTTTGCCCCCGTTGCCTTGCAGACGACGGTCCTGCATCACTGGCAATACCGGCCGGCGGGCCGGCCGGGCGCGGCCTTTCAGACCACGGACCGCATTCCGCTCGCGATTGCCGGCGGGCGGGAGGAAGGCTACCGTGGGTACACGACCAAATCGAAGCTGGATCCGGGGGAGTGGCGCGTGGATGTCGAAACGAAGGATGGGCGCGTGATCGGGCGGATCGGCTTCGAGGTGGTGGAGGCGGAGGGCGATGTCGGTCCCTTCGAGACGATCGAGCGTTAGGCGGGTTCTGCTGGACAGGGGCGCAGGCCTCAGGTAGCCTTTCAACCCTAACCGCAGCCCGAGTGATTCATGAACGTTTCTGCTGTGATTGCCAATACGTTGCTGCGAGCTTCTTCGTCGCTCGTATCTCGTCGTTCGTATCCCGGAGTGCGCTTCACGAAATACGCTTCACGAGTCATATTGCTGGCCGCGCTGGCGGTTTGGGCGTGTCTTCCGGCCGCAGCCATGGCGGAGGTGCGCACGCTGACGGCCACCGGCGAATACCGCATGGGCGACAACGACACCAAGACCGATGCCAAGCGGCTGGCGTTGCTGGACGCGAAACGCCTGGCGCTGGAACAGGTCGGCACGTATCTGGAAGGCGTCACGGAAGTCAAAAACCTCCGCGTGACGAAAGACGAGATCCGTTCGTACACGGCGGGGATCGTCGAAGTGGTCGAGCAGGCGTCGCGGACGATGCTGGAGGGCGAGACCACGCTGGTGCGCGTGGACGTGACGGTGAAAGTGGACACGGCGGTCGTCATGAAGCAGCTCGGAGAGCTGCGCAAGAACGAGCTGGCGAAAGAGGAATTGCTGCGCGCGAGGGCGGAGGCGGATCTTCTGCGGAAGGAATTGGAGGAGAAGAACAAGCAATTGGTCGCGCTGACAGGCGGCGCGGCCGAGGCCGCGGTGCAGCAGCGGCAGCAGGTATTGGCGAAGGCCGATGCCAATGAACTCCTGGCCAGGACCTGGCAGTTGCCGGCGGGCACGAAAGACGACATTGTTACGAAGACGACGAATCCCACGGCCGAGGAGCGCGCGAAATACCGGGCGATGCTGGAGGAGGCGCTGCGGCTCGATCCCGATAATCCCTGGGTCCATTTCAAGCTGGGCCATCTCTACCACAGCGAAGGCAATCTCGACGCGGCGATCCGCGAATACCGGACGACGATCCGTCTCAAGCCCGACGCGGATCGGCCGCATCTGGCGCTGGCCCGCGCGCTGATCGCGCAGGGGAAAAAACAGCAGGGGGCGGAAGAGATGTATGCCTACCTGATGCTCGCCGAAAAGAAACCGGCGAACAAGCCGCTGATCGAGCGGACGGACAGAAAGCTCCGCGACTACGAGCGTCGCGGGATCCAGCCGACCCGGCGGCCGTTACCGGCCTCTCGCTGAATCATTTCCATGAATAATCGGATTGTTCAGGCGATCGTGCGTGCGGGGATGGTGACCGCCGTATTGGCCGGCGCGGCGCCGCCGTCCGTTGCGCTGGCCAAGGGCGATTCCCCCGCGGTCAGTCCGGGCGGTGGGCGTCATCAAAACGGAGGGGATGCCCTCGCTCATTACAACCGCGGAGTGTCCCTGCAGGCCGAAGGCAAGCTGCAGGATGCGATTGCCAAGTACCGGGAGGCGGTGCGCCTCCAGCCCGACCTTGTGGATGCCCATTACAACCTGGGCGTCGTGCTGGCGGCAACCGGCGATCAGACCGGCGCCATCGCGTCTTATCGTACGGCGGTCCAACTCAAACCCGGTTTTTCCGCCGCGCATCATGCCCTGGGTGTTGCGTTGGCCAAGCGAGGCGATCTGACCGGCGCGATCGAGGAATACCGTGCCGCGTTGCAGTATCAGCCTGATCTGGTCGTCGCGCACCAGGGATTGGGCGCGGCGCTCCACGCGAAGGGCGATCTCGCGGGCGCCATTGCCGAATATCGGGCGTCGTTGCGCCTGAATCCGAATCTCGTCGAGGCCCACTACAATTTGGGGCTGGCCCTGACCGCAACAGGCGACCAGACGGCGGCGATCGAAGAATATCGGGCGACGGCTCGCCTCCAGCCAGACAATGCCCAGGCCTATTTCAATCTCGGGCTGGCGCTGCAGGCCAAACGGGACCTGAACGGCGCGATCGAGGAATACCGCCATGCGCTCCGGCTTCAACCGGACCATGCGGGCGCGCATCACAACCTCG
>Ga0209640_10006204_pt1 | contig 10457 bp, 13 predicted proteins | sample RifCSP10_1_FD_184018 | JGI IMG/M metagenome (GOLD analysis project Ga0209640, IMG submission 184018) | Soil microbial communities from Rifle, Colorado - Rifle CSP2_sed 10_1 (SPAdes) (version 2) | ecosystem: Environmental > Terrestrial > Deep subsurface > Rock core/Sediment | place: Rifle...
CCCGGCGACAGGTGCCGATCGTACTTCCACCAGTCGAGGCCGATCTGCTCCGCTTTGTCGATTGAGCACACCATCAGGCGGATGCGGATCGTCAGCAGCTCGACTTCGGCCAGCGACACCTTGATGTCGCCCGCCACGACGAGCCCCTTGTCGAGTACGCGATCGAGAACGTCAACCAGCCCGGCGCTGCCACGGCTCGGAGTGAGGTCATTCGGCATGCAGAGGTGTGCGCGCCTGAGCGGCGAAACTCGCGCGAACGTCCAGCAGTATAGATCGCCGGCAGGTCCCCGCAATGCCCACCGCGCCCGGAACTGAGAAATATTTTCATAGCTAGCTCAGCTGTTCGGCGCGCGGAGCGCGCCAAGACGAGACCTCCTACTGCTGTGCTTTCGCTGGCGGCTGGCGGCGATTACACTGCCGGATTCGCGGATGCCTCCCCACGCGTTCGCCCCGGTCGTCCTGGCATTTGTTGCAGAATACGTCCACACCCTTGACGATCTGCAGCTGCTGATGGCCCTCATCCAGTCGGAGGACCGCTGGTGGGATGCCGCCACGGCGGCACGCGAGCTCGGGACGACGGTCCCCGAGGCCCGCGCCGCGCTCGAGCGTTTCGCGGCGCGCAACCTGCTCGATATCAAGATCGGCGGCGACGTCCGGTACCAGTTCCGCCCGGGGACGGCGGAATTGCGCGAGGCGGCGCGTGAGGTCGCCGAGGCCTACCGGAGCCGGCCGCTCGCCCTCGCCACACTCGTGACGCGACCGTCCCGCCCGAGCGTCAGCGATTTCGCCGACGCCTTCAAGATCCGCCGCGATGACGACCGCTGAAGCCATCTACCTGCTGTGCGCCGCAACGAGCCTGACGGCGGCCCTGCTGCTGCTGCGCCAGTACACGTCGCGCCGGACGCCGCTCCTGCTCTGGAGCTGCATCGGCTTCTTCGGCCTGGCGGTCAACAACGTGCTCGTGTTCGTCGACCTCGCCGTGCTCACAGGCTCCGACCTCTCGCTGCCGCGCACGCTCGCGGGAACCATCGCGATGCTGATGCTCGTCTGCGGCCTGATCTGGGAGTCTGAACGATGAGACCGGACTTCATCGTGTTCCTGCAGGCCGTGAGCGCGACGGCCGCACTGGTCGCCGGGCTCTTCTTCACTCGCTTCTGGCGCACCACCGGCGATCGCCTCTTCGCGCTCTTCGGCGCGGCGTTCTTTCTGATGTCGCTGTCATGGGCGCTGCTCGGTCTCTACAGCCCGACAGACGAGACGCGCCCGTACGTCTACGCGATCCGCCTCCTCGCGTTCCTGCTCATCATCGTCGGCATCATCGAGAAGAACCGGACGCGTCGCTGAACCACGTCCATGACGAGAAGGTGAGAACGTAGAAGTGTGAACGACAACCGGTTATGATGTGCGCGCAATGGCCATCCAACCGTCGTTCGACATCACCTCCACCGTCGATCTCCAGGAAGTGGACAACGCCCTCAACCAGGCGCGGAAGGAAGTGGCGCAGCGGTACGATTTCAAGGGGTCGAAAGCCTCCATCGAGTTCGATCCGAAGGACTCGACGCTCGTGCTGGTGGCCGACGACGAGTTCAAGGTAAACGCGCTCTGGGAGATCGTGACGACGCGGCTGGTGCGGCGGAACGTGCCGACAAAAAATCTCAGCCGCGGCGCGATGCAGCCGGCCGCCAACAGTACCGTGCGCCAGGAGATCGCGCTCCAGCAGGGCATCCCCACGGACACGGCCCGCGACATCGTCAAGTTCATCAAGGACGCGAAGCTGAAAAAGGTCCAGGCGGCCATCCAGGGCGATCAGCTCCGGATCACGTCGCCGTCCAGGGACGAGCTGCAGGACGTGATGCGCCTGCTGCGGGAGCAGGATTTCGGCGTCGCGCTCCAGTTCGGCAACTACCGCGGGTAGCGCGCGGCGACCGATGCCGCAACGTTCAGCGCGTGTATCAGCGCCGCGGTCGAAAAAGGCTTGAGCAGAAACGGTGCGTTGTGCGGTTCGAGCTGCATTTTCGGTGCCGTCCCAGACATGAACACGACACCAATGGCCGGCGCGAGAGCCGCGATCGCGCAGGCGACGGCGACCCCGTCGAGATCAGGAAGGTGCAGGTCGGTCAGCAGCACCTCGACGCTCGCGCCGGCTTCGACCGAGCGGATCGCCTCTTCCCCGTTGGGCACGACAACCGTTTCCCATCCGAGCGCCTGTAGCTGACGGTCGACAATGACACGAACCGCCGGATCGTCCTCGACCAGCAGCACGCGGGGCCGGCGACGCTGCACGAGCGACGACGATGGCAGGTTCCAGACAATCATGTCAAGCTATAGTTCCTATTCGTGAGCATTATATGGGGTTCATCGCTGTGAGGCGGGTCGCCATACTGCCTGCCGGAGGTGTCGCGAGTGGCAGACCTTCGCGGGCACGTAGGCGCCCGCCTGAGGCAGCTCCGGCACGCGCGCAGGCTGACGCAGGAACAGGTCGCCGAGCGCGCGGGCCTGAGCCACAAATTCCTTGGAGAGCTGGAACGCGGCCGCGCAAACCCGACGTTGACGACGTTGTCCGCCGTCAGCGAGGCGCTTGGCGTCCGCCTCGTCGACCTGCTCGCGCTGGAAACGGACCGGCCGCGCCTCACACCGCGCCAGGCGTCGCAGGTGCGCGAGGCGCTCGCCTCCCTTGAGACACTGGTCGAATGGGCGGCGCCACCGCCGGGTCACAAGTCAAAGATCAAAGCGCAACGGTAGGTGACCCTACCGGGGATCGCTGTGCGCGCCTTCGGCTTCTTGCCGGCCGGTCACGTCTTCGATCGAGAGCAGATCGGTCAAGCCCTTCCGTTCCGCGCGGCGCGGCTATTTCTTCTTTTTCTCCTCCCACGCGACTTCTTTCTCGTCGCCGTTCAGCGCGAGAATCGCGTTGGACACGCGGTCGGTTCGCGCAGCCAGCGGCAGCTGCGTTGCGTAGACGAGCTCCTTCGCACCGGTGCTGCGCAGCTCGTACCTGATGTTGGAGCGGCGAAGAATGGCTTCGACGTCATCCCGGATGGCGGCGGGGTCGCCCGTCGCGATCTTCAAATCAAACGTCTTGCGCTGCTCCGGCTCGAGCGACTCCACCACCCACAGGACGGCGAGGATGAACGGCGTGGTGAACACCGCCAGCCCGTACAGCTCGACCCCGCAGGCGAGGCCCACGCTGAGCGTCGCCAGCATGACGACCGCGTCCTTGGGATCGTCGATCTTGGCGCGATAGCGGATCAGGCTCGCCACGCCGACGATGCCGAACGCGCGGGCCAGACTGCTCCCGACGACGAGCATCACGACGGCGCCGACGATCGCGAGGACGATCTGCGTCTGAATCACCGGGGCCGAGCGTGGCGGCGTGCCCGGGCGCCGCGGGCGGAACGCCAGCACCGCGCCGAGCCCGGCCGCCAGCGGCAGGGCGAGCACGGCGCGCGCGACCATCGCGGCGTGACTCTCGAGGATGTCGGGGATGTACTGGGAGAACTCGGGCGGCAGGTCCTGCATCAATCGCGCTCGTCTTCATCTCGTTCCCGCCGATCGACGCGCAGCGCCAGGCCGTCGGCGATCTTCTCGTTGAGGCGGCGGATGTAGCGCTCCGCCTGCGCAGCGGCGTAGTTGCCGGCGCGGAAGGCGTCGCGCCATTGCGCATCGGTGAGCCGCGCCAGCTGGCGCGCCGCCCACTGCACGTCGGCCGGGCCGATCATCGAGAGCAGCTCCTGATGACGGCCGCCGTAGTCGAACTCGATCGTCGACCCGGCGACTTTCGTGATGAAGCTCTCCCCTTCGAACCCCTCGAGCCAGTTGCGCCGCGGAAAGAGCTTGCCGGTTTCGCCGAGCGCCGCGCCGATATCGCGGACGACGTACCACTGCGACGCGCCGTCCCACGGCTGCGCGGGCCGATAGACGCTGTTGTTCGAGTCCTTGAGATCGGTGCTGTTGAACATGAGCAGGAGCACGAGCAGCCCGTTCAGCTCGCGCGTGCCGCTGAACGGGTTGTCGGCCCAGCCCCAGTTGCCGTCGGCCCGCTCCAGGTGCGGCAGCTTTGGCCGAAACCGCGCCTCGCTGACCTTCGTCGGCCCGCCGCCGGCATCGAGCTGCCACGACGGCAGGTAATAGATCGGCGGCTGGTGATAGCCGAGGCCCCAGAGAATCCGCGACAGCACGACTTCAGTCTGCGCTTCGGGCCCGATCTTCGCGCTCCACTCCACACCGTCGGGGTCCCGGACGTCGTAGCTCACGCTGAAGCCCGCCTCGTCTTTCGCCGTCAACTCGAAGACGGCACGGGGCGGCGGCGCCAACCGCCGTCCGCCGACCCCCCAGAACAAGTCGCGCGGCTGCGTGCCGGGGTCCACACGCAGCTGCGCCATCACGGCCGGCGATACCGGTGCGCGCGGGGTGACGACGACCGTCCGGCCCCCACAGGCCACCGTGATGGACGCCAGGAGCGCTACGGTTGAGACGGCGCACACCCTCATACGACCGTTCGCGGAGCAATCGACATTCCATCGGCATCCCGCTTGCGTTTGTCTGTCCAGCTCGACCGCAATGCCACGCGCCACGATTCCCGCCGCGACCTACCGACTCCAGTTCAACGCGTCGTTCACCTTCGAGCACGCGATCGCCATCGTGGACTATCTCGATGCGCTCGGTGTGTCCCATTGCTACGCCTCCAGCTACCTCACAGCGGTGCCGGGCAGCACCCATGGGTACGACGTGGTCGATCCCTCCCGCCTCAACCCCGACATCGGCGACGAGCAGGGCTACGCGCGGTGGATCGCGACGCTGCGGAGCCGCGGGATGGGCCACATCCTCGATCTCGTCCCGAACCACATGGGGATCGCCAAGTCGGCGAACCCCTGGTGGCAGGACGTGCTCGAAAACGGGCCGAGCTCCCGCGACGCCCCGATCTTCGACATCGACTGGCATCCCCTCAAGCCCGAGCTCGACAACAAGGTCCTGCTGCCGATCCTCGGTGCGTCGTACGGCACGGTGCTGGAGCGGCAGGACATCAGGCTGGAGTATCGGGACGGCGGCTTCTTCGTCCGCTACCTCGATGACGTATTGCCGGTCGCCCCAGGAACCTACGGCCTGACCGCGATCCGCCATCTCCCCGGACCCCATGTCGAGGACGCGGCGTTGCGCGCGGAAACGGGGCGCGAAAAGGAGGTCATCAAGCGGCGGCTGGCCGCCCTCAGCCGCCTGGCGCCGCAGGTGCGGGCGCACATCACCCGCACGCTCGAGACGTTCAACGGGAGCAAGGGCGATCCGCGCAGCTTCGACCGGATCGACGCGCTCGGCACCTGGCCGCTCGCGCCGATGACGCCGGACGACGAGCGTCGCTACCGCGACCGGATCGCGGCCTACATGCAGAAGGCCGTGCGGGAGGCGAAAGTCTTCACGAGCTGGCTCAATCCGCGCGAGCGTCACGAGCAGGCGACGACCCGGTTCATCGACACCGCGCTCGCGCCGGACAACCACACCTTCCGCGACGACTTCCTCCAGTTCGAGCGGCGGGTGGCGCGGTACGGCATCTACAATTCGCTGGCGCAACTCGCGGTCAAGATCGGCGCGCCAGGCGTGCCCGATTTCTACCAGGGGACCGACATCTGGGATTTCAGCCTCGTGGACCCCGACAACCGCCGGCCGGTCGATTACCGGCGACGCCAGGCGCTGCTGCGCGATCTGGACGCCACCAGCGCGCTGCTCCGCTTCAGGCGGGCGCACCTGGCAATCTTTCAGCTCGGCGGTTACCATCCTCTCCAGGTTGAGGGAGCCCGGCGCGACCATGTGTTTGCGTTTGCCCGTCTCCATGGCCGGGAGCAGGTGCTGGTGGTGATTCCGCGTCTCGTCGCGACGCTGCTGCCCGACGCGGAGGTGCCGCCGCTCGGCGAACGCGTCTGGGGTGACACGCGCATCAGGCTGCCGGCGGGCGCTGCGACCAGGTATCGCCACGTGCTCACCGGCGACTGCGTGCAGGCCGGGCCGGCCCTGCCGGTCGCGGACGTGTTCGCGCGTTTTCCCATCGCGTATCTCCAGGCAGCGTGACCGCACTCTGGGCCATTCCCGTCGTCGTGTTTTTCGTCTGGCTGCTGCTGGTCATCCTGTTCACGCCGCGGATCGACTATCGCGTCAGTACACCGCTCCGGACGGAGAGCGGCGGATTCCTGCACGTCATCCAGGCCACCTGTCAGGCCACCGTCCATGCCCGCAATCGCGTCGAGATCCTGACCAACGGGAGCCAGTTCTACCCGGCCATGCGCGACGCGATTCTGCAGGCGCAGGCCTCGGTGAACCTCGAGGCGTACATCTTCCAGCCGGGCGAGGCGGCCGACATGCTCATCGACGCCATGATCGCGCGCGCGCGCGACGGCGTCGCCGTGCGTCTCGTGCTGGATTCGATCGGCAGCATGAACATGGGGGGCGCGCCGGCGCGCCGGCTGCGGGAGGCCGGCTGCCTCCTGTACTTCTATCAGTCCATCCGGTGGTACCGGCTCCACCGCCTGAACAACCGCACGCACCGCGAGCTGCTGATCGTCGACGGACGGATCGCCTTCACCGGCGGGGCCGGCATCGCCGACTGGTGGTACACGCCCGAACGACGGAGGCCGGTATGGCGCGACACGATGGTGCGCGTCGAAGGGCCTGTCGTCAGCGCACTACAGGGGGTCTTTGCGGAGAACTGGCTCGAGTGCGGGGGCGAGATCCTCACCTCCCCCCGCGACTGGCCCGCGCTCGAACCGGCGGGGACGACCGAGGCGATGCTCGTCAAGAGCTCGCCGTCGGATCGGGCGACCTCGTCGCGCGTGGTGTTTCAAATGCTGATCGAAGGCGCGGGCACGCACGTCGACATCAGCACCCCCTATTTCCTTCCCGATCGTGCCCTGCGGCGGGCACTGATCCGCGCCGCCCACCGCGGCGTGCGCGTGCACATCCTCGTGCCTGGACCACTCACCGACCAGCGCCTCGTTCGCCTCGCCAGCCGGCGAATGTACGGCGAACTGCTCGACGCCGGCGTCCGGATCTTCGAATACCGGCCCTCGATGACACACGCCAAAGTGCTGCTCGTGGACGACACATGGGCCGTCATCGGCACCACCAACATCGACAATCGCTCGTTCGAGCACAACGATGAAGTGAACGTGGCGTTTCGTGAGACGGCCGTCGCCGCGCGGCTGCTGCGCGATTTCGAGTCCGACCTCGCTTCGAGCGACGAAGTGACCCGCGACGCCTGGCGCCGTCGCTCCTGGCTGGAAAAGCTCGTGGGACCCGCCTGCTGGATCCTCGAACGTCAGCAGTAGCACATTTCTGTAGTCGTCTCCGCCAGCGGCGCCAACCATGTGGGGTTCAGCAGCCACAGCAGGTGTGCGATTTTCCCGGCGCGGGCGTTTTAGCTGCGAAAACGGCCGCGCCCCCAACCGCGATGACGTTGGCACCATGGTTGCTGTTGCGCGGCGTGGAGGGCCGCCGTGAAACGTCGCACCATCGCCTGGGTTCTTGGGTCCGCGCTTGTCATCACCACCGGAGTCATCCCCGGCGACGCGCGGGAGGTCGTTGGCATCGTGCTGCACGGCCGATATTTCAGCGAGCCGGCGACGGTGCGCATCCTGGTGGCGGTGGAACCGGACATCGAGAACCGGTCGCTGCGGATTGAAGCCGACAGCGAGGACCTGTTCCGGGCGAGCGAGCTCACGCTGGACGGCGCCAGGGAAAAGCGGCTGCACACGTTCGTGTTCAACGGGCTGCCCGCCGGATACTACACGCTGCGCGCGGAGGTGCGCTCGACGTCAACCGTCCGCGGGATGGCCACTCAGGAGGTGGTCATCACCGGCGCGGGACTGCGGTGAAACACCGTCAGCTCGTCTCTTGTCTCTCGTCTCTGGTGCGCTGCGCAACACCAAAGACCAAAGACGACAGACTAACGCAGTTGTCGTGTCCGTGTAGTGCGGAACGCAACATCCGACACTCGCCACCATCCCGCGGGCGGCCGGTGTTCGAACCGGCGCTCCGGTCGGACGTCGCGGAAAACCGGTCCCTCCACCCGCCCTCGGCGACCCGCGCCGCTCCGTGAGCGGCGCGGCCGTCACGCTTCGTGACCGATTTACCCCTGTCGCGTGTCGCGACGCCGACAGTCGCGCCTCTCGAACACCGGCCGCCCGAGAGGCATGCGGATTCCCGACGACATCCGGAGCGGCACGGCCTACAGCAATCTGAACATTGCACTGGAGACGTCAGGTCGATCTATCGATCGCGGCGGTCCAGTCGGCCACCTGATCCTCGGTCAGCGATCCGCGCGGCGTGAGCCGCGCGTCCTCGTACCCCCATTCGTCGACGTCGACCAGATACTGGGCGCGCGACAGCAGCGTCCCCTGACAGACCTTGCTGTTGCGCGTCGGCTCGTCGAGCTCCGCCAGCAGGCGGCCCACGAGCTCCCTGATCACGCCGGCTGGAATGAGCGCACGCTCGCCGGGATAGACGAAGCCGAAGAGGACGAGGTGGCTGAGCAAGATGCGCCAGTTCGAGCCAAACCGGCGCACCAGCCGATCCCAGTTGAGCAGGCCACTGCAGTGGCGGAAGAGATGGGCCACATCGGCGCCGTCGTACCGCTCGCGCTCCATGATCATGCTCTTGGACCAGATCATCTCCTCCGCCGGACTGAGCTTGACCGGAACGCCGAGCACCTCCTCGTTCACCGCGTGGGCGAACCACTCGTCGTCGACTTCGGCGACGCCGTTGCCGGAGTTGAAGATCACGTCGATGAACTTGTCGCCATGGTGCGCCTTGGCCAGCCAGTGACTGAAGGCAATCTCGGTTCTGAAGCCGGTGCGTGTCAGCACGTCGAGCACGCGCTGGACGTCGCGGGGGCGCACGAAGATGTCGAAGTCTTTCGTGGAACGGGAGATCCCGGCGAAATACTGGAACGCGTAGCTGCCCGCCACCAGGTAGGGCACGCCGCTGCGGTTGAGCATCTCGAGCGCCGTGCGGTACAGCTCAGCCTTCTCGGGGGTCGTCAGGAGTGGGGTTGCGGCGTCGGCCACGGCATCACCGCCCGTGCAGAAATCAGGCCGTCTTCACCACTGGTTCGGCCAGGGTGCCCGTGGGCGGCTGGCCGACGGCATGGACGGGCTCACCGCTCAACGCGAAATCGACGATCAGGTACGGCGGCCGGTCCGGATTGATCCGGGCCAGCAGCGGCATCGCCACGTTGTAGACGGGGATGCCGGTCGACGTCCTGCCCTCCGGGACGCCGCGGTGGGCATGGCCGTGGAAGACCGCCGTCACCCGATAACGGTTGATGGGTTCTTCCAGGCGGCTCGACCCGAGATACGGAAAGATTTCCGGCGGCTCACCCTCCACGGTGCCGCGGATCGGCGCGTAGTGCATCAGCGCAATCCGCCGATCGGTGCGCAACCGCGCGAGCGCCGTCTCCAGCTTCATCGCTTCGTTGACCGATTCCTGCACGAAGTGCTTGATGGCGTCCTCACCCCACGGGCCGAGGGCGCCGCGACCGAAGCCGCCCGCGAAGCCTTTGACGCCGGCAAACCCGACGCCCTCGATTTCGGTGGCTTCACCGTCGAGCACCACCACGCCGGTGTCCGAGAGAATCTGCCGTATCTCGACCGCCTTGCCGGCCTCGTAGTCGTGGTTGCCGAGCACGGCAATCACGGGAATCTTCACGGCGGCGCCGAGCTCGCGGGCGACAATGCGCGCCTCGTCGGGGAGCCCGTAGTCGGTGAAATCGCCGCAGATCACCAGCACGTCGGCGTGGGCGGTGATCTGGGTGAACAGAGGCTGAAAGGCACCCTGCGAGTGCCGCGACACGTGAATGTCGCCAATCGCGGCCACCCGCAGGTGCGTGCGTGGAGAGCTCATCCGTTCGGCCACTATCCGCCTCAACGGGCGGATTCAAGGCCGAGGCCAAGGGGCACCTCTACCGCTGCAACCGCTGCCGCATGCGATCGCGCCGCGCGTTCATGCGCGCCTCGCGCTCGGTTTGCAGCTGTTGTGCGCGTTGCTGCTGCTCGGGCGTGAGCAGCGCGCGGATGTCGCTGCGCAGGCGCGCCCGCTGAACCGCCAGTTCCGCCTGCGCCTCGGCCAGCTCCGCCGTCGAGGCGCGGATCCGCGCCTCGTCAACCGGCGTGGCGTCGCCGGCCTGGCGCTGCGCGTCGAGCGCCTTCCGGACGCGTTCGACCAGCGGGCGCGCCTGCTCCTGATGCTGCTGCACGAGCTGGCGGACCTGCTGCCGCTGCGACTCGGTCAGGTCGAGCTGACCGAGCGGCAGACCGGCGCCCGGCCGTTCCCCTCGTATGTCGAGATGCTCGAGAAGTCGGACGCCGATCTCGTCGTGCTCTCGACCCCGTCCGGGTTGCACTCGGCGCAGGCCATCCAGGCCGCCGAAGCCGGCAAGCACGTCATGACCGAAAAGCCCATGGCCACGCGCTGGG
>Ga0209640_10006205_pt1 | contig 10455 bp, 6 predicted proteins | sample RifCSP10_1_FD_184018 | JGI IMG/M metagenome (GOLD analysis project Ga0209640, IMG submission 184018) | Soil microbial communities from Rifle, Colorado - Rifle CSP2_sed 10_1 (SPAdes) (version 2) | ecosystem: Environmental > Terrestrial > Deep subsurface > Rock core/Sediment | place: Rifle...
AGCTCCGGCATCACGAGCGCGACGATTGCGAGGACGAGGAGAAATGAGAGTGAGGGTGAGAGTAAGCGCATGGCGGACCGGGGTGGGTGACCGCCGGTACATGTAAGGCCAAGAGGCGCAGATGGAGACACTAAATTCACGAATCTGCACGAAAAGGGACAGGGTGGCGGAAATCCGACCGACACGCATACGAGGCGATTCGTGCCATCCGTGTCTCCGTTCCAAGTGGGCGCATGAAACACGATGAAAGAACTTCGCGGCACGTTCCGTGCAGTCGCGCACTTGCAACGGCGCGCGCGCGCGCCGACGATCGTGCATCGATGAAAATGTGGGTGACACATCTGATTTGTCTCACCGCGTTGGGATGCATCGCCGCGATCTCTGGATGCACGACCGCGGACAGCGCGCACACGAGCGGAATGCTGGAGCTTTCGATTACCGACGGCGCGGGCGGACAGGAGACCGCTGCGCGCGTGGAGCTTCTCGACGCGAACGGGAAGACCTACATCGCCACGGACGCGCTTCTTGTTGGACCCGGCTACGCCGACCGCACGATTCCGTGGCAGGGCGACATTGAGAAGGCGAAGGCTCTTCTCTCGCAGAAGATCGAAAATCCATTCACGCACACGACGCAGTTCTACAGCGACGGCTCGTCGACCGTCGCGCTGCCGCCGGGCACCTACAAGTTGAGAGTCTACAAGGGCATCGAGTTCAAGCTCGGCACGCGCGAGATCGAGATTCGCGACGGCGAGACCGTGAAGCTCGACGTCCCGCTCGAGCGCTGGGTCAACATGCAGGCGAAAGGGTGGTTCAGCTCCGACGACCACCTCCACATCAGCCGGCCGGTCGTTGAGCTGAATCCGATCCTGTCGAAGTGGATGCAGGCGGAGGACATCAACGTCGCGAACCTCCTCCAGTTCGGCACCTACAAGGCGTTCACTGCCGCGCCGCAATACGAGCACGGCCCGGACGGTGTCTATCGCGAGGGCGATTATCTGCTCGTGTCGGGCCAGGAAAATCCGCGCGGCGATTTCCTCGGCCACGGCATAGTTCTTGGCGCGCGCACGCCGATCCATTTTCCCGACGAGTATCTGCTCTTCCGGAAATTTTGGGAGGAGGCGCGCAAGCAAGGCGCGCTCAGCGGCTACGCGCACTGGGGCATGGGCTCCGAGGCGCAAACAGGGCTCGCGCTCGACCTGCCGACAGGGCTGCTCGACTTCCTCGAGGTCATGGAGTGCTGGGACGCGAACTACGACGTCTGGTATGAGATCCTGAACGCCGGCATCCGGATGGCACCGACGGCGGGCACCGACTACGGCACGCTGCCGAACCTGCCGGGGCGCGAGCGATTCTACACGGCCGTGAAGGGACCGTTGACCGTGGAGTCGTGGCTCGACGGCATCCGGCGCGGCGAGACATTCGTCACGAACGGACCAATGCTCGAGCTCACCGTCGACGACGCGGGCATGGGCGGGGACGTTGTCATGAAGAAGCCCGGCACGGTGCGCGTGCGCGCGAGCATGCGCTTCGATCCCGAGCGCGACGACATGTTCCGAATCGAAGTCGTGCGAAACGGAGTCGTCGTGAAAATCTTTCCGCGGATCGGCCCGACCTCGGAAGTCCATGCCGACTTTGAACTCGAGGTCGACGAGACCTGCTGGCTCGCGGTGCGCGCCTACGGGATCAAGGCCGGCGAGTTCGAGCCGCCCGACGGATACTTGCCGCCGTGGCGAAACCGCAAGCGCGACGCACCCGCGTCGCTCGCGCACACGGCGGCGATCCATGTGACCGTCGAGGGGACCCGCAAACTCGAGGCGCAGGACCGCGCGAAGGCGGCGGTCGCGGCATGGCTCGCGCGGCTCGACGAGCTCGAGCAAATGTTGATCGACGAGAACCTGAAGTTCATCGCGCTCACTGACGATCCCTACAAGCCCGACATGGAGTATCTCCTGAAGAACCGCCCGGCGCTTCTCGAGGCGATCGAGAGGTCGCGCCGGTTCTATCGCGAACGCACGCGGTGACGCGCGGGCGCGTGTCGCATGGTGGCGCGACCCTCGCCGAGGGGCGCGTTCGCCTGGGGCAGGCCGCTTCACACACGTGTCATACCAATCGCCAACTGTATTGATAATGTAGGGCCGGCGCTTGCGCCGCGTCTCGGCCTCCGCAAACGGAGGCCCTACGAATTGGTTTCTAAGCAAGGTGTGCCCCGCGTCACGCGTGCTGCACGGCGCGTTCGACGAGTGACGCAAGCTTCGCGAGCGACGTCCGCCAGCCGGCCTCGTTGTCCCATGGCGAGAGACCGGGCGGCAGGTTGTCGTGCACGGCGTGGAGTTCGGTGCCGCCGCTCTCCGAGTCGGTGAGCGTGAGCGTAATCCTCATCTCGCCAAACATTTCGGGATCAAAAGTTTCGAACTCGACCAGCTGCACGACCTGCTCGTCCGGCATCAGCTTCACAAACAGTCCGTGAAAGGTGTCCGTCTGCAGGGACGTCTTGCCGATCAGCGTCGGCGGGTCGTAGGTCAGCGAAATCCGGAATACACCGCCCTCGCAGGGATCGAAAACGTGCACCTCGCTGGTCATTCCGTCCGGGACCATCCATGTCGCAACTGAAGTCGCGTCGAGCAGCGCCTGATAGACGGCATCGCGGGGTGCATTGATGTGGTGGGATACTTGGGTCGAGATCATGGGTGGAAACTTCTGCGATGCCGCGACGCGCCCGCCCACGCCGACGCGCGCAGACGATCGCATGCGTGTCTTGGGGTTCACCGCGTTCCCGACAACTCGATCTGGATCAGGTTCCAATTTTGTCGACGCGAGAGTGACGCAGTCGCGAAAGTGTAACGGACGGAACCGCCGACCAGACGCGCGGACTGCACGGTGCCCGAAACCCGGTCACTCCGCCCGCAGTGCGTCGACTGGGTTCACCCGTCCGGCGCGCCGGGCCGGCAGCCAGCAGGCGAGCAGCGCGACGGCGACGAGGAGGAACGTCGTGCCGACCAGGACGAGCAGGTTGTCGGTGCGGATGCCAGGGAAGGCCGCGGCGATGATGCTGGAGACGCCGAACGCTCCGAGCAGCCCGACCGCGGAGCCGGCGAGTGCGAGCTTCACGCCGGACGCGAGGACGAGTCGCGTGAGATCGCGCACCGCGGCACCAAGCGCGAGCCGGATTGCAAACTCGCCTGTGCGCTGCGCCATCGTGCGGGCGATGATCCCGTAAATGCCGATCGATGCGAGTCCGAGCCCGAGAATGCCGAATCCGGCGAGCATGTCTCTCAGCACGCCGAGCTGGTAGAGCATGCGCGCGATGAACTTGTCGGCGGGCTGCAGACGGCGCACGGGCAGATCGGCGTCGAGATCGGTCATCGCCGCGCGGATGCTTGCGACGAGCGCGGAGGGCGCGACGTTCCCGGCGCGCACGGCGAGTTCGAACTGCCGTTGCGCCTCCTGCGCCATCGGCACGTAGATGTGGTGGACCACCGAACCCGGTTCCGGGTCGTTCGGCTTGAAGTCGGCAATGACGCCGACGACCTCGCCCCACTCGGGCTCTGCGCTTGCGCCGGCTTGTGCGAGGCGGCGGCCGATCGGATTGGCGTCGCCGAAGTAAGCGCGCGCGGTGGATTCGCTGACGAGGTAGACCTTGGTCGCCGTGGCGTTGTCGCGCTCGGTGAAGGCGCGCCCGGAGACAACCCGCATGCTGAACGTCTCGAAGAACCGGGGACTGATCGCGTCGACCATCGCAGCGGGCTCCTTGCCAAGCGGCGGACGCTCGTGGCCCTCGATATGGAATTTCCGGATGTCGGCCCAGTGAAAGAAGGGCGGCGCGGTGCAAAGACTGACTTCCGACACGCCGGGCAGTGCGCCGAGCCGCTCGACCATGAGCCGCTGAAACGCTGTTATCTTCTCCGCGTCGCCGTAGGTGCCTGACGGTAGGACGATGCTGCCCGTGACGACCTGCGCGGACTCCCAACCCGCGCGCCGGTTGTGAAGTTCGTCGAGGCCGCGGATGAAGAGCGCGGCGCCGGAGAGCAGCACCATCGCGAGCGCGAACTGGCCGACAATGAGAGACTGGCGGAAGCGCTGGTGTCCGCGCCCGCCGATCGCGCCGCGTCCTCCGCTCTTCAGCGTGTCGTTCAGGTTGAGGCGGAGCGCGAACAGCGCCGGCGCGAGCCCGAATGCGACCGCGGTGACGAGCGAGGCGAGGAACGCCCAGCCCATCACCAGCCAGTCCACGTTGAACGCGACCTGTTCGCCGTTGTCGCCCGTCGAGCGCACGGCCGCCCAGTCGCTGAACCACATAGCGACGATGATCGCAACGCCACCGCCCGCGAGCGAGAGCAGGAGCGACTCCGCGATCAGCGGACGAAGCAGTTGCACGCGCGAGGCGCCAAGCGCGGCGCGAACGGCGAATTCGCGGGCGCGCGCCATGGTGCGCGCGAGGAGGAAGTTCGCGAGGTTCGAGCAGGCGATGAGCAGCACGAAGCCCGAGAGGGCGACGAGCATTGGCATGACAGTGACGCCGCCGCTGCCGGCCGCGGTGGATTGCAACGTCACCGTGCGCCACGAGCTCTCGGAGTTGACCTCCGGAAACTCCTTCGCGAGCCGGGCGCCCACGCTCTCGATCAATCCGGTGCCATCTTGAAATGAGACGCCCGCCGCCCGCCGGCCGATGGCGCGCACATTCGCAGTCCTGCGGTCGGCCGCCATCTCGGGCGTGAATGCGAGCGGACGGAAGAAGTCGAAGTTGCCGAGGTGACGCCAGTCGTTGAACGAAAGCGGCAGCACGCCGACGACTTGATGCGGCTGGCCGTCGATGCGGATCGTGCGGCCGATGATGTCCTCCGCGCCGCCGTAGCGGTTGAGCCAGATGCGCTGGCTCAGGACCGCGACGCGATCACGGCCCGGCGTGTCCTCGCCGGGGAGGAAGCTGCGACCGAGCTGCGGCTGCACTCCGAGCAGGGAAAAGAAGTTGGCCGTGGCGCGTGCGGCGAAGGCCTGCTGCGCGGGCTGACCGGGATCGGAGAGGCTGACCTGGTTGTGCACGTAGGCGGCAGAGTCGCCGTAGATATCTCTCGCTTTCTGCAGCTCGAGAAAGTCGGCCGGTGCCATGTTTCCCTCGGCATTCTGCGGCGTGACCCGGTAGATCCGGTCGAGTTGATCCAAGTTCCCGTAGGGCAGCTGCTTGAACACGACGCCGTTGAGCGCGCTGAACATCGCGGTGTTTGCGCCGATGCCGAGGCCGAGCGTGACGATTGCGAGAATGGAAAAGCCCGGTGAGCGCACGAGCTGGCGAAATGCGAAGGAGAGATCCTTCATCAGTCGCTCGAGCCAGCCCCAACCCCACGCTTCGCGTGCCCGCTCCTGGATGCTGCCGGTGTTTCCGAACTTCCTCTGCGCGGCGAGTCGCGCCTCTTCCTCCGACAAGCCCTCTTCCGCGAGTTCCGCGGCGCGCTGTTCGAGATGGAAACGCATTTCCTCGGCCATCTCCGCCTCGGCGTCGCGGCGGCGGAAAAGGAGTGTGATGCGGCGTGCGATGCGACGAATGGGATTCATACGAGCTGCCTCCGACCTCCGTGATCTCGGCCCGGCCTGATCAGGAGGTAGGAGCCTGCTTGCAGGCGATTCAGGACGTGGTCCTTTGGCGTGAGCTGCGAATCGCCTGCAAGCAGGCTCCTACAAAAAGGCAATGAAGCAGCGGGCATCGAGTGTTTGCGTTGGTTTGATCAAGTTCCTCGGGGCTTGCCCCGAGGAACTTCATTTGAGCTTCTTGAGCGAATCGATCGCCTGCGGGAAACCCGGATTGATTTCGAGAGCGGCCTGATAGGCGTCGCGGGCCGCCTGCCTGTCTCCCTTTTTTTCCCAGAGATTGCCGAGGCGCCAGTTTGCGGCGTCATGCCCCGGTGAACCCGCGGTGGGCGTGAGCGCGAGACATTTGTTGAGTGCCTCCATTCCAAGGTCGGTGCGCTCGCCCGACAATGCGGTGAGCCGGCCGAATTGAAAAAGCGCGGGGTAATCGTCGGGTGTGTTCTTCAGGACCTCTTCGAGTTCGGCGAATGCTTCCGCGAATTTCTTCTCCGCGATGTAGAGAATCGCGTAGGCGACACAGCCGCGGCTGTTGTCGAGTTTCTTGATCTCCGCGGCCTGGGCGTAGGCCTTGTCCATCCCGCCGCCCATCATTCCGGGCGCCATCTGGTAGAACGACATCAGGCTGCTGCGGGCGTTGAGATTCGCGGGATCGAACTCGACGGCCTTCTCGTAGGCGAGCCGGCTCTTCTTTGCCCAACCCATCTTGCCAAGCATGCCGGCCTTCTGCGCGGCGAAGCCGTAGGTGTCGCCCAGCTGGCGCTGATAGTCGCTGTTGGCCGGTGCGAGCTCAACCGATTTTTCCGCGGCCCGGACCGCCGCATCGGAATCGCCCTTTGCGACGCAAACGCTGCCGAGCAGCGCGTGCGCCTCGGCCCCGTTGGGATTCACGGCGACGAGCGCGTTGGCCGCCGACTCGGCTTCAGCGATCTTCCCTTCGCGGAGCAGGCCACGGACGTTGTCGCTCTTCTCAGAAGGGAAGGAGGCGTGCGCGGCAGTGAGTGAGAAAAGCAAAAAAATGAAGGAGCGCATGGGAAAGCAAAGGTTGTGAGCGGTCGTGACGGGGTCAGGACGATGTATGGTTGCGTCCGAGCGCGACCGGATCTGCGGCGGGCGGCTCATTGATTCCCTTGATCAAAAGCCAGAGGCCGAGACCGACTTCGAAGATTCCCATCGGCGCCATGTAGGACATGCCGATCACACCGAGACGCGGGAACGCGATGAGCGCCAGCGCGCCGGCCGAGAGCAGAAGCGAGGAGAAGATTCCCCAAACTGCGAACACCTTCGGCACGTAGCGCGACTTGAGCAGCAGCCAGGAGAACACCGTGGATCCCAATCCGAGCAGGATGAATCCGAAACTCATCCCGATTCCCTGGATGCCGAAGGCGAGCGAGGCCATCGAGTGCAGCTGGGCCGGCTCGAACGCCTGCGCGTGGCCTGCGTTGGTCAGGAGCCGCAGCACCACCATGGACCCGATCGTCGCGACAAAGAGCACGGCGTTCTCGACGAGCCGGAAGAACACGGAGAGGAGCGCGAGGTTCTTGTTCACCGTCTTGACGACGACATAGAACGCCCACGCGAGCACGATGACTCCGGCGTAGGTGATCAGGTCGCCGGCGATCGAGAGCCGGAACAGTTGCTCGTTCGCGAGGATGTTTTCCGCGGTCTTCGCAACGTCACCGCGCACGATCAACTGGCCGCGCACGAAGACCTGCCCGAAGACCGCGGTGGCCATCTGGATCAGGTAGAGGGCGCCGACGACCCGCGCCGCGATTTGTTGCGCCGGCTCGATCGGAGGAGGTGTCGATATTCTTGTGTTCATGCTTTCCTCGCTCACGCGAGTCGGGATTCGGTTGCTCAAGACGTTCTCGCGGTTGATCCCCTGCCATCAGCGAATCCTTGGCCTTGCGTCGGATCATGGGAAACGCCCCGTGGCAATTCGCTTCGCCCGAGTGTCGACCGGCGTCGAATCATGTCGGACGATCACGGGCAACGCCCGCCGGCTGCGAACTCTCCACAACCAGTAGAACATGACGCAAAAAAGCAGCAGGATCGGCAGCGCGCGCATCGGCCCACTCGTGAACGGCTCCGGAAGGATCGCCGCCACGCGCTCACGGATCGAGAAGAACGACCCGGCCGCGATGAAAAGCGCGAAGCACATCCGCCACAGGTGGCGCGCCAGGCGCGGCCCGCCGCGGGGCAGGCCGGATCGCATGATGCGCATGTCGCCGATTGCCGCCAGGAGCAGGACGGTGGCGAAGACGAAGGACATCACACCGATCGTGCGATCGGGAACGCCGCCGGAGGAGACGCCAGGGTTGTTGAAAGCCTTGACGCCGCCGACGATCGCAACGAGCGCGAGTCCCAGCGCGAACGTCAGCGCCGCGGCATTGATGCGGCGCGTCCATTGGGACGCGGGCCGGACAGTCGTCAGTGCCGTGCCGACAAAGTAGGCCGTCATCGAGGCGGCGGACAGATTCCCAACGTTGAGATTCTCGCGAAACTCAAGGATCGATGCGCTGATGGCCATGACAAGCATGGCGTAGACGAACAGCAACCCGCTGCGGCGGTGGACGGTTCCGCCCTTCTTTGCAAGGAGTGCCGCGGCGCCGAGAACCATGGCAAACCCGCCTGCGGCGATGTGAATCGTAAGAATCATTCGTTTAGGCCGGGTCTACTCCGCGCGGAGCGCGTCGACCGGATTCACTTTTCCGGCGCGGCGCGCGGGCAGCCAGCAGGCGAGGAGCGCTATGCCGATGAGCAGGAGCGTGGCGCCGGCCAGCACCTCTGTGCTGTTCATGTGCATGGCGGGATTCGCAGCGGCCAGGAGGCGGCAGATTCCAATCCCTCCGATCAGGCCGAGGAGGGAACCGAAGAAGGCCAGCCTCACCCCGGAGGCAAAGACAAGACGGGTGATGTTTCCGAGGCTGGCGCCGAGCGCGACGCGGATGGCGAATTCGCCGGTGCGCTGCGCCATCGTGCGCGCGATCACGCCGTAGATGCCAAGCGCGGCCAGGCCCAGCCCGAGCGCGGCCATCCCGGAGAACATGTCGCGGCCGATGGCGACCGAGTTGTTGGCGCGCTCAACCGTGAGGTCGGCGTGCTGGAGCTGGCGCACCGGCAGGTCCGGATCGAGCTGCGCCATCGTCTCCCTGATGCCGTCGAGGAGGGCAAGCGGGGCGACGCCGGTGGTGCGCACGGCGATCTCGTTCTGCGCCCGGGGTTCCTGGGCCATCGGTTGGTAGACCTGGTGGGGCACGAGGTTGAGGGTGTTGACCGCCGGTTCCACATCGGCCACGACGCCTACGACCTCGCCCCAGCGAGGATTGCCGTCCTCCACCTGCCCGATGCGCCGGCCGATGGGATTGACGCTGCCGAACAACGCCCGGGCGGTGAGTTCGCTGACGATGAAAACCTTCGTCGCCGCGGCGGTGTCGCGTTCGTCGAAGACGCGCCCCGCGAGCAGGCGGGTGCCATAGGTGTCGAAGTATCCGGGGCTCACGTTGTTGACGACGGCGGCGGGTTCGAGGCCGCGCGGCGGGAGATCGCGACCCTCGACGACATATTTCCGGGTGTCGGGCCAGTTGAAGAAAGGCGTGAAGGACGAGATGCCGGCGGAGGCGACACCGGGCAGCGCCGCAAGCCGCTCGAGCGTGAGCCGGTGAAAGGCGGTGATTCTTTCCGCGTCGGGATAAGTGGCGGCTGGCAGCAGGATGGTCCCGGTGATGAGATGGTCGGAGACCCAGCCGGCGCGGCGGTTGTTCAATTCATTCAGGCCGCGGATCTGGACGCCGGCTGCCGCGAGCAGGGTCATCGCCACGGCGAACTGGCCGATGATGAGGAGGTGGCGGAAGCGCCGATGTCCGCGTCCGCCCACCGTGCCGCGCCCGCCGCTTTTCAACGTGCTGTTCAGGTTCAGCCGCAGTGCAAACAGCGCCGGTGCGAGCCCGAACGCTACCGCGGTGACGAGCGACGCGAGCAGGGCCCAGCCAAACACCGGCCAGCCGATATCCATGACGACCCCCTCGCCATTGATGCCGATGGAGCGCACGGCCATGTAGTCGCGGAACCAGACCGAGAAGTAGACGGCGCCGACGCCTCCCAGCAGCGCCAGAAGGAGCGATTCGGCGACGAGCGGGCGCAGCAACTGGATGCGCGAGGCGCCGAGCGCGCCGCGCACCGCGAACTCCCGGGCGCGCGCCATCGTGCGTGCGAGGAGCAGGTTCGCGAGATTCGAGCAGGCGATGAGCAGCACCAGGCCCGAGAGCGCGACCATCATGTTGAACATCGGCCGGGCGCTCTTTCCGGTGATGGTGGCCGGCAGCGGTGCCGCCCGCCAGGAACTCTCGGAGTTGGTCTCGGGAAATTCCTTCGCCAGGCGTGCGCCGAAGTCGGAGACGAATCCCTCGATTTCTGAAAACGTGCGGGCGGGGGAGGGTCGCATGACCACGCGCAGCAAAGGATCGTCGCGATCCGCCGCCTGTCCGGGAGTGAAGGCAAGCGGACGGAAGAAATCGATCATGCCAAGGTGGCGCCACTCGTTGAACGATTCCGGCATCACACCGATCACCTTGTGCGGCTCGCCGTCGATCCGGATGGTGCGGTCGATGATGTCGGGCTCGCCGCCGTAGCGGTTGAGCCAGGTGCGGCGGCTGAGAATGACGACCCGGTCTCTGCCGGGCGCTTCCTCCTCAGGATGGAAGGAGCGGCCGAGCTGCGGCGGGATGCCGAGCACAGTGAAGAGATTCGCCGTGATCCGGCCGGCGTAGGCCATCTCGGCGGGATTGCCCGGTTCGGACAGGCTCGCATTCGCGGGCGTGTAGGCGGCGGCCTCGCCAAAGGCGTCGACGGCGCGGCGGAAGTCGAGGAAGTCCG
>Ga0209640_10006206_pt1 | contig 10454 bp, 8 predicted proteins | sample RifCSP10_1_FD_184018 | JGI IMG/M metagenome (GOLD analysis project Ga0209640, IMG submission 184018) | Soil microbial communities from Rifle, Colorado - Rifle CSP2_sed 10_1 (SPAdes) (version 2) | ecosystem: Environmental > Terrestrial > Deep subsurface > Rock core/Sediment | place: Rifle...
CCACCGTCGAGGTCGACAACGCAAGGCCCCGCTCCTCGAGTATTCCCACGAGCGCCCAGTTCATCACGAAGTTCGTCACGATCGACAACAAGCTGATCATCATCGGCGTACGCGCATCCCCCAAGGCGTAGAACGCCGGCGCGAGTATCCTGACCGCGGCGTAACCGGCGAGGCCTATCGCATAACACGCGAGCGCCGCAGCCGTCCGGTCCGTATCCGCCGCGCCGAAGCCGCCTCGCTCGTATATCAAAGCTATGATCGGCCGGCCGAGAATCGCGAGCCCCGCCGCAGATGGAATCGTCAGCAGAAACGCGAGCCGGATCGAACCCGCCAGCGTGTGCCTGAACTCCCCGATCTCGCCCAGCGCCGCGCTTCTCGAAATCGCCGGCAGCGTGGCAGTCGCAATCGCCACCCCAAACACCCCAATCGGAAACTGCATCAGCCGGAAGGAGTAGTTGAGCCACGACACGGGGCCATCGCCGGGAAGATTCGAAGCAAAATTGCTGTTGATCAAAATGTTGATCTGAACAGCCGCAGCTCCGATCACCGCGGGCCCCATCAAGCTGAATATGCGCCGCACGCCGGGGTCGCTGAAACTCAACATCGGCCGGTATCGAAACCCGGCGCGGCGCAGACTCGGCCACTGCACGGCGTACTGAAGGAACCCGCCGATCAGCACGCCGTAAGCCATGCCGATGATCGCCTCGACCGGGTTATCCTTCATCGCTCGAATGGGATGAGAGAAAATCGGGTCGGTCAGCAAGCTCGCGAAAAAGAGGCCGCCGATTATCGATCCCAGATTGAAGAACGACGACGCCAGCGCCGGCACGCCGAACCTGTCTCGCGCATTCAGCACTCCCATCGCCTGCGCCGCTAGAGCGACCAGCAGGATGAACGGCATCATTATCCGGGTGAGCCGAACGGTGAGTTGGAACTTCGCGGGGTCGTCGCCGAATCCGGGTGCGAAAACCCGAACGACGTCGGGCGCGAAGATGATCCCGAGCACTACAAGTGTTCCGAGTACGAGTATCAGCGCCGTTGCGAGCAGACTCGACAGCCGGAACGCCTCCTTCTCATCCTTGGTCACCAGGTAATCGGAGAAAACGGTGACGAACGCGCTCGACAGCGCGCCCTCCGCGAAGAGGTCGCGAAGCAGGTTCGGGATTCGAAACGCGATGACGAATGCGTCGTTGGCGAAGCTCTTCGACGCGCCGAAGAAGTATGCGAATAGGATCTCGCGCACGAGGCCGAGCACGCGGCTCGCCATGACGGCCATGCTGACGATGCCGGCTGATCGCGCGACGCTGCGGGCGGGAATTCTCTGAGCGACATTAGTTTCCGGGCTTGCGGGGTCGGTGTCGGCAGGCGCGGGCGCGATCTCGCTCAGCGTGTGATCCATCGTCGCGATTCTATACGGTTTTCGAGAGCTAGTCCAAATAGCACTCCGAACAAATAGCACTCGGCACACAGCGTCACCGCAGGTGGGGCGATGCGGTCAGGACTCCGCGCATACGCACCTCGCGAGAGGTGAGTCGCAGATGCTTCCGCCTGCGCAACCGCAGCAGCCGCGCTCATTGCCGTCGCCCCATTCTTGCGCGTCACTCGTCCCGCTGGAGAACGTTGCAGCACGTGCCCGTCGATAGATAGAATGCGGAGCGCCTGATCCGAGAATCGTCCGACACTATAAGATGGACTTCATCAAGCGTACACCTTTGATCGCGAACTCGCTCCGTGATCCGTCTAGAGTAATGTTCACTTCGCTACTCCTGATTTATCTTGCAACCCTCACGTCAGATTACTATTGGGACGGCATAACGTTCGCGTTGCAGATCGAGAAGGTGGCCAAAGGCGAGCGCGGCGCCTCGCTTCTCTTTCATCAGAATCATCTGCTGTATAACGGAATCGGATATCTAGTCTACACCGCGGCGCAGGCGATAGGGATCAGCCTGCGCGCGCTCAATCTGCTACAGATCATGAACGCCATCGCCGGGGCGGCTGCCGTCGGTGTCTTCTTTCGAATTGCCCAACGCGCAACCGGGAGCCGATATGCAGCGGTCGTATGCTCATTTGCGCTCGCACTATCGGCCGTGTGGTGGAAGCTCGCAACGGATGCGGACGCTTATATCTTGAGCATCTTATTGATACTGGTTTGCGCGAACAATCTCCTCAGCGAAAGGCCGCGATGGTACGTAGCGGCGCCGGCGCTTGCGGGCGCGATGCTCATTCACCAACTAGCGTCGCTGTTTTTCCCCGCTGCGCTCGTCGCAGTCTTTTTAAGCGAAAATATCGAACGCAAATGGAGATTCGGCGCTTGGTTGAGTTCGATCGCTTGGGCCATGGCCATTGGAGTCTACTACGTTTGTGCGGCTCTGCTGCACGATATCGGCGAACCGATTGATGTTGTGAAATGGGCGGTGTCCAATCAGAGTGGCGTGTCACCCTCTCTTAATCCCCTTCATGGGTTGTCGCTAATTCCGCGCACAAGTAGCGATCTCATCCTCGGCCATGACTTTGGCTTCGTCCGTAGCCACGGTAGCTGGATCGAGCTATGCTTCGCCCTGGCCGCGTTCATCACCGCGACGGTGTGTGTTTTCAAGATTGTACGGAGAGCGAAGTTCGGCGGAGCCGTCAGAGCGCTTGTCCGGCTAGCCCCGGAGGTACGTGAGTCGTGGAAGCACATTGCTCCGGTACTCATCACTTGGGTTGGAATGTACCTCGTGTTTCTGATTTTCTGGGAGCCGTGGCAGACCTACTACCGCGCATTCTACGCGCCGGCTCTCTTGCTTCTGTTCGGACTTGCGCTGAGTAACTATCACCGATTGTTGGACAACGCACCATCAGGGGCAGCCGCGCTTGCAGTAGCCGCACTCGTTCTTTTCAACCTTGCATTCTTCATTGTCCCTCATATGAGAACGATCTCGAATACAAGGATCGCTGCGGCTCGCAAAGCAAGCAAGATCTGGAATGAGCGAACCGTCATTTACTTTGCTGATCATACCGAGGTCGACACGACCTTTGAATACCTTAATGAGGCGACGACGTGGAGGAGGTTTACGTCCAGGACCCGGCTCACTCTGGATAGCGAGATTCAACAGGCCCATAGGGACGGCGGCAGGATTTGGCTGAACAAGGGTGTAGTTGAATCTGCTGACCCCACGTGGTTGAGAAGCTATGCGCGTGGTAGAGAAATCAGGATTGAGGGAACCCACGTAACTCCGCAGTACGTGGAGTTGTTGCCCCCTCCCTGATCGGGCGGCACACGTGGTTTATTCAAGCTCGAGCTCTTTTATGCGGGTGAGAAGTGTCTTATAGCTGACGCCGAGCCGCTCCGATGTGCGCGATTTGTTGTAGCTGCACTCCCGCAGCGTCTGATCGATCTTTCGCCGCTCGACGAGCCGCTGGGCGCGCGTGCTCACCTCGGCTAGCGTGCCGCGCATGTCGAATCCGTCCAACAACGCCATCTGTTCTCGAGGCGAGTAATCCGACGGAGGGCTGATATTCAGGTCGGCCGGCGTGATTTCGGCCCCGTGTGCGAGAATGCAGGCGCGCTCGATGCAGTTTTCGAGTTCCCGGACGTTGCCCGGCCAATCGTACTCCTCGAGGATTCGGACTGATTCGTCAGTGAGCTTGAACGCGGCGCGCCGGAGTTCGCGCCCATATTTTGCGGCGAAGAACTCGGCGAGCTGTTTGATGTCCATTCGCCGTTCCCTTAGAGCCGGAATGTTGACCGGGAAGACGGCAATCCTGAAGTAGAGGTCCTCGCGGAATTGTCTCGACGCGACCGCCGCTTTGAGATCGCAGTTGGTCGCAGCGATGATCCGCACGTCGACTTCGATGTCGGCGCTGCCTCCAAGACGCGTGATCTTCCGCTCTTCCAGAACGCGGAGCAATTTGGATTGCATCGGGGCAGCAAGCTCGCTTATTTCGTCGAGGAAGATCGTTCCACGAGACGCAAGCTCGAACTTCCCGACGCGACGCTGATCCGCTCCGGTGTAGGCGCCCTTCTCGTGGCCGAACAGCTCGTTCTCGATCAACGTGTCTGGAATTGCGGCGCAATTGATCGCTATGAACGGCGCGTTGCGGCGCGGACTCAGGTGGTGTATCGCGCGCGCGAACAGTTCCTTGCCGGTTCCGGATTCGCCGAGCAGCACGACGGTGGTCGGTGTAGCCGCGACCTGTTGAATTTCGCGGCCGACCTTCTGCATCGAGGGCGAGTCGCCGATGATACGAGGGAAACCGTACCGCCGCGAGTACTCATCGCGAAGGAGGATGTTCTCCGCGCGCAATCGCGCTTCGTCGAGCGCGCGTTCTACGAGCAGGAGGAGGTGACGGCTATCGACGGGTTTCTGGAGGAATTCATAGGCGCCCTCTTTCATCGCCTGAACGGCTTCGTCGATTGTGCCGTACGCGGTCAGGACTATTACCGAAGTGTCGGCGTCGGCCGCTTTGGCCGAGCGCAGTACTTCGAGACCGTCCGCGCGCGGCATCTTCAGATCCGTAATCACAAGACGGTATCGCGAGTCGGTGAGTTTGCGGCGCGCTTCTGCGCCGTCGGCCGCTTCATCAACTGCGAACCCGGCGTTCTCCAACGTCAGGCGCAGCATGTGCCGCAAGCTCTCCTTGTCCTCGACAATCAGTATCTCAGCCATCGGGGTTGTTCGCAGCAAGAACTCGAGAGGGGCGGGGCGCGTTAAGGGGGTCGCGGTCGTGAAGCACTATCTGAAGACCGAGGGGGGCAGACCCGCGCGCCGCGCTTCGTCGATGAGCCCGTCGATGTCGCTCTGCGCCTTCGCGGCTGCCGCGCGCGATTCCTCAACCTTCTGTTGAGCGTCGTCTCGATCCTGCCGGAGTTGCGCGGTTGCGAATCGGTCGACGTTCGGGTTGTTGAGCCGTTCGTTGTATGCCCGGATACGGTCTTCATACAATCGTATGCGGCGCTCGGCGGTCTGAAGCGCCTCGATCAGTTTCGCGTAACGATCGCGATAGTACTGTTCGTCTGCTTTGCCTCCGGCGGGTGGGGCGCCCGCATCAGGCGGATCGGCGAATCCTTTCTGACGTCCCTCATTCAGGAGGGCGTTGAGCTCTGACGCTGCCTGTCGCGCCTGAGCGCGCAATTCGACGAGCCGCCTGCCGGCTTCGTCGAGTGCGGCCGCCGTTTCATTCCGCTGTTTTGCGCTTTGACCCGAGATTCCGAGTTCATTCCGCAGCTCAGTCGTGCGCAGTTCACCCTCTTCAGCCGCGCGCTCGGCGGCGGCCGACTTTTCGCGCGCCGCCTTGACCCGCTCGCGCCACGCAGATTCCTCGGGGTTCGGCTTTTTTTCCGCGCCCTGAGCTTGCGCGGCCTGAGCGGTCGCAGCGTCGCCGGGTTTTACGGCTGACGTATCTACACGCGTTTCGGATGTCGCCTGTTCGGACCTTGGACCAAGAACATCCTCAGTGGAGAGTTTTGGAACCCTCTTCTTTGAGGTCGGAGGCTGTTGCCCGGCGGCGCCTGGGGCGAGTAACAAAACAAGCAGGACCGCTGATGTCGCCGGACGAAAGCAGCGGGCGAATGGCGGTACAAGGCGCGACGACTGGATTCTCATAGATGTCTCCGAAGCGGGTTAGGTGCTCGTCTGGCAGGGGCAGGCTGGGTGAAGAATACCCCAGATGGGCACTTGGTGCAAGAGTAAGTAATCATTAGTGCTACGGGCAGCGAAGGCGTCCGGTTCGCCGGTCTCGTCTTTCGTCAGCGCGCATTCTGCTGATAGATTAAGCGCCCGAACATCCGGCGCCGCGATGGCTACAGGCAAGACTTTCAAGGAACCTGACAGCGACGAACGACATCGCTACGGGCAGCATTACACGCCGCGTGAAGTCGCGCGGTTGCTCGCGGCCTTCGCCGTCAGGTCGGCAGGTGACCTCGTGTTGGATCCGAGTTGTGGCGACGGCCGGCTCCTTGCGGAAGCGCTTGAGCGAAAAGCCCGCCTCGTTGAGCAATCGCATTGCGCGCGCGACCTCCTCTGCGGAGATCTGTACGGGCTGGACCGTTCGGCGCCGGCTGTCGAGGCCGCCACCGCGACCGGAGCCAGAGTTGCCCAGGCCGACTTCTTTGATGTCGAGCCCGGCTCATCGCTGAACGAGGCCCTCAAACTCCCCGAGCGCTTCGACGCCATCATCGGCAACCCGCCATATATCCGCCAGGAAGTAATGGGCGCGCCGGATAAGCTCCGCGTCGTGGGCCGGCTCACGCACGATCGCGCGCAGGCTGCCGAAGTATGGTGGCCTCGATGGTCGGGCCGTTCGGACATCTACGTTTTCTTCTTCGCTCACGCAATTAGATTCCTCAAGCCCGGCGGCAGGCTCGTTTTCCTGACCGCGAGCAGTTGGCTCGACGTCGGATACGGCGCCCCACTGCGCGAGTTCCTGTTGAGAAACTTCCGCATCGTTGCGGTGATCGAGTCGGCGGTCGAGACGTTCTTCTCCGATGCGTCGATCAACACCGCCATAACCGTGCTCGAGCGAAAGCCCGGCACGCGAGCCGGCGAAGATCAACCAGTCCGGTTCGTTCAACTGACCGCGCCGCTCGCTGAGATCTTCCGGGATCGGGAAGCGGGTCCCGTGGAACTTTCGCGGGAGATCGGACTGGCGCACTCGGCGCGATCCTCGGATGAGTGGCGAATCAGGCTGATCAGTCAGTCGTCCCTCGTGAGCGAGGGCGGATGGGGCCGGCACCTCCGCGCTGATGATGTCTTCTTTCGCGTATTGGATCGCGGACGCACACTGCTGCCGCTGGGCGAGCTCGCGAGGGTGCGATTCGGCTTGAAGAGCGGCGCGAACGACTTCTTCTACCTCAAGGAAGCGGGGGATGGGAATCGGGCGCGTGCGACAACAGCGGGACCCGGTGGTTTGTCGGCGCTCGGCGATGTCGCCTCGCTTCGCAGGGGGATCACGACCGGCGCGAATGAGTTCTTCTACGTGAAGGCCGTCGATGCACGCTGCGAAGCCTCGGATGAATTTGCGACGCTTCTGTTGGTCGAAGACGGATCGGGAAAGCGGCACGCTATCGAATCGCGCTACCTGTCTCCGGTGATTTTCTCATTGAAGGAGCTCGCTGGTGTGTGGCTCGATCGGATCCAGACCGCGAGGATGATCTTCAGTTGTTCGGAGACTCGCGAGGCGCTCGCCGGCACGCGCGCGCTCGACTACATTCAGGAAGGCGAACGTCAGGGCTACGATCGCCGCCCGACGTGCGCGTCGCGCAAGCCGTGGTACTCGGTCGCGCGCGGATTGAAGCCAGCTCCGATGATCTTTCCTTCCAAAGTCGGGGAGCGATGGTTGGTAGCGATCAACCGGGCCAGGGTCTTCGAAGACAAGAAACTCTACGGCGTCTTCCCTCGCGGCGGCGTTTCGACCATGTTGCTTGCGGCGTTGCTGAATTCAACGTGGGCGAGATACTACACTGAAGCTACCTGCCGGCAGATGACCGGCGCGCAAGCGATAGCCGACATCGACGTCGCAGTCGCCGAACAGATTCTGCTTCCTGACCCGCGCGCGATTCCCACTGCTTTGGTAGCGCAGCTCGAAGCGGCAGTGGAACGGCTGGCCGCGCGGCCCATCGTGTCGGTGTTCGAGGAGATCGAGAAAGATGACCGCCGAAGACTCGATGAGTTGGTCCTGGAGGCAATAGGTTTCGCAGCGCCCGACGAACGCCTCGACGTTCTCGATCAGTTGTACTCGGCCGCGTCGGCTCTCGTTCGCCGCAGGCTTGCGAGGTCGCGCAGGTGAGCGCGTTCGAAGACCGGGTTGACACTGACACCCAACACATGTAGAAAGACGCGTTCGGCGAATCAGCCTGCGGCTCCGAACGATCCAAATCATCACGGGAGGGAAACCACTTGGCGCGCGGAAAGAAGATTGTAGGAATCGTATTCTCGACTATCGTCGCGGTCGTCGTAATGGGAATCAGTTTTACTATCGGCTGGCGGCCGTTCATCGGACCGAAAGGGCGACCGCTGACGGCGCGGACGTTCGAGCGCACCGCGGAACGGCTCGAGCGAGGGAAGTACCTCGTCGAAGGAGTGCTCGGATGCTTCGACTGCCATTCGGAGCGCGACTGGAATCAGCCCGGCGCGCCGGTGATCGAAGCTCAGAGGGGTGGCGGCGCATTGTTCGCGGGAGGCCCGCCCGGAAGGCTGATCGCGAGCAATATCTCGCCGGATCCGGAGACGGGCGCGGGAACATGGAGTGATGATGCATTCGCCCGCGCCATTCGCGAGGGCATCGGTCACGACGGCCGCGCGCTGTTTCCGATCATGCCGTGGCCGAACTACGCACAGATGTCAGATGAGGACCTTGCGGCTGTGATTGCATATGTTCGTTCGACACCCCCGGTCCCCAACGCGCTTCCCAAGACGCAGCTCGATTTTCCAGTCAACTACCTCATGCGAATCAATCCCGAGCCGATCGCTGCTCCAGTGCCGGCGCCTGATTTGTCGGACCCGGTCAAACGCGGAGCCCATCTCGCTCGAATGGGTAGCTGCGCGGATTGCCATACGCCGCAAGACCAGGGTCAGCCAAAACCTGGTCTGGATTTCGCCGGCGGATTCATTCTGATTGAGCCTTCGGGGGAGGTCGCGAGCGCCAACATTACGCCCGACCCGTCCGGCATCTCGTATTATGACGAGGCGCTGTTCATTGAGGCGATACGAACCGGCCAGGTCAAGGCTAGAAAACTGCGACCGAGGATGCCGTGGCTGATCTACCGGAACATGTCGGATGAGGATTTGAAGGCGATCTTCGCGTACCTGCGAACGCTCAAGCCGGTGAAGCACGCCGTCGACAACGCCGAACCCCCGACTCAGTGCAAGCTGTGCGGGAGTATGCACGGGTTTGGAGATCGGAACTAGCGGTCTTCGAGTGGGGAAATACGGAAGGTGCCCCGGATTCACTGCTGACGCTTCCAGGTGCTCTGGACGGTGTCTCTCATGACCACCAGGCAACCCGGCCATTCCTCTGCCGAGAACTGCTCAATCGCTTTCATGACTCTCTGGTGGATCTTCTGTTGGTTGGGCTGTCTCAGGCGTATCACGAGAATGCCCCAATGCGACTCATCGCGGTACTGAACGAATCCCTTGTCGGTGGTAATCAACAAGCGATGTTCGGTCAGCGCTCTGAGCCAGAGCATTTCGTCAGACATTCCCTGATCGGCTGTGCCGCGAATATCCAACACATCATGCCCGAGGTTGCTCAACTCCCGAACCGTCACTATGGGTATGTTCTCATCCACGCAGATCTTCATACGCTGGTGGCGAGCTCCTCAAGCGGAGTGACCTGCTCTTCAGCCAAGGAAGCCCCGTACTCGAGGCACGCCAGGATGTCGTCTCGTTCTATCGAAGGATACGCCTCGAGCAAACTTTCGATTGAATCACCGTTGGCGAGCATAGCTAGAATCTGAGCTACAGGGATGCGGGTGCCCTTGATGCAGGCCTGGCCGTGGCAGATCTTAGGGTCGACTGAAATACGGTCGTGCATAATGAATCCTCCAGGTACGCCGACATAATACGATATGCGGGATTCTGCGGAAAGTGTCCCTCTGCATTCTTCACATCTCTGCTGGCGGACCATCGCTCAGTCTGTGTAAGACCTCAACCTCATCCCGGTTGTTGATCGTCACAGCGTGCCACCACTCTCCGACGCCCGATTCCGGCACCCGCATCACGACGTCGCTCTTTGCGCCAAGCCGTATCCTTATCGCTGCACGTGACCGAGAAAAAGGAACTTCCTTAGAAAAGTTCTCCACCGCAATGGTAATCGACTCCCATCCTTCTCCCTTGATCTTGATCGACTCATTCCCGTTGCCGCCTCTGTCGTCCCTGTCGAGTTGGGCGTAGGGCGGCGCGTCCAGGCTTCCCATTTGTCCGTAATAGATGTGGTGCTTTCCCGACGAATCGGCTACCCACGCATGAAGGTCCAAGTCTGTAGGTACTGCGCCCCACGTTAACTTGGCTTCAACCGCCGATAGTCTCATCAAGGCCATGGGTTGGGGGGGGAGGCCCTGCGTTGATTATTGGGACGGGCCGCCTTAGAATCGCCAGCGGAGAAAACACGAGCGTGCAGGCAAGCCCCTTCAATCGCGTCGTATTGATCGTTCTCGACAGCGTCGGCATCGGAGAGATGCCCGACGCGGCCGACTACGGTGACGCCGGGGCCGATACGCTCGGACATACGCTTGCCTCGCGGGACGTTCGGATTCCAAACCTTCGAGCGATGGGGCTTGCGAACATCAGATCGCTTTCGATTGCACCCGTCGCCCGACCCTCCGGCGCGTTCGGCCGCGCCGCGATGCGGTCTCGCGGCAAGGACACCACGACCGGCCATTGGGAGATGGCAGGCATCATCACCGCTCATCCGTTTCCGACTTATCCGAACGGGTTCCCTCCGCGGGTCATCGAGCCGTTCGAGCGGGCGATCGG
>Ga0209640_10006207_pt1 | contig 10454 bp, 9 predicted proteins | sample RifCSP10_1_FD_184018 | JGI IMG/M metagenome (GOLD analysis project Ga0209640, IMG submission 184018) | Soil microbial communities from Rifle, Colorado - Rifle CSP2_sed 10_1 (SPAdes) (version 2) | ecosystem: Environmental > Terrestrial > Deep subsurface > Rock core/Sediment | place: Rifle...
CCGGCGCTCGCCGCGCACGACCATCGCTGCCAGTGGCACGCTGACGACCGCTATGGCGAGGATGGCGACCGGCGCGAGCCGGAAGCCCACGTTGCAGGTCAGCGAACAGTCCCGGACGATCTTGCCCAGGCCGAGACCGGCCGCGAAGAGGCCGGCGGGCAGCGCCAGGAGCGCTCGGCGGCGCCAGTCCCGGTCCGAAGCGAGCGCCGTCAGCGAGACGGGCACGGGCCAGCCCGGGCCGCCTCAGCCAGCTCCCGGGCGTGGGGAATGCCGAGCAGGATGCGGGTCTCGTTGACCAGGACCGCAGGCGTCGCCAGGATGCCCCGGCCGACCGCGGGCCCCGGGTCACGTGTGAGGTCCCACTCGCGCACCACGACGTCCGGCCATTCCCGCGCGAACGACGCCACGGCTTCGCGCGCCGCTGGGCAAGCCGGGCAATTGGGGGAGGTGAACAGGTCGACGCGGGTCATCAGCAGCACCCGGGAGCGCACGCGGGGCCTCCGAGCACCTCGGATGCCGCTTCGCCCGGCTCGATGATCGCGAAGGAGCCTTGATACGGCTCGTTCGACAGCTTGGCCAAGGTGTCGGTGCAGACCTCGACCGACTGTCCGCGCGGGAAAAGATGGCCCTCCTCGTCGGTCACGGAGACGTAGGGGCCGAGATAGACGGCGCGGTGACCCTGGTAGACGCAGCCGGCGCGCTTCCTGAACTTGTAGCCCCGTACGGTCACCGAGTAGAACCGGTAGCCCTCGACCTCCTTCCAGAACTGCTTCTTCAGGGTGGACACGCCGTAGAAGCCCGCTCGTTCCAGCTCCGCCACGAACTCGTCCTCGCTCAGGGCGCCGCTGATGCACTCGCCCCAGAGGTGCACGTTGACCTTCAGCTCCGGCGGCACCGCGCGGTCGGCGACGATGTCGGAGACGACGATGCGGCCGTGGTCCTTCAGGACGCGCCAGACCTCGCCGAAGACCCGGCGCTTGTCCGGCGACAGGTTGATCACGCAGTTCGAGGTGACGAGGTCCGCGGCCCCGTCGTCGACCGGGACCTCCTCCAGGTAGCCCTTCCGGAACTCGACCACGTCGTAACCCAGGCTCTTCGCCACCAGCGGGCGGCTCTGGCCGGCCACACCCAGCATGGGATCGGTCATGTCGACGCCTATGGCTCGACCCGCGCGGCCCACCTTCTTTGCGGCGATGAACACGTCGATTCCCGCGCCGGAGCCGAGGTCCACGACCGTCTCGCCCTCCCGGACGCCGGCCACGCTCATCGGGCCGCCACAGCCGTAGAAGCGCTCGAGGACCTCGGCTGGGATGTGCGCCGTGTCCTCGAGGTCGTAGCGCACCGGGCAGCAGAGCTCCGCCTGGGGCGCTTCGGCGGCCTTGCGGTAGAAGTCCTGGACCAGCCCCCGCGAGCGGGTGATGTCGGTCGTGAGGACGCAGTTGGACGAGGTGGTTCGCACCGGCGCGAAGGCCTCGGTGTCTCCGCCCGGGGCGCAGTCCAGGTTGCCGTCGCCCATGGCGTGGTAGATGACCGGTGCGCCGAACCCGGTGTCGGTCCGGTGTCGCGCGCGGCCTTGCGCCGCCAGCGTGAACAGGCCGTCCGTGATCAGCGCCTGGTAGAGGTCGCAGTAGGGATCCATGTAGTCGAAGGACCCATGCCCGTTCATCGGCGTCCGTCCGAGGCCGAACGAGAAGGAGTGCTCGACATCGCCGCCTCCGCAGAGGAAACGGAACTTGCAGGTGTTGCAGACCGGCTTCTCGGCCACGGTGAGCGCGCGCAACCGCTGGGACACGGGCGAGGTCGCGAGCAGCTCCTCCAGGTTGCCGCCGGTCCAGCGGCCCAGCTCCAAGACCTCGTACTGGACGGTGGCCGCGCTCGGGTAGACGCGGCCGTCGGAGTAGACACACAGGCTCTCGACGCCCGCGCCCGACAGGTCGAGGCGCGTCCCGGGGTGGCCGTTGGCCCGTTCCCGGAAGGCCTCCACGTTGTCGATCACGACCCCGAGCCGGTCGGCTTCCTCCTGGGCCCGCCGCAGCTGCGGGTAGAGCGTGGCCGGCGGCACGAAGGCGCCGTTGACGTTCGCCCAGCGGCCCTTCTTGTGGATCCAGAGCATGTGCCAGCTGGCCGCTCCCAGCTCCTTCGCCAGACGGACCATCTCGGGCATCTGGCCCACGTTGTCCCGCGTGATGACCGTCGAGAGGGTGGGAGCAAACCCCGACGCCACGAGCTCGCGCACGCCCTCGAGGATCCTCTCGAAGCTGCCCTTCCCCCGCACCGCGTCGTTGACCGGCGCCGTCGCCCCGTCCAGGCTCACCTGCAGCCGCAAGCGGGAGGGATCCTGCCCCCGGAGCCGGTCGAGGAGGCCGCCGCGAAACAGGATGCCGTTCGTGAGGATTCGCAGCTCCCTCTCGTGGTGACGCGTCACGCGCTCCACCAGGTCGAAGGCGTCCCGGCGGAGGAAGGGCTCGCCTCCCGTGAAGTAGAAGCGCTGCACCCCCAGGTCTGCGGCCTCGTCGATGAGCTCCACGAGTCGCGCGCCGTCCAGGCCCCCGTCGCCGTTCGGCCCGGAGCTGACGAGGCAGTGCTCGCAGGCAAGGTTGCACGAGTTGTTCGTGTGGAGCCACAGCTCTCGGAGCCGCGGGACCAGGTACCGGGCGCGGCCCGGGTAGGGAGCGGGCGAGCGCCGCTCGCGAGAGGCGAAGCCTCGCCGGTCCGCCTCCCCCAGGAAGCGATCCACGTGGACCCAGGCCTTCGCGAGGTCGACGCCGAACTCGCTCGCGTAACGTGCGGTGATCTCGTCGAACGCGGAGCGGCCGTCGAGCCAAGAGAGGATCCGTGCGCCCCGCGCGTCAGTCGCGATCCAATTCGGAGCGGCCGGGTCCAGGAGAATGACCAGGCCGTTTCGCTCGAGGGTGACGTGCGGCACGGAGTGCCAGGGGGTGCGCTCGGTAACGGTCTGCAGGTCCATGGGATTCCTCATCGGACGACGTTCAGTAGGAGAGCGGCGAGCGCGGATAGGAGCGCGGCCGCCGGAAGAGTGACGGTCCAGGCGCCGGCGATGGTGCCGATCGTCTTCCACCGCGCCTCGCCGTTGGAGGCGCCGATGCCGAAGAGCGCGCCGCACGAGACGTGGGTGGTGGAGACGGGGAGGCCGAGGGGTGAAGCCAAGAGGACGAGGCCGGCGGTCACGAGGTTGGCGCTCAGGCCCTCGTGCTCGTCCATTCGCGTGATTTCGATGGACAGCGTCCGTGCGACACCCTGTGCCGCGACCAGGCCGCCCGCCGCCATGGCGGCGGCGAGCACGGCCGTCCCCAGCCCGGGGGCCAGCATCTCGGTGGCGGCGAGCACTCCGGCGATCTTCGGCGTGTCGTTGAGGCCGCGCGCGAAGCCCACGGCTCCCGCGCTCACCAGGTGAAGGCCGTCGAGCGCGCGCCTCGGGTCCAGGGTGAGGATGCGCCCCCCTCCGTGGCGATCGCAAGCCTCGACGGCGGCGACGTGGAGCTGGGGCATGCCCTGGAGTCGGAGGGAGCTTCCGTCGGGCAGAGCGGCTGCGGGGCCACTCAGCGCGCAGACGCAGGTCGGCGCCGAGGCCTCGAGCCGGGCCATTCCGCGCCGGAGACCTGCGTGCAGGCCAACCGCGAGGACGAGCGAGGCCAATGGACTCATGAGCAGGGGAATCGCGAAGGAAGAGGTGAGGGCGGAGTAGGAGACTCCTGCACCTCCCGCCATTACCAATCCACCGCCGACCAACGCACCGGTCAGCGCGTGGGTCGTGGAGATGGGAAACCCCAGGCGGGTCGCCAACAGCACCGTGAGCGCGGCGCCCAGGGCCACGGCCAGGATGAAGGCCGGGTCGGCGGCGACCGCGGGCGGCACCAGCCCCTTGCCGCTGAATCGGCGGACCAGGCCCGTCGCCACGACGAGGGCCGAGAGCGAGCCGGCCAGCGTGGTGAATGTCGCGAGCGCGAGCGCGCCGCGATAGGACAGCCGGCGCGAGCCGTAGAGCGTGGCCACGCCCTTGAAGTTATCGTTCGCGCCGTTGGCGAACGCCAACGCCAGGGCCGCACCCAGGACCGCGAGAGGGATCATCACCCACGGCCTCCATACAGGCGCACCAGGCGCTCGCGCGGGAAGCCCGCGCTCCCCAGCACGACGACGAGCCAGTTCAGAAACGTCGTGCGCAGGAAGCCGCGTTCCTCCCAACGCCGGGCGCTCGTCACGGCGTGGAGCGATGGGAAGGCGAGCCGGCCGTAGCGACGGACGCGGCGCACCAGGTCCACGTCCTCGAGAATCGGCACGTCGCCGAAGCCGCCGCAGCCGACGAACGTCTCGCGTCGGACGAAGATGGCCTGGTCCCCATAGGGGAGTCCCAAGGCGGCGCAGCGCAGGCGGACCGCCACCTCGACGAGGCGGTAGCGGGCCTTGGGCGAATCGAGACGGAAGCAGAAGGCGCCCGCCACGAACGCACCCTCCAGGGCGCGCAGGGCATCAGACCAACCGGCCTCGAGGCGGGTATCCGCGTGCAGGAACACCAGCCAGTCGCCGAGCGCCCACCCGGCGCCGGCCTGCATCTGGGACGCCCGCCCAGGGCGCCCCGCGATCACCCGTGCCCCGGCGGAGGCGGCTTCCGCCACCGTGGCGTCCGAGGACCCGCCGTCGACGACGATCACCTCCGAGGCGCCGGCTGCCACCGACTCGACCGCCCCTCGGACCCACGGCGCCTCGTTCAGCGTCGGGATCACCACCGTGATTGGCTGCGCCCGCATGAGAGGAAGCATAAGGGACCTGGAGTGCCGATGCTGTTAGGTCGTTCACAGCCTCTCCTGTCGATTCGGCCCACGATGTGCCCGAGGAGGTGAGATGCCTGTCAAGGACGCGGCGGAAGACGTATTCGCAGCGGTGACGGCGAAGTTCGGGTTCGTCCCGAACCTGATCCGCGAGATGGCCCGGAGCCCCGCGGTTGCGCGCGTGTATCTGGGGGGCCAGCAGGCCATGGCCGGTGCGAGCCTCGCGGCGAGGGAGCAGCAGATCGTCCAGCTGGCGGTGGCGCTCTACAACGAGTGCCCCTACTGCCGTGCGGCGCATCGGAGCGGGTGCCGGCAGGCGGGCGTGGCCCAGGTCGACATCGATCTCGTCGAGAAGGGTTCGCTTCCCGAGGACCGCCGGCTTCGCAGCCTCGTGTCGGCTACCTGGCAGGTGCTGGACACGAGGGGTTGGCTGGGCCCCGCCGACCAGGCGACCCTCGAGGCCGAAGGAATCGATCGCGTGCAGCTCTACGAGGTGGTCGCGCTGGTCGGGCTGAAGACGATCTCCAACTACGTCAACCATATCGCTCACACCGCCATCGACTCGCAGTTCGACAAGTGACGGCGGAAGCAGCCGGGGTGTACGATTGGGGCTCCACTCTCTTGGAGGGGGGGTAGGGTGGCCGAGCGAAGCAAGCTCTGGTACCTCAAAAACATCAACCTGTTCCATGGCATGTCCGAGGAACAGATGCGCATGGTCGAGCAACGCACCGTGATGCGCGAGGTGCGGCGGCGGGAGGTTCTCTATCTCGCGGGGGACGCGGGCGACCGCATCTATCTCCTGAAACGAGGCGTGGTCAAGATCTCCGCCCTCCAAGAGGACGGCCGCGAGGTGATGCTGGCGCTCCTGCGCAAGGGCGAGGTCTTCGGCGAGGAGGCGGTCCTCGAAGACGCCCCCCGCGATCACATGGCCGAGGCCTACGAGGACGCGCTCATCTGCATCATCACCCGGCAGGACTTCATGGACATGCTGAGATCGCACCCGGAGATGGTCTTCAAGGTCACCAAACTGATCGGCCTGAGGCTCAAGACCTTCCGGACGCGTGTGGAGCATCTCCTCTTCAAGGGAGCCTCCCAGCGGCTCGCGTCGACGCTGCTGGAGCTGGCCCGCGAGCACGGAGTCGCCGACGGCCAAGGGACGCTCGTTCCCCTGCGGCTGAGCCAGCAGGATCTCGCGAACCTCATAGGCGTAACGCGCGAGTCGGTGAACCTGGCCCTCTCGGATTTCCGGCGCCGCGGCCTGGTGGTGCTCGAGAGCCGCGCTCTCCGCCTGCCTCGGCCGGAGGCCCTTCAGGAGCTGGCGTAGCCCGGAGGACTCGCGCCGGCCCCGCACGCCACTAGAGGCCGAGGCGCCGGATCCATCGGAACAGGGTGGTCCGGTCGATGCCCAGTCTCGAGGCGGCCTCGGCGCGCCGACCATCCGCCGCGTCCAGGGCGGTGCGGATCCTCTCTGCTGCGGCCTTCTCGAGGGCGCTCTGCAGCGTCCCGGCGTCGGTATCATGCCGCGCGCTCGGCCGCGGCGCATCCAAAAGCAGGTCTTCGGGGAGAATCTGCTCGCCGGCGTTGAGGACGAGAGCCCGCTCGACGGCATTCCGCAGTTCGCGGACGTTGCCAGGCCAGTCGTGCTGGAGCAAGCGCGCCCTGGCATCAGGGCTGAGGCGGACGACCCTGCCGCTCTCGACGGCGTGACGCCTCAGGAAGTGGAGGACCAGCGGAATCACGTCCTCACGCCTCTGACGCAGCGGCGGCACCACGATGGGAAGCACGTTCAACCGGAAGAAGAGGTCCTCGCGGAACCGCCCCTCCGATACCTCGGCCTGCAGGTGGCGATTCGTGGCCGCGACCACCCGCACGTCGATGCGGCGCGGTTTCGCCGCGCCTACCCGCTGTACCTCGCCCTCTTGGATCACGCGGAGCAGCTTGGCCTGGAAGCCCGGACCGACGTCGCCGATCTCGTCGAGGAGCAGGGTCCCGCCGTGGGCCCGCTCGAAGCAGCCCGCGTGGGCCGCGATCGCTCCGGTGAACGCCCCCTTCTCGTGGCCGAACAGCTCGCTCTCCAGGACGCTCTCCGCGAAGGCCCGGCAGTTGACCGCGACGAACGGGCCTCCCACCCGGCCGCTCTTGAGGTGGAGACGCCGTGCGACGAGCTCCTTGCCGGTTCCGCTCTCGCCCAGGATCAGCACCGAGGCGCGGGCCGGGGCGGCCCGATCCGCCAAATCCAGCACCCGTTTCATGCCCTCGCTTTCGGCGATGACGTCCCAGCCGTCGCTCCCGGCGAGCTGGCGCCGGAACTCCTGGTTCTCGCGCCGCAGCCGGGTCAGTTCGAGGGCTCGCGCGACCAGGCCGCGCAGCTCGTCGTTGTCAAACGGCTTGGTGACGTAGTCGAACGCACCCTCGCGCATGGCCTGGACCGCCGAGGGGACGTCGCCGTACGCCGTGACGAGGATGACGGGCACGTCTTCGTGGGCGGCGCGCAGCCGTCGCAGCAGCTCCAGGCCGTCGAGCCCGCTCATGCGCCAGTCGGTGACTACCGCGTCGGCGCCTCGCTCCAAGACGTCCGTGAGCGCCGCCTCGCCGGAGTCGAAGCGGGCGCAGTCGTATCCCGTGCGCTCCAGGGCCGCGGCAATGGCTTCGGCCATCCGGGACTCGTCGTCGACCACGACGATGCGGGGCTTCATTGGGCCACGCGGTCGGCGCGCGGCAGGCAGAGGGCGAAGCACGCGCCGCCCGACCCCGCGCTCTCCAGCACGACGCGGCCGCCCTGCGCCTCGGCAAGCTCGCGTGCCACCGCGAGGCCGAGGCCGGTGCCGGTCTCCTTGGTAGTGAAGAAGGGATCGAAGATGCGGTCTCGCACCTCCGCGGCGACCCCCGTGCCGCGGTCGCTCACCTGGAACACCACGTTGCCCTCCCGGGCTTCCCAGGCCAACCCGACGGCGCCTCCGTCAGGCGACGCCTCGGCCCCGTTCGCGATGAGTCCAAGGAGGACCTGGCAGACGAGATCCGGGTCCGCGCGTAGAAGCGCGTCGGAAGGGCCCGGCGCGGTCTGCAAGGCGATCGGACGCTCCCCGAGAAGGTGCCGCCCGAGCCACTCCACCCGCGCCACGACGTCGGCAGCGGGGAACGTCGACAGCCGAGGCTGCACCGGTCGCGCGAGCCCCGTCAAGGAGGCCGTCACCCGCGCGAGCCGGTCGATTTCCTCCAGCACGAGGCTGCACTGTCGGCGTGTGTCGTCCGCCGGCTCCGGGGCGCCCTCGCCGAGGTTCTGGACGAGGGAGCGAACGATGGCGAGGGGGTTGCGCACTTCGTGGGCGATGCGGCTCGAGATCTGGCCTACCGTGGCGAGCTTCTCCGCCTGGACCAGCCGCGCCTGGAGCGAGGCCAGGCGCTCCAGTGCTCCCCGCTCGGCCTCGGCCGTTCGTCGGTCGGCACTCCGTGCTTCCGCGGATCGGCCCAGCAGAAAGCCGAAGACCGCGAACGCCAACTCGGTCGCCAGCGCGACCGGCAACGCGACGTTGCGACCAGCCAGACGGACTTCGACGCCCGCCGCGGCGATCAGGCCCGTGTACAAGAGGCCGAGGCCGAAGGCGGCTCCCGCGAACCGCCAACGGCGGCGGCCGCCTGGCGCCGGTCCAGCTTCGTACGTCATCACGCGCCTCCTGGGTCAGGGGACGCCGCGGTCGCGACGCCGATCCGTAGCGTCCCCGCTCACGCGGCTCACTGGGATTCTAGTCTGCGGGCGGCGTGGGCTCCGGCTTGCGGTCGCCGACGTCCCCGAGGGCCGCATCCGGGAGGAGAGTCTCGCGAGGCACGGTGTCGAAGCGAACCTCGTCGATTTCGAGCCGATGGAAGAAGTGCTCGCTCAGCGGATACCTGGTCAGCTCCGGGGGAGGAAGGACCACCGTGTGAGTGAAAGGCATCATCACACCGCCCACGTCGCGGTAGTCGTCGTAGTGGATGGTCCCCAGCATGACCGAGCGGATGAGCCGTGCCTGCACGGGCGGCAGGAAGGCCAAACCGTCTCTCAGCGTGTAGCGAACCATGCCCAACAAGCCTGTCGCTTCGTCGATCCAGAGGACGTATTGATCGTGCTCGGGCCGGGGCTCTGGGCCCCCCCAGGTCACGAATGCGCGGTGGTAGCTGCGACCGCGATGACGGGCCTCGCCGGCGTAGCGGACGATCGGCGCGGACCGGAGGCGGAAGGGCAGCTCGTTGAAATACTGGAGCGTCGGCAGGTAGAAGGTAATGGCCCGGTCCGGCTTCGAAAGGAATACCGGTACCGTCTCTGCCGCCTTCCTCTTGTAGGGGGCCCAAGCCTGGAGGCCCCAGAGCTCACCCCGGCCTCGGCCATCGAGCAACTCGGCCCGGGACGTGAAGGTCCCCAGGAGGGCCTGCGTGCGGAAGCGCTGCTTCGCTTCGGGCCACCAGGGCCCGCCGCCCGGCCAGGAGTCCCGGGCCAGCACCTCCATGGTGCGGTGGCGCTTCCAGGCGGCCAGGCCGTGGCGCTCGGCCAACCGTTCGACCAGCTCCCGTCCGCGCCGCTCCGAGTCCCGGCTCGGGTTCCGGACCGCCTCGGTGCGCAGGTCGGCGTGCCCAGTCCCGAGCGTGAGCGCGAACCCCCCGAGCCCCATGGACGCCAGCGCGACGAAGCGCTGTCGGCGCCGACCCGTATCACGCGTCACCAGGTAGAGCAGCGTGCCTACCGACCCGAAGAACAAGACGAGGGGCAGGAAGGGCACCACGGAGGCGCCTCGGGAGCGGGCATCGCGCACCATCCAGACCGAGATCAGGACGAGACAAATCGCGAGGTCGACGAAGAGGAGCTGGGTCGCGGGGTTGGCGCTGGCATACAACAGCACGGCGATGTAGCCGTGCCGCTCGAGGGCGTAGAGCGTCGCCGCGGTGAAGAGAGCGAGGGCGCTCATGAGGAGTGCCTTCGGCAAATGGCCTCCTTGAGGCGGCGCCGGCGTGCGTGGCCGACGGATCAGGTAGAGCAGCGGTCCCGCGGCCCCGAAGGCCGCGCTCAGCATGATGAAAGGCCAGGCCGCGATTCCGTGCCCGCGCGCGTCCTGCCGGATCCAAGCGCTGGCGAGGCCGAGGCAGATGATCAGATCCAGAAGCAGCAATCCGGTGGCCGCGTTCGCGGTCGCCGCTTCCAGGAACTCTCCGTAGCTCTGCTCGGTCAGAACACGTATCGTCAGCGTCACGAACCCCGCCAAGACGACGCTCAGGACCAGGCGGACGACGCCCATGAAGACCTCCCTTCGCCGACTCCGATCTGGTGTCAGCGCGGGTCACCAGGAGCAGGGGGCGTGCCACTGCTCGTCACTTCCCAGGAGCGGGACAACTCTCCTGGAATCAGGGAGAGTGCGCAGATCTCCGGCGGGGCCGGGGTCATTGCCGTTGCAGGGATGCAACCAGCGTTGCACGGACGCTCGTACCACAGCATGACCTCCCCAGGCGGCTCAACGATGGGCCGCGGGCGAGCCGGGAGGGCGTCAGCGCGGAACGACCGGGTCGCCCCCGGGGATGCGCGCCTCCTCCTCGGTGCTGACCGTGAAGCGGCGGAACCCGCCGTAGCGGGCGGTGGCCTCGGTCCGGCTGCCGAAGGTCCGGACGCTGGCGGAGGGGAGGTCCTCGTACTCCTCGCGC
>Ga0209640_10006208_pt1 | contig 10452 bp, 8 predicted proteins | sample RifCSP10_1_FD_184018 | JGI IMG/M metagenome (GOLD analysis project Ga0209640, IMG submission 184018) | Soil microbial communities from Rifle, Colorado - Rifle CSP2_sed 10_1 (SPAdes) (version 2) | ecosystem: Environmental > Terrestrial > Deep subsurface > Rock core/Sediment | place: Rifle...
CTCGCGGCCCGCTTCGTCCGGTTCCACGTTAGAGCGGTCGATGCCGGCGTTGGCGAGCACGAGGCCGCGCTTGTCCTCCACCACGATCACGTTTTGCACCGCGCGCAGCACGGCGCGCGATTCGGACAGTATCAGCTCCACGACGCGCGCGTCCTTCAGGCAGCGCCCGGCGAGTTCGCGCGCGCGCGGCGATGGCAGGACGGCATCGAGCAGCGCGTAGCGGTTCTCCGCCTTGGAGATGATCTTCTGCGCCACCGCGAGCACGTCTCCATCGCGCAACTCGAAGCCGGAGATTGCCGCAGAGCGCAGAATGCGCTCGCACAGATCCTCCCCGGGAGCGACGCGTCCCATGCCCTCCAGCGCAACGAGTTCGAGCCTCGCCGTCGCGGGCATGGCGGCGCGCCTACGCCGTGACGGCGCGCGAAACCGGGGACCCGGCGCGGCGCACGGCGGAGGTCAGGACCACCGGTGCGAGCGGCGCGGCGCCGAAGCTCGCTGCCCTGCGCTGCGCATCCACCGCCTTGTACAGCGTCGTGCGCTGCTCGGGCTCCCGGCCTTTTTTGCGGATCAGCGCTTCCATCGCTTCGGGCGGAAGTTCCTGGCCGTGTTCGTTGCCCGCGGCGCGCGAAATGCTTTCGTTCATGAGCGTGCCGCCCAGATCGTTTGCCCCGGCGCCGAGGCACGCCGCGGCGCCCTCGGGCCCGAGCTTCACCCACGAGACCTGGATATTCTCGATCCATGGATGCAACGCGAGCCGCGCCACCGCGTGCATCGCGAGCGTCTCGCGCCAGGTCGGCCCGCGCCGCGCACCTTCCTTGAGATACATGGGCGCTTCCATGTGGATGAAGGGCAGCGGCACGAACTCCGTGATGCCGCCGGTCCTTTGCTGCAGATCGCGCACCGCGAGCAGGTGCCGCGCCCAGGCGTGCGGCGACTCGACGTGGCCGAACATGATCGTCGAGGTGGTGCGCAGGCCGGCGCGGTGCGCCGCCTCGATCACCGCGAGCCATTCGCCCGCGCTGAGCTTGTCGGGACAGATGCGCGCGCGCACCTCATCGTCGAGGATCTCGGCCGCGGTGCCGGGAAGCGAATCGAGACCTTCGTCGCGCAGGCGCGCGAGGAACGATCCGGCAGTGACGCCGAGCGTGTGCGCACCGTGCGTCACTTCCAGGGGCGAGAACGCGTGCACGTGGATGCGTGGCCGCGCTTCCTTCGCCGCGCGCAGCAGCGCGACGTAGGTCTCGCCCGTATACGCTGGATGGATGCCGCCCTGCATGCAGACTTCGGTGGCGCCTCGCGCCCATGCCTCGCTCACACGGCGCGCGACCTCTTCGAGCGCGAGATCATAGGGCTGGCCGCGCAGCGTCTCGGCCGTCCTGCCCTTGGAAAAGGCGCAGAAGCGGCAGCGGAACGAGCAGATATTGGTGTAGTTGATATTGCGGTTGACGACATAGCGCACCGTGTCGCCGACCGTCTTGCGGCGAAGCTCGTCGGCCGCACCGAGCACCGCGGCGAGCGCGCCTTCGCGCGCTCCGAAAAGCCGCACGATGTCTTGTTCGCCGAGCCGCTCTCCCGCGCTCGCTCGCGCGAGCACGGAATCGAATGCGCGATGCCGGCCGATGGCGGGCGCGCCAGTTTCATTCGCCAGCGCAGGGGGTGTGACGTTCGCGACACCCGGACTCCAGCAATCGGCGCGCGCATAGCCTTCGCTGTCGCTAGCCGCGAGCACGCGGGGCGCAAGCTTCGGGTCGATCCAGCGCGCGGCCGACTGTACATAGCCCGGGTATACGGCAAGGCGCTCGAGCGGCACGAGGCCGCCCGCACGAGTCGCGCGCTCGAGCATGTCGATCGAGGGCCAGGCATGCTCGGGATTGACGTAATCGTCCGTTACCGGGGAGACGCCGCCCCAGTCGTTGATGCCGGCTTGAAGCAGCTCCGGAAAGCGCGCCTCGCTCAGATTCGGCGGCACCTGGATGTTCGCCTCGGCGCCGAGGATAATGCGCGCAGCGGCCGCGGTCCAAAGCAGCTCGTCGAACACCGCGTGCTCGCGCTCGCACATGCGCGTATCCGGCTTGGCGCGGAAGTTCTGCACGATGACTTCCTGCACATGCCCGTGGCGCGCATGGGCGTCCTTCAGGGCAAGGAGCGACGCGATGCGCTCGAGGCGCGTCTCGCCGATGCCGATCAGGATTCCCGAGGTGTACGGAACCTGCGCGCGCCCGGCGGCGTCGATTGCTTCCAGCCGCACCGCGGGCACCTTGTCGGGGCAGCCGTGGTGCGCGCCGCCGGGTTCGCACAAACGGTCGGCCACCGTCTCGAGCATCATTCCTTGGGAGACGCTCACTTTGCGAAGGCGCCGCGTTTCTTCTTCTGAAAGCACGCCCATATTGACGTGCGGCAGCAGGCCCGTTTCGGCCACCACGAGCGCGCACATCGCTTCCAGATACTCGACCGTGGAGCCGTAGCCGAGCTGCTCGAGCGCTCTTCGCGCGGCGGCGTGCACGGTTTCGGGCCGGTCGCCGAGGGTGAAGAGCGCCTCGCGGCATCCCGCGGCTGCGCCAAGGCGCGCGATTTCGAGCACTTCTCCGGGCCGCAGATAAGGGTACGCGACCTCTTTCGGGCCGCGCACGAAGGTGCAATAGCCGCAGGTGTTGCGGCAAAGGCGGGTGAGCGGGATGAAGACCTTGCGCGAGTAGCCGACGCGCGCGCCGTGACCTGCCTCGCGCAAGGCGCGCGCCTGCCCAAGCAGCCCCGCGAGCGGCAGCGCTTCGATTGCGGCGAGCGCCTCGCCCGCGCGCTGGATGAGTTCCGGCAGTGGCGAGGTCGCGGGAGTTTTCACGGGCGGCGTCGTCGGGTGGCGAGACCGGATTGTGACGCCTCAACCCGCCTGGATGCCAGTGATTCGAATACCCGCGCCGTCCACCCTGTAATTGCGGTTGATGCCGATGAGCACCGAGGTGAGCGCCTCGGCGGCCGCGGAGTTGGCGAGCGGCCCGGCGTGCAGGCCCCGCAGGCCCGCGTCCCTCGCCAGCCCGATGACCACCTCGCGGTCCGCGGGCTGGTCGCCGAAGACGAGCACATCGCAGTCGATCGGTTCGCCTTTCCGGAGCTTGAGCGCAGCGATGTTGTGAAACGCCGAGACCACTCGCGCGGTTTCGCCGAGCCGCTTCTGCGCCGCCACCGCGGCCGAATCCTCCGGCGGCAGCTGCACGCGCGCGACTTTGGGCGGCACGAGCGGCACGGTCGTGTCGACGACGAGCTTGCCGGCGACCGAGCCGCGGATCTCGTCGAGGATGGCGTCGTGCGAGGCGAACGGCACCGTGATGACGACGATTTCGGCCGCCGCGGCGGCGGCGGCGTTGGCGAGGCCTCGCGGGGCGCGCGCGCCGGCCGGCGATTTCAGTAGCGAAGCGGCCTGCACGGCTTTCTCCGCCGTGCGCGAGCCGATGACGATCGGGTAGCCGGCCGCGGCCCAGCGTATCGCAAGCCCGGTTCCCAGATCTCCCGTGCCGCCGATGAGCGCTACCGCGGGCTTGCTCGGGTTCATGGGCGGCGCATCCGGATCGTCGGGCTGGTGAACGCGCACCGAGCGTCAGCTCGGGAGCTTCATCTCGTTGAGCGGCACGATCCGGATGCCTTCCTTTTCGAGCCGCTTGCGCACTTCGCTCGCGACGTTGACCGCCGTGGGCTCATCGCCGTGCACGCAGATCGTCTCGACTTGGACCTTGATCGTCTTGCCGTGGCGCGACACGACCTCGCCATCGCGCACCATGCGCAGCACCTGCTCGGCGGCCTTGGCCGGGTCCTTGAGCACCGTGCCGGGGATGGAGCGCGACGCGAGGTTGCCGTCGTCCTCGTACTGCCGGTCGGCGAAACCCTCACGCGCGAGCGGCAGCCCGAGCTTGCGCGCCGCGGCCTCCATCTTGGAGCCCGCGAGCGCGACGTAGATGATGTCGCGGTCTACCGTCTTGATCGCTCGGCCGATCGCCAGCGCGTAGTCCTCGTCCTCCGCGGCCATGTTATTCAATGCGCCGTGGGGCTTGAGGTGCGTCACCTCCAGGTCGCCGTAGCGGCACATCGCCTGCAGCGCGCCGATCTGGTAGGCCACCATGTACTCGAGTTCGTTTGGCCGCATCTTGATCTGCCGTCGCCCGAAGCCCCACAGGTCGTTGAAACCAGGATGCGCACCGACGCTGCAGCCGTTTTCCTTCGCGAGCGTGACGAAGCGGTGCATGATGGTGGGATCGCCGGCATGGAAACCGCAGGCGACGTTCGCCGAGCGGATGATCTTGATGAGTGCCGCGTCATTGCCGATGTCGTAGGCGCCCCAGCCCTCGGCGATGTCGGCGTTGAGGTTGATCTGCTGGGCCATGGCCGGTCTCCAAAATGGTACCGCGGCGTGGCGCGCCAGGCTGCCGCGCCGCGCCTGGACTGAACGCGCATGGTACTATATTTAGAACCATTGACCCAAGACGCCGCGCGTAGCGCACCATCGCGCTGCGTCACCGAAATCCAGGCGATCCTGCGGGGTGCGAGTGCCCGAATCCACGGTGAGGCTCCTTTCGAACGGCGACACGGCGCTCGCGGTGGAGTTCGGCGAGCACATCGGCCTGGCGACGAGCGGGCTCGTGCTCGCACTCTACGACCGGCTCGCTCGCGCGGCGCTCCCGGGCGTGGTGGAACTTCTGCCGACCTTTCGCTCGCTGATGATCCACTACGATCCGGCACGCACTTCGCACGGCGCGATTGCGCGCCAGATCGAGCCGATGCTCGGGGGCCTCGAAGGCGTCAGGCCGGCCACGCGCCGCTGGACCATCCCCGTCTGCTACGACCCGCAGTTCGCGCTCGATCTCGAGGCGGTGGCGCAGCGCACAGGCCTCTCGCCGGCCGAGGTGATCGAGCTGCACAGCGCGACCACCTATCACGTCTACATGATCGGGTTCCTGCCGGGCTATCCGTACATGGGAGACCTGCCCGCGCGGCTTGCGCTGCCGCGGCGCGGGAACCCGCGCACGCAGGTGCCGGCGGGGTCGGTGGCGATCGCGACCACGCAGACCGCTGTATACACGCTGCAAAGTCCCGGCGGATGGCACATCCTCGGCCGCACGCCGGTGCCGCTGTGGAGCCGGCAGCGGACGCCGCCCGCGCTGCTCGCGCCCGGCGACAAGGTGCGTTTTGCACCGATCGCGATGGCCGAATTCGAGCGGCTCGTGAAGCAAGCCGATGCGGGCAAACTCGATCTCGAGCCGGTGGCCGAATGAAGGGCGCGCTGCAAGTCGTCGCATCCAGCTCCATCTGCATGATCCAGGACCTGGGCCGGATCGGGCAGCAGCGCTTCGGCGTGCCGGTGTCGGGCGCGCTGGATAGCGTGAGCCTGCGCATCGCCAATGCGCTCGTCGGCAACTCGGACGGCACTGCGGCGCTCGAGATGTTCTACAGGGGCCCGACGCTCGAAGTCGCGGCCGAGAGCGTGCGCGTGGCCTCGATCGGCGCTCCGCTGACCGTTGCCTCGAGAGGCGCGAGCCGTCCTGTTGCCGCGGGGCAAAGCGTGCGTGTTACGCGCGGCGAGCGGATCAGGGTGGGGCTGTGCGACGCCTCGCTCGTCGCGTACCTCGCGATAGAGGGTGGATTCGCTTTGCCGGGATTTCTCGGCAGTCTCTCCACCTTCGTGCGCGCGGGACTCGGCGGCATCGATGGCCGGCCATTGAAGAAAGGCGACGCGCTGCCGCTCGCGCTCGCATCCGCGCCCGAGCGCAATGAGCGGCGTGTGCCGGCGGCCTGGAACCTCGCGCCGCCCGCGCGCGTGCGCGTCGTGTTCGGGCCACAGGACGACTACTTCAGCGAGCGGGGCAAGCGTACATTCACCGAATCCACCTATACCGTTTCGATGCAGTCCGACCGCATGGGGATGCGCCTCGAAGGCCCTGCTCTCGAGCACGCCAAAGGCTTCAACATCGTCTCCGACGGCACCGCGCCGGGATCGATCCAGGTGCCGGGCAACGGCCTGCCGATCGTGCTCCTCGCCGACCGCCCGACGACCGGCGGCTATCCCAAGATCGCCACGGTGGCCTCGGCCGACCTTCCGGCGCTCGGGCGCCTGCGCCCAGACGCGAAGATCGGCTTCGATGCGATCAGCGTGGAGGAAGCGGAAGCCGCGCGGCGCGAGCTGGAAGCGCGAATTGCAGAACTCCGCGCAAGCCTCAAGCGCTCCGCAGCCGCGGAATGATCTCCTTGGCGATCACCTCGAGCTGCTCGCCCTCGTAGCGGTAGGGAACGAAGATGATGCGGTCGATACCCGTGGCGACGTGCTTTTTCAACTGCTCGACGCACTCGTCGACCGTGCCCATGATCGCGCTCTCGGCGGTCGATTCCGACCACGAGGCGTAATCCCAGTCGGTCTGCAGCCATTCGCGCATCGGGCCTTCGACTTTCGCGCGCGGGCCGACCGCGATCGGCAATTGGTTGGTGGAGATGAGTTCGTCGGGATTGCGACCGGCTTCCTGCGCGAAGCCGCGGATCTTCGCCCAGTTGGAAGCGAAGCTCCCGGCGGTGTAATAGTAGGTGAGCCAGCCGTCGCCCTTGGTCGCGGCGCGGCGCAACACCGCCTCGACGTAGCCGCCGATGAGGATCGGCGGGTGGGGCTTTTGCACGGGCTTCGGGTACATCACCGCGTCCTTGATGAGGTAGGGCGGGAAATCGACCGTGACGCGCGGCTCGGTCCACAGCCGCTTCACGATGTCGAGCGAGCGCTCCATGATCTTACCGCGCTCGTGGAAGTCGACGCCCATCGCCATGAACTCGCGCTTGTACCAGCCCACGGCCGCGCCGACCACGAGGCGCCCGTTCGAGATGAGATCCAGGCTGCCCAGCTCTTTGGCGAGGATCACCGGATTGCGCATCGGCATGACGAGGATGCCGATGCCGAGCTTGATTTTCTCGGTGCGCGAGGCGATCGCGGTGAGGATCGAGAGCGCCTCGATGATCGGGAAATTGGGCTCCACGCCGAGCAGGATGTGGTCCCACGCCCAGATCGATTCGTACCCGAGCTTTTCGGCGCGCACGCCGTACTCGATCAGCCCCTGCGCGCTCGGCATCTCGGGGTAGCGGGTGAAGTTGCGCATCGCGACGCCAAACGCGGTCTGCTTTCTTGCCATGGTGTCCTCTGGATATCCTGTCGTGGCCGGTCTGCGAGGCTTCAGGCCGTGTAAAGGCGCTCGGGATCGAGCTCGCGCAGCACCGCGAGCTCGTTCTCGTACGGCGGGGCGGTGCGCTCGACGCGGCTGTCGATGTGCAGGTCGAAGCCGGTGTTGTCCTGGACCTGCTCGGCGGTGACGCCGGGGTGCAGCGCGAGCACGCGCATCTCGCGGCTTTTCTCGTCGAAGCCCATGAGCGCGAGGTCGGTGACCACGCGCCACATGCCACCGGAAATGAGACCGCTTTTCACGCGCGAGTCGGCGCCGTCGATGAAACCCGGACTGGTGATGAAATCGACTTTCATCACGAAGCGGCGCTTCTCGTGCTTCATCGCCACGATCATTTGCGTCAGCGAGGAAATGTCGTTGCCGCCGCCCGTGCCGGGTAGCCGGATCGCGGGCGCATCCGGATCGCCGATGAAGGAGCTGTTCAAATTGCCGAAGCGGTCGATCTGCGCCCCTCCCATGAAACCCACGTCGACGTAGCCGCGCTGCAAGAGGAGCAGCACGTCGGTGATCGGCAGCACCATGTTGGCGCGGCGCGTGCAGCGCTGCTCGTTGGTGGAGGGCGGCAGCTGCCCCGGGACGACGAACGGCCCGATGACGCCGCCCTCGAAGAGGATTGTGAGCGTGCCCGCGTGCAGCCGCTGCGCGAGCGTCGCGGCAAGAAGCGGGATGCCCACTCCCGCGAACACCGCCTGCCCGTCCTTCAAGAGCCGCGCCGCCATGACGGCGAGCAGTTCGGACGCGGTGTAGCTCTTGTGCTCAGTCATTGAAGATGCTCCTTCCGCGCCGGCTCGCGTCCATGATCGCGTCCACGCCGAGCTTGGCGAGGTACTCGGACCAGCTCGCCGGCGCGCGGTAATATTCGTCGAGATAATTCTTCACGCCACCCGCCGCGTCCTTCGACGTGAGCCCCGCGTAGTAGTCCAGGTGGCCGAAGAACGGCTCGTAGAGGCCATAGCACTCGTGCGGCGCGCTGCCGTAGGGCACTTCCACTACCGCATCAACGGTGAAGAACGGGATGCGCGTCTGGTCGGGCGAGCGCCGAATCTGGTCGTTCGAGATCAGGCGCTCGGTGGTGAGGATGACGCGGTTCGCGGCCATCGCGAGGTCGATGTCCATGAATTGCAGGCCGTCCATCTGCGCGTTGCCGTAGCGGTCGGCGCGCTGCACGTGGATCAGCGCCACGTCGGGATTGAGCGCGGGAAGGAGCAGCAGCGGCTCGCCGGTGAACGGGCAGGCCATCGGCTTCACCTGGTCTTCGACCCGGCGCCCGACATCCGAGCCGATCATGGCGCGCGTCGCCATGAAAGGCACGCCCATCGCGCCCGCGCGGTAGCGAAGCCCCATCGACATGTGGCTCCACTCTTCGAACCGGGCGAGCTTTTTCTCGGTGTAGTGGCGCATCACCTTCGATACGCCCCACACGATCCCCTGGCTGAACCAGCTCGTCATGATGTGGTTCGCCGCGCCCGAGCCGAACAGAAGATCGCCTTCGGTGGAAACGATCGAGCGCGAGACCTTGAGGTTCTTGCGACCCGCGCGGATGAGCGCCCAGATCATGGCGATCGGCGTGCGCGACAAGGTGCAGCCGCCGATCGCGACATGATCGCCGTCGTTGACGAGCGGGGCCGCTTCCTCGAGCGACATGACTTTTTCGCGCAAGCCCCGGTCGCGCGACGCCGTCGCCTTGCGCAGATCGTGATAGCTCTTCACGTCGGGTCCCATGCCCATATCGGATTCTCCTGCCCGGTCAGGCGCGCCCGGCGCTGCCGGAATCGTGGTTGAAGGCGGCGATCATCTCGTCCCATTGCGGGATCAGCTCGTGCAGGCCGCGCCAGAACGCCTGCGATTTTCTTTTCTCGAAGTCGGCGAGCGCGATGCCCTGCTGTTCCACCCAGGTGAAATACGAGAGATTGAAGATGCGCTCGCGCTCGCGCGTGCCGGTCTCCAGCACGTATTCCGTGTCCGCGCCGGCAAGGCGCCGGCCGTAAAGCTCGGCGGCCAGCGCCTCGGTGAGTTCCCCGCCCTGGCCGCGCCGCCTGAGATACTGGCGCAGTTCGCTTGCATAGAGCGCCGCGCCGTCGGTGGCAACCGTGATCACGACGTCCTCCGCGCCGAGCCGCTGGTGCTTCGCAAGCTTTATCGCGGCGACGAGATTGCAAAGGCTCGAGAGGCCGAACCAGGCGAGCATGCCGAGCAGCTCCGCGGACACCCCGGTGCGCCGCCGCACGTACGCCCGTCCAGCGTCGGTGTTGAAGACGGCGTTCAGGCCGTCGGTCGCCGCATCGCTCACGCCGATCACGAAATCGCCGTTCATGACGTTGTGGATCAGCGGCACGTGCTTGTCGCCGATGCCCTGGATGTTGTGCTCGCCGTAGCCGTTGTTGAGCAGCGTCGGGCACTCGACCGCCTCTGCCGCGGCGATTTTCGCCCCGTACTTCGCCTTGAGGTAGTCGCCCGCGCCGAGCGTGCCCGATGAGCCGCTCGCCGCGACGAATCCGGCGAGGCGCAGATGGGGGTTCGCGTCGGCGAGTGTCTCGAAGACGCGGGCAAGGGCAGGGCCGGTGCACCGCCAATGCCCGAGATAGTTCCCGAACTCGCTGAACTGGTTGACGATCTCGTTCGCCGGATCGCGCGCCAGCTCGGCGCACTGGTCGTAGATTTCCTTCACATTGCTCTCGGTGCCGGGGGTGCGCACGATGTCCTCGGGGCTCGTCACCCAGCGCGCGAGCCACTCGAAGCGCTCGGCGCTCATGCCCGCGGGCAGCATGGCGACGCCGCGGCAGCCGAGGATGCGCGAGATCGCGACGCCGCCGCGGCAATAGTTACCGGTAGAAGGCCAGACCGCGCGCTGGCGCGTCGGATCGAAGCGGCCCGACACGAGGCGCGGCGCAAGGCACGCGTAGGCGGCGAGCACCTTGTGCGCGCCGATCATCGGGAACGTTGCGCCGAGCGCGACGACGATGCGCGCCGGGACGCCGGTGAACGCAGACGGGAATTCGACGTGCGCCGGAACGCTCGCCAGATTCTTCCGGTCGGGCGCGTTGTACCAGTTGACGCGGTAGAGGTTCGCGGCGTGCGGCGCGTCGGCGTCGATCGCGGCGAGCGACTCGCGCACCGAGGCCGGCGCGAGCGACGGATCGGCCACTTCCGCGAAGCTCGGCAGCCGAACGCGCCGTTCTTTCGCCAGCGCGACCGCGCGCCGGCGCACCTCGGCGTTCTCGATCTGCACGGGAAAGTCGAACGGATTCAT
>Ga0209640_10006210_pt1 | contig 10452 bp, 8 predicted proteins | sample RifCSP10_1_FD_184018 | JGI IMG/M metagenome (GOLD analysis project Ga0209640, IMG submission 184018) | Soil microbial communities from Rifle, Colorado - Rifle CSP2_sed 10_1 (SPAdes) (version 2) | ecosystem: Environmental > Terrestrial > Deep subsurface > Rock core/Sediment | place: Rifle...
CCCGCCTCTCCGTTTTCAGTGGCGGCTGCACGCTGGAAGCCGCAGAAGAAGTGGCCGACGCCGACCTCGACACGCTGCAGTCGCTCGTCGAGAAGAGCCTCCTCCGCCACACCGACGAGCGCTTCTGGATGCTGGAGACGATTCGGGAGTACGCGGCCGAACGGCTCCGTGAGACCGGCGAGGAGAAGGACTTCTTTGAACAGCATGCGGCATGGATGATGACTGCCAGCTACCGCGAATCCCCTATGAAGGTTGAGGCCATCGGAAAGGAATGGCTTACGCGGCTGGACGCTGAGCAGGCCAACGTACGCGCTGCTCTTGACTGGCTCGACCGTGGAGGCGACATCGAGGACTTTGGTCGTCTGGCTGGGCTCGTGTGGCCCTGGTGGTTCATCCGTGGCCAGATGACGGAGGGACGGCTTTGGCTTGGCCGCGGGAACACAGAACTGATTTCCGCTTTGCCCGTGCGTTGGGAGGTGCTGACTGGTGCCTCGAACCTTGCGCTGCGCCAGGGCGACTATGAGCAAGCCCTCGTGGCGGCTGACGGTGCGCTGCAAGCGGCCCAGGCGGCCGGGGATCGCCGACTCGAAGCGATCGTGCTCCGCGACATGGGCAACTGTTGGGCAGCGCGGGGTGATGTGGACCGTGCTCGTTCCCAGTACGAAGAGAGCGCCCGATGCGCACGTTTGGTCGGCGATCGAATCGGAGAAGCCTCAGCGGTCGGGAATCTCGGCAACCTCGCCTTAGGAGAAGGGGAATGGGAGCGTGCTCGGGCCTACTCGGACGAGGCATACGCCCTCGCGCGGGAGCTTGGTATGCCGGACGCGCTCGTCGCCACTAGGTTCAACAAAGGGCTTGCGTATCTTGAGGAGGGTCGAGTCGACGAGGCCAGGCCGTTGTTCGTCGAAGCGCTCCTTCCCGCCATGGAGCGCCGTTGGAAGGAGGGCATCGTGTTCCCTGTCGAGGCGCTGGCCTCGATTGCCGTCGCACACGGTGACGCGGTGCGGGCGGCCCGGCTGCTCGGTGCCTGTGCCGTACTTCGCCAAGAGGTGGGTCTCGCCGAGCATGGTCCGGAGAGCCGCCGTCTTGTGAGGACGTTCGAAGAGGCCCGGAGAGCCCTCGGTATCCATCGCTTCGAGCTAGGGTTCGAGGATGGACGGCGGCTGGGGCTGGACGAAGTCTGTGCGGAGGCATTGCTCGTACGTTGAGTAGGTAGCCGCCTAGACTGACTGCGCCGTGGCGTCGCCTCCGAAGGATCTCCGCGAGTGGATCGCGCTCCTCGAGCGCGAGGGCGAGCTGCGGCGCATCTCCGTCGAGGCTGACCCTGACCTCGAGATCACCGAGATCACCGACCGCGTCGTCAAGTCGGGTGGGCCGGCACTCCTCTTCGAGAACCCGAAGGGCTCACAGCATCCGCTCCTGATCAACCAGTTCGGGACCGAGCGGCGGATGTGCATGGCGCTCGGCGTCGAGCGGCTGGACGACGCGGCCGCCAAGCTCGGCGACATTCTCGACATGCAGCCGCCTCAGGGCCTGGTCGAGAAGGTCAAAGGGCTTCTGAAACTGAAGTCGGTCGCCGACTCGCTTCCGAAGACAATCTCGAAGGCGCCATGTCAGGAGGTCTTCTACGAGGGCGACGACGTCGATCTGAGGCGACTTCCGATCCAGCGCTGCTGGCCGGGCGACCCTGCGCCGTTCATCACGCTACCCGCGGTCATCACGAAGGACCCGAAAACCGGGACGCGCAACGTCGGGATGTATCGCATGCAGGTGATCGACCGGAGCTCGACCTTCATGCACTGGCAGATGCACAAGGACGGCCGCGCCGACCTCCTCGCCGCGGAAGACGGGCGCATCCCGGTCGCCGTCGCGATCGGGCTCGACCCCATGACCGCCTACTCCGCGAGCGCGCCGCTTCCGCACCACCTCGACGAGCTGATGCTCGCGGGCTTCCTGCGCGGGGAGCCGGTCGAGCTCGTCCGCTGCAAGACGATCGACCTCGAGGTGCCCGCGAACGCGGAGATTGTCCTCGAGGGACATGTCTCGAGAGACGACGTCGGGATCGAGGGCCCGTTCGGCGACCACACGGGCTACTACTCGCACGCCGAGGAGTTCCCGATCTTCCGCATCTCGGCGATGACGATGCGGCGGGACGCGATCTACGCCTCGATCGTCGTCGGCAAGCCGCCCGCAGAGGACGCCTGGCTGGGCAAGGCGACCGAGCGGATCTTCCTGCCGGCTGTCCGTATGACCCTCCCCGAGATCGTCGACTACGACCTTCCGGTCGCAGGCGCCTTCCACAACTGCGTGATCGTCTCGATCCGCAAGTCGTTCCCCGGACATGCCCAGAAGGTGATGCACGCGCTCTGGGGGCTCGGGATGCTCTCGCTCTCGAAGTCGATCGTCGTCGTCGACGCGCACGTTGATGTGCACGACTACGAGGACGTCTTCTTTCGCGTGACGGCGAACGTCGACCCGAAGCGGGACGTGCTCATAACCGAAGGGCCGCTCGACCATCTCGACCACGCGCCTGGGCGGCAGTTCTACGGCGGCAAGCTCGGCATCGACGCGACGCACAAGCTGCCGGAGGAGGACGCGCGTCCGTGGCCGGAGGAGATCGTCATGTCGGACGCGATCCGCGAGCTCGTCACCCGCCGGTGGGGCGAGTACGGCATCTGACCGCGTGCCGGGCGCCGTAACGGCGCCCGGCACCCCATCTGTCTTGCGCCTAGCTGTTCGCCGCCGCCAGTGCGTCGACGAAGCCGTGGCCGAAGTAGGACGTGCGTCCGTTTTGGCCCTGGCAGGGAACCGCCTCGCCGGTGTTGAAGTCGATGACCACTGGCTCGCCGCCTCCCGGACAGGTCCGTGGCTGGGCGCTGCGCTGTACGGCCGAGATCACCGCGCCCGGACTCCAGTTCGGGTGTTGCTCTCTCACGAGCGCGGCAACGCCCGCCGCATGCGGGGACGCCATCGACGTCCCGTCGATCGCCATCCAGCGGTTGCCCTGAGCGTCGGTGACCGTCAACCCAGGGAAGAACTGATCGAAGAAGTCGAGGAACGAGAAGATCCCGAGGTCAGGGTCGTCTGTGCTAGACGCTGCGGCCAGCACGCTGTTCTGCGGAACGATGTCGCCGGTCTGGAGGAAATCGCCACCTGGCGCTGCGACCCCGACAACCGACATTCCGACGTCGGTGTATGCGGCGATTCCATACGGGCCGGTCGCCGAGACGGCGAGCACGCCCGGAATCTCCGTCGGGGCGACCCGGCAGTTGTTGTGGACGATTCGCTCGACAGCGGCGCCGGGCGGCCAATCGGGGCTGATCGTGTCGATCGTCGGATGCTGTAGGTCGTGCGACTCGTTGCCTGCCGCCGCGACTATTACGACGCCGCGCTTCTGCGCGTACTTGGCTGCGTCCTTCATTTCGTTGTAGAGGGCCCGCTGCTCGGCGTCGTTCCCGCAGTTGTAGAGGAACGGGTCTGCGAAGAGGCTCAGATTGACGACGTCGAGGCGCATGTCGCCCGCATAGCGAAGGGCAGCGGCGACGGAGTCGACGAAGCAGAAGCCGACGATCGTGCATACCTTGAGCGCGACGATCGTCGCCTCGGGGGCGACGCCGGCGATACCCACGCCGTTGATCGGCGCGGCGATGATCGACGCCACGTGTGTGCCGTGGCTTGCCGGATCCTGCACCGCGGCCTTGTTCGTACAGTCACCGTTCGCGATCTCGAACGGCGCGGCCGTCGGTGTCGTATCGAAGATGAACGAGCACGAGAGCGCGACGTTCAGGTTTGGTGCGATGTCCGGGTGCGTGAGGTCGACGCCGCCGTCGATCACACCGACTGTCACTCCGTCGCCGGTCGCCACCTGATACGACCCAGTGGTCGTTGCGCGCATTTGGTGCATGTCCCACTGACACGCTGCGAGTGGCTCTCCGGACGGGAGCGAACCGCCCATTACGGGCTGCAAAGCGTCGTTACAGAGATCGACGGCGTCCGGGACGTTCTGGGCTGGTGTCGCAGCGGGTACGAAAACCAGGGCGGCGATCGCTGCGGCGACGGCAAGTGTCCAAGCGCGAATCCTCATCGACTCCCTCCCCAATGTGCCCGTGGCAACCGGGACTCGGGTTGTTCCGGGCTCGATTGACGTGCGGACCCTACGACTGTGCTCTGTCGCGTGTCAAGCCAGACCTCGGACCGCGATTATGAGACGCGCATCCGCAAGGCGCGGCTCCCACTGCATCACGCGTCGTGCGCAAAGTGCAGAATCCCCGCGTCGCGACAGACGTCACGTCGTTGACACGCGGGACGGCTGGGCGATTGAATCCGAGGCAAGGCGTGAGGTGAGCAACATGAGCCACGACAATCCGCATGTCCCTGGGGCCAGCCTCTGGCCGATCGGTTTCGCGATCGGCGTTGCGTGCCTGCTCCTCGGCCTCGTCATCAGCTGGATCGTCGCTGCGATCGGCGCTGTGCTGGCGGTCGGGTTCGGGCTCCTCTGGGCTCGCGATGTCACCCGCGACGTGCGCGAGGAAGTGCCCGAGATCGAGGCGGAGACGCGTCAGGGCGCGGACGCGCCGGTTGCTGCCCAACCGGCCGCGGCTCCCGCTCCCCTTCCGACCTACACCCGCTCGCGCTTCCTCGAGGCATCGACGCTCGGTCTAGGCGCTGCGATCGGAGCCGTCGTCACGCTTCCGGTCCTGGGCTTCATGGTTCTTCCGTCGTTCACGAATCTCGAAGAATCGGAAGCGGATTTGGGCCCGATCGACAACTTCCCCGTGGACACGTTCGTGATCGCGAGCTACCTCGCGAATCCGAGCGCGGGTGAGGTCACTCGGCGTACCGCATTCGTCCGGAACAACGGCCCCGCCGAAGGAGGCGAGCCGAGCTTCACGATCCTCTACAGCCGTTGCGTACACCTCGGCTGCCCGGTCCAGCCCAATGGGCCGATCGACGAGTCAAAGACGAAGAACGTGGACGGCGTCGAGCTCCGGCCCGTGCTCGCTCAGTCGTTCGGCTGCCCATGCCACGGAGGCCTCTACGACGCCGAGGGCAACCGGCAGGCCGGCCCTCCTGTGCGGTCGATGGATCGCTACACCTTCTCGATCAGGAACGGCCGGCTCGTTCTCGGCGAGCTGTACGCGGTCGGCAACGTCACCGGAAGGGGCGCGAGCGCAACGATCTCGAAGTACCCGTGGTCGACACCCGGCACCCACGTGGACGGCGTCGAAGCGTGGCTCTATCCCATCGTCCCGAGTCAGGTCACGGGCTAGTTCGTGGCTGCGAAGTCCAAGAAGGATCTGCTCGTCGAGAACGCGATTCTCGCGCCGCTCGACTGGGTCGACGAGCGCACCGCCGCGGTTCGAGGGACGAAGTGGTTTCTCTTCCGCCACGTGCCGCGGGACGTCAGCTGGGCGCAGACGCTCGGCTCGGCCGCGCTGACGGCATTCATCGTTCAGACCGTGACCGGGGTCGTGCTCGCGATGTACTACGAGCCCTCGTCGGTTATCAACCCGGAGACCGGCAAGCCGGTGGCGTACTCGTCGATCGAGGCGATCACGAACGAGCTCACGCTCGGCTGGCTCGTCCGCGGGATGCACCGCTGGGGGGCGAGCGTCTTCGTCATCCTGCTCTTCCTGCACATGGGCAGGGTGTTCCTGTACGGCGCCTACAAGTACCCGCGTGAGCTGACGTGGATCACCGGGGTGCTCATTCTCGTGACGGGGATGCTGCTCGGCTTTACCGGGTACCTCCTCCCGTGGGATCAAACCGCGTACTGGGCGACCGTCGTCGGCATCAACCTGAACGGCACGGCGCCGTTCGCGGGTCCGTGGCTGGCGCAGTTCCTCTCCACGGGGCCGGAGATCGGCTCCGAGACCCTCGCGAAGTGGTACTCGCTCCACATGCTCGTGTTACCCGGCGCGATCATCGGGTTGATCGGCGTACACATCTATCTCGTCACGCGGCTCGGCGTCTCCTCGCCGCCGTGGTCGAGCGAGGCCGCTGGTCGTGAGCGGACGCCGGTCGAGCCGGCCGGCACACGCGCGGGCCTCGTCCGCGGAGGCGGAGATTAGGTGCCCCTCCAGGCGATGTCCTCCGTGTTCCCGCCGGCTGCAAAGCGGCGCCATGCTTCGTCCTCAGTCGCGCCCATATCTTCTGATATGAACGCTCCCTGCGTCCTCGCCTGGCTTGCTTTTCGCGCGGCGGGAACGCGGCAACACCACCTGGAGAGGCACTAATGGCGCGCGATCTCGGCGAGCTGAACCGCGAGGACTTCGCCCGCTACAAGGACGACGTCAAGAAGGAGGGGAAGCCCTTCTTCCCGCGTGCGATCTTCCACGACACCGTCATGTCGCTCATCGTCGTGTGCGTGATCACTGCGCTCGCGGTGATCTGGTACTACGACGCGGACGGCGTCAAGCCGGGGATACTCGGGCCTTGGTACACGGAGCCCGCCGAACCGGGGACGACGGACTTCGTCCCGCGCCCGGACTGGTACTTCTACTTCCTCTTCTATCTCCTCCGGATCTTCGAGTGGCCGGAGACCGTGTTCATCGCAACCGTCGGCATTCCGACGATCTGTCTGATCCTGCTTCTCGGACTGCCGTTCTACGACCGGCGCCGCGAGCGACGCCCTCTGCATCGTCCGGTGGCCATGGTTGCGGCCGTGCTCACGATCCTGTCGATGGCCGTTCTCAGCTGGAAGGGCGCGACGGCGAGGGAGGCTCTCGGCTCGGAGTTGGTCGCGTTGGTTCCCGAGTGGGCCGAAAAGCAGGGCTTCGCCGACGATCCCGAGTCTGTGACGGGCGCCGAGCTGTTCGCGGAGTCGGGCTGCCTGAACTGCCACACGTATCTCGGCCAGGGCGCGGGAAGCCTGGGCGCGCCAGACCTCTCCGAGATCGGCCAGAGGAACGACGCTGAGTACTTCGTGCTGTATCTGACGAACCCGGCCGCCTACCAAAACACCGTGATGGGCTCCTACGCCTACCTAGGGCAGGAGAACCTCGCAGCGCTCGGCGCCTTCCTCGAGGCGTCGAAGGGCACCAAGTAGCGAATCCCGCGTAGCCTTCAACTCATGCGCGTGTTCCTCGGCGTGACCGGAGCATCGGGCGCTCCCTACGCCGAGCGTCTGCTCCGCGCGCTCGCAGCGGTCGACTGCGAGATAGGCCTCACGGCCTCTCGCTCGGGCATCGAGGTGCTGGCGACGGAGCTCTACGGCGACCCGTCGCTCGCGCGTGAGGAGGTTCTCGACCGGTTCGTCGGGAGTGCGGCCGCCCAGGTGACGGTGTACGGCGAGAACGACTTCCGCAGCCCCTATGCGAGCGGGTCCGCGCGAGTCGACGCGTACGTGGTCTGTCCGTGCTCGATGGCGACGGTCGGAACGCTTGCATCGGGCGCGATGCAGAACCTCATCCATCGCGCCGCCTCCGTTGCACTGAAGGAGCGCCGCAAGCTCGTGCTCGTCCCCCGCGAGACGCCGTTGTCCTCGATCCACCTGCGCGGGCTGGCGACGCTGAACGACGCCGGAGCAGTGATCCTCTTCGCAGCACCGGGCTTCTACCATCGTCCGGAGTCGATCGACGATCTCGTGGACTTCCTCGTCGCGCGCTGCCTCGATCAGATCGGGATCGACAACGCCCTGGTCCAGCGCTGGGGCGATTCGTGACCTACGAGTCCGGAACGCTCGAGCCGCAGGTGGTGCAGGGAATGTTCGACCGCATCGCCCCGGTCTACGACGCGATGAACCGCGTGATGACGGTCGGTCTCGACCGGCGGTGGAGGCGGCTCGCAGTTCGCGAGGTCGTCTGGCCCGGCGATCGGGTGCTCGACGCCTGCTGCGGCACCGGCGATCTCGCCGTCGAGGCCGAGCGCCGGGGCGGACGAGTCGTCGGGCTCGATTTCTCCTCTCGCATGCTCGAGCGCGCGCGCCGCAAGTCGGGGACGATCGAGTGGATTCAGGGGGATGCGCTCGCAATGCCCTTTGCTGACGGCGCGTTCGACGCGGCAACGGTGGGTTTCGGCGTCCGCAACCTCGAGGATCTGGAAGCCGGGCTGCGCGAGCTCTCCCGCGTGCTTCGCCCGGGTGGGAAGGCGGCGGTGCTCGAGATCACCCGCCCGCGCGGAGTCCTTCGTCCGTTTTTCCGTCTCTGGTTCGACGTGCTCGTTCCAGTCGCGGGCAAGGTGCTCCCCGGCGGGGAGGCCTACACGTACCTCCCCGCCAGCGTGAGACGTTTCCCCGGCCCCGAGGATCTCTCCGCGCTCATGGAGGGCGCCGGGTTCGAGACCGTGCACTATCGACTGCTGGGCGGCGGCACGGTGGCTCTTCACGTCGGAGCGAAGGCGTGACCGCGCTCGACACGGTGCGAGCCGCGTCGGGTCTCGACGAGTACCTCGTCGAGGTGGATGACGTCCTCGTCCAGGCGGTCTCGCGCTATCCCGGAGTGGTTGCCGAGGTCGGCGCGAGCGCACTCCTCGCCGGAGGAAAGCGACTCCGCCCGGCTCTCGCCTTCCTCTCCTCTTCCCCTGATGCCGTGCCTCCCGTCGCGGCCGGTGTCGCAGTCGAGCTCGTCCACATGGCGACGCTCGTGCACGACGACCTCATCGACGGCGCAGCCCTCCGGCGCGGTCGTGCGTCGGCCTGGAGCGAGCACGGAGCGATGGCGGCACAGGCGGCCGGCGACTACCTGTTCTCCCGCGCGTTCTCCGTGCTCGCGGGAGACGGAGATGCCAGCGCTGTGCAGGTTCTCTCCGGCGCTGCGCTCGGCCTCGCTCGCGGGGAGGCGATGCAACGACGCCAGCAGCACGACCCCGACACCTCCATCGACGCGTATCTCGAACGATGCGCCCTCAAGACCGGGAAGCTCTTCGAAGCGGCCTGCGTGCTCGGCGGTGGGAATGGCGAGTACGGGCGTCTGCTCGGCATCGCGTTCCAAATCGCCGACGACATTCTCGACTGCACCGGCGAGACCCTCGAGACGGGGAAGGTCCCAGGCACCGATCTCCGCGACGGGACACCGACGCTCCCCTTGCTCCTGGCCGCACGCGAGGACGAGGTCGTTCGGGCTGCGCTTGCGGGAGGGCCGAAGGAGGGAGCCCTCGTCCGCGTCGCTGCGAGCGGTGCGCTCGACCGATCTCGGGAGCTGGCGCTCCACTACGCTTCGGAGGCACGAGCCTGCCTCGACGGCGCCGCCCGGCGCGACGAGCTAGAGGCGCTGACGCACGCTGTCGTAGAGAGGAGCACCTGATCGCAGTTCTTGCCAGACCAACGCTGGAGCTGATCCGGGAGAAGATCGAGTCCGGAGAGCGCCTCGACTTCGAGGACGGCGTCGCGCTGCTCGAATCCGACGACATCCTTACCCTCGGCGAGCTCGCCGACGAGGCGCGGAGACGGCGAGGCGGCACCGACGAGGTCTACTTCGTCCAGAACCTCTACCTCAACCAGACGAACGTCTGCCGCGTGAAGTGCAAGTTCTGTGCCTTCGCCGCGACGCGGAAGCAGGAGCATGCATACACGTTCACGAGCGAGGAGCTCGTCGAGGACGTGCTGCACCAGCGCGAAGTGACCGGGTTCACCGAGATCCACATGGTCAACGGCGAGAACCCGCACGTGGACTTCGCCTTCTACCGCGACACGATCGCAGCGCTTCACGAGGCGGTCCCCGACGTGCACCTCAAGTGCTACACGGCCTCCGAGATCCACCACATGACGACGCTCTCCGGTCTCACGCACGAGGAGGTGCTCGTCGAGCTCAAGGCCGCCGGGCTCGGCTCGCTTCCCGGAGGCGGCGCCGAGGTGTTCGCCGACCGCGTCCGACGACTCGTCGCCCCGGGCAAGGAGAGCCCCGACATCTGGTTCCACGTCCACTCGACGGCGCACGCGCTCGGAATCCCGACGCACTGCACGATGCTCTACGGACACGTCGAGACGTACGAGGAGCGTGTCGACCACATCATCCGGCTGCGCGACCAGCAGGACCGGTCAGGCGGGTTCCTCGCGTTCATCCCGCTCGCGTTCCATCCCGAGAACACGGTGTTCGAGCGCCGCGGCTGGCGCCACACGACCGGCGTCGACGACCTGAAGATGCTCGCGTTCTCGCGGCTGATGCTCGACAACGTCCCGAACATCAAGGCCTACTGGATCATGATGGGGATGCCGCTGGCAGCGGTCGCGCTCCACTTCGGGGCCAACGACGTCCAGGGAACGGTCGTGCGCGAGCAGATCTTCCATGCCGCGGGAGCTCGCACGGAGACCGAGCAGAAGGTCGACCAGCTCGTGCGCTTCGTGCGTGACGCCGGCCGGATCCCCGTGCAACGAGACACGCTCTATAACGAGCTCAGGCGTTGGGCCTGAGCTGGCGTCGCGATGAGCCGCGAGGGTGCCGGTGACAAGAAGGCCAAGCCGCTGCCGGCGGCAGGCACGCCGATCTGGGTCTGGCTGGTCTACGCGCTCGGAAT
>Ga0209640_10006211_pt1 | contig 10452 bp, 6 predicted proteins | sample RifCSP10_1_FD_184018 | JGI IMG/M metagenome (GOLD analysis project Ga0209640, IMG submission 184018) | Soil microbial communities from Rifle, Colorado - Rifle CSP2_sed 10_1 (SPAdes) (version 2) | ecosystem: Environmental > Terrestrial > Deep subsurface > Rock core/Sediment | place: Rifle...
AGGAGACGAACCGTCATCGGGAAGCGCGGCAGCAGTTGAATTCAGCGTGACTGTCGAACCGACGATTTGGACTGGGATTTGGGCAGATAACGCCCCTGCCGAACTCGCCGTAATAGTCGCGGTGCGGTTATCTTTCCTGGCCACGCCGGAAGAAAAAGTAAATGTTGCGATGCCGGCGGTTGCAGTGCCGGCGGCGCCGGTGGTCACTGACGGAACGCTCAGAATACCGGTGTCCGCGCTCAAGCTCACCTGGATATCGGGAACAAGCGCATTCGACGCATTCAGCGTCGTGACCGTAATTGTTGTCGAGGTTGAATTGTCGGACTTGACAGTCACAGGTGTAGCCGAAAGCGCGACGGTAGCAGCTGTTGCTGCTGCTGGTGTTCCCGCTGGTGCGGCGCCTGGCGGAGCTGCCGGACCCGAAGTGTTGCCGGCGCCACACCCCGCGAGCATGGCGAGGGTTGCCGTCATGCAAAGCGCTGCCAAAAATCTTGAAATTTCCTGATTCAAAAAATTTCGCGCAATAAAGAAAAACTTCATCACTTAAGCCTCCCGCTCACGCATCGCGAAACGACACGATGCCGCGCCTAACGGTACAACAAGTTTATTAGAAACACAACAACTTAAAATGGACATCTCATGTGCAATATTTGATGTACCGATGACCATCACCCGCCGCGGCTTCAACCGCAGTTGGTTCGGCTCAACTGCTTTTCTGGATAACATACAGTCAAGTATATCTGTTGTATCGTATTGTTGTTAAAATACAACAATATTTACTATTTTATCCAAAAACAAAAAGGGTTAGATCGACAAATTAAAGTTTTTTCTTTAAGCTGGCCGCAACGCTCTAACTCATAGCGGGTTTTTGCGGAAACGTAGCCGCTGTAGAATTACCTTGGCGCAGTACTAAAGTTCTAACCAAAAAGCTGCGCCATCATCCATATAGCCGGGTCGCCCCCGGCTATTTTTTTGCCTCATAGCCCGAGCCTGTTCCAAAGCTCGTCGACGCGCGCTTTCACTGCGGGATCCATCGCAATCGGCTCTCCCCAGGGGCGAGAGGTTTCGGCCGGCCATTTGTTGGTGGCGTCGATGCCCATCTTCGAGCCGAGTCCGGCGACGGGGCTGGCGAAATCCAGGTAATCGATCGGCGTGTTCTCGGCGATCAGCGTGTCGCGCGCCGGATCGACGCGCGTGGTCAATGCCCAGATAACTTCCTTCCAGTCGCGGATATTGACGTCGTCGTCGGTGACGATGATGAACTTGGTGTACAGGAACTGGCGCAGGAACGACCAGATGCCGAACATCACGCGCTTGGCATGGCCCGGGTACTGTTTTTTCATGCTGACCACCGCGAGCCGGTACGAGCAGCCTTCGGGCGGCAGATAGAAGTCCACAATTTCCGGAAACTGCTTCACGAGCAGCGGCACGAACACTTCGTTCAACGCCGCGCCGAGCACCGCCGGCTCGTCGGGCGGCTTGCCGGTATAGGTGCTGTGATAGATCGGGTCGCGGCGCGACGTGATGCGCTCGATGGTGAACACCGGAAAGCGCGCCTGCTCGTTGTAATAGCCGGTGTGGTCGCCGAACGGGCCTTCGAGCGCGGTCTCGCCGGGATGGATGAAACCTTCGAGCACGATTTCCGCGCCCGCAGGCACTTGCAGATCGTGGCTCAGACATTTCACGATTTCCGTCTTCGCGCCGCGCAGCAGGCCGGCAAACTGGTATTCGGACAGGCTGTCGGGCACCGGCGTCACCGCGCCGAGGATAGTCGCGGGGTCGGCGCCGAGCGCAACCGCGAGCGCGAACGGCGTGCGCGGATGCGCGAGGCAATGATCACGGTAATCGAGCGCACCGCCCCGTGCGCTGAGCCAGCGCACGATGACTTTGTTCGGCGCGATCACCTGCTGGCGGTAGATGCCGAGGTTCTGGCGTTTTTTCTGGGGGCCGCGCGTGACGGTCAGCCCCCACGTGATCAGCGGCGCCGCATCCCCCGGCCAGCAGGTCTGGATCGGCAGCCGGCCGAGATCGACATCGCTGCCTTCCCACACCTGTTCCTGGCACGGCGCGCTGCCGACGAGCTTCGGCTCCATCGTGAGCACGCGCCTGAGCAGCGGCAGTTTGTCCCAGGCGTCCCTGAGCCCGCGCGGCACCTCGGGTTCCTTGAGCGTGGCGAGCAGCTTGCCGATTTCGCGCAGCGCCTCGACCTGGTCCGCGCCCATGCCGAGCGCGACGCGCAACGGCGTGCCGAACAGGTTGCCGAGCACCGGCATGCGGTGGCCCTTGGGCTTTTCGAACAGCAGCGCCGGGCCCTGCGCCTTCAGCACGCGGTCGCAGATCTCGGTCATCTCGAAGCGCGGGTCGACCTCGACCGCGATGCGCTTCAATTCGCCGCGGCTCTCGAGCTGCGCGATGAAGTCCCTGAGGTCGCGATATTGCATGGCGGATCAGTGCGCAATGATGGCGGCCGGGCCCTGAAACAGCCGCAGCGGCAGCAGAAAGTCGACCAGAATGCCGCCAAAAACCGCCGCACCCAGCAGATTGTTATTGAGGAACGCTTTGAAGCAGCGCTCGCGCCGGCGCTCGCGTATCAGCGCAAACTGATAAGCGGTGAGGCCGGCCGCGATCACCAGCCCGGCGAGGTAGAAAACGCCAAGCCGCGCCCAGTAGCCGATAGTCACCATGAGCAGCAGAAACAGCGCCTGGCAGGCCATCACGCCGATCACGTCGAAGCGGCCGAACAGGATCGCCGACGACTTGAGACCGAGCTTGACATCGTCATCGCGATCGACCATCCCATACTCGGTATCATAGGCGATCGCCCAGAATACGTTGGCCACTACCATGGCCCACGCGAGCGGCGCGACGAAATTGTGATGCGCGGCAAACGCCATCGGAATGCCGAAGCCGAACGCGATGCCGAGCCAGGCTTGCGGCAGCCAGAAATAACGTTTCAGAAATGGATAGACCAGCGCCAGCAAACATGCGACTACCGATAATTTGATGGTCAGCGCGTTGAGTTGCAGCACCAGTAGAAACGCGAGTACGATCAATACGCCGGCAACCAGCAGTGCCTCCAGCGGAGAGATCAGCCTGGCGGCGAGCGGCCGGTCTTTGGTGCGTTCGACGTGGGGATCGAAATTGCGGTCCGCGAAATCGTTGATGATGCAGCCGGCGGAGCGCATCAGCACCACGCCGAGGAGGAAAATCACCGCCACTTCCGGCTTGGGCGAGCCGGAGGACGAGACCCACAGCCCCCACAGCGTCGGCCACAGCAGCAGCAGGATGCCGATCGGCTTGTCGAGCCGCATCAGCTTTTCATAGATATTGATCCGCTCGGTGATAGTCATGGCCTGAGCTCGAGGATAGCGGGCAGAAACACTTCCGTCACCAGCAGGCATGAACCGCGCCGCACGAACAGCGAACGCCGCGCCCACAGGCATGCCGGCGGCCGTTCGAGCAGTTCGCACGCGCGGCGATACAGTTCGTGCCGCGGGTTGAGCCGGCGGAAACGCAGCGCGTGGCGCTTGATGCGCGGATCGGCGAACAGCGCCGAGCCGAGCGGCCGCGCGCCGAGCGTGGCAAGCATTCGCCACGGCCCGCGCCGCGCGCGCAGCGCGGCCACCGAATGCGCGAATACCACCGGCCGCTTCCCGCAATTGAGATTCACCTCGCGCACCACGCAGCGCGCGCCCGCGCGCACGCCGATGACGGCGCATTCGTCGCGATCGGCCGCGGCGATACGCTGCGACAGGATCTCGACGCGGAAGCGGTCGCACCGCACCTGTATGCGCCGGGTAAGCGAGCCGCGGTCCAGCAGCCAACGCCGCAGGCGTGCGTCGGTGCACGCGGGACGCGGCTGCCAGAGCCTGTCGATAGTGAAGGATTTCATCGGTGCGGGATGTTTGTCGCTATTATCCCTTATTTAAACCCGCAGATAATGCTGCTTGCCGCCGAGCCAGCGCTGCAAATGGCGCTCGGCGATGGCGGGATGCAGCGGCAGTATCCGCTGCGCCGCGTTGCGCGCAGCCTCGAGCAGGTCGAGATCGGTGTCGAGATCGGCGAAGCGCAGCATCGGCACGCCGCTCTGGCGTGCGCCGAGCAGCTCGCCGGGGCCGCGCAAACGCAGATCGTGGCGCGCGATCTCGAAGCCGTCGGTGGTCTCGAAAATGATCTTGAGCCGCTCGCGCGCGAGCTGGGAAAGCGGGTTCTGGAAGAGCAGAATGCAGGTGCTCCTCGCGGCGCCGCGGCCGACGCGCCCGCGCAACTGGTGCAGCTGCGCCAATCCCATGCGCTCGGCGTTCTCGACCACCATCAGCGTCGCGTTCGTCACGTCGACTCCGACTTCGATCACGGTGGTGGCCACCAGCAGTTGTATTTCGCCGCTCTGAAATGCCTGCATCACGGCCGCCTTCTCAGCCGCGGGCAGCCGGCCGTGCACCAGCCCGATCCTGAGCTCGGGAAAGGTCGCCAGCAACCGCTGGTAGGTGTCGAGCGCGGTTTGCAGCTGCAGCGCCTCCGAGTCCTCAATTAATGGGCACACCCAGTACGCCTGGCTGCCTTCGACACAAGCATCGCGCACGCGCTTGATCACTTCGTCGCGCCGCGCATCCGACACCAGCCGGGTTGCGACGGGGGTGCGTCCGGGCGGCATTTCGGCAATCACCGACACGTCGAGATCGGCGTAATAGGTCATCGCCAGCGTGCGCGGGATCGGCGTCGCGCTCAGCATCAGCTGATGCGGCTGCGCAGCGCTGCCGGACCGGGTGCCTTTGCGCCGCAGCGCCAGCCGCTGATGCACGCCGAAGCGGTGCTGCTCGTCGACGATCGCCAGACCCAGGTTGTGAAACCCGACTTCGTCCTGAAACAGGGCGTGCGTGCCGATCGCGATCTGCGCATCTCCCGCCGCCACCTGCGCCAATGTCGCGCGCTTTTGCTTGCGCGCGAGGTTGCCGGCCAGCCACACCACCGCCACGCCGAGCGCGGTGAGCCAGCCCGAGAACTTGTTGAAATGCTGCTCGCCGAGGATTTCGGTGGGCGCCATAATCGCGACCTGAAAGCCGTTTTCGATCGCCTGCAGCGCGGCGAGCGCGGCCACGATCGTCTTACCGCTGCCGACGTCGCCTTGCAGCAGGCGCTGCATCGGGTGGGGGCGCGCAAGATCGGTGCGGATTTCGGCGATTGCCTGGTGCTGGGCGCGCGTAAGTTTGAATGGCAGCCGCTTGAGCAGCGCGTGCGTGAGCTGCCCTCGCGGCGGCAGCGGCGGTGCGCTTACGCTCTTTCTGCGATCGTAGTGGATGCGCATCGACAGCTGCTGCGCCAGCAGCTCGTCGAACTTGATGCGGCGCCACGCCGGGTGCGAGCGGTCCTGCAGCGCCGCGCGCTCGGCAGCGGGTGGAGGATGGTGCAGAAAGCTCACGCACTCGCGAAACGCCGGCAGCTTGAGCGGTGCGAGCAGCCCCGGCGGCAGGGTGTCGCTCAAGTCGCTTGCCGCCAGCGCCTCGTGCACCATGCGCTGCAGATTGGCCTGGCTCAAGCCCGCGGTAGTCGGATAAACCGGCGTCAGCGTGTCGGCGACCGGCATGTTCCCTCGCACCACGCGATATTTCGGGTGCACCATCTCGGCCCCGAAGAACCCCTGCCTGATTTCGCCGAAGAGGCGCACGCGCTCGCCAGGCGCAAGCTGCTTGACCTGGCTCGGATAGAAATTCAGGAAACGCATCACCAGCACGCCGGAAGCGTCTTCGACCGTGCACACCAGCTGGCGCTTGGGCCGGTACTTGACGGCATTGTCGACTATCGTGCCTTCGACCAGCACGATTTCGCCGTGCGGCGCCTCGCCGATGGGCCAAAGATGCGTCTCGTCGTCGTAGCGCAGCGGCAGATGCAGCACGAAGTCGAACTCGCAGTGAATGCCGAGCTTGGCGAGCCGGTCGAGCGTTGCTTTGCCGAGCCTCGCCAGCGAGGAATGAGGAGTGAGAAGTGAGGAGTCGCCGCGCGCGCCGGTTTTCCCTTCACCCTTCACCATTCACCCTTCACGCGAGATTCAACACGGCGTCGATTTCGATCAGCGCACCGCGCGGCAGACTCGCGACGCCGACCGCGGCGCGCGCGGGATGGGGCTGCCCGCAATACGTCGCCATGATCTCATTGACGCGCGCAAAGTGGGACAAGTCGGTCAAATACACCGTGAGCTTCACTGCGTGATCGAGGCTGCCGCCGGCTTCGGCTGCCACCGCTCGCAGGTTCTGGAACACGCGATGAATCTGCGCATCGACGCCTTCAACCAGCTGCATCGTCGCCGGATCGAGCCCGATCTGGCCCGACAGGTATACGGTTTCACCGCAGCGTATCGCCTGCGAGTAAGTGCCTATCGCCTGCGGTGCGGCGGCGGTATGGATCGGCTGTTTCATCGTCCCTCCGATTTGGTTCCGAGAGCGGAACTACGCTATCATGAAGCCTGCAGGTTCGGATTTCAATCGCTGGCTCCCCACCCATATCGCGCAAGCACCGATGCCAGTGTTCACGACCCTGCGCCGCTTGCTCACCGGCGCGCCGCTCGACCCGCTGGATCCCGCCACTCGCAAGCACATTGCGCTGATCGCATTCTTCGCGTGGGTGGGCCTCGGCGCCGACGGCCTCTCGTCCTCCTGTTACGGGCCGGAAGAGGCCTATCTCGCGCTCGGCAGCCACACCCATTTCGGGCTCTACCTCGCTGCGGCGATTGCGCTTACGGTGTTCATCATCTCGCTCGCCTACAACCAGGTGATCGAGCTGTTTCCGAACGGCGGCGGCGGCTACAAGGTTGCCACCAACCTGATCGGACCGCACGCCGGGCTGGTGTCGGGCGCGGCGCTGATGGTCGACTACGTGCTGACCATTGCGATTTCGGTCGCGAGCGGCGCCGACGCGCTGTTCAGCCTGCTGCCGCTGGCGCTGCACCCGTACAAGATTCCGCTCGAATGCGTGATGATAGTCGTGCTGGTGACGCTCAATCTGCGCGGCATGAAAGAAGCAATCAAGGTGCTGCTGCCGATCTTCGTTGGTTTCGTCGTCATTCACGTGTTCCTGATCGGCTACGGCATCTACGCGCATGCCGAGCGGCTGCCGAGCCTGATTCCCGAGACCATCGGCGAGACCTCCGCGCTCGCGCGCGAGACCGGATGGATATTCGTCGTCTCGACCATGCTGCTCGCCTATTCCCAGGGCGGCGGCACCTATACCGGTCTCGAGGCGGTGTCGAACAACGTCAACACGCTGGCCGAGCCGCGCGTGGCGACCGGCAAGTGGACGATGTTCTACATGGCGACCTCGCTCGCGTTCACCGCCGGCGGCATCATGCTGCTCTACCTGCTGTGGGACGCCGCGTACAACCCGGGGCAGACGCTCAATGCGGTGGTGTTCAGGTCGATCATCGAGCACCTCGACCTCGGCAGCGCGTTCGCCAACCAGGGCGGCCTGCTGGTGGTGCTGGCATTCGAGGCGGGGCTGCTGTTCGTCGCCGCCAACACGGGTTTTCTGGGGGGGCCGGCGGTGCTGTCGAACATGGCGGCCGATTCGTGGGTGCCGCGCCAGTTCCGGCAGCTCTCGAGCCGGCTCGTGAGGCAGAACGGCGTGCTGCTGATGGGGCTTGCGGCGTTCGCGGTGCTGGTGTGGAGCAACGGAGCCGTCGGCTTGCTGGTGGTCCTTTACAGCATCAACGTGTTTCTCACATTTTCGATTTCCCTGTTCGGGCTGTGCATCTACTGGTGGCGCAACCGCCGCTCGCGCGGCAACTGGCTGCGCCGCCTGCTGTTGTCGCTGCTCGGGCTCGTCGTCACCGCGAGCATTCTGGCGGTGCTGGTGATTGAAAAATTCGGCACCGGCGGCTGGATCACGATCGTGATTACCGGCCTCGTGATCGCGCTCTGCATCGCGATCCGCTGGCATTACGATGAGACGCGCGAGCAGCTGCGCAAAATCGACAAGCTGTTCACGTCGCCGGCCGTGGTGCCGGATGTTGCCAATCCACCGGCGCTCGACCCGACCGCGCCGACCGCGATACTCTTCGTCGGCAAAAACCGCGGCGTCGGCATGCACGCGCTGCTCTGGGTGCAGCGGCTGTTCCCGGGTCACTTCAGGAATTTTGTATTCCTGAGCATTGGGGAAGTCGACGCGCAAAGTTACGACGGGCAGGGCGCGCTGCGCACGCTGCAATACACGATCGAGAACTCGCTGCGCTACTACGTCAACTTCTGCCACAGCCATGGTCTCGCCGCGACCTCGCGCATCGGCTTCGGCACCGACCCGGTGGAGGAGCTGAGCAAGCTCACCGAGATAGTGACGCAGGAATTTCCCAACAGCGTGTGCTTCGCGAGCAAGCTCATTTTCGTGCACGACAATCTGTTCACGCGCCGGCTGCACAACGAGACCGCGCTCTCGATGCAGCAGCGGCTGCATCTGAAAGGCATGCAGATGGTGGTCCTGCCGATGCGCGTTGCGTAGTGATCCGCCGTCAGCGGCTCCGGCACCAGCGCACGCGCTGCGTCCTCGGCCACGATCGCCATCTCGGTGCAGCCGAGACCGAGGCCGCCGCGATTCTCCGGCACCAGGATGCCCAGCCAACCGAGCTCTGCCATCTGCCGCCACACCGCGCGTTCGAAGCCGGGCCGCTTGCCGCGCCACCGGCGCGGCGATGTTATAATCCGCTCGCAAAAAGCCTGGCGCCACGAGTGCCGGCTGCCAACCGAGTACGTCTGATCCGGCGGACACCGCAACCCTACCAAAGTGATGCTATGGACATGAAGGACATCGTTCCTGACATCGACCCACAGGAAACGCAGGAATGGCTGGAGGCGCTCGAAGGTGTCCTGAAGCACGAAGGTCCGCAACGCGCCCACTTCCTGCTGGAACAGCTGGTGGACAAGGCGCGCCGCCGCGGCGCCTATTTTCCGTTCTCGCTCAACACTGCTTACATCAACACCATTCCGACGGCGCAGGAGGAGCGTTCGCCGGGCAACCACGAGCTCGAAAACCGCATCCGCGCTTACGTGCGCTGGAACGCGCTCGCCATGGTGTTGCGCGCCAACCAGCACACCAACGTCGGCGGACATATCGCGAGCTTTGCCTCCGCCGCCACGTTGTATGACGTCGGCTACAACCATTTCTGGCGCGCCACAAGCGATAACTTCGGCGGCGACCTGATCTTCATGCAAGGCCATTCCGCGCCCGGCGTCTACGCCCGCGCGTTCATGCTCGGACGGCTCACCGAGGAGCAGATGGACAACTTTCGCCAGGAGGTAGACGGCAAGGGACTGTCGTCGTACCCGCACCCGTGGCTGATGCCGGATTTCTGGCAGTTTCCGACGGTGTCGATGGGGCTCGGGCCGTTGATGGCGATCTACCAGGCGCGCTTCATGCGCTACCTGAGGGACCGTGGTTTGCGCGAAGCGGAGGGCCGCAAGGTATGGGCGTTCATGGGCGACGGTGAGACCGACGAGCCGGAGTCGCTCGGCGCAATCTCGCTCGCTGGACGCGAGCAGCTCGACAACCTGATTTTTGTCGTCAACTGCAACCTGCAGCGGCTCGACGGCCCGGTGCGCGGCAACGGCAAGATCATCCAGGAACTCGAGGCGCACTTCCGAGGCGCCGGTTGGAACGTGATCAAGGTGATCTGGGGGGGCTACTGGGACCCGCTGTTCACGCGCGACACCAATGGGCTGCTGCTCAAGCGCATGGAGGAATGCGTCGACGGCGAGTACCAGACCTTCAAATCCAAGGACGGGGCCTACGTGCGCAAGCACTTCTTCGGCAAGTACCCCGAGCTGCTGGAGATGGTCGCGACGATGTCCGACGACGACATCTGGCGCCTGAACCGCGGCGGTCACGATCCCCACAAGGTCTACGCCGCCTACGCGGCGGCCATGAAGCACACCGGGCAACCGACGGTGATTCTGGCTAAAACCATCAAGGGCTATGGCATGGGCCAGGGGGGCGAATCGCAGAACATCACCCATCAGCAGAAGAAAATGGGGATGTCTTCGATCAAGGCGTTTCGCGACCATTTCGGAATCCCGGTGCCCGACGACAAACTCGACGAAGTCCCCTACGTCAGGTTCGAGGAGGGCTCGCCCGAACTCACGTACATGCACGAGCGGCGCATGGCGCTCGAAGGCTATCTGCCGGCGCGGCGGCGCAAAGCGGCGCCGCTCGAAGTGCCGCCGTTGGCGGCATTCGAGTCACTGCTCAAGGCGACCGGCGCGGGACGCGAGATGTCCACCACCATGGCATTCGTGCGCATCCTGACGACGCTGGTGCGTGACAAGAAGATCGGCAAGCTGGTGGTGCCGATCGTGCCCGACGAATCGCGTACTTTCGGCATGGAAGGCATGTTCCGCCAGCTCGCCATCTATTCGCACGTCGGCCAGCTCTACACGCCGCAGGATGCCGAGCAGCTGATGTTCTACAAGGAGG
>Ga0209640_10006212_pt1 | contig 10451 bp, 13 predicted proteins | sample RifCSP10_1_FD_184018 | JGI IMG/M metagenome (GOLD analysis project Ga0209640, IMG submission 184018) | Soil microbial communities from Rifle, Colorado - Rifle CSP2_sed 10_1 (SPAdes) (version 2) | ecosystem: Environmental > Terrestrial > Deep subsurface > Rock core/Sediment | place: Rifle...
AGCCAGTCGGTGCTCGCCGTCGAGGCCAAGCAGCTCGAGACCGGGCGGGAGTACGAGACCTACCTCGTCCGCGGTCTCGACGACTCGTTCCTGGAGCACACGACCTTCGGGCTCGGCGACATGGCGACGGGCTACGACTCGGCCGAGGAGGTGTGGGCGGCCGTCCGCGAGAATCCCGGGTTGGCGGTCGTGGACAGCACGATCGTGCCGAGGCGCGATCAGTTCGGCTTCGGGGTTGTCCCCGACTTCCAGCTTTCCGGGTTCTACTTCGAGGAGGGGTTCGACCCGATCCCGATCGAGGTGCTCGACAAGCAGACCGGGGCGATCACGAGGCTGCAGGTGATCGGCGTCCTCAAGGACACGGCGCCGCTCGAGATGGTCGGGATCTCGACCTCGCAGGAGACGCTCGCGGCCGCCTTCCCGGGCCGCACGCATCCCACCATCCACTACTTCGGCCTCGCTCCGGGAGTCGATCCCGACGACGCGGCCGCCCGGCTCGAGTCGGCGTTCCTCGAGAGCGGCCTCGACGCGGAGTCGATCGAGCAGGTCGTGGATGACATGGTCGCGGCGAACATGACGTTCAACCGGCTGATCCAGGGGTTCATGGGCCTGGGGCTCATCGTCGGCGTGGCCGCGCTCGGGGTGATCAGCGCCCGCGCGGTCGTCGAGCGCCGGCAGCAGATCGGCGTGATGCGCGCGCTCGGCTTCCGGCGCAGGATGGTGCAGGCCGCCTTCCTCTTCGAGTCGTCGTTCGTCGCGCTGACGGCCATCTTCGTCGGCACCGCGCTCGGACTCCTGCTCGCCTGGAACATCATCGACGACACGAGGCAGCAGCCGAGCTGGGAGAACCTCAGCCTGCACGTCCCCTGGCTGAACCTGGGCCTCATCTTCCTGGTCGTGTACGTGGTCGCCCTCGCCGCCACGCTCGCCCCGGCGGTCCGCGCCTCGCGGATCCGCCCGGCCGAGGCGCTCCGCTACCAGTAACCGTCCGCCGCCCGCTGACCGGCTCGGCGGAGTGTTGTCGTCGACCCTTGACTTTTCGTTCCCGATGGACGATAAAGGGGGCATGTACGGTCGTCCGCATGACCGGACGAGCACCTCGGCGGCGTCATGGCGGCGACGGCGCTGATCGAGGGCCCGGCCGCGGAGCTCGACCGGGGGGCGCCGCTTCCCCTCTGGGCGCAGCTCAAGGACGCCCTGCTCCGCGAGATCCGCGAGGGCGGCCTGCAGCCCGGCGACCGCTTCCCGAGCGAGGCCGTCCTCCGAGAGCGGTACCAGATCTCACGCGCAACCGTCCGGCAGGCGCTCGCCGAGCTCGAGGCGGGAGGGGTGATCCGGAAGGTCCAGGGGCTCGGGTCGTTCGTCGCCCGCCCGAAGATCCGGCACGTCCCGCTCCTGACCTCGTTCAGCGAGCTGGCGTCGAGCCAGGGGTTCGTGCCGTCGCACCGCGTGCTCTCGTCCTCCCTGGAAGAGGTGCCGGCCGGCGCCGCGGAGGAGCTCGGCCTCGCGGAGGGCACCCGCTGCCGTCTGCTCCGCAGGCTCTTCCTGGCCGACGGCAGCCCCGTGGGGCTGGCCGAGACCTGGCTCCCGGTGAGCGCGCTCCGCGGGCACGACGACCTGCTCGAATCCGACCGGCTGGACGAGGGATCGATGTACGAGGTCCTCCAGAGCCCGCCGATCGGGCTCGCGCTGGACCACGCGGTGGAGACGATCTAGCCGGATGTCGCCGACTTCGCGAGCGCCGAGCTCCTGGGCTGCGAGGCGGGGACGCCGGTGCTCCTGATCCGCCGCGTGACGTTCACGCCCAACGGGCAGTCCGTCGAGTCCACGCGGCTCGTGTTCGTCGGAGACCGCTACGAGTACCGCGTCGAGCTGCAGCGGCCCGAGCCGGGCGGGTGGCGATGAGCGCGCATGCCGGGATCGGTCCGTCCGAGGAGCAGGTCCGGCAGCTCGTGGCCGCCGTCCTCGCGGGAATCGAGGCGGACGTCCACGAGGGCGCGCCGCAGACGAGCAGCGAAGGGGAGCGAGCGCCCGAGCCGGCCTCGGCCGAGATCGCCATCGGTGCGGATCACGGAGGCTTCTTGCTCAAGGAGCGCATCGTCGCCGACCTCCGCGACCGCGGCTACGAGGTCCACGACTGCGGGACGGACAGCACCGAGTCGGTCGACTACCCCGACTTCGCCCACGAGGTGGCTCGGCTCGTCGCGGAGGGAGCCTGCCGGTGGGGGATCGTCGTGGACGGCGCCGGGATCGGGTCGTGCATGGTCTCGAACAAGGTGCCGGGCGTCCGCGCTGCCACCTGCTGGGACGTGTCCTCCGCGAGGTCGAGCCGCGAGCACAACCACGCGAACGTGCTCGCCCTGGGGGCCGGGCTGATCGGGGAGAACCTGGCGCTGGAGATCGTGCGGGCCTGGATGCTGATGCCGTGGGGCGGTGACCGCCATGCCCGGCGGGTCGAGAAGATCATGGACGTCGAGCGGCGCTACCTGGCGCGCGCCGAGACGGGAGCGATCACGTGAGCAACGCTCGCCTTCGGCCCGCGTTCGCGGGGGAAACCATGTTTCCCACACGTACCCCCTTCTTCTCGAGAGCGCGGGGAACGTCCCGATTCCCCGCACCCCTCTCCGCTCATCGGCCGGGGGCCGGCCGATGAGCACGACGACGGAGGCCCTCGTCGACGCGGTGACCCGTGAGGTCCTGGCGGCGCTCGCCGGCCGGGGAACCGACGTCTGCTCGGATCCGGCGTGTCAGGGTGCGTGCGCCGCGCACTGCTCGGACAAGGTCCGCGGCGTCGTCTCCTCCGGAGCGGGGAGGATCAGCTACTCGGGCGACGGCGCCGAGGTGCCCCGCGACCTCGCCCGCTTCATCGACCACACGCTGCTCCGGCCCGACGCGACGGCCGCCGACATCGACAGGCTGTGCGAGGAGGCCCGTACGTTCGGGTTCGCCGCGGTCTGCGTGAACCCCACCTGGGTGCGTCGCTGCGCGCAGAACCTCCGCGGCTCGAGCGTCCGCGTGGCGTCGGTGGTCGGGTTCCCGTTCGGCGCCGGCACGACCGAGGTGAAGGCGATGGAGGCCCGCCGCGCCATCCGCGACGGAGCGCGCGAGATCGACATGGTCATCAACGTCGGAGCGCTCCGAAGCGACGACCACGACCTCGTCTGCCGCGACATCGAGAAGGTCGCCGACGCCTGCCGCGAGGCGGGCGCGCTCAGCAAGGTGATCATCGAGACGGCGCTCCTCACCGACGAGGAGAAGGTCGTGGCCTCGCACCTCGCGAAGCTGGCGAAGGCCGACTTCGTGAAGACCTCGACGGGCTTCGGCCCGGGAGGGGCGACCGTGCAGGACGTCCTGCTCATGCGCGAGACGGTGGGGCCGAGGCTGGGCGTCAAGGCCTCGGGAGGGATCAGGAGCGCCGAGGACGTGCGCGAGATGATCGCGGCCGGGGCCACCCGGATCGGCGCCTCGGCGAGCGTGCAGATCGTGACCGGCGGTGAGCCCGGAGATGGGAGGTACTGAGATGCCAGACCTGAGGAGAGGATCCGAGTGAGCAACGGCATGGAGCTCCGGGCGTACTGCTTCCTGGACAGCCTGCAGCCGCAGTACGCCGCCTTCCTGGGAACGGTGGCCCAAGGATTCCTGCCCTTGCCCGGCGACGCGTCGCTGTACGTCGAGATCTCGCCCGGCATCGAGATCAACCGGCTCACCGATGTCGCGTTGAAGGGGACGAGCGTCCGCCCGGGGATGCAGGTGATCGAGCGGTACTTCGGCCTGCTCGAGGTGCACTCGCCCGATCAGGCGGAGACGCGGGCGGCGGGCGCGGCGATCCTCGAGTCCATCGGGCTCACCGAGTCCGACCGGATCAAGCCGCGCATCCTCTCAAGCCAGATCGTCCGCCGCATCGACGACCACCACGCCCAGCTCATCAACCGGACGCGGCACGGCCAGATGATCCTCGGCGGGCAGACGCTGTACGTGCTGGAGTGCGAGCCTGCCGCGTACGCGCCGCTCGCGGCGAACGAGGCCGAGAAGGCCGCGGAGATCAACGTCCTCGAGGTCCGGGCGTTCGGCTCGATGGGCCGCGTCTACCTGGGCGGCGAGGAGCGGGACATCGACGTGGGCTGGCAGGCCGCGGTCGCGGCCATCGAGGGCCTGGAAGGACGGCCGGCGGGTGGATAGGGACGTGGATGGACGGAGAAGGTCAAACGAGCGTGTTCGAAAGGAGTGCGCGATAGATGGCTGATGCCCTGGGAATGATCGAGGCGAGGAGCTTCCCCGCGATGGTCGAGGCCGCGGACGCGATGGTGAAGGCGGCCAAGGTCGAGCTCGTGAGCTTCGAGGAGACGGGTGGCGGCTACGTGACCGCCATCGTCCGCGGCGACGTCGCTGCGGTGAAGGCAGCCGTGCAGGCCGGTGTCCAGAGCGCCGAGAAGGTCGGCGAGCTGATCGCCAGCCACGTGATCGCAAGGCCGCACGTGAACATCGACCTGGTGCTGCCGCTCGGGCGCAAGGAGGAGGCCGAGAGCGAGGTCGGCGTCGCCTAGCAGCGGGCGTGGAGTGCCGCAGCTTCTGAGCTGCCGGGGGCCTCGGGCTCTCCGGCAGCCGGGAGCGGCGGCGGACGGAAGGGCGAAAGGAGACCGAACGTGCTCCTCGGACGTGTAGCCGGGACGATGGTGGCGAGTCGCAAGGAGCCCTCGATGGAGGGCCTGAAGTTCCTCGTCGTGCGCCACCTCGACGTGGAGAACGAGGACCTCGGGTCGTTCGTGGTCGCCGCGGACGCCGTGGGCGCCGGGGTGGGCGAGGTGGTCCTCGTCGCCACCGGGAGCTCGGCCCGGCAGACCGAGGCGACGCGAGACCGGCCGTGCGACGCCGTGGTCATGGCCATCGTCGACACCTGGGAGGTCGGCGGCGAGGAGAAGTTTCGCAAGTGAGAAGCGGCGAACGGAGTGAGGCATGAGCACGCTGTCGCAGGACGAGATCCAGGACATCATCGAGCGGGTCCGGCGCCGGCTGGGAGAGGCCGGCGAGCATCCCGGAGTGGGCCTGCGTGCCCACGAGGAGCTCACGGCCTCGGCCGAGGCGGAGCTGGGGGACGGCATCTTCCCCTCGATCGGCGAGGCCGTCCACGCAGCCTCGAGGGCGTTCGCCGAGTACCAGGCGATCGGCCTCCAGGGGCGCAAGGCCATCGTGGCGGCGATTCGCGCAGCCATGCTGGAGTCGGGCGAACGCCTGGCGGAGATGGCGGTCGCGGAGACCGGCCTCGGCCGCGTGGCGGACAAGATCGTCAAGAACCGCCTGGTGACGACGAAGACGCCCGGCCCGGAGGACCTCGAGCTGGAGGCGGTCACCGGCGACGAGGGCATGATGGTCACCGAGTTCGCGCCGTTCGGCGTGGTAGCGGCCATCACGCCGACGACGAACCCGACCTCGACGATCATCAACAACACGATCGCGATCGTCTCCGCCGGCAACGCGCTCGTGTTCAACGTGCACCCGAACGCGAAGCACGTGTCCGCGGAGAACATCCGCCTCCTCAACCGCGCCATCGTCGCCTCGGGAGGGCCCCCGAACCTCGTCACGGCCATCCCGGCGCCGACCATCGACAGCGCCAAGGAGCTCATGCACCACCCGGACGTCCAGCTCCTGCTCGTGACCGGCGGGCCGGCGGTCGTGCGGGAGGCACTGAAGACCGACAAGCGGGCCGTCACGGCCGGGCCGGGCAACCCGCCCGCGGTCGTCGACCAGACTGCGGACGTGGAGAAGGCCGGGCGGGACATCGTCGCCGGCGCGTCGTTCGACAACAACGTCATCTGCACCGACGAGAAGACGACCTTCGTCGTCGACACCGTCGCCGACCGGCTCGTGCGGGCGATGGGTCAGAGCGGCGCGTACGTGCTGAAGGAGCACGAGCTGCGACGGCTGGAGCGCGTGATCTTCACGGAGCTGGGGCCGCCGAGCAAGCCCGGCCACGTCAACCCGGCGTGGATCGGCAAGGACGCCGGCGTCATCCTGCGGGAGATCGGGATCCGCGTGGACGACGACGTCCGCCTGGTCGTGGCCGAGGTCCCGCGCGAGCACAGCCTCGTGTGGACCGAGCAGATGATGCCCGTGATGCCCGTCGTGCGCGTCCCGGGCGTCGAGCAGGCGATCGAGCTCGCGGTGAGCTCGGAGCACGGGTTCCGGCACACGGCGTCGATCCACTCGACGAACGTCGAGACGATCACGCGAATGGCCCGGGCCATGAACTGCAGCATCTTCGTCGCGAACGGGCCGAACTACGCTGGGCTCGGGGAGGGCGGCGAGGGCTTCTGCTCGTTCTCCATCGCGAGCCCCACCGGGGACGGCCTGACGAGGCCGCGCACGTTCTCGCGGGAGCGGCGGATCACCGTGGTCGGGGCGCTGCGGATCGTCTGATGCAGCCGGCCGTCTGCCTCCTGGAGTTCTCGTCGATCGCGAAGGGCATCGAGGCCGGCGACGCCATGGCGAAGCGCGCGCCCCTCCAGGTCGTGCGGGCGGGGACGGTGCATCCGGGGAAGTACCTCGTGCTGGTCGGGGGGCTGACTGCGGACGTCGAGGAGGCGATGCAGGCCGGGCGCGAGGTTGGCCGGGACACGCTGGTCGACACCGTGTTCCTTCCGGACGTCCACCCGGACGTCGTGGCATCGATCGCAGGGACGAGGCGCGAGGACGAGGGCGAGGCGCTCGGCGTGATCGAGACGCCGACCGTGGCGGCCACGATCGACGCGGCCGACGCGGGCGTGAAGGGCGCCCGCGTGACGATCCGCGACCTCCGTCTCGCCGACGACCTCGGGGGGAAGGGATACGTGCTGTTCGGCGGCGAGGTGGCCGAGGTCGAGGCCGCGGTGGGCTACGGCGTGGCCCGCACCACGGCCTCCGGGCAGGACGTGACCCACGTGGTGATCTCGCGGCTCCACGACGAGATGCGGGAGAACCTGGCGGCCGACCCGAGGTTCGGCGAGCGAGCCAGGGACGTGGAGAAGCCGGCGGCGGCCGGGAACGGGCTGCCCGCGAGCGTCGTCGCGGCCCGCGGTCGCCCGCTGCCCGGGTCCGGCGGCGGTCAGCGGGAGGTTCATGAGGTCCGTCTGTCTCCGCGGGCGGGATCTCGCACGCGCCGGAGCGGCGGTGGAGCGAAGCGGCGCCGGAGCAAGGAGGCCTAGCGCGTGCAACTGGCGCGGGTGACCGGGACGCTCGTGGCGTCCGTCAAGGCGGACGGGCTGGAGGGCGTGAAGTTCCTGATCGTCCAGCCGCTCGACCGCAGGCAGGAGCCCGAGGGCAACCCGGTCGTCGCCGCGGACGGCGTGCACATGGCCGGCCCGGGAGAGCTCGTGTACATCGTGGGCGCCCGGGAGGCCTCGCAGGCCCTGCCGAACACGTTCGTCCCCGTCGACCACGCCATCGTCGGCATCGTCGACGCCGTCGAGGAGCTGCGGTGAAGATCGGCCGCGTGGTCGGCACGGTCGTGTCCACGATCTGCTCGCCGGTCTTCGAAGGGCGCCGCCTGCTCCTCTGCGACGTGCTGGATGCCTCGGGCAGCCCTGACGGGAGCTACCTGATCTGCGTGGACACCGTCGGCTCGGGGGCCGGCGAGGCGGTGTTGATCCTCGACGAGGGCAACTCTGCGAGGCAGGTGATCGGGATGTCCACCGCGCCGATCCGAGCCGTCGTGGTCGGCGTGGTCGATCAGGTCACCGTGGACGGCGAGCTCGTGATCCGCGAGGGCTGACCCTGGCGCGCCTGGCCGCGCTCGGCTCTCGCCGGACGAAGTCCGGCTTCGCCGAGCGCCGACGCCGCTGACGGCCAGGATGCGTCGGCCTCGGGCCCCGGGTCGTACCTCGTGTGCTGCCCTTCGGCCCTCGGCCTCGCCCCCTTTTCAGCGACGCCCCAGACGCGCCAGAGGGCGGCTGAGGCGGACATGCCTAGCCGCGGGTCGCGTAGACCGCCTGGCGCAGGCTCGTCCCGACGGGCTCGGACGCGAGCACCCAGACGACGAGCGGGCGAGCCCCTGCGTAGTGCACCGCGATGTAGTCGGCGAGCATGCGCCCCGATTGCGTGCTCGGCATCCACTCCGGCCGCATCGTCTGGGCGGAGAGCCTCCGTGGCGCGTTCCAGCCACCCCCGGGCCGGGATTCGACGAGCTCGACGTCCACGCCTCGGTCCGAGCGCACGACGTGGTATGCGAGCGCCACTCGCCCGCTCGTCGGGTGGATCCCGATGGTGGGCAGCATCGCGTTTCGGCCCCGCGTGACGCGAGCCGGCGCCGACCACGTGAGCCCATCCGTCGAGGTCGACACGGTGACGCTGTTCGTCGAGCAGCCCGCGCTGAATCGGCAGTCGTGCCACGTGACCCAGACGCGACCGCTCGGGTCTACCTCCGCCGCCGGAAGCGGGAAGAAGCGCAGCCCGCGCGCGCGGCGGACGCGGATGTCGGCGACGAGGGAGGCGGACCCGAAGGTTGCGCCGCCGTCCGAAGAGACGGACGCTCCGAGCCGACGGCTCCCCCAGAGGTACGGGATCACCAGCGTGCCGGTCGGCTGCACGACGGGCACTGCCCCTACGGCGTCCGTCACGGGTACCGGCACGGGGGCCGACCACGTCAGCCCTCCGTCCGCGGAGGAGACGACGCCGAGGGCGCCGTCTCGCTGGGTGTCCGTGTGGACGAGGTAGCAGCGCCCGAAGAAGGGGCTGCCGGCACCGTTGTCGCAGACGATCCACTCCTTGTCGAAGGCGATGTCCCTGGGGACGGCTGCCTCGATCGCGACCACGGGCGCGCTCCACGAGGCCCCGGTCGTCGAGCGGCTGACGGTCAGGCGGGTCGTCCTGCCCTCGAGCACCAGCGTGGCGATGAGCCAGACGCCGTGGGCGGCGTCGTACGCGACGACCGGGTCGCTCGCCCGCTCGTTCGGTCCCGGCGGCCGGCTCGCGACCGTGAGCCCAGGCAGCAGGCCGCTCTGCCACGAGCGCCCGTTGTCGTTCGACACCGAGAACCCGATGTTCGTCGCGGCCCCGTCGAAGCGGCGCCCGACCTGGAAGACCGTGACCGTCGTCGGTCCGACCGTCGCGCTGTCGGGCTCCACCTGCGTCTCGTGCCGGCTCCCCGGGTCCGTGTACGGGTCTCGCGAGAGTCGCCGACCCACGAGCTCGCAATCCGCGGCGACCGAGTCGCCGAGGTCCGCGTTCACGACGTCGAGCCCGGGGCCGCACAGGACCCTGTCGCTCGCACCGTCGTACTGCGCGACGATCCGGTCGTCGCCCCGTCCGCCGTCTACCAGGTCGCGCCCGGGGCCCCCGTGGAGGAAGTCATTCCCGGCCATCCCGTAGAGCCGGTCGCGTCCAGCGTCACCGAAGATCGAGTCAGGGCGGGCCGTCCCGACGAGCAGATCGGGGCCGCTCGTGCCGACCAGGCGGGCGGCGGTCGCCGACGGAGTCAGCAGCAGGCCGGCGGAGAGGAGCGCGAGGGCGAGACGCATGTAGATGGGGAGACGATACGGAGGCGTCCGAGTTGGCGGGGCGCGCGGTGAGCTGGTGGACGCGTCCGTACGTTCGTTCGTGATCGGCGAGTCTCGGACCGAGCAGCCCAAGGACGCAGGGCGAAGGTATCGGGGCGACCGAAGACGCCGGGATGCGACGTGTCCGAGGCTCGTCAGGCACACGACCGCACTTGCGGACGCGTCCACTAGCATGCCTCCGGTGACCAGGCTGAGCCAGGCGATCGCCGAGGGCGACGGGATCTCGATCCTCGTCGAGGTCGAGGACGAGCAGGGCGCGGGTCTCGCCGAGCGGCAGGGGGCCGACGGCCTCGTCGCGGGGCGCGGTGCGGTCGCGGTCCGGTCGTCGTCTCAGCTCCCGCTCCTCCACCTCGGCGGCACGATCGCTGCGAGCGGGGCGGCCGCCGACGCCGTCGTCATCAGCCCGGACCTCGCCGAATGGGACGAGGCGCACGCCTTCGGGCTCGAGTGCGTGGTCAGGGTGAGGAGCCCCGAGGACCTCGAGCGCGCGCTCGCGTACTTCGACCCGGAGATCGTGCTCCTCTCGCCGGGCTCGGACGAGGACGAGCTCGAGACGCTGCTCGCGCTCCTCCACGACGTCCCGGCGGGCAAGCTCGCCATCGCCGAGCTCCGCGACGCGACCGCCGAGGACGTCGGCGAGCTCGAGCGGGCCGGCGTGGACGCGGTGCTCGTGTCGCCCGGAGACGTCGCAGCGCTCGTCCCGGCCGAGCCGCCGGACGTCTGAGGGTGCGGAGAAGGCGGGCGCCTGGCTGAAGCCAGGCACCGGGCCTGCGACCGGACCACTGGGCTCGCGCTTCAGCTCGAGCCCAGCCTCTCGTGCGTCCCGGGACCGGGCTCGAGCTCGAGCCCAGCCTCTCGTGCGTCCCGGGACCGGGCTCGAGCTTCAGCTCGAGCCCAGCCTCTCGTCCGTGTCAGGCGACGATC
>Ga0209640_10006214_pt1 | contig 10449 bp, 12 predicted proteins | sample RifCSP10_1_FD_184018 | JGI IMG/M metagenome (GOLD analysis project Ga0209640, IMG submission 184018) | Soil microbial communities from Rifle, Colorado - Rifle CSP2_sed 10_1 (SPAdes) (version 2) | ecosystem: Environmental > Terrestrial > Deep subsurface > Rock core/Sediment | place: Rifle...
AGCGCCGCCGCGGAGCGGCCGGGCACCGCGCAGGAAGTCGCCGAGGCTGTCGCCGCGGAGCTCGAGGACCGCTTCCCGGAGTTCATCGGCCGCGCGTTCAGCCGTCCGTGAGAGTCGACGGCTGGCTCCTGGCCGTCTGCGCCTCGCGGACCTTCATGACGTCCATCTTCATGACGTACGCGGCGACCCTGCCCGTGCTGCGCGGCGAGTGGGGGATGTCGGCGACCGCGGCCGGCTCGATCTCCACGGGCTTCCAGGCGGGCTACGCGGTGTCCCTCGTCTACTTCTCGTCGCTCGCCGACCGCGTCGGCGCGCGCCGGGTCTTCCTCGGCTCGGCGTGGCTCAGCGCCGTCGCGGCGCTCGCGTTCGCGTTCTTCGCCCGCTCCTATCTCTCCGGGCTCGCCCTCTACACGCTCGTGGCGCTCTCGCAGGGGGGGACGTACACGACCGCGATCATGCTCTTCGCGGACCGTTACCCGCCCGAGCGCCGCGGCGGGGCGGTCGGCTGGCTGATCGCGAGCTCGTCGGCGGGCTACGCGCTCTCGCTCGTGCTCTCGGGCGTGGCCGTCGCCTGGGGCGGCTACCCGCTCGCGTTCGTCGTGAGCGCCTGCGGTCCCGTCGCCGGCGTCGTCATCGCGTGGCTCGCCCTCCGGACGACGCCGAACGTCGTCCACCCGCGCCGCGAGGACGCGCGCTTCGGCACGGCCGTGCTGAAGAACGGCCCGGCGATGCGGCTCATCGCCGGCTACACGTTCCACTCGTGGGAGCTCCTCGGCATGTGGGCGTGGACGCCTGCCTTCGTCGCCGCCGTCTTTGCCGTCTCGGGCTCGGGATCGCTGCGCGCCGTCGAGCTCGCGTCGTACGTGTCGGCGGCGTTCCACCTCATGGGCCTCGTCGCCTCGAGCTCGATGGGCCGGCTCTCGGACGGGCTCGGCCGCCGCATCGTGCTCTTCGCCCTCGCGGCCACGAGCGCCGCCTGCTCGCTCGCCTTCGGGTGGCTCATCGGGCTGCCCCTGGCGCTCGTCTTCGCGGTCGGTGCGCTCTACGGCTTCACGGCGCTCGGCGACTCGCCCGTGCTCTCCACGGCCCTCACCGAAACGGTCGGCGCCTCCCACCTGGGCGCGGCGCTCGCCCTGCGCTCGTTCCTCGGGTTCGGCGCCGGCGCCGTCGCCCCGATCGTGTTCGGCCGCGTGCTGGACCTGACGAACGCGCCCGGACCGTTTCCCACCGCGTGGGGCTGGGCGTTCGTGACGCTCGGCCTCGGCGGGCTCGCGGCGGCGTACTGCGCGTGGGGGCTCCGCCCCGACCGCGTGAAGGCGCTCCGCGCCAAGGCCTCGCCGATGTAATACCCTAGGGGGAGGAGGCGGCGTGGCCCGACCTATCCCCGTCAAGCTCATCGAGGACACCGCGCGCGAGCTCACGGCGCGTGCGGCGATCGACATCCCCGCCGATTATCGCGAGGGCGTCGGCCGAGCCCGCGCCGCCGAGAAGAACCGGATCGCCCGCTTCGTGCTGACGGAAATGGAGCGGAACTGGGACATCGCCACGGCGGAGCGGCGCCCGATGTGCGCCGACACGGGCCTGCCGCGCTACTACGTGCGCGCGGGGAACGAGGCGGTGATCGACGGAGGCTTCGTCGCCCTCGAGCGCGCGCTGCGGCGCGCCACCGCCGACGCGACGGCGTCCATCCCGCTCCGGCCGAACCGTGTGCATCCGCTGAGCCGCGTGGACCGCGACAACAACGTCGGGATGCATGCGCCCGAGGTCACGTACGCGTTCGAGCCGGGCGCCGACTGGATCGACCTCACGACCGTCCACAAGGGCGGGCTCTTCGGGACCGACTACCGCATGCTCTTCCCCGCGGACGGCGTCGGCGGCCTCAAGCGCTTCTTCGTGGACACGCTCGTCGAGTTCGGCAAGCGCGGGCTCGCGTGCCAGCCCGCCGTCGTCGGCCTCGGCCTCGGCGGCTCGAAGGACACGTGCGTGCGCCTCGGCAAGGAGGCGGCATGCCTGCGCGTCGTCGGGAGCCGGAACCCGGACCCGGCGATCGCGGCGCTCGAGGACGAGCTCACCGCGCTCGGCAACTACGTCGGGATCGGCGCGATGGGGTTCGCGGGCACCTCCCTCGTGGTCGCCACCCACATCGAGGTCGCCTACACCCACACGGGCGGGATGCCCGTCGCGATGCACCAGTTCTGCCTGTCGTCGAGGCGGGCGACGGCGCGGATCCATCCCGACGGGCGCGTCGAGTTCCGCGCCGACCCCCTGTGGTTCACCGACTACTACCGCCGCGAGGGCATCGAGTGATCGCGCGGCTCGACGACGTCAGGATGGACGAGGTCCACCTGACGACGCCCGTCGGCCCGGACGCCATCCGGCGCCTGAAGCTCGGCGACGTCGTCTACCTCTCGGGCGTCCTCTACACCGCGCGCGAGGGCGTGTACCGAAAGGTGGTCGAGCAGTCGGTGGACCTGCCCGCGGGTGTGGGCGCGCTCACCAACGTGAACTTCCACTGCTCGCCGGCGGCGACGGTGAGGCCCGACGGCACCTACGCCGTGGAGGCGGTCACCGCGACGGCGAGCTTCCGCTTCGGGAAGTCCATGAGCCGGTGGTTCGAGCGCTCGGGGGCCAAGGTCATCGTGGGCAAGGCGGGGCTCACGGAGCTCGCGTACCGCGAGTGGTTCGTGCCCCACGGCGCGGTCTATCTCACCACGGTGGGCTACGGCCTGGGCGCGGCGTACGGCCGGTGCATCCGGCGCGTCCTCGACGTCCACTGGCTCGAAGAGCTCGGCATCGCCCAGGCGCTCTGGGTGCTCGAGGTCGAGCGGCTCGGCCCCTTCCTGGTGGAGGGCGACCGCGAAGGCCGATCGCTGTTCGCCCTCGCCAACCACGAGATCAATCTGCGCCTGGCGGAGGTCTACCAGGGCCTGCCGCGCTTCGTGATGGGGCGCTTCGGCGAGACCACCGCCCGCACCGACGAGATCGTCTAGACCGTCCGCGGAGCCGGGCGCGTTCGGTCTCACTCCGAGTTCAATTGGCCGAGCAGCAGATGCGTCTCCAACACGGCGTCCAGTGAGGCGACGTCCACGGGCTTGCGAAGATAGTCTGCGGCCCCGAGCGCCAGGGCCTTCCGGGCGGCCTCTTCGTCCCTCTGGCGGCAAAGCATGACAACAGAGGTCGCCGTCGGCAGGGCCTTGATCCGCCGGAGCGTCTCGATTCCCGACAACCCCGGCATTGAGATGTCCAGCAGGACGATGTGGGGACGAAATTCGGGCAGGCGGCGAAGCGCCTCTTCCCCGCCGGCCGCCCGGAGCGCTTCGAAGCCTTTTCCCTGAAGGTAGCTGGCAAGGCCCTCCCGGATCTCTCGGTCGTTATCCACCACCAGCACTCGCTTCCGAATCAGGGACCGGACCTCCCCGGACAGAAGCCCGGGGGCCGGCTTTCCCGGAGTGATGCCGGCGCGGCCGAGGGTCGCCGAGATGGCGGCCAGATCCAAGGGCTTGGCGAACACCCCACCCACGTTCAGCCCTGCGGCCCGCACACTCTCCAGAAGATCAGGCAGCCCGCTGATGACGACGATCGTGATCTTCGGATCAAACTGGTTGATACGACGCACGGTGTCCAGTCCGCCCAATCGGGGCATCTCCAGGTCGAGCAGAACTGCGTGGGGCGGGCGGCGCCTCACCTGGATGAGCGCCTCTAAACCGTTGGCCGCCGTGAGCACCTGAAATCCCTGAAGGGTGAAGAACTCCAACATGACTCCCAGCAGATCCAGATCGTCGTCGACACACAAGATCGTCGGCGAGTGACCTTCCATGGAGGCACGAGCATGGCCGATCATTTCAGGTCCGGGCCCAACTGACTCATGAGGAAGTGGGTCTCCAGGACCGAGTCGAGGTAGGCGAAATCGACCGGCTTTCGGATGTAATCCGCCGCCCCCAGGGCGAGAGTTCGGCGTGCCGTCTCCTCGTCGCCCTCGCCGGAGACCATGACCACACAGGTTTCATGCGGCAGGGCCTTGATCCGCTTCAGGGTCTCCACCCCGGTCATCCGGGGCATCGCGATGTCCAACAGGACCACGTCGGGACGGAAGTTCGGCACCTCGGCGAGCGCCTCCTCCCCACTGGCCACGGCGAGGGTGTCGAGCCCTTTCTCCTTGAGGTACTCCCGCAGCACTTCCCGGACCTCGGGCTCGTCGTCGACGACGAGGACACGGCGCCGGCTCGGGGGCCGCTCCTCCCGGGTGCCCGCTGGCTTTCCTACCGGAACGACGCCGGCCCGGGCCAAACCTTCCGTGAGCTGGGCCAGGTTCAGCGGCTTCGGAAAGACCCCCGCGACCCTCACCCCCGCCTCGCGGATCATCTCCAGGGCTCCCTCTATACCGCTGATCAGAATGATCACGATACTCGCGTCGAGCCGCCTGATACTGTCCAGCGCATCGAGCCCACCCAGACGAGGCATGAAGAGGTCGAGGACCACCGCCCGGGGGCGGCGGCGCCAGACCTGCAGGAAAGCCTCCACCCCGTTCCTCGCGGTGATGACGTTGAACCCCTCGGCGGCCAGGTACTCTGTCACGACCTCCAGCACCGCCGGATCGTCGTCCACGCACAGAACCGTCGGCACTTGTTCCGCCATGGGAGTCCCCCGGGGTCAGCAGCGGGCCGCGCGGGCCACCGCGTCGAAATATTGGGCCAGATCGAACGGCTTGGTCAGCACGGGACAGCCCGTGGTCTCCAGGAAGGCGTGCACGTCCGCGGTGACGACGTCGCCCGTGCAGAACACGGTCCGCCGCGCGAGGGGGACGAGGAGGTCCAGGGGCGAGCGGCCGATGGTCTCCAGCGCCTCGTGCCCGCTGGCGGCGACTTCCACCTGGTTCCCGAGGAGCGACTGGGTTCCGCGTCCCGAGGCCACGATTGGACGGTCGGACCCTCTCATCATCGCCCTACGCTCCAACCCCTCCAACGTTCCTTGGCCTCCGCACAGAGCCGCGCGTCCCGGAGGGCCGTCGCAGCACGTGCAATGATCTTAAGGTGATGAGTCCGTGGTGACCAAACTTTCCGGTTGAAGCGGCCCGTCGGCATTGAGGTGTGCGGCCGCGCCTGCGCAAGCGTCCGGGAACACGGGCTTGTTTTGCCTTCGCTCGCCGAGCGTGGTCGAGGCGGGGTGCCCTGGCCCGGCGGGTCGCGAAGATTTGACACCGCTGTGACGACCGGCCGCTCCTGAGGTCGGACACTGGATGTGAGATGAAAGGCGTGGTCGCGGCAGTGCTCCTCGTCCTGGGCGTCCTGGGCGCCGGCCCGGCGGCGGGTCAGGCCGTGCGGCTCGGCCAGGCGGCGCCCGAGATCGCCGGCCGGCCGTGGATCAACGGCGGGCCCCTGACGCTCGAGGGGCTGCGCGGCCGGGTGGTGCTCGTGGAGTTCTGGACGTACGGCTGAATCAACTGCCGCAACGTGATCCCGCAGTTGCGGGTGTGGCACGAGAAGTTCGAGCCGGCCGGTCTGACGATCGTCGGCGTGCACAGCCCGGAGTTCTTCTGGGAGAAGTCGTACGACAAGGTCGTGGAGGCGACGAAACGCCTGGGCGTCCGCTACCCGGTCGTGCAGGACAACGACTTCGCCATCTGGAACCGCTGGGGCGTGCGGGCCTGGCCCACCCGGCACCTCGTGGACAAGCAGGGCCTCGTCCGGTACCGTCACATCGGGGAAGGCGACTACGAACAGACCGAGGCGATGATCCGGCGGCTCCTCGCCCAGGGAGGCTGACGATCGGCGCGCGCTCCCCGTCCACGCGGTTCTCCATCCTCGCCCTCGCCGCGATCGTGGCCCCGGCCACGATCGTGGCCGTTTTGGGCTACGTCTCCCTCCGCCAGTGGGAGACCTCCGCCGACCTCCTCTTCCGCGAGCAGGCGCGCGACGTCGCCGCGATGGCGGCGGAGAAGGTCGAGATGCTGCTGCGCCACACGGAGGACGGGTTCCTCGACCGGCTCCAGACGCTGCTCTCGAGCGGCGGCGGCGAGCGCGCGCTCGACGAGCTCGTCGCGCAGACCCCGCTGATCCGCCGGCTCTACGTCTTCGACCGCGGCGGCAGGCTCCTCTACCCGCGGACGCGGCGGGACGAGGACGCGGCCGTCTTCACCCGCCTGGTCGCCGAGGTCTCCAAGGGATTCTGGGACCGCGGCGGCAAGCGCGAGATCGTCGCCGGGGACCAGGTGTGTCTCGCGGTCATGGTGAAGTCGCGCGACGAGCCCGTGCTCGTCGCCTACTCGCGCGACCTCATGGTCCTCCGCCGCGACATCTTCGAGGCGACGCTCGGCACGCTCGAGTCGCCCACCATCGTCGCGGTCCTCGACCACGAGGGCCGGCCGGTGTACAGCCGCGCCCCGCTCGACCGGGCCGAGCAGGTGCTCTCGGTCGGCTTCCGCGAGGGCCTGCCCAACTGGCGCGTCGCCGTCTACCAGCCGCCCGGGGTGTCCCCCCGCCAGGCCGTGCGGCGCCAGGTCGCGGTCTTCACGGGGGCGTTCGGCGCGCTCCTGGCGGTCATCGTGGCGGGCATCGTGGTCACCTGGCGGCTCATGCGCCGCGAGACGGAGATGGCGCGACTCAAATCCGATTTCGTCGCCAACGTGTCTCACGATCTGAAGACGCCGCTGTCGGTGATCCGGATGTTCGGGGAGACCCTGGACATGGGGCGGGTGACCGACGAGACCAGGCGGCAGGAGTACTACCGGGTGATCACGCGCGAGAGCGAACGGCTCTCCCGGCTGATCGACAACGTGCTGGACTTCTCGCGGATCGAGAGCGGGCGCCGGACGTACGCGAGGCTGCCGACCGCCGTCGAGCCGCTCGTGCGCGAGACGCTCGAGGCCTTCGAGTACCCGCTCGCCCAGCAGGGCTTCAAGGTGGAGACGCGGATCGCGCCGGACCTGCCGGAGGTCGCACTGGACGCCGACGCCGTGGGCCAGGCGCTCGCGAACCTGATCGACAACGCGATCAAGTATTCGGGCGACACGAAGGCGATCGCCGTGGAGGCGGCGGTCGCGGACGGCCGGCTCGCGCTCGCGGTCGCGGACCAGGGCATCGGCATCCCCGCCGCGGAGCACGCCCGGATCTTCGAGAAGTTCTACCGGGTGGGCCGGAGCGAGACCCAGGGACGGCGCGGGAGCGGCGTGGGCCTGGCGCTCGTCCGGCACGTGGCGGAGGCGCACGGCGGGCGCGTGACGGTGGAGAGCCGGCCCGGGGAGGGGAGCCGCTTCACGCTGTGGCTCCCGCTGGCGGGCCGTGCCTAGGATCCTGGTCGTGGACGACGAGCCCGCGATCGTGCGGGGCCTCGAAGACAACCTGCGTTTCGAGGGCTACCAGACCGTCTCGGCCACGAACGGCGAGGACGGGCTCGCGCTCGCACTCTCGGACGCGCCCGACCTCGTGCTGCTCGACATCATGATGCCGAAGATGAGCGGATGGGACGTGTGCCGCGAGCTCCGGGGCCGCGGCGTGGACGTCCCCGTGATCATGCTCACCGCGCGCGGCGCCGAGGTGGACCGCGTGCTCGGGCTCGAACTCGGCGCCGACGACTACGTCACGAAGCCGTTCTCGCTGCGCGAGCTCCTGGCGCGCGTGCGCGCGGTGCTGCGCCGGCCCGGCCCGCGGCAGAAGTTCGAGGAGTTCGCCTTCGGCGACGTCCGGATCCGGCTCCGCGGCCGCCAGGTGTTCAGGGCGGGCCGGGAGGTGCGGCTCACGCGGAAGGAGTTCGACCTGCTCGTCTTCCTGGTCGAGCACCGGGGCGAGGTGGTCACGCGCGACCGGCTGCTCGACGAGGTGTGGGGGTACGAGCGGTTTCCGACGACGCGGACGGTGGACACCCACGTCCTCAGGCTCCGGCGGAAGTTCGAGGCGGACCCCGACCGCCCGGCCTGGATCCTCACGGTGCACGGGCAGGGTTACAAGTTCGCGGCCGTGTGAGATGCTGCCAACCTAATGGAGGAGGCGCCCCGTTCATGCTGAGCCGACGCGGGCAACACTTCACGTCGAACGACATCACCGACCGGACGGTCTACCTGAACCGGCGCGAGTGGATGGTGGGCGCGGCCGCGCTCGTCCTGATACCCGGGGAGAGCGAGGCGAGCGTGGCGCAGGGTCAGGCGCTCAAGGCGACGCGGAACGAGGCGCAGAGCCTGCAGGAGACGCCGACGAAGTTCGAGGCCGCGACCACCTACAACAACTTCTACGAGTTCGGCGTCAACAAGGAGGACCCCGCGCGCCTGGCGGGGACGCTCAAGCCGCGGCCGTGGGCGGTCCAGGTGGACGGGCTCGTGCACAAGCCGAAGACGTACGACATCGACGAGCTGCTCCGCCTGGCCCCGCTCGAGGAGCGCGTCTACTCGCTCCGCTGCGTCGAGGGGTGGTCCATGGTGCTCCCCTGGATCGGCTACCCGCTCGCCGCGCTGCTCAAGCGCGTGGAACCCACAGGCAAGGCCAGGTACGTCGAGTTCACGACGCTGCTCGATCCGAGCCAGTTCCCGGCCCAGCGGCCGAGCTTCTTCGGCTTCTCCCTCGAGTGGCCCTACGTCGAGGGGCTGCGCCTCGACGAAGCGCTCCACCCGCTCACGCTCCTCACCGTGGGCATGTACGGACAGGTGCTCCCGAACCAGAACGGCGCGCCGGTGCGCGTCGTCGTGCCGTGGAAGTACGGCTTCAAGAGCGCCAAGTCCCTCGTGCGGATCCGCGCAGTCGCCGACGAGCCGAAGACCGCGTGGAACCGGGCGGCCCCGCAGGAGTACGGTTTCTACTCCAACGTGAATCCGGCCGTCAGCCATCCGCGCTGGAGCCAGGCGACCGAGCGGCGGATCGGCGAGTTCCGCCGGCGCCCCACGCTCCCGTTCAACGGCTACGGCGACCAGGTGGCCCCGCTCTACGCGGGCATGGACCTCAAGAAGCACTACTAGCGCCGTGGCGCGACGCGTCCGTATCGCGCTCAAGACGGCCGTCTGGGGGGCGTGCCTGGCTCCGCTGGTGCTGCTCGTCTATCGCGCGGCGACGGGCGATCTCACCGCGAACCCGATCAGCTTCGTCACCAATACGCTCGGAGACTGGACGCTGCGGATCCTCCTCGCCTCCCTCGCGATGACGCCGCTCCGCCTCGTCTTCGGCGTCGCGTGGCCGATCACGCTCCGCCGGCTGCTCGGGCTCTTCGCCTTCTTCTACGTGTGCCTGCACTTCTCCGTGTGGATCGTGCTCGACCACTTCTTCGACTGGCCCCGGATGTGGGCCGACATCGTGAAGCGCCCGTACATCACGATGGGCATGCTGGCGCTGCTCTCGCTGATCCCTCTCGCCGCGACGTCCACCGCGGGGATGGTCCGGCGCCTGGGCGCCAGGACGTGGACGCGGCTGCACCGGCTCGCCTACGCGGCCGGTGTGCTCGGGTGCCTCCACTTCCTCTGGCTGGCGAAAGTCGGACGCCGGGACCAGTACTGGCACGCGCTGGTCCTGACGCTCCTGCTGGGCGTGCGGGTCGGGCACGTCGCCGTCCGCGCCACCCGGAAGCGCCTGAGCTCCGCCCGCGGCCGTCGCGTGAATCCGCCGACCTTGACGGCGCCGTAGGAACCATGGAAACTCGAGCGCTGACATGATCGGAATCGCTCGGGCCGTGTCGATCGCCCTGTGCGCGCTCGCCCTCGCGGGCTGCGCGACGGCGGGCGGCGCGCCGTCCCGGAGCACGACGGCCGCCCGGCCGGTGCGCGAGGTGCTCCCGAACGGCCTGGTGCTTCTCGTCCACGAGCACCGGGCGAGCGACGTCGTGGCGCTCCAGCTCTGGGTGCGGGCGGGCGGGCGCGACGAGTCGCTGGAGGAGCTCGGGCTCTCCCACTACCTCGAGCACATGCTCTTCAAGGGGACGCCGACGCGGCCGCCCGGCTCGATCGACGCGCTCATCGAGGGGCTCGGCGGCACGAGCAACGCCTTCACCTCGTACGACTACACGCACTACGACGTCGTCCTGCCGGCCGAGCACCTGCGCGCCGGGATCGAGCTTCTCGCGGACATCGGCGTCAACGCGGCCTTCGTGCCCGAGGAGCTGGAGAGCGAGAAGAAGGTGGTCTTCGAGGAGATGAGCCTCGTCGAGGACGATCCCGAGAAGTTCCTCGGCCGGCGCCTCACGGAGCTGGCCTACGCGCCGCACCCCTACGGCCGGCCGATCCTCGGCACGCGCGAGCTGATCCAGGCGCTCACGCGGGCGCGCCTCGCCGCCTACTACCTTAAGCACTACGTCCCGCGGAACATGGTGCTCGTCGTCGTGGGCGCGGTCACGCCCGCCGAGGTCCGCGCGCTCGCCGCGGAGACCTTCGGCCGCCTCGGCGGCGCGGCGCCCGCGCGGCACGCGCCGCCGCCGCCGCCGGCGCTCGACCGGTCGCGGCGCGCGGAGGTGCCCCGCGCCGAACGGCAGGCCTACCTC
>Ga0209640_10006215_pt1 | contig 10449 bp, 6 predicted proteins | sample RifCSP10_1_FD_184018 | JGI IMG/M metagenome (GOLD analysis project Ga0209640, IMG submission 184018) | Soil microbial communities from Rifle, Colorado - Rifle CSP2_sed 10_1 (SPAdes) (version 2) | ecosystem: Environmental > Terrestrial > Deep subsurface > Rock core/Sediment | place: Rifle...
AATCCCCCTTTCTCCCCCTTTGGTAAAGGGGGATCGAGGAGGATTTAGGAGAGCGAGGGGGGATTTGATGTCAATTTATTTAATTCCGTCACTATAGTTCGATTTGGGGCTGGAAGTTTCATGAAGAAAAGAAGGGTAGTCCTGTGCGGATTATTGATTCTGTTAGGCCTCGGCGCGGTCCTGGCTTTTTCTCAGCAATATGGGAGAGAAAAAAAGGGGACGAAGGTGGACGAAGGGCAGTTACGTAGAGCAGAGAAAGTTTTAGCAAGCCATGAAGCTAAGCTTATGGGGGTGCCAGGCGTCGTTGGGGTAGGGATGGGGTTGACGGAAAAGGGAGACCGACCGGCTATTCACGTCTACGTCAATACGCAGGCCACCGGTGGCACTATACCTGTTGCGATCCCAAAGGAGATTGATGGCGTGACGGTGAGGATTATGGAGACGGATGAAATCAAGGCGCGATAAGCCCACGAGGGCCGATACGGGCACAGACATATCGTGATCCATAAACCGTGAAAGGGTCCATCACATTCATTAGGATACCTTCAGGTCAAACCGTTGAGACCCCGGCGGGTTTCATCTAGCCACCTTCGGTACGAAGGGCTTTAACGCTCCTCTGTTATTCTCAGGGAAGAGGAGAAATACTTTTAATGAACTGCAATGAAAGCGTGCCTGAATTTCAACTTTCTCATTAACAGTCCCTGCAATTCCTTTGCTTGTCCCCGTGTGGTCAGACGGCCTACCCGCACACGGTACCAGGTCTGACCGTTGATATGCGCTTGTGCCACATACGCTTCATATCCTGCATTTCTCAGTCTTTTAGCCAGGTCCCGGGAAGTTCTGTCATTTGGAAAGGCACCGACCTGAACGGTCCACAAGAGTTTTTTAGTTTCCGTTCGGTCATTCACCTTGCCACCTTCCGGGACATTGTGGGCTGGAATTTCTTTTGTGGTCTCGAGCCGCGCTGGAGGTTCTTCTCGGGCTGCGCTGGCACCGACCCCGATCAGGGAAAGGTCCGCTTCCTCTTTTAAAGGTCTCTTCTCGTGGTTGTCCGCAAGCTTCATCAGTTCATCTGCCCGTTGGACCTCTAATTGAACCTCTGAAGCGGCAGGTTCCGGCGGATGTGGGATCCTGGATGATTGGTCACGAAAATTCATTTCTTCGCCAGGGGCCTTCATGGATTTTTCCTGAGACTTCAACGGGTTGGGTTTTTTCGGGAGAGCCTCCTCTTTTTCCCGTCCTCTTTCCGCTTTCTCCGTCCTCATCCGCTCAATCTCACGCGCGGCCGTCGAGAGCCTTTCCTTGAACTCCTCGGTGACAGACTTGGCCTCATCCCGGTTACGAATCACGTGAGGCGTAATGAGCATGATCAATTCGGTACGGTCGATCTCGTCGGTAGTCGTCCCGAAAAAACGGCCTAAAACCGGAATGTCCATCAGAAAGGGGATACCCACGCGACTGCGGCTTTTTCTGTCCGTGATGATCCCACCGATCACCAAGGTATCTCCATCCTGAACCACGGCTGTGGTCTCGGCTTGCCGAGTATCAAAAGAGGGAAATTTGTCCGATCCCACTTGAACATCTCCACCCCGTTGACTCACCTCAGCTAATATCTGGAGGTTCACCAGTCCTTTGGAGTTAACCTGAGGGATAACGGTCACAATCCTCCCCGTGTTCCGATATTGGATGGTTGTACTGGACGCTACAGTTCCCACCGCGCCAGTGATCGTACCGGTTGCAATCGGCTCCTCCGTTCCTACCTGAATCCTGGCCGGCCGGTTGTCCGTGGCAAGAATGGTCGGGGAGGAGAGCACCTTGACGCGCGAATCGGTCATCAGGGCATTGATGAAGGACCGAAAATCATTACCCGTGCCGATGATAGCGCTTAGAACCTGCGGGCCTGGACCGCCCGCCGCTGCAGGACCAGACAACCCGGTCACGACTGAACCGCGCGATCCAAAGACTCTATCGAAAATCCGAACATCCCCCGCTCTCCTTCGAATCTCATACTCAACGCCAAACTTGAGATCATCCGCCAGCGTTACTTCTGCCACCAGCACGTCCATCAAGACCTGACGAGGAATGATGTCGAGTTCTTTCAAGATATTCTTGATGTTTTGATATTCCTGGGCAGTGCCAAATATGATCAGAGAGTTCGTTGCGGGGTCAGGGACGACGCGCAATTGTTCTTCAGGTCTCGTCTCGGGAGGCCTGGCAGTCGGCGGGGTCGGAGCGGCGCCGGGTGGCAGGGCAGCCGGAGGTTGAGCCGGTGCCGGCGCGGCGGCAAAAGCGCCAAGAGGCGGAGACTGGCTACCCGGCACCGGCGTGGCCGATCCACCCGGCGACGGCACGGAGGGGCGAGACGCTCCGGGTGCCCCTGGAGCGAGGGGTGTGCCCCTGTGAAGCTGTTCCAGTGTCCGCGGGGTCTCTCTCCTGCCGGTTAGGGGACGGCCCATTACCTGATTTAAAATGTCCGCCAGATCCGTCGCCTTCCCGTTCTCAACCGGATAAATAAAGACTCTCCTCCCCGGACCCTCCCCCACGGCGTCGATGCGATCGAGCCAGCGCTTGACGTAGGTCCAAGCTGCCTCACTATGGCTGATCACTAGGAGTTGATTGATTCGTGGAATCGGAATGAACTGAGCCGCGAAGCCTTCTGCTTGAGTTGCCGAAGAGGCGTAGGCCTGCATGATCTTCGTCATCTCGACGGCCAGCTCCTCGGCGCTGGCAACTTTGGGCTGATAGATCTCCATCCGCGTCCCGGCAAATACATTGACGTCGATCAGATCCCTGATCTCCATCAGGCGCTGGATATTGGAAGGAAGATCCATAATCATGAGAAAGTTGCCGCGCGGATAGTCGAGAATCTCACCCCCTGGAGTGACGAAAGGGGTGAGAAGTTTTTTCATCTCGGCCACGGAGAAAAACCGTACCGGCATGACCTGCAAGACGAAGTTATCTTCGTTCCCCAGTGGCATAGGCCGGGCGAGCCCCTTGCCCTCCTTGATGGTGGTGACACGATAGAGATTGCCTGTTTTGATTGCCACGGCACCGTTCATCCGCAGAATCTGATGGAAGATGGGGAGCAAGTCATCTTTCTTTAGCGGCTCGGCGCTGTAGATCGTAACGATTCCCTTGACGTCGGGATCGATGGTGTAGGTGAGCTTTAGATGCTGAGCCAAAACATGAACGACCTCCACAAGGTCAACGCGGTTAAAATTGAGCGAGACCATATCTGCTCTTGAGACGGTCCGGGGCGTCACCGGTAGCGGGGAAAGGGCTTCTTTCTGTGGCGCAGCCGGTTGTTGGGTTGATTCCGCTGGTCCGACCGAAGCCGGATCCTGCTGAGCCCAAATTGGATTTTTGGAGAGAGTCATGAGGATTAAAAAACAAGTCGATAACGCTAGATTTTTGATCATAACTCCCTCCTACCATGAAGCCTCGGCGGATGAGGACTCTTCTGAGGAATGACCATCTGCACGAGTTGAAACCTTCGAGTCATCACTCTGGAGGTCGCTGCTGAAATTTGCTCTCTCCCTTTACTCAAAATCCTGCTGTCGGCGGGCAGCACCTTCAGTCTCTGTCTGACTGCCGGGGTCTCAGATAAAACAGAATTTTAGCGGATTTTACGCCAAAATAAAGTGTTTGTCTAGGACTGGTAGCGGTAGCGCCCCCGCCCAGAAACGTGCTCGCTTCGGCCTCAGAGGACGATGAAGACGAGCCCAAAGGTTGAGCCGGTGAGCTCTTGGAATGGACATAGAGGGCAAAATTGGTTAATTTGCACGGAAAAGCTGGGAGTCCACACTGAGCTTTGATCTCAGCAAGCTTTTTGATTCGGCATGGTAGGGAAAGACACATCAGCAGGTGAAGCGGCGGCACCTCCTGGCATTGGGACACTCCCTTACGAGGAGGTCAGCGCGGCGCAGAAGAGATTTGCGCTTTCGGTCGTAGGTTTTTCCCATACCCTCAACCATATCGAATCGAGCGTTACCTCTGTCCTTTACCCGGCCATGATGAATGACCTGGGATTCGGCCTCCTTCAGCTTGGCGTGCTCTCGGCAGTTTCGAATTTCACCGGCCAAGGTCTACAGGTTATCTGGGGCTTCCTGAGCACGTTTTTCAAGCGCACGGTCCTTCTTGGGATGGGAAATGTCCTTTTGGGGATCTCTATTATCCTGCATGCCCTTCTCGGCAATTATCCTCAGTTGCTCGCCGCTCGAATCTTCGCCAGCATCGCTTCCAGCCCCCAGCATCCCATTGGCGCGAGCCTGCTCTCGCGTTTCTTCCCGAAAGCTCGGGGCTGGGCGCTGACGTTTCACTATACGGCCGGCAATGTCGGTTCCTTTGTGGCGCCCGCGATCGCGTCCTTCCTCCTGTTGTCCATGGGATGGAGACCGGTCTTCGTCATTCTCGGCCTACCAGGTTTGGTGATGGGGCTACTCTTTTTCTTCCTTCGCGACCGGGTGGCGGAAGGCGGTGGACTCGATGGCAAGAAGAAGTCGGCCCGCGTGAGCTTCCATGCTTACCTGCAGTGTCTTAAAAACCGTAACATTGTTTTTACCTCTCTGGTTCTCATGGTCGGTGCGGCGGGCAGAGGGACGGGAATCAACAACACCTATCTGGTGCCGTTCTTTATGAAGCAGTTTGAGGTGAGCGCCTCCGCCGGCGGTTTTCTTCTGACGCTCATTCAAGGGGCCGGTTTGGTCGGTCCCCTTTTGATCGGCTGGCTCTCGGATCGCTACTGGAAGCGGACCTCCATTCTTCAGTTGACCCTTCTTTTCTCAGCCCTCATGACGTTTTGGCTCGTGCATCACCCCGTTTTGGGCCCTCTCTTGTTTTTGAATCTGGTCCTGTACGGTGCCGTGGTTCAATCTCGCGGCTCCCTGACCCAGGCGATGATCGGAGATTTCGCCTCCGATGAGCTGACCGATGCGGCGTTTTCGATTTATTACTTCGTCGGGTTTATATCAGGGCCGTTCTGGACGCTGCTGACGGGTTACGTTATGGACCATTACGGATTCACACCGGCCTTTTATCTGGCCGCTTCAACTTATTTGGCCGGGATGGGCATGTTGATGTTCGTCAAGGATTGAATCGAGGTGCGGAATTAGGTACGGATGGGGGAACGGTTCTTATGGCTTTTGGGGAGGGCGAACCTCGAGGATCTTGACCGCAAAGCTCAGCGTTTTTCCCGCCAGAGGGTGGTTGAAGTCCAGGACCACGGTTTTATCTTTGATCTCATGGACTCGTACGGGAAAAAGCTGGCCCTGGGGGTCTTTTGCCAAGAGAGTGTTGCCGACCTTGAGGGCGTCGGTGGGGATCTCTGCGCGCGGAATTTCATGAAACGCCTTGGCGTCAACGGCGCCGTAGGCGTCTTCAGGTTTCACGCGGACGCTTTTTTGTTCATTTATCCCCATTCCCGAAAGCGCCTTTTCTAAGCCGGGGATTATCTGCCCTTGACCTTGAGTGTAGCTGAGGGGCTCTTTGCCCTTATTGGATTCGATGAGCGTGCCCTTCTCGTCAGACAAGGTATACTCCAGGCGAACCAGCGAACCGTTCTTTATAGTGGCCTCATCCCCTCTCGTTTTAACTACGACATAGAAACCGACGGCGACAACCGCGAGAATGGCCACGCCCGTAATCGACAGGACTACCAGTTTCTTCATCTCAACCTCGACAAACTCGATAACTTTTCCGGCGAAGATTATACCCTATTGGTGAAGAAAACAACCCGGCGCCGTGGCCTGACCGGCGCTTAAGGCCGGACGTGCTTTTCTCGACCGGGGCGCGGCCCCGGACTTGTTGAAAAATGGGGGGAAAGGTATGTTAATCATTGACCATACTCCTGGGTGAGCAACGGAGAAACAGCATGAGCGAGATCCGTTTTGTCGATACCACGGTGCGTGACGGTCCCCAGAGTCTCTGGGCTCTGGGCATGAGAACCGGAATGATGCTCTCGATTGCCGACCACATGGATCAAGGGGGCTTTGAGTCCATGGAGTTTTTCGTCACAACCATGTTCAAGAAATTCGTAAGGGAGCACAAGGAAGATCCCTGGGACTGGCTCCGGCTTGGATCGAAGCGCTTCAAAAAGACCCGCCTTCGCTATCACGGCGGCGTCCATTCAGCGTTCGAGAAGACACCGAGTAGCGTCCTTCGCCTTATGGTCGAGCGGATCGTTTCCTACGGCATCACGCTTACTCGGACCTCGAACCCCTGGAACGACTACGATGCCTTTAAAGTGGAGATCGACGAGCTCAAAGAACTCGGGATGGACACGGTAGCAAACCTGATCTACGCGGTATCGCCCCGTCATACCGACGAATACTATGCTCGCAAGGCGCGCGAAGCGGCTGCCATCCGGCCCTATCGAATCTGCTTCAAGGACGTGGGCGGTCTTCTCACCCCTGAGCGCGCGCGAACGCTCATTCCGGTGGTGCTAAAAAATGCCGGCGATGTCCCCGTCGAGTTTCATGCGCACTGCAACAGCGGCCTGGCTCCCCTCTGCTACCTCGAGGCCGTCAAACTTGGGATCACGACCCTCCACACGGCTGTTCCGCCGCTGGCGAATGGCTCCGCCCAGCCTTCTATCTTTAACGTAGCAAGAAACCTGCGCGCCCTGGGTTATGCCCCGCTTGTTGATGAGGAGGCCCTCAAGCCCGTGGAGGCGCGGCTTACCTTCATCGCCAGGCGGGAGGGTTTACCCATAGGGAGACCACTGGAGTACGACCATTCCCAATACCTTCATCAGGTGCCCGGCGGGATGATCTCTAATCTCCGTCACCAGTTAAAGCTCGTGGGGATGGAGAATAAGCTTGAGGCGACGCTGGAGGAGGCCGGGCGGGTGCGGGCGGAGTTTGGTTATCCCATTATGGTCACCCCGCTTTCCCAGTTTGTGGGGAGCCAGGCGGGGATCAACGTGATCTTGGGGGAGCGCTACAAGGAGGTCACGGACCAGACCATTCAATACGCGCTTGGGATTTGGGGTAAGGAGGGTGCGACGCTGATGGATCCCAATGTCAAGGACAAGATTCTGAGCCGGCCGCGGGCCAAGGAGTGGGAAGGGTGGAGCCCGCCGGAGCCATCGATTCAGGAGGTCAGGCAAAAGCTCGGCGGGCCGGGAGTTTCAGACGAAGAACTGGTTCTTCGCGTTTTCGCCGGCGAAGACTCTGTCAAGGCTATGTTTGCGGCCGGGCCTCGGAAAGAATACCTGAGCGCGGGGCAGCCGCTCGTCCGGCTGATCGAGGAACTCTCCAAGCAGAAAGAATTCCATCAGATCTGCGTGCGCAAGCCAGGCTTCTCGATTACCCTGGAGCGGAAGAACAGTCTTTAACGGGGCCCCCCAGGCGTTCTCTTGAAGCACTAATTCCACCTTTCTTGGATGCTAAGCGTTCTCAGACATGGATTGTGTAAGGAGCGTAACTGGGTCAAACAGATATGTCATAGGACAATTGCAGTGTCCTTATCCTGTCGCGAGAGGCAAGATTTTCCTGTTCGGCGGTAAAAATATCAGGAAATTACCGTCAACTTAAAAGGCCGGATTGCTTGAATCGCAACGTCGGCAAGCTTGCTTATCTGCCGTGTCCTTTCCCGGATCATCCACACACCTGCTTTTCCATCGCTTGTCCTGAAAAACCAGCCTGTCCGTTTTTTCCCGTTCATCCAAAGTAAAGACCCGGCCCTTACTTCAGTCAACTCAAAACTCAACACTCAAAACTAAAAACTTCTTGGATGTAGCCTCTTGCCTCTCTCTTCCTTCTTATTTGAGATCTGCAATTTGCTATTTGAGATCCCGAAGGGCATGCCTGTTGCCTTCTCAATGCTTTCGCCTTATTTTACGCGCAACCAACTTCGGCTACGGGCTGGGTCCTTCGATCCCGTCACATCTTTGATCCCACACCATGCCCGTGAAGGAATCGAGTCTTTTGTTGTTTGTTACGAGCGAGAACTTGAAGGTCAGGGCTTTTCATTCCAGACGATCTTGCCAGAGCGACGGCGTCCGCTTCGTGGTCGGATAGCACCGCCGCTAATCCGTGATTCACGCCATGCGTCTCCGCAGAAGGTTTTTCTCTCCACGCGCTCCAAAAGATCCGGCCGCTTGGGCGCTTTTCCATGCCTGATATCCGCCTACGCGATCCCTGGCATTCTCAAAGGCTGGTGCTTGTCATATTTGCTCAATTGCGCATCTATCGCCGCGAGCGCGAGGCCGGTGGACGCTTTCACGTTTTCGTAATTGCGAAAGTGTGGAAACGTCCCGCAGATGGGGAAAAGAGAGAGTTTTGCAACGCTCTGTTCGGATTTGACATAACGCTACCTTACCGGATACTCTCCGTTCCAAAATCGGCGCTTGGACCCAGTAGGCACAAAGACTTTTCGCCAATACGTTCACATCTTGTAGCTGCTGATCGAATAACTGAGAAAAAAGCATGCTAGAAAAAGTACTCGTGGTGCAGGGTGGAAGACTGATCGATGGCACCGGTCGGCCACCGATCGAGAATTCCGTCATCGTTATCCGGGCACGCAGGTTCCAAGCACTCGGCAGGAGCGGCGAAGTCTCTATTCCTGCCGACGCTGAGGTAATTGACGTCAAGGGCAAGACCGTTCTGCCGGGCTTTATTGACGGTCATGGCCACTTGGAGGATTTCCATGGCGAGCTATATCTCCATCTGGGGATTACGACCTGCGCCCAGATCGAACTCTACCAGGACGGGCCCTGGAGCCGCGCTCAAAAAGAGGGCACCAATTTGGGTAAAATTCGCGGGCCGCGGATTTGGATGTCAGGCCGGGCGATCGGCGGCGTCGGCACCGGGCACGATGCATTTGGTTCGAGAACATCCCGCGACAACATCATCGTCACAACGACGGAAGAAGTGCGTAAAGCTGCGCAGCGGAAAAAGGAGCTCGGATGCGACATCCTCAAGGTCAATGAGTTTCTTTCTTTGGATCTGCTGAAGATCGCCGTTGACGAAGCCCATCGACTGGATATGCCGGTCGCCGCCCACAGTTGGGACGTCGTCGGCTCGGTCAAGGCGGGCGTCGACTCGATCGAGCACATCTGGTCGGTCGGCTACAGCTCCATCCCGTATGCCCCCGCCAGGCGCAAGCTGGCCGAGGATCGCCTGGGAGGGGTGATCGAGCAGGAGCTCGCCGGCTCGTATTACCAAACCGAAAATTACGACCAGGTGATCGGCGCGATGGTGGAGCGCCGCGTCGCGTGGACGCCGACCATCGCCAAATGGCTCCGCCCTCTTTCGCCGAGCGCCAACCGCTTCAGAGAAAGAGAGAACGAGATCTTGAACGACCCCAACGCCGATCTCCCCCCTGCGGTCCGCGCGGTGACCGACAACGCCTACGACAAATTGCTCAAGCGATACACCCCCGAGCAGCTTAAGCGCGCCAAGATCGGCTATGAAAAAGCCCATGAATTCATCCGGCGCTTTGTCCAGGCCGGCGGCATCTTGAAGGAAGGCTCGGACCCGCCCCGCGGCATGGCGGCCCTGCTGATGCATCAGGCCCTCGTGATGGACGTTGAGGCGGGCGTGCCGCCGATGACGGCGATCCAATCGGCCACGCTCAACGTCGCCAGGACCTTCAGGAAAGACAAGGACTACGGCAGCGTCGAGCCCGGCAAGGTCGCGGACCTGTCGATCGTCGAGGGGGATCCGCTAAAAGACATCTGGATGACGCAAAACGTCAAGATGGTCGTCATGGACGGGAAGGTCATCGACATCGGATTCCACAAATACAAGAATCCGATTCCGTCGTTCTATTCCTACCAGAGCTTGCCGCCGAACCTCGAAATATCGCCGCTGTTTCTGATCGAGCGGACCGGTCCCACGGTATTGAAGGTACGCGGGGAAGGCGGGATGTGGCCGTTCCACCGCGTCATGCTGAACGGCGAGCCGCTGCCGACCCGTTTCGTCTCAAAAAGCGAGCTTGAGGCGATCGTTTCACCCGAGGCGATCGCCAAGGCGGGCACGTACATCGTCACGCTCAGGAGCGAAGGAGAAGCGCTGCCCGAGTCCAATCGGGCCCATCTCACGGTGGGCTTTAAGCCGTAAGGCTGGTATTAGAGCGACAGTAGCTTCCGCCTTCCCTCTTTAAGGACCTGGTTGAAGTGACTCTCCAGGGCGGTGTTGGTTTGTGGGCAGTTTTTGATGACCGTTTCAGCCCAGTCGAGGTACTCTTTGCGTCGCTCCAGGCTCCAATCGGCCGGCGGGGAGTGAGTCACATCAAGCACATTCGCTATCTTGTCGCCTAGCTTTATCAGAACTGCTTCGGGGGAGAGGCTCCGCGCATGCTCGATCTGCAGCCGTTTTCTTTCCGCCTTCGGCAGGCTCTTGTCATCCGTCACCTCTTCAACGATTCTTCGGACGCGGCGTCCGAAGGTCGCTTCAAGTTCATCGGGGGTCGTTACCGTATCTTCAAGCGTGTCGTGGAGTATGGCGG
>Ga0209640_10006216_pt1 | contig 10449 bp, 7 predicted proteins | sample RifCSP10_1_FD_184018 | JGI IMG/M metagenome (GOLD analysis project Ga0209640, IMG submission 184018) | Soil microbial communities from Rifle, Colorado - Rifle CSP2_sed 10_1 (SPAdes) (version 2) | ecosystem: Environmental > Terrestrial > Deep subsurface > Rock core/Sediment | place: Rifle...
CGGCGTAGAATGTCGCCGTTCCAGGCCATGGATTCGGGTCGCTGGCAGCAGATCGAGCAGCTGTATCACCAGGCGCAGGCGCGTCCGGCAGGGGAGCGCGCGGCGTTCCTGGTAGAGGCCTGCGCCGGCGATGACGCGCTGCGGCGCGAGGTTGAGGCGCTGCTCAACCAGCCGGCGCCCGCCGAAGGATTCGTCGCGCGGGCGGCGCTCGCGATGGCGGGGCAGTCCAGGCGCGGCGCGAGGGTACTGTGTTGACCGGCGCGCGGCTTGGTGTGTACCACGTGCAGGAGCGGATCGGCGTCGGCGGGATGGGGGAGGTCTATCGCGCCCGCGACACACGGCTCGGGCGCGACGTGGCGATCAAGATCCTGCCGCCCGCGTTCACGGCGGATCCCGATCGGCTGGCGCGCTTCGAGCGGGAGGCGCGGGTACTGGCCGCGCTCAATCATCCGAACATCGCGGCGATTTACGGATTGGAAGAAGAGCCGGCTGAAGCCGGCCCCCACGTCCGCGGGTTGGTGCTGGAGCTGGTCGAGGGGGAGACGCTCGCCGAGCGGATCGCGCGCGGGCCGGTCCGCGTGGCCGACGCGCTCGCGATCGCCACGCAGATCGCCGACGCGCTCGATGCGGCGCACGAGAAAGGCATCGTGCACCGCGACCTCACGCCCGCCAACATCAAGATCACGCCCGGCGGCACGGTGAAGGTGCTCGACTTCGGGCTGGCGAAGGCGATTCGCCCGGACGGGGCGAATGCCGGCCACTCGAACGCGCCGACGATGACGACCGGCGGCACGCGCGAGGGAGCGATTATCGGGACGGCTGCGTACATGAGCCCCGAGCAGGCGCGCGGCCAGCCAATCGATACGCGCACTGACATTTGGGCCTTCGGCTGCGTCCTCTACGAGATGCTCACGGGGCGCTCGGCGTTCGCGCGCGAAACAGTCACCGACACCTTCGCGGCCATCGTCGGCAGCGATCCGAACTGGCGATTGCTGCCGGCCTCGCTATCTTTGCGCCGGCTCCTGCGGAGATGCCTGGAAAAGGATTCGCGGCAGCGGCTGCGTGCCATCGCGGATGCGCGACTCGACCTGCAGGAGGCGGCCAACCCGGCCCTCGAGGGCGCGCTGCCGGCGGTGGGCGGTTGGCAGCGACACCGGGTTGCAGGCTGGCTCGTGGCGTCGTCATGTCTGCTGGCGGCAGGCGGGGGCCTCGGCTGGACGCTGCGCTCGCGCGGAACGACTGGGTCAACCAGCGACGGTGTGAATGCGTCAACGGTGATTGCGCCGGTCACTGCCGACGGAGGATTCACGGCGGATCCGTCGATCTCGACCGATGGCGCGCTCCTGGCCTATGCCTCGGACCGGGCCGGCCGGACCGATCTCGACATCTGGATTCAAACAACGGCCGGCGGGCGGCCGATCCAGGTCACGAACGACGCGGTCGATGAACGCGAGCCTGCGCTGTCGCCCGACGGCAGCCGTCTGGCGTTTCGATCGGAACACGACGGCGGCGGCATCTACATCGTCCCGGCATTTGGCGGCGAGGCGCCGCGGCTGCTCGTCGCGGGAGGGCGCCGCCCGAAGTTTTCGCCCGATGGTCACTTCGTCGCGTACTGGACGGGCACGAACATCGGGTTTACGACGGCGCCTGGCGCATACCGGACGTTCATCGTCGCCATCGACAGTGGCGTTCCGGAGGAAGTCGGACGAGGGATGCCCGCGTCGCGGTTTCCAGTGTGGTCCCCGGACGGGCGGGCGCTCCTCGTTGCAGGGACCGCCGAGGCCCGGGCTGACCAGCCGCAATGGGACTGGTGGGTGCTGCCGCTCGACGGCGGGGACCCCGTCCGGACCGGAGCTTTCGAGCAGATGCGGCGCCGCGGGATCGCGCTGGCCCAGGGGGCCACGATGGGACCCGATAGCTGGCGCGATTCGCAAGTGGTGTTTTCAGATCTCGACCACATCTGGTCGCTTCCCCTGGACCCTGGGGTCAGGCGCGCCTCCGCACTTCCTGAACGACTGACATTCGGGACGACACGCGAGGCGCAGGCCTCGGCTGGCCCCGGCGGCCTCGTCGTCTTCTCGAGCCTGGCGTTGTCGAACAAAGTCTGGACGCTGCCGATCGATCGCAATCGCGGTGTCGTGACTGGCGCACCGAAGCCGCTGACCCCAACGTCGGGCTACACCGCGCGAGCCTCGGCGTCGAGTGACGGTCGCTTCGTCACCTACCTGTCGTCGCTCGGGCCCACGTTGGCACGCGACGTCGTGTTGCAGGATCTCTCAACGGGCCGTGTGACCGACGTTGGCGTGCGCAGTGACGCATTCGGTGCGGGGCTTTCGCCCGATGGGCAATGGGTGGCGTTCCCGTCCCGCATGGGGGTTGACGTCGTGCCATCGCGTGGAGGACCGGCCCGCACGGTTTGCAGGGATTGCGGCATCGGCGACTGGACGAGCGACAGCGCGGGGATTCTGGTGACGACGGCCTCGGCGCTGAAGAGCATCGACATCAAGACGGGCGCCTCGCGGGAACTGGTCACCGGCACGGGGTTGAGCCGGCCTTTCCTGACTCCCAACCTTCGCTTCCTGGCTTTTCGCAGGACCGTCGAAGAAAGCGACCAGCTTTTCACAGCCGTCGTATCGGCGGCGCCGGTATCGGAGAAGGAGTGGACACCCCTCGGTCCCGCGGAACCCGATACGCGTCCGTGCGGATGGTCGCCGGACAGCCGTGTGCTGTACTTCGTCAGCTCCCGCGACGGTACACGATGCCTGTACGCACAGCGGCTCGATCCAACGGGGCGCCCCGTCGGCGACGCGTTCGCCGTTCAGCATTTCCACGGCATCCGGAACGCGTCGGTCGGACAGCAGGGCGTGCTCTCCACGGGTCCGGCGGATGCGATGCGCGGCGGATTCTTCCTCCATGACTTTTCAACCGCCGCGTCGAACATCTGGATGATCTCGCCCAAGTGATGGTTCGAGCGGCCGGACAAGCGATCCAGCCCCGCACAGCTCACACCGGCAAGCCAAGTTCCTTCGCCGCCTGTTCCTGCGAGCCATCCATGGTGACGAAGCGGTCGAGGGTGTGTTCCGCATGAAACCAGAGGGCGGTTCGAAGATGAGCGAGGTCGAGTGACCGCGGCGTTGCGATGGCCGGCAGGATGGTGGACTGGCAGAGGTCCAACGTGAGATCGCGCAGCACGAAGACGTTCGTATCCTCCTCCACGCGCTCCATACACACCTTGTACTGATCCGGGTTCAACGCCCCACCTCTCGCCAAACGGATCAGATTGCGCTTCGCTTCGAGGATGAGGAGAACACTTGATAACAGTTCAGCTCCCGCAGTGGATTCAGCTAACGGCTCAGAGCCTTCCTGGCCCAGCAGTATGCACAGGTACGCAGACGTATCGAGATACAGCCGCCGGCGGCGCGGCGGCGCGTCAGGATCGGGACTCACCGGTTGTCCCGATCGTCCATCAGGGCTTCGAGATAACGGACCTTCGTGCCACGCCGCAGCGCCGGTCTGAGGCGCGCGGTGCCCACCTGCGTGCCTCGGTGAAGGTGCCGGGGACGCGCCGGGCCGAGCTCCGCTACAGGCTCGTTGTGGCGCGTAATGGTGATGGTGCTGCCCGATTGCGCCTCCATCACCACGGCCGACAGACGTGCCTTCAGGTCCTGAATTGAGATGCGTATCATGGCCATTATCATAACACGATCTGCGCAGATATATGGTCTGAATAGAGTCCTATTCTCGGTGTGTGGCGGACCCGTCGCCGCGTACGCGGCGTACGACACAGGCGTAGAATCACGCTGTCCCCGCCATGCACCTCAGCCGTTGGCAGCAGATTGAGCGGCTGGATCACGAGGCGCTGGCGCGTCCGCGCGCGGCGCGGAGGGCACTATGCTGACCGGCCGCCGGCTCGGTGTGTACCAGGTACAGGAACGGATTGGCGCCGGCGGGATGGGTGAGGTCTATCGCGCGCGCGACACGCGGCTCGGGCGCGACGTCGCGATCAAGATTCTCCCATCGGCATTCACGTCCGATCCTGAGCGACTGGCGCGCTTCGAGCGCGAGGCGCGTGTGCTGGCGGCGCTCAATCATCCCAACATCGCCACGATTCATGGCATCGAGGAAGGGGACGGTTTTCCTGCCCTCGTGATGGAACTGGTGGCCGGCGAGACGCTCGCGGAGCGCATTGAACGCGGGCCGGTCCGCGTGGCCGACGCGCTGGCGATTGCCACGCAGATCGCCGACGCCCTCGACGCGGCGCACGAGAAGGGGATCGTGCACCGCGACCTCAAGCCCGCCAACATCAAGATCACGCCAGCAGGCACGGTGAAGGTGCTCGACTTCGGGCTGGCCAAGGGGATTCGTCCGGACGGGGCGGATGGCGGCCACTCGAACGCGCCGACGATCACCGTCGGCGGCACGGGCGAAGGCGTCATCGTCGGCACAGTCGCGTACATGAGTCCGGAACAGGCGCGCGGCCAGGCGGTCGATAAGCGGACGGACATCTGGGCCTTCGGTTGCGTACTGTACGAGATGCTCACTGGGCGCCCGCCGTTCGCCGGCGCCACCATATCCGACACGATCGCAAACGTCCTTCAACGCGAACCCGACTGGGGAGTCCTGCCTCCTGCGACGCCGCCTGCCATTCGCCGTCTCGTCGTGCGGAGTCTGGACAAGGATCCCGGGCGGCGATTGCGGGACATCGGCGATGCGCGCGCGGACCTTGCTGATGCGTCAGTGCCCGCGACGGCGTCCGGAACAGGGCCTTCGAAGGGACGACGTCCGGATATCTGGCGGATTGTGGCGGTTGCCGCGCTCGGCGGCGTCCTGGTCCTGAGCGTGGTGATGCGGGAACGATTCACGCGCGACACCGGCCCGTCGTCTGTCACTCGGACGACTCTGGCACTACCCGTCGATCAGGAGCTCGATACGCGCGCGGGTGCGGCGCCCATTGCGCTGTCGCCCGATGGACGGCGCGTCGCCTACGTGGCGCTGCGAGACGGACGCGCGCAGCTGTACATCCGCGAGCTGGACGCATTCGAGCCCATGGTGATGACAGGCACCGATGGCGCCATGTATCCGTTCTTTTCGCCCGATGGCATGTCGGTCGCCTTTTTCGCAGACGGGAAGCTGAAGCGCGCATCCATTCTTGGCGGTGCGCCCGTGCCCATCTGCGATGCGCGGGACGTCGGACCAGGCGGAACGTGGGGGGCTGACGGGACAATCGTCTTCGATCGTGGCGACAGCGGCCTAATGCGTGTGCCGGCCAGCGGGGGAAATCCTCAACCCGTCACGACGGTCGATCCGAGCATGGATGCCCGCAACCTGTCCTGGCCGCACTTCCTGCCCGGCGGCCGCGCGCTGCTCGTCACCATCGGCGGCGGACTCGTGGCATTCGCCGGCCAGGGATCCGTGCTGGCGGCGCTCTCACTGGACACCGGCGAGTGGCACCTGCTCCGCCCGGGGATGGAAGCGCAATACGTATCGTCCGGCCACCTGCTCTACCACGCGCCGAGTGTGCGCGAAGGCGAAGTGCAGGCCATCGAATTCGACGCCGCCGGCCTGGCCGTACGCGGTACGCCGTTTCCGGTGCTCGATTCGGTGTTTCGGGCGCGGAACGGGGGCGCCGCCTATTTCGCGGCGGCGCTCACCGGCACGCTCGTATTTGCCCCGGGCGGCCTGGCGCACACGCTGGTGGACGTGGACCGGAGCGGCCGGCGAACGCCGCTGGTGGACGAACGCCGCGGCTTCCGGTTTCCGAGTCTGTCTCCCGACGGCCGGCGCCTGGCCGTGACGATAGACCCACGGCCATCCCAGATCTGGGTCTACGATCTCGCCCGGCGCTCGGGGATACCACTCACAACAGCGGGTCATAACCTGGTACCGATCTGGGCGCCAAATGGCAGGCACGTCCTCTACAACTCGCAGGGGGACATCTATCAGAGAACTGCTGACGCGAGCGCCCCGCCGGAACTGCTGCTTGTCCGCGACCGGGCGCAATACCCGAATTCGTGGAGCTCGGACGGCAAACTCCTGGTTTTTCACGACGAGAGCGCAACCAATACGAACGACATCAGGCTCATGGAGGTTGGAGGGGGCGAGCGTCCGCTGATCGCGACGCCCGCGTCGGAACTCCACGGCGTTGTGTCGCCAGACGGCCGATGGCTCGCATTCAGCTCCGACGAGTCCGGGCGGAGCGAGATTCACGTGCGTCGGTTTCCGAACGTCAACGCGGGGCAATGGATCGTCTCACGTGGCGGTGAATCGCCCCACTGGTCCCGCGACGGTCGGGAACTCTTCTACCTGAACGGCGCGTCGGTGGTGAGCGTGGCCGTCGACACCTCGGCGGAGTCGTTCGTCGCCGGCGCACCGGTGACACTCTTCACGGGACCATTCGATACGACGCAGGACAATAATTACGACGTTTTTCCCGACGGCACACATTTCGTCATGGTCGAAGCGGATCCCGACGCCAGGCCGACTCGGCTACAGGTCGTGCTCAACTGGTCAGAGGAATTGAAGCGGCGCGAGGCGGTGTCTACGACGGGACGGTGACGTCAATCCGGCGGACGGCACAGAAGCCGCCGCACGGAAAGGCAGGCGCCAACTCGTGTATTCTTCGCCCGGATAGGAAATCGCGTTCTTCGCTCTCGGAGGACACCATGAGATCGATGACGAGACCGCTCTCAGGGTTTGCGCTGCTGACGTTGCTCTTCCTGACATGGGGCGCACAGACCGACCGGGATGTCGTCGGCGCCCAGGCGCGCGCGCCAATCATGGCGACGCGGATCTACACCGGAACCGACGGCCAGAGCCACTCGGAAGAGATCGAGATCACGATCACCAACGGCAACAACTCCGACATGCTCAAGGCCACAGGCGTGCAGTTCCGCCGGCAACCGCCCGGGTATTTCAACGATTGGCACCCCGGTCCCCGGCGCCAGTTCATCATCACGCTCAGCGGCCGGGGAGAGATTGAGGTGGCGGGAGGCAGGAAGATCGCCCTGGTACCCGGCCGGATCGAACTGATCGAAGATTTGACTGGTAAAGGTCACACCACGAGCGTCGTCGGCAGCGAGGATCGCGTGTCGATCGCGATCCCCCTGGCCGACCAGACGCTCGGTGCGGCGCTTCGATGAAATCGTGAGCGCGGGAGGTACATCGTGCGCCTGATTCCACTCATTCCGGCGGCGTTTCTCCTGTTGATGTCGGGACCCTCCTTCGCACGCGACTGGATGGAGTACGCCAGTCGCGCAGATTTCTTCAGTGTGAATTTCCCGGGTGAGCCCACGGTGCGGGACATCACCTACACCACGGAATACGGGATCACTTTACCGGGGCGCGTCTATAGCTACGTGGACGGCCCGAATCGCTACTCCGTGACGGTGGTCGATTACTCGGACGCCGAGAAAATACACACCGAGCGGGCCAAGCGCTGCCAGGAGGCTGGAGGAGATGGGGACAGCTGCAACAACCCCGGGCGGGGTGATGTCCGAGGGGCGATCGTTCACGCGACGTTTGGGTTTCTTCAGAGGAACGCAAAGGTTACGCATTACGCGAACTACAACGCGGATCTCGTCGAAGGACATCGGCTGCAACTGATCAACGCCGATGGATCCCGTACGTTCGCCGTCATCCACCTCCATGAATATCGTCTCTATATCCTCGAGGGAACTGTCGCTCCGGGTCTGCCGCCGCCGGCGCTGTTTCAGCAATCCCTTGGATTTCTCGACAAGGAGGGGAAGAGGATTCGCTATGAGACGACCTACTCCCACGGGTATCCAACGCCCCGGCGCACGAGATGACGCCGGCGGTGCTTCGATCTCAGGAGGGTGACCCATGCAGTTGAGATCGATCCAACCCACGCGCAGAGACTTTCTGAAGGCGAGCACGATTGGAGGCGTGGCGGCCTCGGTCCTCGGGTTCGACCTGACCCCCGCCTACGCGCAGGTCCGGGAACTGAAAATCGCCCGGACCACAGAAACGCGATCGACCTGTCCGTATTGCTCCGTCAGCTGCGGCGTGATCATCCACACGCTCGGTGATCGATCGCGCAACGTGACGCCGGCCGTCGTGCACGTGGAGGGCGATCCCGACCATCCGATCAACCAGGGAACGCTCTGCCCGAAAGGCATCACCCTCAAGCAGAACATCGTCAACGACCGGCGCCTCACGAAGGTCCGCTACCGCGCGCCCGGCAGCCGGGTCTGGGAGGACAAGCCCTGGGACTGGGCGATCGACCGCATCGCGGGGCTTGTGAAGCAGACGCGCGATGCGCGCCTGATCGTCGAAGATGCCCGCGGCCGCGCCATCAATGCGCTGACGGCGATGGGCGTCATCGGCGGGTGCACGGATACCAACGAAGTCAACTATCTCCTCGTGAAGGCCTTCCGGGCCGGGCTCGGCGTCGTGCCCATCGAGCAACAGGCCCGTATATGACACGGGCCGACGGTGGCCAGTTTGGCCGCCACATTCGGCCGCGGGGCGATGACCAACGGATGGACGGATATCCGCAACGCGGATGTCGTGCTCGCGATGGGCGGCAACCCCGCCGAGAACCATCCGGTCGGATTCCGGTTCGTCATGGAGGCCAGGCGGAACCGCAACGCGACGCTTGTGTGCGTTGATCCGCGCTTCAACCGCACCGCGGCGGTCGCCGATCATTTCGTCCAGCTCCGGGTCGGGACGGACATCGCGTTTCTCGCCGGCCTGATCAACCACGCGCTGTCGCGCAACCGGTACCACGAGGAGTACGTCCGGTTGTTCACCAACGCGCCCTTCCTCGTCAGCGAGCAGTACGCCTTCGACGAGGCGCGCGGGGTCTTCTCGGGCTGGGATGACGAGGCGAAGGCGTACACCGATATCTCGAGCTGGAGCTACGAGCTCGGACCGGACGGCTTCGCAAAGGTGGATCCGACGCTGCAGCATCCGAGATCGGTGTTTCAGGTGATGAAGCGCTTCTATGCGCGCTACACGCCCGAGGCGGTCTCGAACATCTGTGGCTGCAGCCCGGACGAGTTCGTCAAGGTGGCGGACGTCATCACGTCGACCTTCACGCCGGATCGCGCCGGGACGATCATGTACGCCCTCGGCTGGACGCATCACAGTCACTCGGTCCAGCTCATTCACACGGCGGCGATGCTGCAGCTCCTGCTGGGCAACATCGGCCAGCCCGGCGGCGGCCTGAACGCCCTCCGCGGTCACGCCAACATCCAGGGCGGCACCGACTGCGGCATGGCGTACCACAATCTGCCGGGGTACATCGCCGTGCCGAAGGCGGATCATGAGACGCTCGGCGCGTTCCTGAAGGCCGTGACGCCGCGGCCGCTTCGCCCCAACTCGACCAACTTCAACGCGAATACCGATCGGTTCGCCATCAGCCAGTTCAAGGCGTACTACGGCGCCGCCGCCACGTCCCAGAACGATTTCGGGTACTCGTTCCATCCCAGACTCCCGCAGACAGAGGCCGGCGGCTACGAGAACTGGAGCTGGGCGTACATCTTCGACGCGATGTATCGGGACCGCATGGAGGGCCTCTTCAGCTTCGGCATGAACCCCGTGAGCAACGGCCCGCACTCGCGCAAAGCCGTGGCCGCGCTGGCGAAGCTGAAATGGCTGGTCGTGGCGGAGAACTTCGAGCAGGAAACAGCGACCTTCTGGCGCGAAGACATCCTGTCGCTCGTCGATCTCGCGCCCGAGGACGTGCAGACGGAGGTGTTCCTGCTGCCGGCGGCCAACTTTGCCGAGAAGGACGGGACGTTCGTCAACTCGGCGCGCTGGATCCAGTGGAAGTGGAAGGCCGTGGATCCGCCGGGTGACGCCAAGCCGGATCAGGAGATCATCGCCCGCATCTTCCTGAAAGTGCGTGAGCTGTACGAGCGCGACGGCGGAACCCGGCCGGAGCCGGTCCGCAGCCTGAACTGGTGGTACTCGAATCCGCTGAGCCCCTCGTTCGACGAAGTCGCGAAGGAGATCAACGGCTGGGCGCTCGAGGACGTGCGCGACGGCAGCGGCACGGTGGTGGTGCGGCGAGGGCAGCAGCTGTCGCGCTTCCTCGATACGCGCGCCGACGGCTCGACGCTCTCGGGAAACTGGCTGTACATCGGCATGTACACCGACCAGGGCAATCTGACGCAGCGCCGGTCGTACGCCGATCCGAGTGGATTGGGCCGCTACCCGGAATGGACGGTGAGCTGGCCTGCCAACAGGCGCATCCTGTACAACCGCTGCTCCGCCGATGCGCAGGGCCGTCCCTGGGATCCCAGCCGCGTCGGGATTGCCTGGAACGGTGAGCGGTGGGTCGGCGACACGCCCGACTACACGGTCGACAGCCCGCCCGACGCGAATCTCGGCGCGTTCATCATGCTTCCCGAGGGTGTGGCGCGGCTGTTCGTTCCCGGCCAGTTCGTCGAGGGTCCGTGGTCCGAGCATTACGAGCCCTCCGAGTCG
>Ga0209640_10006217_pt1 | contig 10448 bp, 8 predicted proteins | sample RifCSP10_1_FD_184018 | JGI IMG/M metagenome (GOLD analysis project Ga0209640, IMG submission 184018) | Soil microbial communities from Rifle, Colorado - Rifle CSP2_sed 10_1 (SPAdes) (version 2) | ecosystem: Environmental > Terrestrial > Deep subsurface > Rock core/Sediment | place: Rifle...
GCTCGAGGCAGATCTTGTAGACCGCGTCGTCCATCTCGCGCCCGGTATCCAGCACGATTTTCCGCAGATCCGCCGGCAGCTTGTCGAGCCACACGACGCTTACGTAGGCGCCGAGCGGGACCATCGTGTCGTGGACGTTGGTGATGTACTTGGTGACGCCGAAGAACTTCATGGCGCCCATCACCACGATCGACGAGCGGACGCCGTCGAGCACCTTGCTCTGCAGCGCCGGCAGCACCTCGGCGAAATCCATCGGCACGCCGGTGGCGCCGAGCCGGTTCATCGCCTCGATCTCGATCTTGCTGGCCAGCACGCGGATCTTCTTGCCGCGGAAGTCGTCGAGCTTGCGGAGCGGGCTGGTCGATGCGTACGACGTCGGTCCGTAATTGTAGATCGTGACGCCCTTCAAGCCCTTTGGCGTGGTGAGTTCGAGATATTTGTCCCGGAACCGCGGGTCGGTCACGGTCTTCTGGCCATGCTCGATGCTCTCGAACATGCCGGGCGCATCGATGATCTGCACGCGCGGGTCCAGGCCGCGCATGAATCCCGGCGGAAGGGTAACGAATTCGATCGTGCCGAGCTGGACGCCCTCGATCATGCGCGGGAAGCCGCCGAGCTGCGCGCCGGGATACACCTCGACCTTGAGGCGGCCGCCGGCCTGCGCCTCGAGCTTCTCCTTATAGAGCTTCATATGCTCGTGCGACGGATCGCCGACCGCGATGCCGCCCAGCTTCATGGTGAAGGTCTGCGCGCCCGCCGGTCCCATCGCCAGCCACAGCATCCCTGCGGCCGCCACCGGCAACCAATGGTTCGTTCGGATCATTCGATCGGCTCCCTGCGTGCCTTCCCCGTTGGTCGGGGAGGCTTTGTGCAATGTTAGCACAACCCGTTGCAGCACGGGCTGTGATGTCGGCCGCCTCTACGGTGCGTAGCTGGCGCGTGTGGGAAGGTTCATCCCTGTTTCTCCTTGTCGTTGCGCCGGAGTATAGCCATGCTGCCCACCAACGACAAAAGATCGCGTGATGGGAGCCAGACGACAATGCCGCATACGCTGCGTTCGTTCCTGGAGTCGATCGACAACCGGGTGCTGCACATCCATGACCCGGTCGATCCGGTCAATCAGGTCGGCATCCTGTCGTCGGAGGCGCGTGGCCCGTTCATGCTGCACAACATGCCGGGGTTCCCCGGCTGGCGGCTCACCGACATCCTGATCAAGGACCGGCACGGCCAGGCGGCGGCGCTCGGCCTCGACAACATCAAGGACGTCTGCCCGACGCTGGCGGCGCGCATGGCGAACGGCTACCGCCGCGCCAAGATGGTGAAAGACGGGCCGGTGAAAGAGGTGAAGAAGATCGGCAAGGACGCGGACATCCGCGCGCTCCCGATTCCGGTCCACTCGCATGGCGATGCCGGGCGTTATCTGGGCTCCGGCCTCACCATCACCAAGGACCCCGACACAAAGGTGCGCAACTACTCCATCATCCGCACCATGCTGACCGACGATCCGCGCAAATGCGCGTTCTGGATGGCGGCGCGGCATTCCTGGGCGCACTACCTGAAATATTCCGCCAAGAACGAGAAGATGCCGATGGCGTTCGCGATCGGCATGCATCCGGTCTACGAGATTTTGGCGAACTGGTCCGGGCGGCACGAGGATTTCGACGAGCTGGAGTATGGCGCGGCGGTGCTGGGCGAGGACATCGAGATGGTCCAATGCGAGACCATCGACATGGAGGTTCCGGCGCACGCCGAGGTGGTGATCGAGGGGCTGGTCCACCCGAGCGACCGGCTGCAGGAAGGACCGTTCGGCGAATTCACCAACTACGGTTCAGGCGCCGAGGGGCCCGCGCCGGTGTTCGAGGTCACCGCGATCACCCATCGCAAGGACCCGATCTTCCGCCACATGCAGTCGACCTGGTTCACCGACCACCAGCCGCTGATCACGCTCCCGATGGAGGCGGCGTATTTCAACCGTCTGAAGGAGACCCACGGCAACACCAGGATCATCGACGTGTTCGTGCCGCCGTGGGCGGCGCAGTTCATCATGATCGTGCAGATGGAGGCGCGCTGGGACGGCACCGCGCGCGATGTGCTGCTAAGCGCCCTGTCCGGCCCAAACCTGCACGTCAAGACCGTGATCGCGGTGGACGAGGACGTCGACATCTACAATGCCGAAGAGGTGCTGTGGGCGATTGCGACCCGGGTGGATCCGGCGAAGGACGTGATCGTGATCCCGCACGAGCGGCTGCATCCGCTCGACATTTCCATCCCGGAAATGGGCCGCGACGTCACGGTGATGCGGATCGGCGGCAAGATGGCGATCGATGCGACCAAGCCGCCGCTGTGGCGCGGCAAAGAGCGCGCGCGCTTCACCCGCGTCGATCCGATGGGCCGCCGCGATCCGGCGCTTGCCAAGCTGATCGAGCTGGTGCGGAGCCCGCGCGGCTGATGACCAACCCGCACATCAGGCTGGTCGCGGATAAGGTGGCGGCGCCCGACGGCGCGCCGCTGATCCGCGTCGCCGGCCTGGAGAAGCGCTTCACCAGCCGGCACGGCGAAGACGTGGTGGCGCTCACCGGTATCGATCTCGAGGTGCGCCGCGGCGAATTCCTGTCCGTGGTCGGCCCCTCGGGCTGCGGAAAATCGACGCTGATGCGGATCGTCGCCGGATTGCTCGGGCCAACCAAAGGCAATGTCAGCTTGGATGGCAAGCCGGTGACCGGCCCGTCGAACGATGTCGGCATCGTGTTTCAGGCGGCGACTCTTCTGGCTTGGCGCACGGTGATCGACAACGCGATGCTGCCGGCCCAGCTGCAGAGGCTTGATCCGGCGACCAGCCGCGCCCGCGTCGAGCGGCTGTTGAAACTGGTCGGCCTGGAAGGCTTCGAGCGGAAATATCCGTTCGAGTTGTCCGGCGGCATGCAGCAGCGGGTCGCGATCTGCCGCGCGCTGTCGCACGATCCGTCCATCCTGCTGATGGACGAGCCGTTCGGCGCGCTCGATGCCATGACGCGCGAACAGATGAATCTGGAACTCATGCACATCTGGTCGGACGAGCAGAAGACGGTCGTGTTCATCACCCACTCGATCCCCGAAGCCGTGTTCCTGGCCGACCGCGTCGTCGTGATGACGCCGCGGCCCGGCCGCATCGCCCGGATCATCGAGGTCGAGCTGCCCCGCCCGCGTACGCTAGCCACCCTCGCCGAGGCGAGCTTCGGGGAGCTGTGCGGCAAGATCCGCGCGCTGTTGGCGCCGTCGATCCCCGGCATGGCGCACCTCTAATCATGAAGACCCGTGTCGGCATCCAGGTGGGGCGAGCGGCGATCCTGATCGGCTTCCTGGTCCTGTGGGAGCTGATCGTGGATATCGGAAAAATACCGCCGTTCATCGTGCCGGCGCCGTCTTCAGTCGGGGTGCGGCTCTATCAAGTGGTGATCGAAGGCACGCTGTGGCCGCACACACTGGTCACGCTGAGCGAAATCCTGGCCGGGCTCGCGATCGGGGTCGCCGCCGGGCTCCTGTTCGGCGTCACCGTCGCGCTGATGCCGCTCGCCGAGGATCTGGTCTACCCGTATCTGGTTGGGATCCAGACGCTGCCCAAGGTCGCGATCGCGCCGCTGCTGATCATCTGGTTCGGCTACGGCATGACCTCGAAGGTCGTCATCACCGCGCTGGTCGCGTTCTTCCCGATGCTGGTGAACGTGATGGCCGGGTTCCATTCCGCCGACCGCGACCAGCTCGACATGATGCGCGCGTTCGGCGCCAGCCGCTGGCGCACGTTCTTGAATCTTCGGCTGCCCAACGCGCTGCCGATGATCTTCGCCGGCCTTGAGATATCCGTGGTGTTCGCGGTGATCGGCGCGGTGGTGGGCGAGTTCGTCGGCGCGCAGGCCGGCCTCGGCTACATGATCACGGTGTGGAACTTCAACCTCGATGTCGCCGGCGTGTTCACCATCCTGGTGGTGCTGTCGGCGATCGGGCTCAGCCTGCACGGCATCGTGAAATTCATCTCGCGCCGCACCGTGTTCTGGGTCAACCGCGACCGCGACGAGAAGATTCTGGGTATCTAGGGAGGCTCACATGACAAGATTGATTATGCTGTGCGCGGCGCTGTTGATCGCCGCGGAGGCTCATGCGCAGAAGATAAAGATTCTGTTCCCGATCACCGCGGTCGACGAATCCTACGCGCCGCCCGTGGTGGCGAAGGAAGTCGGCTATTTCAAGGAGGAAGGGCTCGAGGTCGAGTTCATCCCCACCGCCGGCGGCAACCAGGTGATGCTGCAGATCGCCGCCAACAACGGCGATATCGGCTTCATATCGCCCGGCAACGTGATTGCCGGCATCCAGCCGTCGGTCGGCATGCGGATCCAGGCGTTCTACAACGTGTATTACCGCAACATCTGGACGATTTCGGTTCTGCCGGACAGCCCGGTCAAGTCGGTGGCCGAGCTGCGCGGCAAGAAGCTCGGCGTCGCCTCGATGGGCTCGTCCGGCGTGCAGTACGGCAAGGCGTATCTCGCCAAGGCCGGCGTCGAGATCGGCAAGGACGGGACCAGCTTCCTCCCCATCGGCGTCGGCGCCCAGGGCGCCGCGGCGCTGCGCGGCAAGCAGGTGGATGCCGTGGTGTACTGGGACGCGATGCTGGCGAAGCTCGAGGTCGCCGGGCTCAAGCTTCGGCAGCTGCCGGCCGACGAGGTCGTGGCGAGCATTCCCGACGTCACCATGACGACCCAGATCGACAACATCGAGAAGCGGCCGCAGATGCTGATCGGGGTGGGGCGCGCGCTCGCCAAGGGCTTCGTGTTCAACCAGGCCAACCGCGAGGCCGCGGTGCGCATCGTCTGGAAGCAGTTCCCGGAATCGAAGCCGCGCAACATGAGCGAGGCGGACGCGCTCAAGGCCGCGATGTACGTGAACGAGGCGCGGATGAAGATCTGGGAGCCGCCGAATAACGGCAAGTACGGAAGCTTCATCGAGAAGGACTATAAGAACGTCGTCGCGTTCGCGAAGGAGTACGGCATCATTCCGCAATCGGCTGACGCGCCGCTCGACAAGCTCTACACCAACAAGTTCATCGACGAGATCAACAAGTTCGACCGCGAGGCGGTGAAGAAGCAGGCGGCATCGTTCGACATGGGCAGCTTGAAATAGCCCTCGGACGTACGCGCTTCTGGGCCGGCGGCACATTTGATAACGATCGAGTAGTATCCGCGCATGGAGGCCGCCGCCCCTGCCGCCGCGCTGATCGCACCACCGCGCTACGAGCGCCGGTCGCTGGTCATCGTTTCGATCGCGCACTGGTTCAGCCATTTCTACATGCTGGTGATCCCGCCGCTGTTCCCCCTGCTGTACGGCGATCTCGGCGTGTCGTGGTTCATGCTTGGCGTGCTGTTCGCCGCTTATTCCGTCGGAACGGCCGTGGTCCAGGTGCCGGTCGGGCTGTGGGTGGACCGTATCGGCGCGCGTCCGATCCTGCTGTTGGGCTTCCTGTTGCAGGCCGTGGCGTTCGGCCTGTGCGGCGTGTTCGCCAGCTACTGGCCGATGTTCCTGTTGCTGATCGTTGCCGGATTCGGCAACGCCGTGTTCCATCCCGCCGACTACGCGATCCTTGCCGCGCACATCCGCAAAGAGCGCCACGGCCGCGCCTTCGGCGTGCATTTGTTCGCGTCGTTCCTGGGCTGGGGTGCGGGCTATGCAATCATGCCGGAGCTCGCATCGCACGTGGGCTGGCAGAACGCGCTGATCGCCGTCGGGCTCCTCGGCGTTCTCTACATGATCCCGCTATGGTGGGCGGGCGACGCGCTGGACGACCGGGTCGGTCCGAACCGGGACAAGGGCAAAGCCGGACAGTCCGGGAAAGATCGCCTCGCGCTGCTCAAGTCGCCCGTGATCATCCTCCTGTTCATGTTCTTCGCGTTCATTTCGCTCGCCAGCAACGGGCTGCAGGCATTCACCGTGGTTTCGCTCAATCTGTTGCACGGCTATTCGCACCACGCCGGCAACTGGGCCCTGTCGGTGTACCTGTTCTCAGGCGGCGCAGGCGTGCTGCTGGGCGGCTGGCTCGCCGACCGCTTCAAGAACCACGAGCTTGCCACGGCGATCTCCTATGCCGCTTCTGCCGTGGTGGTGCTGATCGCCGCCCTGATCAAGATGCCGCCGCTCGCGATGATCGTCCTGTTCGGGATCGGCGGCTTCCTCGTCTCGGTCGTGAGCCCGATCCGCGACCTGATCGTGCGCCAGAAATCGCCGCCCGGCGCGATCGGTACGGTATTTGCGATCGTGACGCTCGGCTTCTCGGTCGGCATCGGGTCGCTGCCGGTGTTCGGCTGGTTCAACGACATCGGCGCGCCGCACCTGCTGTTCTGGTGCAACGCGGCGCTCTTGGCCGGCGCCGTGGCGTCGGTCTACGTCGTGCGGAATGCGCGCGCGTAGCGCAGCCCTTGTCGCGTTGCTGCTCGCGACCGCGCCAGCGGCCGCCGACCCGATCGCTGATTTCTACCGCGGCAGGACCGTCCGCATCATCGTCGGCTATGGCGAGGGCGGCGGTTACGACCTGTACACGCGGCTCGCAAGCCTGCATATCGGCCGCTCGATCCCCGGCAATCCGACCGTGGTGGTGCAGAACATGCCGGGCGCCGGCGCCAAGGTCGCCTCGCGCTATATCGTGAACGCCGCGCCCAAGGACGGCACCGTGATCGGCATGGTCGCCCAGGCGGTGGCGCAGGACGCGGTGCTGGAGAACACCAAAGACTTCGATGTTTCCAAGTTCGTGTGGATCGGCAGGCTCACGCCGAACATCGACATGGGCGTGACCCTCGCCGCCTCGCCGGTCAAGACGCTCGACGACGCCAGAAAGCGCGAAGTCGTGCTTGGCTCGCTGGCCGCCGGCACCACGTCGGTGATGGCGCCGACGCTGCTCAACGCGATGGCCGGGACCAAGTTCAAGATGATCCTCGGCTACAAGGGCTCGGCCGACGTGACGCTCGCGATGGAGCGCGGCGAGGTCGACGGCGTGGCGGCGATCGGTTGGGCCGGCATCAAGTCCTCCCGTCCCGACTGGGTCGCCGAGAAGAAGATCAACATCCTCTATCAGGTGATGCTGGCGCGCAGCGCGGAACTGAAGGACGTGCCGGCGTTCGGCGAGCTCGGCGACACCAACGAGGATCGCGCCGTGTTGCGTTTCTTCGCCGGCTCGGCCGACATGGGGCGCTCGCTGTTCGTGGCGCCGGGCGTGCCGGCAGACCGCGTCGCGGCTTTGCGCAAAGCATTCCACGACATGCTGGCCGATCCGGAGTTCATAGCCGATACGCGCAAGCGCAACATCGATATCGAACCGGCAACCGGCGATCAGCTGGCGAAGCTGGTTGCCGACACGCTGGCTACGCCGCCGGCGGTCGCGGAGCGCATGAAGACCGCGCTGGGAATGAAATAGCTACTGCGTGCCGGCGACCGGCAGCTCGATCGGCACGCCGCGACCCATCTCCACGCAGCGGTCATACACGAATTTGGCGATCGCGAGCTCTGCGGCGGCCGTGCCGTTGTTGTTGGCATGGAACGTGATCTGGCGGTCGTTGGTGCGGCCGGGCGCCTTGCCCGCGATGATGTCCCCCAGCTCGAAAACCTTGTCCCAGGAAATGATGCCGGCCGCGAGCGGCTCCATCAGCCCCGCCTGCTGATCCTGCTCCACCGACTCCCGCCAATTGGTGGCGATGATGTCGGCGCGGCGCACGGTTTCGTCGTCGTTCTCGCGCCGTCCCTTCTTGAGCCAGCCGCCCTTCACCAGCGCGGCGTTGGAACCGACCACCGTGATGATGTGCTGGCCGGGCTCGACCCAATGGCCGTCGAACACCGGCACGTTGGACGAGGTCGCGCACACGATCATCTCGACGCCTTCGACGGCCGCGCGCGGTGTTTCGACCGGCACGACCTCGGTCTCGATCAGCGTAGACACACGCTCGCAGAACTGTTTCCGCCGTTCGGCATTGCGGCTGAACACCTTGATCAGCCGCACGCCCGGCCGCTCCTCCTTGAGCGCGAGCATCTTGTGCAGCGCCTGGCCGCCGGCCCCGAACAGGCCGACGGTGCGGATGTCCTTGCGCGCCAGATGCCGGATGCCGACGCCGCTGGTCGCGCCGGTGCGCAGCGCCACCACCGAAGAGAAGCCGACCCGCTTTTCCGTGATCTCGCCGATCATGATGGACAGCAGCTTCGCGCTCTCGGCATCCCACAACAGGTGCACCGGGTGCTCGCGGTAGGGATATTGCTGGCTCGCGGCATCGTGCACGACCGTCTCGGCGCGCGCCGCCACGCCGATCACGCCGAGCCCGGCGATGCCGCCGGGAAAGCTCGACACCCGCACGCTTTTCGGGGAGTGCACGCGCCGACGCGGCGCGTTGATCAGCGGATAGCCGGCAGCCTCGCGATAGCCCTGTTCGATCACGTCGATCGCCTGCCTCATCGAGATCACGTCGGTGACCTCTTGCGGGCGAAGCAGCAGCACGGTGTTGGTATTGGCGCGGCTCACGGGCCCGCACTGTGAGGGTCGCCGCCGCACCGGTCAACCTTCCTTGACGGCGACGCGAGCGCCCCCGTACGGTGCGCCCGCACGGAGGTTACCGATGAAGAAAATCGCTGCGTTGATCGCGCTCGGCGCGATGCTCGCCAGCCCTGCCCTGGCCGATCCGGTCGAGGATTTCTACAAAGGCAAATCGATCCGACTGATCATCGGCTTCGACCCGCCCGGCGGATACGACCTCTATGGCCGCGCAGCGGCGACCTATCTCGGCAACTTCATCCCCGGAAAGCCGACCGTGGTGCCGCAAAACATGCCGGGGGCGGGCTCCAAGACCGCCGCGCGGTTCCTCTACACCGCAGCGCCCAAGGACGGCACGGTTATCGGCATCGTCAGCCAGCAGATCGCGCAGAACACGCTGATCGAAGGCACGGTCGGCGAGATGGATGTCACGAAATTCGGCTGGATCGGTCGCCTCACCTCCAACATCGACATGGGAATCACCTGGGCGAACGGCCCGATCAAGTCGATCGACGACATACGGAAACGGGAGACGGTCGTCGGTGGCACGGGCTTTGCAGCATCGTCTGGGATGATCCCGCGGCTCCTCAACCTGACGGCCGGCACCAAGTTCAAGATCGTCACCGGCTACAAGGGGTCCGGCGACATCACGCTCGCCATGGAGCGGGGCGAGGTCGAGGTGGTCGGCGGCACCGGGTGGGCCAGCACCAAGGTCAACCATCCGCAATGGATCGCGGAGAAGAAGATCACGATCCTTTATCAGCTCGCCGCCGAGCGGCACCGCGAGCTGCCCGACGTGCCGACGGTCGCGGAGCTGGCACTGAAGCCGGAGGATCAGGCAATGCTGCGCTTCATCGGCGCCAGCGCCGACATCGGCCGGTATCTGATCGCGACGCCAGGCATACCGGCCGAGCGGTTCGCCGCGCTCCGCAAATCGTTCGACGCGATGATGAACGACAAGGAGTTCATTGCCGACATGCAGAAGCGCAACGTCGACCTCGATTACATGAGCGGCGACAAGCTGGCCGAGATAGTCGCGGGGCTGATGAAGACCTCGCCCGACATCATCGCCCGCGCCAAGGCCGCGCTGGACGTGAAGTAGATGGCGCGAAAACCAGCGGCGCTCGACATCGACGCCACCGCCATCCTGCCGCCGCGCGAGGAATTGATTGCCACGATCGACCGCTGGCTCGCCGAGGATATCGGCCGCGGCGACATCACGACGCGCTTCATGGTGCCTGCCGGCGCGCGCGCCTCGCTCGCGCTCAACACCCGGCACGACATCGTGGTCTGCGGCATCGACATCGCCGGCGCGATCTTCAAGCGCCACGTGCCCGATTGCTCCTACAAGGTGATGGCGCCGGACGGCACGCGCGCGACGAAGGGCGACGTTCTGGCGCGCGTGACCGGGCCGGCGCACGGACTCCTGGAAGCCGAGCGCACCGCGCTCAACGTGCTGCAGCTCCTCACCGGCATCGCGACCCTGACGGCGCGCTATGCCGACCTGGTCAAGGGCACCCCGGCGCAGCTCATCGATACCCGCAAGACCATTCCCGGCTATCGCCAGCTCTCCAAATACGCGACCGTGATCGGCGGCGCGCGCAACCACCGCATGCGGCTGGATGACGGGATTCTGCTCAAGGACAACCACATCGCGATCTGCGGCTCGATCGCCGCCGCGGTGGCGCGGGCAAAGGTACTCACCCCATCGCTCACCAAGATCGAGGTCGAATGCGACCGGCTCGACCAGGTGAAGGAGGCGCTGGACGCCGGCGCCGACGTGATCCTGCTCGACAACATGGACGCGGCGATGATGAAGAAGGCGGCAAAGATCGTGGACGGGCGTTGCGAGCTGGAGGCTTCCGGCGGCATCACGCTGGAAACCATCCGCGAGAAGGCGCAGAGCGGCGTGAAT
>Ga0209640_10006218_pt1 | contig 10448 bp, 11 predicted proteins | sample RifCSP10_1_FD_184018 | JGI IMG/M metagenome (GOLD analysis project Ga0209640, IMG submission 184018) | Soil microbial communities from Rifle, Colorado - Rifle CSP2_sed 10_1 (SPAdes) (version 2) | ecosystem: Environmental > Terrestrial > Deep subsurface > Rock core/Sediment | place: Rifle...
GGTGCGGGTCAAGGGCATCATGGAGCACACGGCCGCGTCGGGGAACGGCCCGGTCAACGCCCTCGACCACGCCCTCCGCAAGGCGCTCGAGGAGTTCTATCCGAACCTCAAGGAGATGAAGCTCCTCGACTACAAGGTCCGCATCCTCGACGAGTCGAAGGGCACCGCGGCGAAGACCCGCGTGCTCATCACCTCGGGCGACGGCGAAGAGACGTGGGGCACGGTCGGCGTCGCCGACAACATCATCGAGGCGTCCTGGCAGGCGCTCGTGGACTCGATCGAGTACAAGCTGCGCCGGGACGAGAAAGCCAGACCATGAACATCATCGTGGTGGACGACGAGCCCGCGATCGTCACGATGTGCCAGAAGGTGCTCGGTGAGCAGGGCCACCAGGTCCAGGGCTTCACGAGCACGAGCGAGGCGCTCTCGCACCTCGCGGCCGGCCCGAACGCGGACATGCTGGTCGTCGACTACAAGATGCCGGAGCTGAACGGCATCGAGTTCATCCAGCGGGCGTGGCAGCTCCAGCCGAAGCTCCGCGTCGTCATGATCACCGCGCACGGCTCGCGCGAGCTTTTGGGCCAGGCCGCGGAGACCGGCGTACACGGGCTCGTGCTCAAGCCCTTCACCGCGACCGAGCTCACGCGGGGCGTGGACACGGCGTCCGGTCGATAGGTCGTCCCCGCGCGGCCGCGTGCCGCGCTCGCTCCCCTCCAGTCGCCAGCGATCGTGACCAGGAAATAACTGGCTCGGATTCACCTGGGTTGGCTACAAACTTACCAGGTCCCGCCGGGAACCCGTCTCGCAACCAGCTGAAATTTCTGGAAATACTGCCCCTCGGCGTTTCCGGTATCGGTTTTGCTCTCCTGGAAGGCCATGGAGGGCCTAGGGATGACGTTCAGAGAGGCTGCGGCAGGGAGCGCCACGAACGGTGGGCTCCATGTCCTGCCCGAACGGCGCGGCGTCGGGCGTCCGTCAACGGTTGCCGAGTTCGCGTCTCAGATCGGTGAGTGGCTCCGTGTCGAGCCGATGCTCTCTGGCGCCGAGGTCCTGCGCCGCGTGCGACTGGTCGGTTATCGCGGCGGCAAGAGCGCCCTCTACGAGCTCGTCCGCCGTCTCCGACTCGCGAATTCCGGGAATCACTGAGCGTCCCTTCGTCGTCAGCACGATCTTCCCGCTGATCTAAGGCTGGAGCCGTTTGTAGAAGAGCAGCTCGCGGTAGCCCTGCGGCAGGTTGTCGATGTGGCCCGAGGGGACGAAGCCGAGCGCGGTGTGCATCTGGATCGAGACCGCGTTCGTCTCCTCGGTCGACGAGTAGAGCCGCGGGCTCGGCGACACCCCCTCCACCATCTTGTAGAGGGCGCGGGCGACGCCCCGCCGCCGGACGTCCCGCCGCACGCAGACGAGCCCCACGAAGGTGCACTGGAACCAGTCCATCCGGTAGGCGAGGACGCCGACGACCTCGCCCGCCTCCTCCGCGACCAGGAGATGGTGGCGCTCGGCGTGCGAGCGGACGAAAGGGCCCGCGCGCTCGGGCCCGAGGACCTCGGCCGCGAGCGCCATGACGGCCTGGAGATCGGCGTCGTCCGCGTGGCGGGTGATCACGCCGCGAGGAACGCCCGGAGCTCGCGCGTCACGACGGGGTTCTCGCCGAGCAGGACCGTATAGTGGTTCGCGGCCGGGACCACGACGAGGCGGCAGTTCGGGATGGCGCGGGCCATCGCCTCCGCCTCCTCCTGGGTCATCAGGCAGTCGTCCGATCTCAAGAGCCCGTCGGGCGCCCGGAAGAGGAGCGTGGGCGCCTGGATCCGGTGGTGCCAGACCCAGAGGCGCGTGCGCTGGAGGTTCGCCACCTCCTCCTCGATCGCGTGCTTGGCGACCTTGGACCGGACGCCACCGCCGGGCCCCGGCTCGACGTCGTAGGTGTAGTGCCGCGCGATGGAGTCGTTCCAGCGGCCGGCGAACATCGGCAGGCCCTTGAGCGTCTCGAGAAACCCCTGGAGGGAGGGGAATTCCACGCCGAGCCGGCTCAGCGCCGGCGCGAGCGAGTCGAAGACCTCGGCGCGCACGTCGAGCCCGCCGTCGAAGAGGACGAGCTTCGCAACGCGCTCGGGGTGGTGGGCGGCGAAGCGAACGCCGATGTGGGCGCCGAGCGAGTGCCCCGCGACGATCGCGCGCTCGAGGCCGAAATGGTCGAGGAGGCCGAGGAGATCGCCGCAGTGCTCGGCGAGGCTGTAGCCCTTCTCGGGCTTCGCGCTGTCGCCCCGCCCGCGGAGGTCGTAGGCGACGAGCCGGTGGCTCCCGGCGAGGATGTCGGCGAGCGGGTACCAGACGGTGTGGTTCGAGGTGAGCCCGTGGATCGCGACGATCGCGGGGCCGCGACCCGCCCACTCGTGCACCGCCAGCGTGACGCCGTTGGTCTTCACGTGCTGCACGGCCGGCCCTCCCAGTGTCCCGTCGCTGGAATCATGTTACGAACTGCCGCCACGCGGGCCCGGGAGCGACGGGTGCGTGCGACAGGGGTCGCGGGAACCCGTTCCCGCCCGGCGGCAGCGGACCGCGCGCGCCCGGATGGAGCCCAGCCGCAACGGGGCAGCGGACGCGTGCCGCGTGGTCCCGCGACCCCTGTCGCACGCGCCCGTCGGTCCCGCCGCGCGATCGTTGACATGATTCCGCAGACGCGACCCTAGTATGTCCCGGGGCGGACCTGCTGGTAGAGCGCCTTCAAGCCCTCCGCAGAGAACATCGGCGACTGGCAGTACCCGACGATCTTGCGCTCGTCCGCCTCGACCTTGGCGACCGCGTCGGGGATGCGATCGGCGATCTCGGCCGGGATCGTCACCGCGCCGTGCTGGTCACAGTGGACCAGGTCGCCGGGCTTGACCCAGAGCCCGCCGACCTTGACGGGCAGGCCGAAGTCCACCATGTGGACGTACGCGTGCGACACGGAGACGTGCGCCGCCGCGAACTGGAAGCCGAGCGCGCGCACCTCCTCGAGATCGCGCACCGACCCGTCCGTCAGGACCCCCGCGCACCCGAGCGCCTTGTGGATATTGGCCTGGACCTCGCCCCATTGCGCGCCCTGGCCGCGCGGGTCGTCGAGGTCGTGGACCACGACCACGCGCGGCGCGGGGATGGAGAGCACGTAGTCCCACCACGCGAAGGTGGACGCCCGGTGGCCCTGGATCGGCTGGGGCTCGGCGCGGATCAGCGCCGTGACGGCGTAGCCGACGAGCGGGCCGAGCTCGGGGAAGAGCGCGCGGATGTCCGAGGACATGAAGCCCTGGTTCCTCGGGCGGACGTTCAACGTCTCGATCCCGTTCGCCACGCTCGGGCTCGAGATCTTGCGGAGGGAGGGGATGACGTCCATCAGATCGTGTCCTTTCGTTTCTTGATCAGGAGCGCCCGGAGCGCCTCGACGGTCTCGCGGACCGACGCGAGGTTGGGGTTGACGCCGAGCGCGCGCTCGAAGTAGCCGAGCGCCCGCTCGGGCTGGTCGAGTTGGAGGTAGATCATGCCGTAGCCGGAGAGCGCGCCGAAGTGGTGCGGGTTGCGCTTCAGCACCTCGTCGCAGTCCGCGCGCGACTTCTCGTACTCGCCGAGCAGGTAATAGACGGTCGCGCGCTTGTTCCACCCTTCCGCGAACTCGGGCTTGCGCTCGATGACCCGCGTGAACGTCTCGACGGCCAGCTCGCCCTGGCGCGCGGCCATCTGCTCCACGCCGATCGCGAACAGCCGGTCCGCGTCCTCGTCGCCCGAGCGGCTCCACACCTGCCAGAGCGCGGTCTCGGCGAAGGCGCGCACGAGCGGGTCGGCGTCGCGGAGCGCGTCCACGATCGCGGGCACGTCCTCCATGAGGCCCTTCCGCGCGAGCCAGAGCGCCGCCCGGCGGCGGACCTCGGCGTCGTACGCCGGCTCGGCGAGCGCCGCCAGCGCCTCCTCGCGCGTCGGCTCGGCCCCGGCGCGCGCGGCGCCGAGCACCGGCGGGAGGAGCAGCGCCAGCAGGACCAGCGCCGGCAGGCGCGCCGCCGCCCGACTCACGGCGCGTAGGCCTCGTTGACGTTCGTGCGCGCGAGGCCGGGCTCGGTGCCGCCGCCGATCGCGTAGATCCGGTTCCCGACGACGGCCACGCCGAGGCCGTGGCGCGGAGTCCGCATCGGCTCCTTGCCGATCCAGCGCGTGCCCGCGACCTCGAACATCTCGTTGGCGCTGAAGATGCGGAACGGCGCCTCGCCGCCGAAGACGAAGATGCGGTCGTCGAGGACCGCGGCGCCGAGGCCGCCGCGCGCGGTGGGGAGCGGCGGGCCGGCGGTCCAGCTCGTGGTGGCCGGATCGTAGATCTCCACGGCGGCGAACTGCGTGCCGACGAACGACTCGCGCCCGCCGAGGGCCCAGAGGCGCCCCTGGAAGGCGACCGCGGCGAGATGATCGCGCGCCGTCGGCATCGGCGGCGCCTCCGTCCAGCGGTCGGCCGCCGGGTCGTACACCTCGTGGGCCCCCGTGACGCGGTCGGCGTGGCCGCCGACGGCGTGCAGGCGGTCGGCGAGCGCGACCAGCGCAAGCGCGCCGCGGGCCGTGCGGAGCGGGGCGCGGGTGGACCACGAGTTGCGTGCCTCGTCGTACTCGTACACGGTCCGGAGCGGCGTCGAGCTGAGGCGACCCGTGAAGCCGCCGGCGGCGAAGAGCCGGCCGTTCACGACCGCCGCTGCCGGGTGGTGCATGGCTGCGGGGAGCGGCGCCCGGGTTTCCCAGCGGTCGGTCGCCGGGTCGTAGACCTCGACGGTCGCGACCTCCTCGCCGCGCGCGGTCATGCCGCCGATGACGAACACGCGGCCGTTGAGCGCCGCCGCCGCGACCTCCTGGCGCGCGGTCGGCATCGGCGCCAGGACCGTCCACGTGCCCGGGCTCCTGATGTCCATGGGGGCGGGCGAGTCGGTGGTCCTGCCGATGCACGCGACGAGCGCAAGCGCAGTGAGCGCGAGCGCTGCGCCCACGAGGTGTGGCTGCGCAGTTCTAAGTCCCATTCTTTTTCACCACCAGAGCCAGGAACTGGTTCTCGTCGAGCACGGTCACCCCCAGACGGCGCGCGTCGTCGGCCTTGCTCCCCGGCGTCTCGCCGACGACGACGTAATCGGTTTTCTTCGACACCGAACCGGCGACCCGCCCCCCGAGCCGCTCGATTGCCTCCCGCGCGGCCTCGCGCGTCAGCGTCGCCAGCGAGCCGGTGAGGACGAACGTCTTGCCGCGGAGCGGCTTCGGGCCGTCGGCGATCGCGTCCGGCGCCTCGGTCACGACGCCCGCCCGCGCGAGACGCGCGATCAGGCGGCGGTTCGCCGGCTCCGCGCAGAACGCCGAGACCGACCGGGCGATCTCGTCGCCGATGCCGTGCACCTCGCCGAGGTCCGCCGCCGAGGCCGCGGCGATGCGCTCGAGGCTGCCGAAGCGGGCGGCGAGCAGCTGCGCCACGCGCTCGCCCACCAGGCGGATCCCGAGCGCGCCGAGGAGCCGGGCGAGCCCGCGCCCGCGGGAGGCGGCGATCGCCTGGACCAGGTTCTCGGCCGATTTCTCGCCGAGGCGCTCCAGGTCGGCGAGCTGGTCGGCGGTCAGAGTGTAGAGGTCGGCGAAGTCCTGCACCAGCCCCTTGTCCACCAGCTGCTCGATGACCTTCTCCCCCAGGTGCTCGATGTCCATCGCCCGGCGCGACCCGAAGTGGCGCAGGCGCTCCTTGAGCTGGGCCGGACAGCCGCTGTTCGTGCAGCGCCAGTACGCCTCGCCCTCCGGGCGGAAGGCGACCCCGCCGCAGGCCGGGCACTGCGAGGGGAAGCAAAACGGCGCGGCGCCGGGCGGGCGCTTGGCGGCGACGACCTGGACGACGTAGGGGATCACGTCGCCGGCCCGCTCGACGAGCACCGTGTCGCCGACGCGGACATCCTTCCGGCGGATCTCGTCCTCGTTGTGGAGGCTCACGTTGCGGATCACCACGCCGGCGAGCTCCACCGGGGCGAGCTTGGCGACCGGGGTGAGGATCCCGGTCTTGCCCACGCCCACCTCGATCGCCTCGACGAGCGTGGTCGCCTGGCGCGCGGCGAACTTGAACGCGATCGCCCAGCGCGGGTGGTGGGTCGTCGATCCCAGGCGCCGCTGGTGCTCGAGCGAGTCCACCTTCACCACGACGCCGTCCGCATCGTAGCCGAGCCCGTCGCGCTCCCGCTCGAGGCGCTCGCAGTAGCGCACGACGGCCTCCAGCGCGTCGCACCGCTCGGCGCGGGGGCTCGGCTTGAACCCGGCGGCGCGCAGCGCCGCCAGCGTGTCCCAGTACGTCTGGAAGCCGAGCGCCTCGGCGCGACTCACGTGATAGAGCACGATGTCCAGCGGGCGCCGCGCCGTCACCGCGGGGTCCTTCTGGCGGATGGCGCCGGCCGCGGCATTCCGCGGGTTGGCGAAGGTCGCCTCGGCGGCCTCCTCGAGGGTGCGGTTCAGCTCCGCGAAGTCCGCCCGCGGCATGAACACCTCGCCGCGCACCTCGAGGTCGCCCACCGCCGCGAGCGCGCCGCGCAGGACCATCGGCACGCTGCGGATGGTCTTGAGGTTCGCGGTGACGTCCTCGCCGACGCGCCCGTCGCCGCGGGTCGCGCCGCGGACGAACCGGCCGTGCGCGTAGAGAAGGGCGATGCCCAGGCCGTCGATCTTGGGCTCGCAGACGTAGCCGAAGCGCGCGCCGGGGAGCGCCCGGCCGAGCCGCGCCTCGAACTCGCCGAGCTCCTCCGCGCTCGTCGCGTTGTCGAGCGAGAGCATCGCGACCCGGTGCTCGACCGGCCGGAAGACGTCGGTGGGCGTGCCGGCGACCCGCTGGGTCGGGCTGTCGTCGGTGACGAGGTCGGGGAAGCGCGTCTCGAGGTCGCGGAGCTCCCGCATGAGGCGGTCGTACTCGGCGTCGGAGACCTCGGGCTGCGCCTCGACGTAGTAGAGGTAGTCGTGGTGGTGGATCTGCTCGCGCAGCTCGGCGCTCCGCTGCGCGGCATCGGCCCGCGTCATGCACCGAAGCATAGCATCCCCGCCGGGCCGCCTCGCGGGCCACCCCGCCCGGCCCCGGCGCCCGGGGGGCCCTCAGCGGCGGGCGCTCAGCCGGATCGCGAGGAAGACGGGCAGGAGGCCGGCGGCGACGATCGCGAGCGCGGGCGCGGCGGCGTCGGTCCACATGGACTCGGACGTCCGCTCCCACACCTCGATCGCGAGCGTATTGAGACCGAGCGGACGAAGCAGGAGCGTCGCCGGCATCTCCTTCATGGTCTCGACGAACACCAGGATGCACGCGGTCAGGAGCCCGCCGCGCATCAGCGGGAGGTGGATGCGCCGGAGCGTGCCGCCGGCCGAGGCGCCGAGCGAGCGCGCGGCGTCGTCCATGCTCGGCGGGATCTTCGCGAGACTCGCCTCGACGGTCTGGAAGCTCACCGAGAGGAAGCGCACCACATACGCGAAGAGGAGCCCCGCGGCCGAGCCCGTCAGGAGCAGGCCGCCGGGCCGGCCGACGAGGAGCTCCGCCGCGCCGGCGAGCAGGCGGTCGAGCCACGCCAGGGGGACGAGCACGCCCACCGCGATGACCGCGCCCGGCAGCGCGTAGCCCATGGACGCCGACCGCGCCGAGAGGCGGACCGCGGCTGACGGGTGAAGGCGCGCCGCGTACGCGAGGACGAGCGCCAGCAGTGCGGCGACGAGGGCCGCGAGCGCCGCGAGTGTCAGCGTGTTGCGCAGGAGCGCGGCGAACACGGGCGCGCGCAGGCCGCCGGCGGCGTCGCGGGCCCAGACGAGCAGCTGGCCGACCGGCAGCGCGAAGGCGAGGCCGAGGATCGCGGCGCACGCGGCCGTCGCGCCCCACCGGCGCCAGCCGGCGAGCGCCTGGGGCTCGGGCGCCGGCCCGCGCCGCTGGCTCTGGACGAACCGGGCCCGCCCGCGCAACCCGCGCTCGAGCCCGAGGAGGCCCAGCGCGAACAGGAGGAGCAGGCTCGCGAGCTGCGCCGCCGCGGCGCGGTCGAACATCCCGTACCACACCCGGTAGATGGATTCCGTCAGCGTCCGGTAGCCGAACGTCGCGACGGTGCCGAAGTCGGCGAGCGCCTCCATCATCGCGAGCGACACGCCCGCGACCAGGGAGGGGCGCGCCATCGGCAGCGTCACCTGGAGGAAGGCGCGGGCGCGCGAGCGGCCGAGGCTCCGCGCGGTCTCGAGGGTCGCGGCGCCCTGCTCGCGGAACGCCGTCCGGGCCAGGAAGTACACGTAGGGGTAGAAGACGAGCGTCATCATCGTTACCACGCCCCAGTACGAGCGGAGCTCGGGCAGCCGGACGCCGTCGCCGAGCCCGCGGCGGAGTGCCCCCTGCAGGGGGCCCGCGAACTCGAAGAGGCCGAGGAAGGCGAAGCCGATCACGTAGGCGGGCACGGCGAACGGCAGGATGAGCGCCCACTCGAACACGGCGCGGCCGGGGAAGCGGTACGTCACGACGAGCCAGGCGAGACCGGCGCCGACGACGAGCGTGCCCGCGCCGACCCCGGCGACGAGGGCCAGCGTGTTCCCGAGGACCTCGAGGAGCTGGGTCTGCCAGAGGTGCGCCCAGACCCGGTAGGCCGGGCGCGCTAGGGACGCGAGGACCGCGAGGCTCGGCACGGCCAGGACCGACGCGACGCAGACGGCCGCCGCGGTCCACGCCGAGCGCCCGCGGATCATGGGCGCGCTACTTGTAGCCGGCGCGGTCGGCGAGGCGAACGGCGGCGGCCTGGAACTCGCCCGCCGCGGCGACGTTGACGTCGTCCTGGCGGAACTTGCCCCAGCGCGCGACGACCGGGCTCACCGCCGCCTGCGGGTTCGCCGGATACTCGAAGTTCGAGTCGGCGAACATCTGCTGCGCCTCGGGGCTCGACAGGAACTCGAGGAGCTTGATCGCCGCCGCGCGGTTCCTCGCGTGGGCCGTCACCCCGGCGCCCGAGATGTTAACGTGGGTGCCCGTCGTCGCCTGGTTCGCCCAGAACGGCGCCACGGGGAACGCGGGCTCCTTGGCGAGGAGCCGGCCGAGGTAGTAGGTGTTCGCGATCCCCACGTCGCACTGGCCCGCGGCGATCGCTTCGAGGATCTTGGTGTCGCTGTTGATCAGGACCGGCTGGTTTGCGACCCAGTTCCGCACGGTCGCCTCGACGCGCGCCTCGCCCTGCCGCTTGATCATCGTCGCGAGCAGCGACTGGTTGTAGACGTGGCTCGACGTCCGGAGGCAGAGGCGCCCCTTCCACCTGGGGTCGCCGAGCGCCTCGTAGGTGGAGAGCTCGGCGGGCGTCACCTTGCGGGTGTTGTACACGATCGTCCGCGCCCGGACCGTCAGCCCGACCCAGCGATGCTCCGGATCGCGGAGGTGCGCCGGGATGTTCTGGGCGAGCTCCGGCGAGTCCACCCGCGCCAGGAGGCCAGCGCGCGCGGCGTTCCAGAGGTAGCCCGCGTCCACGGTGATGAGCACGTCCGCCGGCGTCCGGTCGCCCTCGGCGTGGAGCCGCTCGAAGAGCTCCGGCGCGTTGCCCCCGAAGATCTTCACCGGGATGCCCGTCTTCTTCGTGAAGGCGTCGAACGCGGGCTCCTGGTTGTAGTGCGACCGCGCCGAGTAGACGACGATCTCTGCCGGGGCCGGCGCGCCGGCGGAGGGGAGGAGGGCCGCGAGGGCCCCGGCAAGGACGGCGCCGAGGGCCGTGATCGTCCGCATGGCTGGCTGGTTCCTTTCTTGCCGCCCGAGGTCGAGTGCTATACTTGAATGAACCGAGCGGTCCCTGGTATTAGGTATACCTAATATGAGACGATCGTCAAGCCTAAAAACAGGCGGCGCCGCGAAAGCGACGACCGCCTCCGTCCAGGACTATCTCGCCGCGATCTACGACCTGGCGGGCAGCGGCCAGCCCGTCATCGGGGCGCGGCTCGCCAAGCACATGGCGATCTCGGCGCCGGCGGTCACGGAGGCGATCCAGCGGCTCCACCGCAGCGGCTACGTGCGGGTGGGCCGCGGCAAGGAGCTCGCGCTCACGCCAAAGGGGCGCCACATCGCCGAGACGATGGCACGCCGCCACCGGCTGATCGAGCGGTGGCTCACCGACACGCTCGGGCTCAACTGGACCGACGCCCATGAGGAGGCGCACCGCCTCGAGCACGCGCTCTCGCCGCGCGTGGAAGACCGCCTCGCGGCGATGCTCGGCATGCCGAGCACGTGCCCTCACGGCAATCCGATCCCGGGCATGGCGAAGCCGGCCTCGCGCGTCGAGCCGTTCCCGCTCGCGCAGGCGAAGGAGGGCACCACGGTCGTCGTCGAGCGCATCACCGAGGAGGCGGAGGCGGACAAGAAGCTGCTCGAGCACCTCTGGAAGAACGACGTCCGCCCGGGCCGCCGCCTCCGGATCACCGAGGTCGCGCCCTGGGCCGGG
>Ga0209640_10006219_pt1 | contig 10447 bp, 9 predicted proteins | sample RifCSP10_1_FD_184018 | JGI IMG/M metagenome (GOLD analysis project Ga0209640, IMG submission 184018) | Soil microbial communities from Rifle, Colorado - Rifle CSP2_sed 10_1 (SPAdes) (version 2) | ecosystem: Environmental > Terrestrial > Deep subsurface > Rock core/Sediment | place: Rifle...
CACCGCCGTCGTGGTCAGTACGCCGTCCGCGCCGATCGAGGCATACGGGGATCCCTCGCTCCACGCAGGCGATACCGGGGTCATCGACCCGTCGCTCCACAACGCCGTAGCGGTGCATTCCCCGCTCTCGCCTTCGTTCAGCGATGACGGGCAACCGATGAACAGTTCGCTCAAGGGGGGAACGGTCCACGGGACCGCGGGGGTAAGCGACGACATCTCCCCCGTGCTCAAGTGCGTCTCTCCCGTGATATAGATCGTCGTGCCGCGAGACATCCCGAGAAGATCCGGGTCGAAGGTGCCGGAGATTTGGCTCACAGACGAGACCACGGGGTGGAGCGATCCGGCGCTCAACTCCGCGTCCGAGGTCCAATAGATGTTGTATGTGATGCCCAGGTTTGACTCGATCGGAGTGCCGTCATTGTAGGTCGTAACGGCACTCCAGGTGATGGTCCGGGTTTCCGCCTTCGATAGTCCGGGCAGCGCCAGAGCCGATGCGAGACAAGCAAGGAGGACGACGCGGGATTTCTTCATGATGACCGCCCTCACCTTACATCCTGTCCCAGGCGATCGGGGGCGTGAAAGCGGACTTCTGCCCGTCGACTCCCACCGCTTTCAGGGACACATATTGGCGGCGCGCCGTGGAGACGTGCGGATTCAGGTTTTCCAGGGTGAACTCCGAGAGCGGTTTCCTCCCTCTTTTAATGCCCCCGGTTGACGGCGCGCGGGTGGAATCGACGCTGGTCATGGCGGGAATGACCATCACCGGAAACTCGGAATTGGTGAAATTTGCATCTTCACGGGCGTAGACCTCGTAATGGTCGATATCCAGATACGGATCCATCGGTTCGTTGTCCGCGAAGCTTGCAGGGGGATCCCAGGTCATGACCGAGACGGGGCCTGCTGGGGGAACGCTTGGCGCCACCCCCTCGATGGAACCGCCACCACCGCACCCGGAGGCAAGAACGCCGATCGTGGCCCAGGCAAGGAGCAGAAAATGATAAGTCGGGAGTCGCCGCATCGAATGTACCCCCTCATCCTCAATCGATGAACATTGGCAGTCGTCCTTCCTGTTCTCAACATGCGTGCCAAACGGAGGCCGCCGAAGACCTTCATCCAACAATCCGGTTTATAAAGGTATTTCCATGGAACAGGGAGCGGTACTTCCGCAGGGTCGGGGGAGGCGACACGAGAAATTTCAATATTGGAAGAAGGGGTGGCAAAATCGAAATCCAATTCTTTTTCGTAGCGGTCAGGGAGGGGTGCCAAAATTTTCCGGACAGGAATCCGATATCGGAACGATCACCTCGAAGTAAACGGGGGGATTATTTTAGATAAAACTTTATACGTGTTGGACGTCAATCCATGGGCATCCCCCGGAGAGCAGGGGACAGATAGAAGAACAATGCAGGTGAAAGGAGGGTCGATATGAAAACGAAGATGATGATGGTCTTGTTGCTGATGTTGTCGGCATTTGCCGCGTTCCCTGGCCTCAGCTATGCGACGCATTCGTGGGGCGGTTACCATTGGGCGCGTACAAGCAACCCGTTCACCGTAAAGCTCGGCGACGACGTATCAGCCGTTTGGGATGACTATCTCTGGACCGCGTCGAACGACTGGAGCGTGTCCGGCAGCCTAGACGGGGTATTGGATAGCGATATCGTGCTTGGCGGGACCAACCCGAAGAGATGTCGTCCGACGGGTGGGCGCGTGGAGGTCTGCAGCTCGACCTACGGCAAAAACGGTTGGCTTGGCCTGGCCCAGATCTGGGTCAGCGGCTTGCACATCACGCAGGCGGTCTCGAAAATGAATCTGGCTTGACGCCGGGTTCCCTTTTTTCGCGAGATCGGGCCGTGGGTCTCACATGATGGCCATGGGATTTGGGACCTCTTCATTTCATTTTCCCGGTTTATTTACGGTAATCCTCCTTGAGTTTCATTGTCCGGTTCCTCTCTTGGTCGTCGCTTCGGGTCGCCGCCGGGCGCGGAACCTTTATTTATTCCTTCCGCCCTGGGTCATCTCGGTTTTGACACGGTCAATGGCGGTCAGCACGGGCTTGACGGTTTCTTTCAGGTTATCGCCATCCCTTACAGCCCTCTCGGCGATTGGTCTGATGGTCTCGATCCCCTGAGGCGTAAGGTCGTTGGAGAGGTACGTCTGAATATCCCTGATATCCGTCAAATAGGATTTGAGTGCGCCCGATACTCCGATGCTGGCCTCGGGTATTTTTGCATAGACCTCCCTCAACTCATTGCGACGCCGTTCACTGAGTTCCCGGATTTCGGGGCTTGTGTACGAACTTTCCCACTCTGCAAAGTACTCATTGCCTCGGGTTCTCATCTGTTCGGTGTGCATGTCCAACCGTTTGCCCAACTTCTCCATCTTCCCGACATTTTCGCCGTAGGCGACATAGGCCCTCTTCATATCGGTCTGGCCCGGTTTGATAAGATCCTCCAACGATGCCCTGGTGGCATCGATCTGCTCAGAGGCTTGTTGGTAGTCCCCTTCCACCGTCTGCATCAAGTTGGTGGTTTTTGCGGCACGATCCATGCTGGTAGTTGCGGGAGTTGGGGTAGTTTTGGTAGTTGCGCAGCCGGTCAGAAAGGTGATTGCTCCGAGGAGCACTGCGGTGAAAATTACGGCAGATGGAAATCTGAGCTTCATGGATGTTCTCCTTTTTAGAGATGGATTTTTTTGCCCACTCTTCGACACCATATACCGGGTCCTCCGCCCCTGGTTGAGCTGCGCTTCATCCCATGTGCCCTGAATACCAGGGGTGTTCATTTCCTTTCCTCCTCGTTCCCTTCGCTGCGTATTCTCCTCCACGCAACATTGTAAATCTGTCCGCCGGCCTTAGGTATCGGCGTCTGTCCGAAACGCGAGCCGTTATTTGTCTGATTCTCGGACAGGTGTTCGTCCTATGGTCTGAAGGGTTTTCTGAGGTGGGGATGACAGGAATTTCCATGTTCGTCTGCGCCGACGATATGGAAGTGGAGGGCTGCTCCCGTGCATTCCAAAAATATTCTTGGAGCTGATGACGGGATTTCCATTGACAATGGTATTTATTAGTTTTGTCCTAACTATACCAACTCGCACAAGCACAGGAGATCGAGTCGAACCTTTTTCTTCCCACAAGGGAGAAGGGTGGCCCTTGGCACCGAAGAAGAGTCAGCAAGGCACCTCCCCATTCCGACAATCCGGTTTTGTTCATTCCACTTTTTTGTCTTTCCTACCATTGGCGTTCAACCAGTATTCCGTGGGAAGGAGGGGACCGGAGCATCTATAGGCGTATTGAAAAGCGAGGCAATAAGCGCGGCGACATTTTCGACTGAGGCACGGCACCCATTCACTCCACACGAGGGCAACGCCGCGTTCGGTGCAGGAAAGGAGGCGATTACCGGAAAATAATATCGCGGAACGGAACGTTGGTGCCGGAAGGCAAGCCAACCCCGCATTGGAAAATTATGGAAAGGAGAAGAACGATGTCGACCTACATCTGGCTGGTCAATTGGACGGACCAGGGGATCCGGAATGTGAAGGAAACAACCAAACGTGCGAAAAGTTTCAAGGAGAATGCGGAGAAGATGGGAGTGACGGTCAAGGAGATCCTCTGGACCATGGGGCGATACGACCTCGTGCTGGTTATCAATGCCCCCAATGACGAAACAATTAGCCGTCTGGCGCTGGGATTGGGCATGGGGGGGAATGCCAAGACGGAGACTCTCAAGGCCTTTTCGGCGCACGAGATGGACCAGATCCTCAAGGGGCTTCCGTAGAGGAAAAGACGACAAGGAAAAACGTCGCGACATGGGGGTGGAACAACAGGAAAGCGCCGGGGCGTGCATTCCCCGGCGCTTGTACCCACCCGATGTGGATCCCCATAGACGAACCGCGCCAAAGTTCGGGACCATCTTAATTTTCTCGGATCAATACAAACTGATCTTTCGAAAGGAGAAGGGGAAATGGCTGAAGTTTACACGTCGACGCAAGTGAACTTTCACGCCTGCGTCACCGTGCTCGCGTAACTTACAACGTCGAGCTAGCGGCGTTTGGCCCCCCGCCGAAGCCCATTTTTTCGCGAAATCGATCCGTGGAGTTCACATGATGGCCACGGGAATTGGGACCATTTTAATTTAATCTTTCCGGATTATTTGAAGTTGATGACGGGATTTCCGTCCTCTCCGCCAGAAGACGTTGGAGCGGAACTTTTCCAGTGATTCGGTTTCGGTTATTGAGGAGGGGACCACTTTGAAGGCGGAAACCCCTGCTTCTTCCTCACCACGTCCCGGTTGTTCCGGATGTCATGTGCAAGTTGATTCGCTTTCACCTCCCAGGGTATATTCCTTTCATTATCAGTCCCTTGGAAGGAATCCCTTCCCATGCAAGATATCGAAAATGAACTTTCTTGAAATTCATGCCGATAAGTTATACAGAGATTGATCGAACTGATCTTTCCGGGGGGGGGAAAGAAAAAGCTTTGCAGAAGAAGGAAAAGCCATGGGAAAAAAATTGACCATCACGGTTGAGATAGATAGTGATCGGAAAGAAATCGTCGTACGGGACAGTGCCGGAAACAGCCGTCACCTGAAAAGCGTTCTTGTGACGGGGGGCGGTGTCGAGGAAGGCTCCCTTTACCTGTTCGGCTGGGGATCCTGCGCCGATCTCGGATGGGCCTTGGCCGAAGGTTTTCGATACTCCAGCGAATCCCCTCGCTCCACGGATGCATTCTACCAGCGGGTATTCGCACACCTGACACGGTGGATCGCAAAATTTCAGGGCTGGGCGCTCGAACGGCCAGTGGACCCGCGACTGCTCCTCGAGAGGTGGGAGGCGGAGGATGCGGCGATGTCGGCAGAAGAGGCTTACCGAAACAGTACGAATTAAGATCCTTCGATCTCGCTTTCCACCCTGCGAGCCCCTTCAACACGGTGACCTTCCCCCAGTGATCGGTTTGGACTGTAAACCCCGTGCAAACAACGGCTGTTGAATGGAACGCTCCATAGGAGGTGTGTTATGCGTCGGATGAGTTTGGTCGTTGTTTTCCTGCTGGCACCGGTGCTTGCCGTTGCCGAGATGCCCCCGGATGAGAACATCAAGGCGGTCGCGGAGTCCTGGCTTGCGAAGAAACCTGCCAAGGGCTTTGGCGTGACGATGAGCATGTCCGAGGCGGCCGTGGTCCACACACGCTACACCGCTCTCATTTCCAAAGATCTGGGAGATGTGGTCGGTTACAAGGCAGGCCTGACGAATCCTGCGGTGCAGAAGCGGTTTGGCTACGATAAGCCGATACGGGGCACGCTTTTCGCCAAAATGATCCTTCCCGGCCCTGCCCGCGTTCCCGCCGCGTTCGGCTCGCGGCCGGTATACGAGGCCGATATGGTGGCGGTGGTGGGGGACGCTGCCAAGGCGATGGCGGCGAAGAGTCCGCTGGAGGCCTTACAGGCCCTGAAGGAGATCCGTCCGTTCATCGAACTCCCCGACATGGCTTTTGATCCACAGGTAAAAATGGATGGCCCAAGCCTTGTGGCGGCTAACGTCGGCGCCCGGCTTGGCGTTCTGGGCGATCCCGTTTCCCTGCCCGGGACGGTGGAGTCCGTCGAGAAGCTTGCCGCCGTGAAGATCGAGGTGATCGACCAGACCGGGACCGTGGTCGGTGGAGGAAAGGGGGCCGATATACTGAACAATCCCCTAAACGTCGTGCTTTGGATCGCCGAATCGTTGAAAGCCGAAGGTAAGACACTGAAAAATGGCGATCTGCTCTCGCTCGGTTCCTTTTCGGCCCTTTTGCCTCCGAAGCCAGGAAGTGCGATTACCGTTCGCTACACAGGTCTCGCACCCGTACCGGTAGAGGTCACCGTTACATTCGAGTGAGTGGTCCGATGGAAGGTCTGGCATCGTGTTTCCGACGGCCCCCTGGGTCAGGGGGAAGCCGCACGGACTGCAAACCCCGCGCAAACAACCCGCTTATTGAGGGGAAAGCGGAGTTTCGAACTGAGGATGCCCTATACGCTCCCCAATAAAAGACTTTGGAGGGAACTCTCCCTGAGGATAAATACGTGTGAATCGATCGACGATTTTGCGTATAACTTTTGGGCCAATCGCAGCATATCTGCTACGTTATTGTTCCGCTCTCCCCTCCGACGATCCACCACCGTCCCGATTCGCTCTGTCTTGTTCGTCGGGTACTCAACTCGGTAGACGGTGTAGGTCTTCATATCCGCCCCATGTTTTATTTTTAGACTAAGCATAACCGACACTGATCCCATGTCAAGGCTGAATTTGTTGTTAACAAAGGATATTTATTATTGAGATTGCGTATTGAATAGATCTTCTGTCTTTTCTAAATAGCTTTGTTCATTATCGGTTGCCGGCAGGATCAGCGTTCAACGGAACAAGACGCTATACTAGAAAAGATTTCCGTGAGGAGAAAAAGTATGAGGATTGCCTCCTGCATCCTGGGGTTCTTTTTAGTGCTCGTGACGACCACGATTGGCTGGACACAATCCGCTCCAGGCGCGGGCAATCAAGGGCAGCAAAAAACCTCTACCACTGCCTCACCGCTCGAAGACTTTGAGCGCCGTATTGGACCGCTGAAAATCAAGCGACAAAACTTCACAGTTGTCCTGCACTTGAAGCGCGTACGGGTTCCAGTCGCACGCGCAGTTGGTTCCGTGGAGACCGTCACGCGGATGGAGATCTGGGACGATGCAGGCAACATTCATTACGCGAAATCTTTTCCCTGCGAGGTGGTAGGGGACCATTTTGCGGAGACTATGGAGATCTCGGCGCAGATGCTGCAGGGGAGCCAAGACAGCGGGCTACTGATTACTTATGGCGAGGATCCTTCGACGCCACTCGGAGGCGGATCCTATCAAGTCTTTGGAATGTTCAACGGCAAGCTGGTTCCCTTCAGCAAGCCAATCTCGATGGAGGGAAACCTGATCCGGCCGGAGCCGCCGTCGGGAAAAGTCGTAAATACCTCCACCGAGCCGGGCCTGCTAGCCGAAGTGCTGCGCTTCCGCGTCTGGTCGGGGAATGTCTTTGTGATTATCCCGGTGCGGGTGAACTGGATGCTGGCCAAGGTGAGGCCAGCATGGCAATGCTATCGGATGACCGCGCATGGCGCGCAGCCTCAATGCCAATTCAAGGTGGAAGCGGACCGCAGGCCGTCTGGGGACGAATTGTCCTTTGTGCGGCTTCATTCGGAGCCGGAGGAAGGTATGGGGATCGCCGGGCATGTCGTGGTGAAGAAAGACTCCAGGGTGGAGATCCTGGAAGCCTCGGGTGAACAGGTCTGGGAAGAAGCGAACGAGCGGATCGGTCTGAGTGTTGGGGAGGATCTTTGGCTGAAAGTCCGCCTTGATGGGAAGGAAGGTTGGATTCACACACAGGAAGACTTCAACGCGATAGGATTGCCTCAGGCCGGTTGATGGCGGGCAATCCGCTAACGCTTCCCGGGCACACGATTTCCCCCGACATGTGCCTATTTTTAAAAAAAATCCGAGGTCTCCGCCGGTTCCGCACGAGCGACCTTCGCTCCGGGGTCCCCCCTGCGTCGTGCCCCCCGTTTGTCCTGCAGCGGGGGTACCCCAGGGAGCGCATTTCGCACGGGATTGGGGCGCGCTCGTCGGTGCGGGCGGTGCGTTACTCCATAAGAGTTCCCGGTCCCCCGATCCCCGTTCCCGACAGGCGATACTGGAGGGCTTCGGCGACGTGGGGGAGCCCCGCCCGGCGCTCCGCGGCGAGGTCGGCGATCGTCCGCGCCACGCGGCACGCCTTCCCGATCGCCCTACCCGACAGGGAGAGCCGTTCCGCCGCCCTCGCGAGGAACGCGGCCGCCTCCGGCGTGAGCTCCCGCAACAGATCCGCCGTCCCCGAGCGGACGGTCCCGTTCGTCCGGGAAACACGCCCCGCGTACCGCGCCTCCTGAACCGCCCGGCAGGCGTCGACCCGGCACCGGACCGCCGCGGACGCCTCCCCGCGCGTCTCGCCGGACCATGCTTCGACCGCGACCGGAAGCACGGTGATCGCGAGGTCGATCCGGTCGAGGAGCGGCCCCGAGAACTTTCTCGCGAACCGGTCGAGGAGCGGCGGGGTGCACCGGCATACCTTCCTGGGGTGTCCCGCGTTGCCGCACGGGCACGGGTTGGTCGCCGCCAGCAGCAGGAACCGGCACGGGAACCGGTACCGGTGGCCGGATCGCGAGATCCGGATCTCTCCCGATTCGACCGGCTGCCGGAGCGCCTCCCGGACCTCGGCGCGGAATTCGGAGAATTCGTCGAGGAAAAGGACGCCGCCGTGGGCGAAGGAGATCTCGCCCGGGCGTGGCGGGATCCCTCCTCCCAGCAAGCCGGCCGTGGTGATCGACGGGTGAGGCGCCCGGAAGGGCCGGCGGAGGAGAGGGCGGGGCCAGGGCGGTTCCCCGGACGCTCCGTAGATGCGCGTCGCGTCGAGGGCCTCCGACGACGAGAGGTCCGGGAGGATGCCGGGCAGGCGCTCGGCGAGCATCGTCTTCCCGCACCCTGGCGGCCCCACCAGAAGCATCGCGTGGCACCCCGCCGCCGCGATCTCGAGGGCCCGGCGCGCCATCGGTTGACCGACCACGTCCGAGAGATCGGGCGCGCGCTCGGGAGCGGGAGCGCCGGGGTCCTTCGACGGGTTGTCCACGGGATCGGGGTCAGCGCCATCGCCGGGAGGCTCCTCGCCCGTGAGGGCGGCGGCCGCCTCCCGGAGGGAACGGACCGCGACCACCCGGATTCCGGGCACCAGGCGCGCCTCGTCCCCGTTGTCGAAGGGGGTGATGACCCCCGGGATCCGAAGGTTCCGCGCGAGGATCGCCTGGGCGAGGGCTCCGCGGATCGGACGAACCGTGCCGTCGAGGGAGAGCTCCCCCGCGATGACCCACCCTGCCAGCGCCTCTCCCGGCAGGACGCCCTCGGCGGACAGCACCGACAGTGCGATCGGCAGGTCGAGAAGGGAACCGTCCTTCCGCAGATCGGCCGGTGCGAGGTTTACGGTGACCTTCCGGCCGGGGAAGGGGAGTCCGGAGTTGCGCACGGCGGCCCGGATCCGGTCGTCGCTTTCCCGGACCGCGCTGCCGGGGAGCCCGACGACGGTGTAGGAGGGCAGCCCGTGGGCGATGTCGGTCTCCACTTCCACGGGAACCGCGTCGATCCCGAGCACGGCGAAGGACAGGGCGCGAACGAGCAAGCGAGAGGACCTCCTGGGTGGCATTTGTTCCGGCCGAATATACGGAAGAAGGGAGCAATCAACGTGCCGTGGAAGGCGAGGGATGGTGAATATCCGGTGCCTCACCCCCGACACCAGCCACGGATGGGTCTTTACAGTGGTGGGTACGGCAGGAAAAGTTTCCTTTAAGGTGCAGGCGCTTTCAGGGGACAGGTGCGTTGTCGTAGTTACTTCGTCCCGGCGTTCGAGACCGCGCGCCCGAGCCGGTTCGCCAGGCGGAACGCCTCTTCCCGCGCCTCCAGGGGGAGCGGTGACGGGCCGAAGCGATCCCGGTGATACAGGCCGAGGAAGCGGGCGGCGTCCCCCGAAAGGTCGGGACGTGACCGAACGGCAGCGGTCAGCGTCTCCTCGAGGGTCTCCCCCGGATGCCGCCGGAACCGGTTCCGATCGAGCCGCCGGACGAGGCGCGCGTACGGACGGGGGAGCGGCGGGAGGCCGGACCGGGATCCGTTCCCCGCGGAGTTCCGCCGCTTCCGTAGAAGCCGGTAGAGCAGATAGAGCGCCGGAGCGGCGAGGAGCATCCCGCCTGCGGCACGCCGCGCCGCGCCGCCGAACCCGCCCCACCCCCGGAACCGGAGGACGGCGCCGCTCCGGCGGACCGTGCGCACACCCTCTCTCACCGCGTCGACCTGCATCCGCATGGAGTAGTTGACCACGTATTTGTCCCATCGCTGGCGGAGCCAGTCCGCGTACAGCCCGATCGTCCCCGTCCGCGTCCTGAAGGGGGAGGAGTCCCCGGTGGGCGGGGTCGCGTCGAGCGTCACCCAGCGCCCGTCGATCCAGGCCTCGACCCACGCGTGCGCATCCGATTGACGGACGATCAGGTACTTCCCCACCCCGTTCCATTCCCCGCCGAGATAGCCGGCCGCGATGCGGGAAGGAATCCCCGCGCCGCGGAGCAGCAGCGAAAGCCCCGCCGCATAATGCTCGCAGTAGCCGGCCCGCTTCCGGAACAGGAACTCCCTGAGCGACGCGGCGGGATCCGAGAGGGTGTAGCGGAAACCGGATCCGAAGAAGCGCACGATCCGTTTCGCGCGTTCGTCGTCGGTCCCCGCGCTCCCGGCGATCTCCTGTGCGAGGACCCGCACGTCCTCGTACCCCTCGGGGAAAGCGAGATCCTCCGGTCCCGTGCGGCGTTCGATTCGGGATCGCCGGGGGAGGTCCGCGGCGAATCGGACCCGGTATCGGAGCGTCGGGTGCC
>Ga0209640_10006220_pt1 | contig 10446 bp, 11 predicted proteins | sample RifCSP10_1_FD_184018 | JGI IMG/M metagenome (GOLD analysis project Ga0209640, IMG submission 184018) | Soil microbial communities from Rifle, Colorado - Rifle CSP2_sed 10_1 (SPAdes) (version 2) | ecosystem: Environmental > Terrestrial > Deep subsurface > Rock core/Sediment | place: Rifle...
GGAGAACGAATTCGGGGACAGGCAGCCAGGAGGGACGACCCATCACGCGGCCCAGCATCCGGCAGAAGTCCTGCATTGTGACGGCACCAGGGGCGACACCATTGACTGGACCGGTGACCTTCGGATCGGTGAGGGCCCAGTCAATCAGGCGGATGAGATCATGGCGGTGAATCCAGGACACCCATTGGTGGCCGGGAGAAACCGGGCCGCCCACAAAGAACCGAAACGGGGGGACCATCCGAGGAAGGGCGCCCCCATTGTTGCCGAGAACCATGCCGGTCCGGAGCCGCACGACCCGGAGGCCGAGCCTCTCGGCCTGCACTGCCTCCTTTTCCCAGGCTACGGAGAGATCGGCGAGAAAGCCCGACCCCGCCGGGGTGTGTTCGTCCACCGAGGTGGGGTCGCGGGGCCCGTAATAACCAATGGCGGAGGCGTTGATGAGGGTGGGAGGGCGGTGCGGGAGGTCCATGATGGTCTGGACCAATAGCCGCGTGGTTCCGATTCGACTGTTGCGGAGGACCTGTTTCCTTTCTGGTGTCCACCGAGCATCGGCAACCGGTTCGCCGGCCAGGTTGATGACCGCATCGGTCCCTTCCACTGCATGTTCCCAGGGCCCACGCGTCCGGCTATCCCATCCGATGATGGTGACTGATGGGGAAAGGCGGGTTCGAGCGGCGCTGGGATCCCGTGACAGCACCGTAACCTGATGGCCGCCTTGGACCAGGGACTCAGACAGCGGCCGGCCGATGAAACCAGACCCTCCGGCGATCACGATTTTCATGGGATCTTCTCGGGTGCGGTCAGGAGATCAACCGTTATAGTACTATGCTGGATTTGAGCGCGCATGGGCAAGCGCCGGGCTCCGGGCATTTGACACCCCCCTTGTCCCACACATAGAATTACCACCATTATTATGATTATGAACGACCGTTTCCTCAAAGCGTGTCGCCGCGAGCCGACCGACTGCGTGCCGGTCTGGTTCATGCGGCAAGCCGGTCGCTACATGGAAGAGTACCGCGCCATCCGGGCGAAGCACTCCATCCTAGAGGTCTGCAAGACTCCCGAATTGGCGGCGCAGGTCACGCTCCAACCGGTCGACCGGTTCCCGCTCGATGCGGCGATCATTTTCGCCGATATCCTGCTTCCCCTCGAGCCCATGGGCATCCGGCTGGAGTTTGTCGCCGACGAAGGTCCGGTGATCCATAACCCGGTCCGGAACCGGGCGGATGTGGACGCCCTGAAGGCGGTGGATGCCGAGCCGCTCCGATTCGTCTGCGAAGCAATCCGGCTGGCGCGCAGGGCGCTGGAAGGGCGGGTCCCGTTGATCGGGTTCGCCGGCGCGCCCTTCACGCTCGCCAGCTATCTGATTGAAGGCGGCTCGTCCCGCCATTACCTCGAGACCAAGCGAATGATGTACCACGCACCGGATGCATGGCACCGGTTGATGGAGAAGCTCGCGCGCGTGGTCACAAGCTATCTCAAGGCTCAGATCGAAGCCGGCGCCCAGGCGGTGCAGTTGTTCGATTCCTGGGTCGGGTGTCTGGCTCCGGAAGACTATCGGGAGTATGTCCTGCCGCACGTGAAGGGGATCTTTGAGGGCCTGCAGGGAACGGACGCGCCGTGCATTCACTTCGGCACCGGCACCGCCACTTTGCTGGAACTGATGAAGGAAGCCGGCGGGACGGTGATTGGGGTGGACTGGCGGGTTCCCATGGATGAGGCCCGGCGCCGCCTCGGTCCTGATGTGGCAGTCCAAGGGAACCTGGACCCGGTCGTGCTCTTTGCGCCGGTCCACGAAATCGAGCGGCGCGTGGAACGCATTCTGCGACAGGCAGGCCCCGGGCCGGGGTTCATCTTCAACCTGGGGCACGGCATCTTGCCGAACACCCCGGTCGAAAATGTCCAGGCTGCGGTGGACCTGGTGCACAAGCTCAGTCAACGTTAAACGTTATTCGTTAATCGTTAAACGTTGATATGATGGGTGAGCTTCGACGGGACCCTCCATTTAACGTATAACGAATAACGATTAACGAGACAGTTATGTCTGATGCACCGATTGGGGTCCTCTTGATGGCGATGGGAGGGCCTGACTCCCTGGAGGCGGTGGGTCCCTTCTTGAATGACGTCCGGGGCGGGCGGGCAACGCCACCGGAGCTGGTGGAGGAGATCACCGAGCGGTACCGGCAGACCGGCGGCAGGTCTCCGGTTCTGGCCATCACCAAAGAACTCGGGAAGAGGCTGGAGGACCGCCTCAACGGGACGGGTCCACCCCGCTTCAAAGTCTATGTGGGGCTGCGGCACTGGCATCCCTATATTCGAGAGACCTGGCGGGAGATCGTCGCGGACGGGATCCACCGGGTGGTCGGGGTGTGCCTGGCTCCTCAGAATTCCCGGATGAGCGTCGGGGCGTACATCAAGAAAGTGGAGGACGCGCAGGCGGAGACCGGGGCGCCGACCCGCTTCACGTACATCTCCAGTTGGAACACCCATCCGGCATTGATCCAGGCGATCGCGGCGAATATCAGGGAGGGCCTCAAGAGGTTTCCGGACGAGGTGCGCGATCAGGTGCCGGTCCTGTTTACCGCCCACAGCTTGCCGGAGCGGATTCTGAAGGACGACGACCCCTATCCGAGGGAGGTTCGCGGCACGGTTGAGGCGGTGGTCGCCGCGATTCAGCGTGCCGTGTGGCGGTTCGCCTTCCAGAGCCAGGGCCGCTCCGCCGAAACCTGGCTGGGGCCGACGGTTGAGGAGACCCTCGACGACTTGCACCGCCTCGGCTACCGGCACGTGCTCGTGGCTCCGATCGGGTTTGTGTCGGATCACCTCGAGATCCTCTACGACATCGACATCGAGTTTAAAAAGCGGGCGGCCGACCAGGGTCTCTGGCTGGAGCGGATTCCCATGTTGAATGCCTCCCCGCCGCTTGTCGAGACTCTCGCCGATGTGATTACCGCCCATCTCAACGAGGCCGCGGTCTGACCGTCGGAACAACGAAGATGGAGGCCGGAACGCGCAAGGTGGTGATCGTCGGGGGCGGCATTGCCGGCCTGACCGCCGCCTATTCCCTCGCTGAACAGGCCTCCTTCCAGTCCCCACCCATTTCCTGCACGCTCATCGAGGCGGCGCCGCGGCTTGGGGGAAAGATTCTGACTGATCAGGTGGACGGCTTCGTAGTGGAAGGCGGCCCCGAATCGTTTCTTGCCCAAAAGCCGTGGGGATTGGAATTGTGTCGGCGGCTCGGCTTGGCCGACCGAGTGATCGGCACGAATCCGGACCATCGTCGGACATTCGTCTTCTCCGAAGGCCGGCTGCGGGAGCTGCCGGAGGGGCTCGTCATGGGTTTGCCCACCAGGCTCGGCCCGTTCTTCCGCAGCGGCCTCCTGTCCTGGCCGGGGAAGCTGCGGCTCGTGGCGGAGCCGGTGGTGCCCCGCCGGCGGCTGGCAGCGGATGAATCCCTGGGATCGTTCTTCCGCCGCCGGCTGGGATCCGAAGCATTGGAGCGCATTCTCGATCCGCTCCTGACCGGCATCTACGCAGGGGATGCGGACCAGCTCAGCATTCGGGCGACCTTTTCGCGTTTTCCCGAAATGGAGCGTGAGTCCGGCAGCCTAGCTTTCTCCCTCCTGGCGACCTGGTGGCGAAACCGTTTCTCCCAAAAGGAGGAGAGAGGGCGCTGGACGCCCTTTGTGACGCTCCGGGGCGGCTTGGCGGAAATGGTCCAGGCCTTGACCGACAGGCTCAAAGGGGTGACGGTCCTGACGGGCCGTCGGGTGCAGGAAGTGCGTGCGCGCGGCAAGGGACCGTGTTATGAGATTGTGCTGGACGGAGGAACGACGCAAGCGGCGGACGCCGTGGTCCTGGCGACACCGGCCTACGAAACGGCCGCTATCGTGGAACCTCTCAACCGGACGCTCGCCCAGATGCTACGTGGGATTCCCTATGCTCACGCCGCCACGGTCTCATTGGGATACAGCAGGGAGGGACTCCGCCATCATCTGAATGGGTACGGGTTCGTGGTCCCTCGGATCGAGGGACGCCCGTTGCTTGCGTCCACGTGGACCTCCTCCAAGTGGGCGCATCGGGCACCGGAGGGTTCGGTGCTGCTCCGGGCCTACCTCGGCGGGGCAGGTCGCGAGGCGGTGCTGGAACGCACGGATGAGGATCTGGTGGGACTCGTCCGCGAGGAGTTCCGGATCATCATGGGTATAGAGGAGGAGCCCATCCTCGCCCGGGTCTACCGGTGGCCCCATGCCATGCCTCAGTATCTGGTGGGGCACCTGGATCGTCTTGAAGTCATGGAGGAGATGTTGACACGGTTGCCGGGGGTCTTCTTGACGGGGGCGGGGTACCGCGGCGTGGGGCTACCGGACTGCATCCGGGATGGGACGCAGACGGCGGACAAGGTGGTTCGATATTTTGACAAGGGTCCGCCGCGGCCCTTAGAGTGAGTCTGTTCCAAGCGGCCGCGCCGGAGGGCGAAACCGCGGGTCCGATTGGGCATGCTAAGGAGGAGCGACACGAGACATGGACGAGAAGCCTCCGCCGGCTGTCCCGAAGTATGATGTGACCTTGTCGACCGGGCCTTTCCGGGAACCGGGGGCGGAGGCGCTCTCCTACGATTATTTCATCAACAGGAAAGGCTGGCTGATCCCCCGTGTGATGCGGGTATTTGTGGACATCAAGGGTGAATTAGAGCTCCTCCAACGTCACCTCCAGGGAGTGTCGGAAGGCACCCCGGGCCAGCAACTGAAGGTGACCCAATTGTTAAGCCGGAAAATTGCCGATCGGAAAGTGGTGATCGCCTTGGAGGAGGGCCGCATCGAGAAGGCCACTGAGGTTCTTGTGAAAGGCTTCACGGAAAACGACGCCTATCTCCTTCCAAAACTCGAAACGTGGATGAAGGAAGCGAAGGAGTCGATCAGGGAGGAGATCAGAGAAAAGGTGGGATTGTAAATCAGTACCCGCCCATGCTTCCTTTATTGCCGAACGCTCCAGGAGCCTGTTCTGCCGCGGCCTTTGAGCTTTTCTTTTCCTTCTGAGGCTCCCCATACGGCCGGAGGACGGGGGAGTCCCAGATCACCTGATTGCCAGGAGCGAGGTTGGCGGCCTCGAGGAAGTGTTCGCGAGCCTCCTCTTTAGAACCGAGGTAGGTCAGCGTGAGCCCCAGATTGTAATGGGCTTCGGCGCACTTCGGTCCCTCGGCCACCGCGGCCAGGAACTCGGATTTCGCTGCCTCAAGACGACGCTCCTTGTAAAGAGCCATCCCGGTCTGGTTGTGTTGGGACACCGCGGGTGGCTTGCAGGTGTTCGCCGGTAGTGCTGGGCGTAAGGCGGGAGGCGGATTAAGCATCGAGCAGGCCGCGAGCGTGCAAGCAAGCACGAGCCCCAGAGCAGGTCCGCGCTCAACGTGGAAAATCGGTCCCCGGGTCCCGGGATTAGGAGTTACCTCCATGGGGCTGTAGTATAGTGGCGTGGGTCCGGGCTTTCAAGTGATTCCTGAAGGGCGAACCGGAACGGCTCCCCTCCAATACGCTGCTGGACGCCGCTCCGGGGTCCAGATCATCCGGGCTGGCACACCGATCAGCACATTCTCCAGGTCCAATCGCTCAATACCTGCTTGCCGGGCCCAGTGGTCCCGCCACTGCGCTCGAAGGTCAGAGAATATTCAACACAGTAAGGCCGCCACATTCCGGTCTTATAGGTCCAAAAGGAGGTGCCACCGGGTACGTCGATGGACTCGAGGGGAGCGCCTAAAAACTGCTTCACCTCCGAGGCCGTTTCATGGTTGACGGCCTTCCTGAGGTAGAAACCCGGAACGGACAAGTTGACGGCGAGGCCGAGGACCAAGAAGAACACAATCGGTTTCATCATGGGCGATATCCTCCAACCCGTATCCAGTCAGTGGTCAGGGCTGACGGGATTATAACTGCGGGATGAGGCGAGCAAAAGACTTTCCATTCTCCAACGAGGAGATGACCGATTCTTTCAGGGAATGTCAGGGAGGTTTGGGGTGTTTCACTTCTTGGGCTTCCACTCGCGGGCCAACTGTTGTGCCTCAGCTATCTGCATAGGTGTCATGAGCTTCGCAACGGAGTCCCGTTTATCACTCGCGTTCTTTTCTCCTTGCACCCTGGCAAGGTTAAACCACATGTGGGCCTGAACATAATCTTGCGGCACGCCCCTCCCGTTTGCGTACATCAGCCCAAGGTTGAACTGGGCCTCGGCGACTCCTTGCTCGGCCGCCCGGCGATACCACGTCACAGCTTCTGTATGCTCCTGTGACGCGCCTTCCCCCTTGTCATACTTCACACCAAGGTTGGATTGGGCCTCGGCGACTCCCTGCTCGGCCGCCCGGCGATACCACTTCACCGCTTCTGCGTGATCCTGCGAAACGCCTTCGCCCTTGGCATACATCACACCAAGGTTGGATTGGGCCTCGGCGACTCCCTGCTCGGCCGCCCGGCGATACCACTTCACCGCTTCTGCGTGCTCCTGCGGCACGCCTTCGCCCTTGGCGTACATCACACCAAGATTGGATTGGGCCTCGGCGACTCCTTGCTCGGCCGCCCGCTGATACCACTTCACAGCCTCAGCGTGCTCTTGGGGCACGCCTTCGCCCTTGTCGTATTTCACTCCAAGATTAAATTGGGCCTTGGCGAACCCTTGCTCGGCCGCCCGCTGATACCACTTCACAGCCTCAGCGTGATCCTGGGCCACCCCTTCGCCCTTTTCGTACTTCAATCCAAGGTTGGATTGGGCCTCGGCGATTCCTTGCTCGGCCGCCCGCTGATACCACTTCACAGCCTCAGCATGCTCCTGGGGCACGCCTTCACCCTTGGCATACATCAGTCCAAGGTTGAACTGGGCCTCAACGACTCCTTGCTCAGCCAAGGGGCGGAACTCCTTCCAAGCGAGGGCGTAGTCGCCGCGCCCATATGCTGCCATCCCCGCGGCAAAGTCCGCCCAGGACGGCAGGGGTACACACACAAGGAATATCCCTATAGCAGTCAGGTTTCGTGCAAGAACCCTCATCGGTTTGGCCTCCCACTTGGACAGGTTGGCTAAATCAGCAAAGGGTGTGCCAAACCGTGTCAATGAGGCCTTTCAGCCATGCTCTTGTGAGGGACAGGTATCCTGTCGCCCCGGAGATCCTGATTTCGTGGCGAGTTAAATCGGCAGCGAGTGCCGTGGCGAGAAGAGATTAGGTGAGCAGGAAGGATACGAGGAGGGCGTAAAGGACGTGGGTGAGGGGGAATAGACGACCCGGCAGGTTTTGCCGAGGCGGTGAGTCTTTAGCCGGAACAGCAGCCGAATTATAAGGCGCGACAAAACTTGGTGGCGGTGGAGGGTATCGAACCCCCGACCCGCGGCTTATGAGTCCGCTGCTCTACCAACTGAGCTACACCGCCAATCCAAGCTTGCCCGGCCCTGGGAACCCTTCGCTGGGGCACCCATTGCTCCTCTTATAGCAATGGGTCTAGGCAACGGGGATCGAACACAGGGAAAAGGAATTTTGACTGTTTGTATCAGCCGCTTCGAGTCTCTGTCAAGCCAGTCCGTTTCATCCAACGAGCGGATCGCGGATATTGTGGAGCTGTTGCACCATGGTGGCCTCGATCCGGTTCGTAATGGTCGTTCGACCGGCCTTGCGCGATTTGAAGAACGTGCCATGGACGAGAACGTGATCGCCGTTGGATAGTTCCGGTTTGCCTTGCATCACCACCGTCACGCTCTGGGTGCCGCGCTTTAACACGAACGTGTAAAAGGGGAGATTGCGCGGGCCGATTCGCGTCGAAAGCTCGGAGGCCTCGCCGCTGACCGTCACGACCTGCTGGTGATACTGGTCGGCCTGGTCCAGCAGGTCCTTGAGGGTCAGCGCAGCCCCGCTGGCCGACCATGGCGATACGGCAAGGAGCCCCGCCGTCAGGATGAGGACACCGAGGCCACGATCACCAGCGGAGCCCATGATCCATTCCGTATGCCAAGAAATGGCACCGTGCTGAGGGGAGGCGGCGGTTACCAGGTTGAGGCGCCCTTTTGGCCTGCGTCGGTGCCGATGAAGGGACGGAGAATTTCTTCCAGGTCTTGCGTCTTTTCTTCCGGGGGGGCTGGACTCTGAGACGCGACGGGCTCCGCTGCCTCTTTACGAGGCATGGCGGTGCGGGTCTTGACCCGCGCCAGGACCTCGTCGGCGGCCAGTCCGATCGTCCCCGACTCCTGTTGGGCGGTTCGCAACAAGGTCAGGCAATGGAGACATTGGACGGTGCGATCCCACAGTTTGATCTCTTCCTCTTCACCGAGCCGGTACCCGGTGAAATTCCGCATCTTCGCGACGAGAGTCTTTCCGCCGCCATCATGATCGCAAGGCTTCGGGGTAAAGGGAGCCACCGGCTCGTCTGCCAGGGCTTGAAGGGCTCTCGACCACGGGTCGTCGGGAATCACCAGGGGTTTGCTGCTGATGCCGTCGTTCTTGGACCCCCCCGCGAGTCGCTTGCCCAAGCCCGCGTTCACCGCGGCGGCGACTGCCTCTTCATTCAGGCCCCCTTTCATAGTCGTCGCCAGGGCGCTCGCGAACCTCTCGACGGCTTTGACTCGCCGAGCCATAAGGGGGCCCTTAGCGATGCCCCAGATCATGGCGAGGTGCTCGTCCGACAGGGAGGTCATCTCGAAGGCGTGGCGTTCCAGAACGGTCCGGTCGAAGATTTTCTTGAATCGATCCAGCCGTCGGATGTGCGCCTGGCATTCAATGCTCAGGCGTTCCCGGAGGTAGTCCGCCTCCTCGATTTCCTGCTTTTCGGCGCGGGCGGCGAGTTTCCTCAGGGCATACGAGACGGGGGCCAACTTGGCTTGCGCGCGGAGATCCGCAAGCGTTTCCGGTGCGCTCCCGCACTCGGTCCTCAACAAGGTCTCCATCGCCTCGAGTTCCGATCGGAGGCCGTCGGAGTAGTCGGTCATGAAGCCGACCTGGAGGTCGAACCGAAGCCGTTGCCCGCACACTTGAGCCCGGTATTGTCTGACTTTCAGCTCGATGGCGTCGATCCATTCTTTGGGCACCACCGTCATCTGCCGCCGGGGGACCGGAGCATTGCCGAACCTCGTCGCCCCATAGCCGCCGGCCCGCTCGTTCGGTTCCGCGCGCTCGCGGGCCATGAAGGTGATGTCATCCTGGGTCGGCTCCATATACTGGAGGAACAGCAGGCGGATCATGACCTGGTGGACCGGTTGCAGGGTGGCGATCGCGGCCTCGATGTGCTTACGCGTGAGGGTTGCGGGTAAGGGAGCGGTGGAAATCATGACGTGGCCTGCCGTTCGAGTTGTTGCGCGATGTACGTGGACACATCGTCGATGGACCCCGTGGCATAGATTGTGTTGGGAATCTCCACGCACACCAGTCGGTCGGGGGAGACTCCCTGGTCCTTGGCATAGTCGGGGTCCACGTAAAACTTGAATGTCCCATCCGGGCGTTTCAGGACATACAATGGGGTGCTCTCCATGTCAGGGCTCCGTGAAAGAAGGATACGGTTATGGGTACCACAGGCCTTGCCGGGGTGTCAATCGGCAGAGGACAGCAGGGTCCTCAGAGAGCGAAACGGTCCCGCCGCCACAGGATGTAGGTCGTGAAGACGATGAGGGACAGCATGAAGATGATTCGAATGCGGTGTGGCCCGGGCAGCACCGCGAAGTTGACGGCGGCGTTGACGGTGCCGAACCCCGCGTACAGGAGATACACGAAGAGGCCCCACCGCTTGACCAACAGGAACCCCACTCCGATCAACACATGCAAGGTGGGCGATTGTGCCTTGGAAAGGACTCCCCATACCCCCGGCAGCGTCGTGCCGAAGATTTTGAGCCCGTAGTCCGGCCTTGCCTGGATGATATACAGGTCGGTGAACGCGGTGAGCAGGAAGAGGACCCCGATGCATTGAAGGTCCAGACTCCCTCTGGAAGGAAGGGGGAGCACCGGGAAGAGCGATCCGGCGGTCCTCGAGGAATACGCGTCATGGACCTGCCGACCCCACCAGCCCGCAACGGCGACCGGCACGGCGGCATGGAGGAGGAAGGCGGAGAACGGACCCTCAAACGCCTCCCCGAAATACCAGGCGGTCCCGATCATGATCCCGAGGGTGAGGGTTTCGGCGGTCTTGACGAGATGCCCCTTCGCGGCCTGGCCCGCGCCGGGGAGGATGCCGGACAGCACCGCCGCGGTTATGAATGGAGGACCGGTCACAAGGGGGATACCGGGACGATCGGGCCGGGCGGGCGTTCGGGGCTGTTACCCTCCCAGGGTATCGAGGGTCTCCTTGAGGCTTTTGAGGACGCAGGTGAAGATCGGGGTATCGCGCAGGGTATACCGGCTGCCCTCGGTTTCGCGCAGGGCCATCACGAGGTCCAGAAAATCTTCCGGCTTGTCGCTCTCAAAGGCCAGCATGAATTCCTGGTCGTCGA
>Ga0209640_10006221_pt1 | contig 10445 bp, 4 predicted proteins | sample RifCSP10_1_FD_184018 | JGI IMG/M metagenome (GOLD analysis project Ga0209640, IMG submission 184018) | Soil microbial communities from Rifle, Colorado - Rifle CSP2_sed 10_1 (SPAdes) (version 2) | ecosystem: Environmental > Terrestrial > Deep subsurface > Rock core/Sediment | place: Rifle...
CGCACCTGACGCAGATGCTGGGCCTGACGGTCCAGAACTTCGTCAGCGCGGCGACCGGCATGGCGGTGCTCGCGGCGATGTGCCGGGGTTTCGCGCGCGGAGAAACGGACCGCATCGGCAACTTCTGGGTCGATCTGACGCGGACAGTCGTGCACATCCTGCTCCCGCTCTCGATCGTGATGGCGCTGTTCGGTGTTTCCCAGGGTTCGGTCCAGACGCTCGCCGGGTCGCGCACGGCGGAACTGATCGACCCGGTGACCGTCGATGGGCAGGCGGTGGTGCAGCAGGAGATGGTCGTCGGGCCGGTAGCCTCGCAGGTTTCCATCAAGCAGCTGGGGACGAACGGCGGCGGGTTCTACAACGTGAACTCGGCGCACCCGTTCGAGAACCCGACGCCCGTATCGAACCTCATCGAGATGCTGGCGATCCTGCTGATCCCCGCGGCCCTCTGTTACACCTTCGGCAGAATGGTCATGGACACGCGGCAGGGACGGGCGCTGCTGGCCGCCATGACGCTGATCTTCGTGCCGCTGGTGTTCGCGACGAACGCGGCCGAGCAGGCGGGCACGCCGCTGTTGCGCGAAGCCGGGGTTCAGGTCGAAGCGACGGCGATGCAGGCGGGCGGCAACATGGAAGGCAAGGAAGCGCGCTTCGGCATCGCGAATTCCGCGATCTGGGCGGCGGCGACGACCGCCGCGTCGAACGGATCCGTGAATTCGATGCACGACTCGTACACGCCACTGGGCGGTCTCGTCCCGATGTGGCTGATGCAGCTGGGCGAGGTGATCTACGGGGGTGTGGGCTCGGGGCTGTACGGCCTGCTGATCTTCGCGATCGTTGCCGTCTTCGTCGCGGGGCTGATGGTGGGCCGCACGCCGGAATACCTGGGCAAGAAGATCGAGCCGTTCGAGATGAAGATGGCGGCGGTCGCGGTGCTCGTACCGCCCGCGGTCGTGCTGCTCGCCACCGCGGCGACGGTCGTGACACGCTCCGGCACCGGGGCCATGCTGGCGAGCGGACCGCATGGCTTCAGCGAAGCGCTGTACGCCTTCTCTTCCATGGGCAACAACAATGGCAGCGCGTTCGCGGGCTATGGCGCCGACATCACGCTGGTGAACGGGCTGGGCGGACTGGCCATGCTGTTCGCACGCTACTGGGTGGCGCTGCCCGCGCTCGCCATTGCCGGCTCGCTCGCGAGGAAGAAGAAGCTCGAGGCCGGCCCCGGCACGCTGCCGACGCACACGCCGCTCTTCGTCGTGCTGCTCGCCGCCGTCGTGCTGATCGTGGGCGCGCTCACGTTCCTGCCGGCGCTGGCGCTCGGCCCGCTGGCGGAGCACCTGGCCATGATCGGTTCCTGAGCGGAGGAGCTGAGGAAACGATGTCGGACCGGATCCAGCGGCGCGCGCTTCTCGACCCGGCGATCACTCGCCGGGCGGCCATGGACGCGTTCCGCAAGCTCGACCCTCGCCACCAGCTGCGCAATCCCGTGATGTTCGTGGTGCTGGTCGGCAGCCTGATGACGACGGCGCTCTGGGTTCGCAGTCTGGTATCGCCGGGCAGCGAGAGTCCGGGCTTCATCCTGGCCGTGTCATTGTGGCTGTGGTTCACGCTGCTGTTCGCCAACTTCGCCGAAGCCATGGCGGAGGGCCGGGGCAAGGCGCAGGCCGATGCGTTGCGCGCGACCCGCACGGAAACGCGCGCGCGCAGGCTGATCGATCCATCGCAACACGTGCCTGTCGGCGAAACCGGAACGCGCGATCCACAAACACCGGAGGATGCCTTCGAAGACACCGCTACGCGGGATCTGCGCTTGCGTCGTGATGCGTTCGAGGACGCCGGCGCGCGCGATCTGCGCAAGGGCGATGTCGTGCTGGTCGAGACGGGTGATGTCATCCCCGCGGATGGCGAAGTGATCGAGGGCGTGGCATCGGTGGACGAGAGCGCGATCACCGGCGAGAGCGCGCCCGTCATCCGCGAGAGCGGCGGCGACCGCAGCAGCGTGACGGGCGGCACCCGCGTGCTCTCCGACTGGCTGGTCGTGCGCGTGAGCACGGATCCCGGGGAGTCGTTCCTCGATCGCATGATCGGCCTCGTCGAGGGAGCGGCCCGCCAGAAGACGCCCAACGAGATCGCGCTCGGCATCCTCCTCGCCGCCCTCACGATCGTGTTCCTGCTGGCGTGCGCGACGCTGGTACCGTTCTCCATGTACAGTGCGGCCGCCGCGGGCCGCGGCGAGCCGGTCAGCCTCACGGTCGTGGTCGCGCTGCTCGTCTGCCTGATACCCACGACCATCGGCGCACTGCTCTCGGCCATCGGTATCGCGGGCATGGACCGGATGGTCCAGGCGAACGTGATCGCGACATCGGGCCGCGCGGTGGAGGCCGCGGGCGATGTCGGCGTGCTCCTGCTCGACAAGACGGGCACGATCACGCTGGGCAATCGTCAGGCTGCGGAGTTCTTCCCGGCGGGCGGCGTCGAGCCGGCTCGTCTCGCGGATGCAGCCCAGCTCTCCAGCCTGGCCGATGAGACGCCGGAAGGCCGGAGTATCGTCGTCCTGGCGAAGCGCCAGTTCGGGCTTCGCGGCCGCAACATCGCGGAGATGCACGGCGAGTTCGTACCGTTCAGCGCGGAAACGCGCATGAGCGGGATCGACGTGGACGGCCGTCGCATCCGCAAGGGAGCGGCGGACGCGATCGAGAAGCACCTCGGCGCGAGCGGCGGCGCGTTCCCGCGCGAGGTGCGTGCCACGGTGGAGCGCATTGCGCGCGACGGCGGCACACCGCTCGTCGTCGTCGAGAACGGAACGGCCCTGGGCGTGATCCAGCTGAAGGATGTGGTGAAGGGCGGTATCGCGGAGCGGTTCGCGGAGCTGCGCGAGATGGGGATCCGGACGGTGATGATCACCGGCGACAACCAGCTGACGGCGGCGGCGATCGCGGCCGAGGCCGGCGTCGATGATTTCCTGGCCGAGGCGACGCCGGAGGCGAAGCTGGCGCTGATCCGCAGCTATCAGGGCAAGGGCAATCTCGTGGCCATGACGGGCGATGGCACCAACGACGCGCCCGCGCTGGCGCAGGCCGATGTCGCCGTCGCGATGAACTCGGGCACGCCGGCCGCGAAGGAAGCGAGCAACATGGTGGACCTCGACTCGAACCCCACGAAGCTCATCGAGATCGTCGAGATCGGCAAGCAGCTGCTCATGACGCGGGGCTCGCTGACCACGTTCAGCATCGCGAACGACGTCGCGAAGTACTTCGCGATCATTCCCGCGGCCTTCGTCGGGATCTACCCGGCCCTCGGCGCGCTCAACGTGATGGGCCTGGCCTCGCCGCGCAGCGCGATCCTCTCGGCGGTGATCTTCAATGCGCTGATCATCGTGGGGTTGATACCGCTCGCGCTGAAGGGCGTGAAGTATCGCGCGGTCGGCGCGGACCGCCTGTTGAGCCGGAACCTCCTGGTCTACGGCCTGGGCGGCCTGGCCGCTCCGTTCGCCGGCATCAAGCTCATCGATCTGGCGCTGGTGGCGCTGGGCGCGACGTGAGGAGGCCGAGCGTGTGATCGGCGAAGGGATGCGGGCCGCGAGGAGGAGCGGGCACGTGGGCTTGTCGCGTGCTCGGCGCCTGGACGCGTGAACGTGAGGGAGAATCAATGAGAACGAGCGTGGGCACGGCGTTGCGCCTTTTCGTGCTGATGTCGGCGCTGACGGGCGTCGCATATCCGCTCGCGGTCACCGGTCTTGCGCAGGTCGTCTTTCCGCGGCAGGCGAACGGCAGTCTGATCGAGCGTGACGGCGTGGTCATCGGCTCGGCGCATATCGGGCAGCCGTTCGATGATCCGGGCTATTTCTGGAGCCGGCCGTCGGCGACGCCCGGCCGGCCGTACAACGGCGCGGTCTCGCAGGGATCGAACCTGGCGCCGACGAGCGATGAGCTGCGGCGTGCGATCGAGACCCGCGTTGCGGCGCTGCGCGCGTGGCCGGTGCCGGAGGGACCGGTGCCCGTCGATCTGGTCACGGCTTCCGGGAGCGGGCTCGATCCGGACATCTCGCCGGCCGCCGCGCTGTACCAGGTCCCGCGAGTGGCCGCGCGGCGGGAAGTCGAGCCGGCGGCGGTCGAGGCGCTGGTGCGGTCGCGCATCGAATCGCGCGTGCTGGGTCTGCTTGGGGAGCCGGTCGTGAACGTGCTGAAGCTCAATCTCGCTCTCGACTCGATGGCCGGCCGATGAACGAGCGCCGCCCGGATCCCGACGCGCTGCTGGCGCACATCGCGGCCGAGGAAGGGGAGGCGGGCCGGGGTCGGCTCAAGGTGTTCTTCGGCGCGGTCGCCGGCGTGGGCAAGACGTACGCGATGCTCGAGGCCGGGCGGGCGCTGAAGGCGGAAGGGCGCGACGTCGTCGCGGGGCTGATCGAGACGCACGGCCGCAGGGAAACGGATAAGCTGCTCGAGGGCCTGGAGATCCTGCCCCGGCGCGCCGTCGATCACCGCGGCGTGGCGCTCGGCGAGTTCGATCTCGACGGGGCGCTCCGCAGGAAGCCCGAGCTCATCCTGGTCGATGAGCTGGCACACACCAACGCAGCGGGCTCCCTTCACGAGAAGCGCTGGCAGGACATCGAGGAGCTGCGCGACGCCGGTGTGGATGTGTTCACCACGGTCAATGTCCAGCACATCGAGAGCCTGAACGACGTGGTCGCCCGCATCACGCACATCCGCGTTCGCGAGACCGTTCCGGATGCCGTACTCGAGAGCGCCGACGAGGTCGAGCTGATCGACCTGCCACCCGCAGAACTGCTCAAGCGACTCGATGAAGGACGGGTCTACATCCCGGAGCAGGTCCTTCGCGCGCGGGATAACTTCTTCCGCCGCGGGAATTTGATCGCATTGCGGCAGCTCGCGCTGCGCTACACGGCGGAGCACGTGGATGCGGCGATGCGCGTGTACCGTCGGGCTCATGCGGTCGAGGAGACGTGGCCGGTCGCGGAGCGCCTGCTGGTCGGCGTCGGGCCGTCGCCCGGATCCAGACGGCTCGTCCGCGCCGCCAAGCGCATGGCGGACCGGTTGGGTGCCGAGTGGATGGCCGTTTTCGTGGAGACGCCCGAATACGCGAGCTTTCCGGAGGTCGACCGGCAGCGGGTCTGGGAGACGCTTCGCCTGGCGCGCGACCTGGGCGCCGAGACAGCGAGCATCGCCGGCGCCGGGACGGCGGCGCTGATCGAGCACGCGCGCCGGCACAACGTCACCAAGATCATCGTCGGCAAGCCGGGCACCAGCCGCTGGCAGGACCGGCTGGGCGGATCGCGCATGGACGAGATCGTCCGGGCGAGCGGCGACATCGACGTGTATGTCATCTCGGGCGATGAGGACGAAGCGCCGATCGCACGAAAGCCTGTGGTCGAGCACTCGCGAGCGGCTGGCTACCTGAAGGCGGCCGGCGTCGTCGTCGCGCTCACCGCGGTTTCGATTCTGTTACGGGCGCAGCTCGAGCTGGCCAACCTCATCATGCTCTACCTGCTGGGCGTCGTATTCGTGGCGGCGCGCCTGGGCCGAGGTCCGGCCGTCGTCGCATCGGTTCTCGGCGTGGCGGCGTTCGACTGGTTCTGTGTCCCGCCCTACGGCACGTTCGAAGTGGCAGACACCGAGTACTTCGTGGTGTTCTTCGTCATGCTGACCGTCGCGCTGGTGATCAGCACGCTCACGACGCGACTGCGGCGCCAGGCCGAGTTGTCGCGACGGCGGGAAGAGCGGACGGCCTCGCTCTTTGCCATCACGCGGGAGCTGGTCGGTCTCGACGAGCCCGCGGACATCGCCGAGGTCGTGGCGCGTCACCTGTCGGCGACGTTCTCGGTGCCGGCCCGCCTGCTGGCGCCGGATCCTTTCGGCGAGTTGCGCGATCGCGGCGGCGGCGGCGGCGACCCGATCGACAGTGGAGTCGCGCGGTGGGCCTTCGAGCATGGGCGCGCCGCCGGCCCAGGCACCGGCACCCTGCCGCGTGCACGTGCCCTGTACGTCCCGGTCCGCGCTGGTGATGCCCCTTCGATCGCCGTGCTCGAGCTTCCTGCGGAGAACGCCGCCGTCTTCCTCGATCCCGAACGCATGCAGCTGGTCGAGACGTTCGCGCAGCACGCAGCGGTCGCGCTCGAGCGTGCGAGACTCGCTGTCGAGGGACGCCGCGCAGAACACCTCGCCGAGCTGAATCGGCTGAAAACCGAATTCATTGCGATCGCGGCGCACGAGCTTCGCACACCGCTCACCAGCCTCGGCCTCTCCGTCGAACTCCTCGCCGAAGGATTGCGACACGGTCCTGACCGCGGGGAACCTCGGCCTCGCGATGACCGAAGCGCCTCGCCAGCGGAACGTGCGGCGATGGCGAATGTCGCCCCCGAACCCGAACGCGGGGGACCCGATCCATCACTCGAACTCGCGACAGTCGCCGTCGAGGATGTGAGCCGACTGCGGACGCTGGTCGACGAGCTACTGGATCTCTCGCGCATGGAGGACCGCCAGGTCCGGCTGGAGTTGCAGGCTGCGGAACCACGCGCACTGGTGCGGGCGGCGCTACGGTCGGCGACCGCGGGCGAGGAGCTGACGCGTCCGCCGATCCAGACGGAACTGGCGGAAGATCTCGCACCGGTCCGTGCCGATCCCGACCAGATCGAACGCGCGCTGCGCAACCTGATCGAGAATGCGAGGCGACACGCGGGGCCGAACGGCCGCGTGGTCGTCGGTGCCGATGAGCTGGCGGATTTCGTGCAGTTCTCGGTCGCCGACAACGGACCGGGCCTCGCGATCGCAGACCAGAACCGGATCTTCGAGCCGTTCGTCGGCGTCTCCGCCGAAGGCCATGCCGGGCTGGGTCTGGCGATCGTGCGCGCGATCGTGCGCGCGCATGGCGGCGATATCTGGGTGGACTCCGGGCCGGGCCCCGGCGCCGTGTTCAGTTTCACGCTGCCGCGTGCGGATCGGGCCGCGCCCGCGAACGGGCCATGAACAAGCGGAAGATTCTCGTCGTGGACGACGAGCAGAACACACGCACGACTCTCGAGCACGCGCTCGAGCCACTGTCGTACGACATCGTGCTTGCAGCCTCCGGCGAGGAGGCGCTGCAATGGATCGCGGATCCGGGGATCGCACTCGTTCTGCTCGACCTGCGTATGCCGGGCTTGAGCGGAATGGAGGTGCTCCGCCGCTTCGAGCAGGAACGACCGGACGTGCGCGTGGTCATCATGACAGCGCACGGCACGGTCACCGCCGCCGTCGAGAGCATGAAGCGGGGCGCGCTGGATGTTCTGCAGAAGCCGTTTTCCCTCGAACAGATCCGTGCGCTCGTACGACAGGAGATGGATCCCGCGATACGGGAGGCGGCGACGCGGGCCGGATACGACCAGCAGCTTCGCGACGCGCGTGCGAAGATCCGCGACGGCGCTCTCGACGCCGCGCTCGGCCAGTTGCGCGCCGCGTTCGCGCGCGATCCGGACCGGCCCGAGGCCTTCAACCTGATGGGCGTGATCGCCGAAATACGGCGAAATCGACCGGAGGCGCAGAGACAGTATCGCCTGGCGCTCGACCTCGAGCCGACGTACGCGCCGGCACGGCGCAATCTGGAGAAATCCGTCGGCGATCCGGTCCTTCGCGGGCCGATGCTGCTCGGGGACGAGGCGGAGCACGGCTGACGCTCTGCGGAAGGGCTCATTCGTACGGACGAGTACTGACGTTCTGAGGGCGAGGGTTGAATCCGGCGGGGAGCGTCCGACGTCGAGCGACGAGGGCCCGGCGACGTGATGCAGGCGCACCTGAAGCTGGGCCCGTCCGGCCGCCGGCGCGTGCCCGCGAAACGACGACTTGCCGCGTGCCGCCTCACCGTTCAGTTTCCCGGAGTCGGCTCGCCGGTGCGTGGCGGGCCCATCTCCACCTCACCGTCGAGGTCTGGAAAATGCGCCGCTCGATAATTGTGCCCGTCCTGTTTCTCCTCGGCTCCGCGACCGCGCCTGCATCCGTTTACGCGCAGGGCACGAGCGCGCAGGCGATGGCTTCCGTCGATTCGGCCCTGTTCCGGGGTCTGAGCTTCCGGCTGGTCGGTCCCTCACGCGGCGGCCGCGTCACGACCGTCACGGGCGTGCCGTCGCAGCCGCGCACGTTCTACATGGGCGTGGCGAGCGGCGGCCTGTTCCGTACGACCGATGGCGGCGAGAGCTGGACGCCGATCACGGATGGCCAGGTCCCGCTTGGCTCGTCCGGCTCGATCGCGGTCGCCGAATCCAGCGCCGACATCATCTACTACGGCACCGGCTCGGACGGCGTGCGCAGCAACGTCTCGACCGGCCGCGGCGTGTACAGGACGACCGACGGCGGAAAAACCTGGAGCTTCGCCGGCCTCTACGACGCCGGCCAGATCGGGGCGGTCCGGATCCATCCCGGCAACCCGGACATCGTCTGGGTCGCGGCGTACGGCAACGCGTTCAAGCGGAATCCCGAGCGCGGCGTCTTCAAGACGACGGACGGCGGCAAGACATGGCGCAAGGTGCTGTTCGTGAACGACAGCACGGGCGCGATGGACGTGGAGCTGCAGCCGGGCAATCCGAACGTGGTCTACGCGTGGATGAATCGTATCGAGCGCAAGCCGTGGTCGATCATCAGCGGCTCGAAGGAAGGCGGCTTCTGGAAGAGCACGGACGGCGGCGAGCATTTCACGAAGATCATGAACGGCCTGCCGAAGGAGCTGATCGGCAAGGGCAACCTCGCGGTGACGGCCGCGAACCCGAACCGCATCTACGCGCTGGTCGAGGCCAGGCCCGGCGGCGGCTTCTACCGCTCCGATGACGCGGGGCAGACCTGGCAGCTCGTCAACTCGCAGGGCTCGCTCGTGCAGCGGCCGTTCTACTACACGACGCTCGGCGCCGACCCGACCAACGCCGATGTCGTCTACGCGGGCGCCGAGGGCTTCTTCAAGTCGACGGACGCCGGCAAGACGTTCGCCGCGATGCGCACGCCGCACGGCGACAACCACGACATCTGGGTCAACCCGACCGATGGCAATATCATGGTCCAGTCGAACGACGGCGGCGCCAACGTGTCGTTCGACGGCGGACGCACGTGGTCATCGCAGCGCATCCAGCCGACGTCCGAAATCTACGGCGTGTGGCTCGACGACAAGTTCCCCTACAATCTCTACGGCGCGCAGCAGGACAACAACACGATCATCATCTCGAGCATTGCCCGCGGCGGCGTCGAGGGCGAGGACTGGCAGAACGGCCCGGGCTGCGAGACGGGGCCGATCATGCCGCACCCGTCGAAGCCGGACATCGTGTACGGCGCGTGCAAGGGCCAGTTCGGCGTGATGAACCTCGAGACCGGGCAGGAGAAGAACTACTGGATCGGCGCGCAGTCGCTCTACGGCAATCCGGGGAGCGACCTGATCTACCGCTTCCAGCGCGTCTCGCCCATGGCGACCTCGCCTCATGATCCGAGCGTCGTGTATTACGGCTCGCAGTACGTGCACCGCTCCCGCGACATGGGCGTGACGTGGGAGAAGATTTCGCCCGACCTCACGGCCTTCCCGCCGTGTTGCCAGGGCGCGAGCGGCGAGCCGATCACGCGCGATGTGACGGGCGAGGAGTTCTACAGCACGCTGTACGCGATCACCGAATCGCCGCACCAGGCGGGTGTGATCTGGACGGGCTCGAACGACGGGCCGTTCTACCTCACGCGCGATGACGGCAAGACGTGGACGAACATCACGCCGAAGGAGATGCCGACGGGCGGCCGCGTCCAGTGGATCGAGGCCTCGCCGCACCGGCCGGGCTCGGCCTATTACGCCGTTTATCGCTATCTGTTGGGCGATTTCCAGCCGTACATCTGGCTGACGAACGATTACGGCAAGACCTGGAAGCGACTGACGGATGGCAAGAACGGGATCCCCGCGGACTGGCCGACGCGCGTCGTGCGCGAGGATCCGGACCGCGAGGGCCTGCTCTACGCCGGCACGGAGTTCGGTATGTTCATCTCGTTCGACAACGGCGGTCACTGGCAGCCGTTCCAGCGGAACCTGCCGAACGTCCCGATCACGGACATCAAGGTGAACAAGCAGGACCTCGTCGTCTCGACGCAGGGCCGTGCGTTCTGGATCCTCGACAACATTTCCTCACTGCAGCAGATGACCCCGCAGATGACGACGACCGGGGTGCACCTGTACAAGCCGCGCGACGGGTACCGTACACGGACGGGTCCGGAGCTGCTCGGCCCGATGATCGAGTACTTCCTGCCGGCCGCCCCGTCGGGCCCTGTCACGATCGACATCCTCGATGCGGCGGGCAACGTCGTGAACTCGTACAACAGCGACGCGCCGGCGGCGGGCGCGGGCGGGCGCGGGCGAGGCGGCCGTGGGGGCGGCGGCGATCCGGACGATCCGGATGCCGCGATGATGCTCGGCCGGGGCCGTGGCGGCGCGGCCGG
>Ga0209640_10006222_pt1 | contig 10445 bp, 13 predicted proteins | sample RifCSP10_1_FD_184018 | JGI IMG/M metagenome (GOLD analysis project Ga0209640, IMG submission 184018) | Soil microbial communities from Rifle, Colorado - Rifle CSP2_sed 10_1 (SPAdes) (version 2) | ecosystem: Environmental > Terrestrial > Deep subsurface > Rock core/Sediment | place: Rifle...
TACCTGAGCCAGTGGATGCACGCCCTGCACCGCGTCGGGCAGGAAATGGGCCAGCCGATATTCCACGGTTGGGCCGTCGAACTGGCTGAATCAGTACACGCGCGATTCATGCGCTCCGACTCACCGCGCGGCCCGCATCGGATGGTCTGGAAAATGAGCATCGACCTGAGTCGGCCGCTCGTGCCTTCGATGGGGCAACACGACCCGCTCGACGCCTTGGTGACTTACCTTGAACTCCAGACCGGCGCGATCCCGGCGATCAGCCCGGCTGCCGCCACGGATCGCCCCGTGCTCGAACGCGAGATCGCCGAGGCCGGCGCGCTTTGCGCGCGCGCCGACTGGACGACTGACGATCCACTCGGCATCGGGGCATTGCTGACCGGCGTGTTCCGGTTGGCCGGCATGATGACGCGCCACGGAATCGCCGGCTCCGGAATCATGATCCCGCTCGTGGCAGCGACCGGGGTCAGCCTCGAGACCTACGCGAGCAGCAATTCACTCGCCGCGCCAGCGGAGTCCCGGCTGGCCTTTCGCGAACTCGGCCTCGCCATAGGCCTCCACGCGCTCGAGCGAACCGAGGTATCGCCCACTCTCGATGACCGCGTGCGAGAGGGGATTGCCAGCTTGAGACACTACCTGCCGATCGCCGGCCTCATCGAGGACTTCTGGAGCGAGCCAGTTCACCGCGAGAGCGATTCCTGGAGCGGCCATCCCGACATTAACGCTGTAATGCTTGCCACGAGCCTCGTACCGGCCGGGTACCTGGACAGCTAGTACGAGCAATCACGGTTCTCTACAGCCATACGGAAGGGAGGAGGCCAATCGCCTGAGAGATAGCGGGTGTTGTAGTTCAGTAGATATTCGCTATTTACCATAATATACATTATGCGAACTCTCTCTTAGACGCCTGACGACGGCTAACGGCCGCGCGTTCACTTCAACACGTTCCTAGGCGGCGGAACCGTTTTTCACGCACCAAGCCCCAATCTCCATAAGCGCGCTCTGTTCGTCAAATTCGCTGGCTTGGGCAGCGAGTTCGCGAGAGACCCAACCGGGATATGCGACCTCCTCGGTGATGTGTCGGCCGGAGGCAGTGTGCTTCTCATGAACTTTCGCAAGGTGCTTGCGGGGAAATCGCTCGGCGACACGCACCAAGGCAGGCCATAGCCGTCGATGCACATACGTAATCTTGCCGTCAACGAGCCGACAGACCAGCACATCAGGGCAGTCCCTGATAGCGCGGGTCAGAACGAAAATGTCGTGACTTCGCGCATGACCCCACCAGCTGCCGCGAATGGGACCGCCCACGATCGCGCCCGCAAGGGATGGTACAGGTCCGGTCGCTGCCTCGAGCACAACCCCGTGTGCGCGCACAAACGCCAGAGCCTCAACTGTTGTCACGACAAGCCACCCTCCTCCAACGTCGCCTACGAGATTTGGGCGTCATAAATGACGCGATAAAATACGTTATCCAGGCCGCATATCGATCTGGTCCAACTAATAGGTCAACTGCCGATGACGTTCGGAGCAGCAAGACCGCGCTCTTTGCATTGCGCGCGATAGATCGCGAGAACCGTCGCCGCATCAAGAACAGCTTCAACATTTCCGGCCGTATCCAGGTTGAGATTGGCACCGCGTATTGCGAACCACACATCCGTCACTTCCTTGTTCGTCTCAGGCACATGCAAGGTGTGAACTGCACCGGCCGGCTCATACAAGTAGGAACCCGCCCTATTGATGTCCGGATATTCCAGATAGCGCCATGATCCGCTGACGGTGAACGCAAATACTTCGCCCGTGTGCCGATGACGCTGGATCGTCACTCCGGGCTCAAATCGGACCCTGATGACCCAGAGTCCGCTTTCGATATTCACCTGCAGGAGTTGAAAAACAACACCCTCCTGATAAGGCACGAAAGGAAGATCGTTCTCGGCGCGGTGTAACGATAGCGGCGCGCCTATTGCATCTGATGCCAATGCGTTCATCTGGTGTCTCCTGCGATTACTTTGACCACATGCGAACTATCCTGTCGCGTTGTCCGTGTTCCGCCGACGCCAAAAGCGCTGGGCGAGAATACAAATGGCCGCACCAGCCAGCAGGCCAACCACGCCGCTTACAAGCACCTCGATGCCGGGCGACGCCGATTGGCGATCCGTCACAATGGAGCCGGATGGCGCAAGTGTTTGCCATTCGGTCGCAGTGATCTGCGTCATTTTCGATGCATCCGCCAGGCCGAAGACACAGAGTTCTCCCCCGGGCAGCTTGCAGAACTGCTCCGCCGGGCATTCGGTGAGAACTCTCTGCTCAACGCCTTCTGCACACACAGCACCGGAGGTACGTAGAACGCGGAGCGTGATTTCTGGATACTTGGTCAATTGCTCGGGCATCGCAGCCTCCATGACACATCACAACGGTCCTTCAACATCCCGGTTGCCGCTAACTTACTTCGAGAACAACATTGCCGACCGTGCGGCCTTGCTCCACGAGCTCATGCGCCTCTGCGATTCGATCCAGTGGCAGGCGGGCAGCAATGTTGTGCGCCAGCCGGTTTTCGGCCAGCAGCCGCGTGAGCTCCGCCTCCGCCCGCAATCGGTCCTCGGTCTTCAGGTTGTAGACGATGAAGAAACTGAAGCGCGCCATCTTCAGGATCGCGGGCACAAACGGCACTTGCACTTCGGCGGCGCCACTGCCGTAGACGACGATCTCGCCTTCAGGGCGGAGCACTTGCAGGTCGGCGCCGACGTTGACGGCAAGGTCCACTTCGATGATGCGGTCAACCCCGGCGCCTCCCGTGAGGTCCAGGCATCTCTTGACCAGGTCTTCTTGCCTGTAGTTGATGACGCTGTCAGCCCCGGCAGACAGCGCCAGAGCGGCCTTTTTCTCGTTGCTGATCGTCGCAATGACCTGCTTGGCTCCTTTCAGTCTGGCCAACTGGACCGCGTAATGGCCCACCGCCCCGGCCCCGCCGGCAACCAGGACGACCTTGTCCTTCACGCTTCCGTCGACCGTGACTGCGTGATAAGCCGTCAGCGCAGGGATTCCGAGACAGGCGCCGACCGCCAGGGCCACGCCGGCCGGAAGCGGTACCGCCTGCGGTGCCGGCAGCACGACGTACTCGGCAGCGGTTCCGTGAGCGCGCCCCCAGGCCGCATTCCAGAGCCATACGCGCTGACCCATCCGCGCCCGATCCACGCCCTCGCCCACCTGATCGATGACACCCGAACCGTCGCTGTGCGGTACGATCCGCGGGAATGGCAGCGTCTTCGTGCGGGTGCCAGCCCGCGATTTGACGTCCGATGGATTGACCCCCGACCATGCGATCCGGACGCGTACTTCACGCGGGCCAGGTGCGGGCGTCGGCAGCTCTCCGATCGACAGCACCTCGCTGGCCGGGCCGGTACGCTCGTAGAACGCCGCGCGCATCCGTTATTGCCCGCTCCGGAAGCGGGTCCAGATCCGGTTTTCGATTCGGCTCTGTTGGAAAGGATTCTCAAGCATCGTGCCCTCCGGTCGTGAGCAACGCGATCTTTGCAGCATAACGCCGCACCTCATCCCAGTCGGTGAATTCAACCTTGGCCTGCGGGTCGGTCGGCCCGCCGGTCAGCCACATGATCAAGCGAATGACATTGCGATCGACGGTTCCATAGCGCTGGTAGTCGAGGTTCCCGGCAAACACGCCGACCAACCGCGGCCTCCAGGGAATCCTGGCGAGGAACTTTTTCACGTAGGGGTTGCTTCCCGGCGTGCTCTTGCCCGGCTTGCGCGCGACGAGGTTTACCGAGAAAAAGCCGCTCGGCTTCGACTCGAGCAGGGCCTGATTGGCTCGAACGAAGTCGAGAACCGCAGGGTGGTGCCTGCCGTTTCGGATGCTCGCGCCGATGACGATCACGTCATAGCGGGCCGGATCCGCGCCGCCGCCCGCCAGTGGAGCGACATCGACGCGCTGTCCCCTGCCCTGCAGTTCCGCTTGCAGCGTCTCGCAGATCTTGCGCGTGTAACCGTAGACGCTGGAGTAAGCCAGCAGGATGTTCGCCATGGCGAATCAGCTGCCTCGACCGACCAATCCCATGTCCTGCAATACCGATCGTAACTGCGACCAGCGCTGCTCCAGCGTTCCCGTGTAACCGATCGACAATCGCACGAGACCGGGCCTGATGCCCGCTTTCTCGAGTTCGTCGTCAGGCATCTCGCTGCTCGTGGATGCCGCCGAGCAGGACATGAGCGTTTCGCTGAACCCAAGGCTCACGGCCATCAGGCCGAAGCGGTGTTCGTTCTGCAGGCGACGCATGAATTCGAAAGCCCGGTCGCGCGAGCCCAGGTCCAGCGTAAGGACGCCACCGTGCCCAAAATCCGGATTGGCCAGTCGGAGCCACAAGGCATGATCGGGATGCGCCGGCAATCCGGGATAAGTCACCGGGAGGCCCAGTTCGCTGAGGCGCGAGGCGAATGCGTAGGCTCGACGACTGTGCTCCGCCATGCGCAGCCCCAGGTGCGGCAGTCGCAGGCTGATGTCGAAGGCCACCTGCGGGTCCATCGTCGGACCCAGCAGCATCAGTGAACCCATGTGCAGGTCCATGAGCTTCATAATGAACTCAGTCGTGCCGCACACGGCCCCGGCGATGTGGTCGCTGGCGCCGTTCATGAACTTGGTGAGACTGTGCACCACGACGTCTGCCCCATGCAGGATTGGCGCGACGATCAGCGGCGTGAAAGTATTGTCCACCACCAGGCTGGCATTGCGCCGGTGGGCGATTTTCGCCAGCATCGGGATGTCCGCGACCCGCAGCGTCGGGTTCGACACCGTTTCGCAGAAGAGGACCCTGGTTTGCGGCGTGAATGCCTGCTCGACCGCTGTGAGGTCCGACTCGTCCACAAAGGATGTCGTGACCCCCGCCTTTGCGGGCAGGTAATCGTGCAGCATCGCAAAGGTGCCGCCGTACACGGTGCGACTGGCGACCACGTGGTCGCCGGTATTGCAAAGCTGCATGATCGTGGCGGCAATGGCCGACAGGCCGCTGGCGCTGCAGTAACCCGCCTGCGCGCCCTCGTAAGCCGCAATCTGGCGGCCCAGTACGTAGACGGTTGGGTTGAAATGCCGGCCGTAGAGATAGCATCCGCCCACATCCGGACCCAGGTGGCCCTGGAAGATCTCGGGCATGGTCGTGGGATCGATCACCGTGAAAGTTGTGCTGGCCTCGACGGACATGTTCACGCCGCCGTGCTCGCCGAACTCGTGGCGCAGGTTTGCGAAGGACTCGATCGGGTCAAACTTCTTCATTCAGGCATCAAGCCGCGACCGGCCTCAGGCCGCCCCGACCTTCCCAAGCACGATGGTGAAGTCACCCGCGGGAATGCCGCCATCCGGCGCGCTGAAATCCACAGTCACTCGTTGCCGCTGATCCGCCGGAATTTCCTGGAACAGCCTGTCCTTCTCGTTGAGCGCATCACCGGCAAAAAACATCTGCGTGACTAACTCTCGATAACCGCGCTTTGCGACCTTGAAATGCAAGTGCGGTGGACGGGTCCAGTTTTCCTCCGCCGGATACGCGCCCGGCTTGATGGTACGGATCGAAAAGCGTCCCTCGGCATCGCTGCGCAACTGCGCCCAGCCCTGAAAATTAGGATCGATCGGAGCCGGATTGGGGTCATCTTCATGGTCGTACCGGCCGTAGGAATTCGCTTGCCACAAGTCCACCAGCGCACCAGCCACCGCGACACCCGCCTCGTCGACGACCCGGCCGTGAACCATGATGGCCTCCCCGGTTGCCGCCTCGGACTGACCTTCGACCTGGGTGAGGTCCGCGTCCTTGTCCAGTTGCCCGTGCTTAGGAAAAAATGGCCCCTCTTCCACAGGCGGCGTGACTGCTTCGGCCTGCAACCGTCCCGTTGTCACACCCACCGCCAGGCCGAGCCCGGTCTGCAGCGCCAAACGGCGCGTCAATTTGCTGTCGCTGCTCATCTCTGGCTCTCCCCGTGGTTTTGGCCACCGCCATAGTATCGCTCCGCCGGCAATCAATGCTGCCCCGAACAGCACGCGACGTGCCGCAGCAGCGAGATGGCAAGCTGGGCGAAGATGTTCCCATTCATGTTGCTGCCAGCCTATCGCAACTGTGAAATGATTCTTCGATGCGCCTGAATTCGACCGCCGCGCTCTCAATCCTCATCGCACTCGTCATTGCGGCGGAGTTCTTGCTGCTGGGCGACTGGCTGGAATACCGCCGTGCCCTCCTCCCCGCCGAGCCCTGGCGGCTGCTGACCGGCCACTTCGCCCACCTGTCCCTTCTGCACGCAATGGTCAATGCCGTTGCGCTCCTGCTGCTGGCGCAACTATTCGCGGGGCGGCTTCGCGTCTCGGAGCTATGGGCCCTGCTTGCGGGCGCGCCACTCGCCATTTCGCTGGTGTTCTGGGTCGCGATGCCGGGCCTTCACTGGTACCGGGGCCTTTCGGGTGTCCTGCATGCGCTCTATTTCTCCGGCTGCATCGTCTGGCTCATGACATCGGGTGGCCGGGTCCGATGGCTCCCAATCGCCGCGCTCGCCGGCGGCGCCATCAAGGTGTTGTTGGAGCAGCCCTGGGACGACAGTTTTCCCTGGGCGAGATGGCTGGGAGCGACCGTGGTACCGCAGGCGCACCTGATTGGCGCCCTGGTCGGCACCGCGGCGGGCCTGCTGCTGGTCGCGCGCCGTAAGCGGTCTGGAGAACGCCCTCGACAAGGATGAAAGTGCCCTCCGAGGCGCTTTGCCCGCAGCCCGCCTCGCTCAGTCCGCGGCCAGCGAGTCGAGCACGAGCCGGGTCATTTCATCGAGGCCTGTTTGGCGCTGCTCCGGACTCATGCTGTTTGAAAGGTCGATCTGGTCGCTGACGGCGAGTACCGCAAGCGCCTGTACACCGAGTTCCGCTGCGGCACCATAGAGACCCGCCGTTTCCATTTCGATCGCCAGGAATCCGAGCCGCACCAGCGACTTCCGGAGTTCCGCGTCCGGGTGATAGAACTGGTCGCTGGAAAAGACGTTGCCCACATGCACCGCCTGCCGGCGATTGCTCGCCGTGCGCATGAGACGCTCGAGCAGCGGCCAGCTGGCCGTCGCGGGGAAGTCGTAATCGCGCAAGCGGATCCGGTTGACTCGCGAGTCCGTGCCGGCACCGATCGCCACGACGATGCTGCCGAGTTCGAGGTCTGGCGCTATCGCACCGCAGGTGCCCAGCCGCACGAATCGCTTCACGCCATAAGTCCGGGCGAGCTCGGTCGCATAGATGAGTGTCGAGGGGATGCCCATGCCCGCCCCCATGACTGACACGCGCCTCCCGTGCCAGCCACCCGTGAATCCCAGCATGTTGCGCACATTGGTAACCTCGACGGCGTCGTCGAGCAGCGTGGAAGCGATGTGCTGAGCGCGACACGGATCGCCCGGCAGCAGGACCGTATCGGAAAAGGCTCCCGCATCGGCGCTGATGTGCAGGGAACTCATGAGTGCACGCCTTCGCCATCCGGCGCCCCGCTGCCGGGGCGCCGGGCATTCCAAAAAACGTAGGCCAGCAAGACGCGCGCCTACAGGAAGCCGACGCTACGCTTCTTTTCGCGCTTGGCGGCCCGTTTCTCTTCCAGCGTACGCTGGGGCTTCTTCTTGGCTTCCTTCTTTTTGTCCATTCCCTTGCTCATGGAATCCTCCTCTCCAATGGCGACCATGCAAACATGAGTTTATCGAATCCAGCTGCTCTCGGGGCACGGGCATGTGGCCCGGCTAGAGCGTTAATCGCAGTGACTGCCAGCTGCGCAGGCGCCAGCGACCAGCGCTTTGGCCGTAGACAGCCAGGTAGCGAATCGGCAGGTCGAACCGGTTCTCGCCTGCCATGACCTGGAATCGGCCGCGTCCACGCACGATCGCAGCCGCATCGTCAAGCGATACGACCTGCCGTTCCGTCGGCTCGATCGCAAGATAGCGAATCCGGCCACTCGCGATGGAGTCAAGGAATTGCTCCCGGCTCTCAACCTGACCGGTGGAATGGACGTATTGCAGGTCATCCGCGAGCCAGCTCCCAAGTTCAGCAGCATCCGCATTCACCATGGCGCCAAACCGGGCGTCCTCGGCGCTGAGCACCAGGGCACCGGCTTCGGTTCCGGCGGCGCGTCGTACCAACTCGAGCGTGAAGCCCTGGTCTGCCCCGTCGCTGACCGAGACGATCATCCGGTCATCGGCGCCGTGGCGATACTCGAGCCGGCGAGGGAAATCATGCGCGGAATTCTCGAAGACGAGGCGATCAGCTCCACATTCATTCAGTCGGAACGCGACCGGCAATTCGTTGTGACTGACCTTGGCGACGTAGTAGACCCCACCCGCCATCTCGACGAGCCGCAGCGATTCGGTTCCCGTAATGTTTCCATCCGACGTGGTGTGTTCGGACCCGATCCCCTCATAGGTCCGCGGACCCAATTCCGACCAGGATTCGTGGAACTGGGATTTCTCACCGCTGGCCACCCAGTCGCCCAGCAGCCAGCGGGCGACCTGAAGCGATTCACAAGGCGACGCCGCGGTGAGCGCGGGCCACACCACTATCGCCGTGACGGCCATCAAGCGTACGAGTCGCTTCACATTCAGGCTCCTTCGCCCAGGGTATGCAGGTAGCTGTACAAGGCGCGCACTTCCTCGTCGGTCAGGTGTACAAATCTTTCCCTTGCCATCATCCCCATCAGGCCGAGTTCCTGGCCGCCAAGCGGTATAGCGGTTCTCAGCAGGCGGCAGAAGTCCTCTTCCGAATACGCCGCGACTATCGCAAGGTTCGGTGTCGATCCTTCGATGTCGCCATCGACCCATGGCGCGCCGCGCCGGATCTCCTCGGCCATCGGCAGGTAAACGTCTTGCCGCAGACCAAGTTGCCACTGTGTGAGGTCAAAACGCCACAGCAGGCCGATCCGGGTCTCAGTCGCAGGACCCTTCGAGACGGGAACGCTGCGCAGGAACGCAATGATCTTGCCCAGGTCCTCGTCACTCAGGTGATGGAACGTATTCGAAGTCATGCCCCAAGTGCTCTTGCCGTTCTTGCGGACGCCTTGCCGGATTACCCGTTCAAGATCCGCAGCGCTGTAGTCCGCCGCAACTTGCGTCAGATTAGGAGCCACGAGTCGCGTGACCCAGGGCTCATCCCAGAAGACAGCGCCTTGAAAGCCCTTGCCGTGGCAGCCGTTGAAGCAGCCCCTGACGGTTGCAAGGCGCTGACCCTCTGCGACCGAAGCCGGGTCCGTCGGCACCGCGATCGCCGTCAGCGGCACCTCATAAGTCTTGCGGATCAGGTGCTCGGTGGACAGGTAAGCGAAGGCAACTGCGGAGGCCGCGAGCACTGCGGTGAATGCAGCGAGAAATCCCAGACATTTCAGGATCTTGATCAAGCGGCGGTTTCTCCAATCATCGACAACTGCCGTTCAGCCCCGGCTCCTGCGCGAATGGCGGCGTACCTGCGCCATCAGGCCGAACAGCCGGATCATGTCGGGTGCCGAAGTATCGCCTCGATATCCGCGATACAGCGTGTCCACATTGACGGCAATGCGTTCCGGGGACAACCAGTGGCGGAATTCACCCAGCGCGATGTCGAAGGACGCCTGTTCCGCCGGCATGCCCACGTCAAAGCGCAGCCGGGCCTCTTGATCCACGTAGCTGAGATAGTCCTGGACCCGGCGGACGCCCGCCGCGTCCGTCATCGGCCCGTGACCCGGCACAATGAATTCCGCGCCGAGTGACAGGATCCGCTCACAGGCGGCCAGCCAGTTGCCGACTGGTCCGGCCCACATCACGGGTGTGCCGTCGATGAATAACAGGTCACCCGTAAACACGGCGCCATCGCCGGGTACCCAGACCAGGGTGTCGCCAGCGGTGTGTGCCGGACCGAGCATGTGCAGTTCGACTGGCTTGTCGCCGACCTTCAGGTCGAGGCGCCGCTCGAAGGTCCGCGTCGGCGCCCGGCCGCGTACGCTTGTGAAGTCGAAGGGCGAAAAGATCTCCGCAAAGTACTCGCCGGCTTCCCCCAATGCGCCACTCAGGCCAAGGACCTTCAGTTCTGCGAGCTTCTTCGGTGGAAGTTCCGCCATCTCGAGTGCCGCCGGGCTCGACGCGATCACTTCGGCACTTGGCACGAGCGCATTGCCATGTGTGTGGTCGCCATTCGCGTGCGTGTTGACGAGCGTATTGATTTGGTCTGGTGCTATGCCGGTCGCGCCCTCGATCGCTTTCAGCATGCCTGCGGTCAGGGGCTCATCGAAGAGGGTGTCCACCAACAGCGATGCATCGCCATCGCGGATGAAGCCCGCGTTCGACCAGCCCCAGCCGCCGTCCGGCTGCATCCAGGCATAAAGGCCGTTGCCGAGATCCTCAAGGCCGCAACGGAATGGCCGTCTGGTCACGGGCGCGGATCCTGGTTGCCCCGAGTCACGCGATTGGCGAGCACACCGATC
>Ga0209640_10006223_pt1 | contig 10444 bp, 6 predicted proteins | sample RifCSP10_1_FD_184018 | JGI IMG/M metagenome (GOLD analysis project Ga0209640, IMG submission 184018) | Soil microbial communities from Rifle, Colorado - Rifle CSP2_sed 10_1 (SPAdes) (version 2) | ecosystem: Environmental > Terrestrial > Deep subsurface > Rock core/Sediment | place: Rifle...
CCTCGCCGCGCTGGCGGCGCTGCCAGCCGAACGATATACCCGCGTTCGGAGATCTACCATTTCGTGCCGCTCGACGAGCGGGTGCCCGTCTACCAGAAACCGTTCACGCTGCTCATGGAAGTCGTGCCTGATGCGACGGCCGAGGCCAGGAAGGCGTTGGCCGGTAAGAACGAGCTGATTATCCGAGGCACGCTCGAGTACCAAGCCTGCGACGACAAGATCTGCTACAACCCCGTCTCGCTGCCGCTATCCTGGAAGATGTCGCTCGTGCCTAACGTCGCCGGCGCTGCGCAATCAGCACCGCCGGCGCGATGAGGTCGCAGCGCCCACCCGGTGCCTCCGGATCGCTGAGACCGAGGACGGTTGTGCCGTCTCTTGCTCGTGATGACTTGCTTGACACCCGCCGCCCGGCCGTGTAGCTTCCAGACCGCACAGGAGGAAATCCATGAAATTGTGGCGAATAGCGGCTTTGGCCGTCGCCGCCGGTCTGATCTGCGTGCCAACCCGGGCCCTGGCCCAGGGGGCGGGCAGCACCATCACCGGCGTCGTGCGCGACACGTCCGGCGGGGTTCTCCCGGGCGTGACCGTGGAAGCCGCCAGCCCGGCGCTGATCGAAAAGGTCCGAACGGCGGTGACCGACGCCGAGGGACTCTATCGCCTGGTGGATCTCCGCCCCGGCGAGTACACCGTGACGTTCACCCTCCCGGGATTCAATACCTTCAGGCGCGAGGGGTTGACGCTGCCAGCCAACTTCACGGCGACGGTGAATGCCGACATGAGCGTCGGAGCGCTGTCGGAGACGATTACCGTCACCGGAGAAGCCCCGCTGGTCGACACCCAGAGCACCCGGCAGCAGACGCAGTTCGAGCGGGAAACGCTTGAGTCCATTCCGGGCACGGGCCGCATTACGGCGCTGGCCTCGGTCATTCCCGGCGCCAGGCTGAACACGCCGCAACAGTACAGCGTGGGGGGCGTCAACGACTCATCGCAGTTCACGTACAGCCTTCATGGCGCGCCGAATTCCGAGCCGATCGTCGACGGCATGAGCCAGGTGGTCGGCGGCCTGACGAATGGCGTGTTCATCTACAACCAGCTCACGTTCCAGGAAGTCGTCGTCGAGACGAGCGGCGTCGGCGCGGACCGCGAGAGCGGCGGGATGCAGATGAACATCATCCAGCGCGACGGCGGGAACACGTTCTCGGGCGGCATGACCTACAGCTACACCGGCCCGAGCCTCGAAAGCAGCAACATCACCGACAATCTGGTCGCCCGGAGCTTGCGGCCCGAGCAGATCGGCGGCATCAAGAAGTACTACGACGTGGCGGTCGCGCTCGGCGGCCCCATCAAGCGGGATCGGATCTGGTTTTTCAGCAGCTTCCGGTCGGGCGACAACCAGCAGCTTCAGCAGGGCAATTACTACAACGCGCGGCAGGGGACCCTGTTCTATGAGCCCGATCTGAGCCAGCCGGCGCACACCGACCAGTGGTCCAAGGACTACACCGCGCGCCTCACCTGGCAGGTGGCGCAGAAGCACAAGATCGTCGGCGCGACCTCCATACAGCCCAACTGCAACTGCTTCTTCAACCTGTTGAACCCGACCGGCGGAGTGCCGTGGGCGCCCGAGGTGACGGCCCAGCACCGGTACAATCCCCAGGCCAACACGAACGTCTCGTGGCGATATCCGGCCACCAACCAGCTCCTGTTCGAGACGACGATGGCAGGCCTGACCGTGAATCAGCAGACCAAGCGTCAGGACACGACGGGGCTCGCCGTCCAGGTCACCGACGTGGGCACGAACTATCGGTACGGCTCGCGCGCGCTCAACCTGGGCACCACCGGTTCATATATTTACGTGCCGCGCTGGCAGCTTCAGCCCGGATTCACGGTGTCCTACATCACGGGAGAGCACGTGTTCAAGACCGGCGTCCTCCTGCGGTACTTCCACACAGGTGATGCCAGCAGGAATACCAACCCGAACCAGATCAATCAGGGGAGGTCCTATACCTTCCGGAACGGCGTGCCGACGCAGGTCACCATCTGGGCCGTGCCGTACGCGTGGGAGGAGGACGGACGCGATCACTCCTTCTTCGTCCAGGATCAATGGACGATGGGCCCGACGACGCTGAACCTGGGCGTCCGGTACAACGACACGGCGACCTCGCTTCCCGAAGTGCACCTGGCGGCCGGACCATTCGTGCCAGAGCGCGTACTTCCCGAAGTGAAGAACCAGCCGCACTGGAGGAATCTCAATCCCCGCGTGGGCGTGGCCTACGATCTGGGCGGCAACGGCAGGACGGCGCTCAAGGCGTCGCTGGGCCGGTATAATCCGCTGCTCAGATCGACGACGACGAATCCGGCGGCGGCCGGCATTTCGCCCAGCACCAACCGCACGTGGAACGACGCGGACAGGGACTTCGAGCCCGACTGTGACCTTCTGAACCCGATTGCCAACGGCGAATGCGGACCGTGGTCTGCCCGAACCTTTGGACGGAACATCATCCCGACCCGCAACGCGCCCGACGCGATCGAGGGCTTCAACCGTCAGAGCTTCAACTGGCAGGGCTCAGCGTCGATCCAGCATGAGCTCCGGCCGGGCGTCGGCCTGAATGTCGGGTACTTCCGCACCTGGTACGGGGGCTTCCTCACCACCGACAATCTGGCGGTGACGCCGGCCGACTACGACGAGTACTGCATCACGGCGCCCACCGATTCGCGGCTGCCCACCAGCGGCGAGCGGCTGTGCGGCCTGTACGACCTCAGGCCGAACAGGTTCGGCCTGGTCGACGAGCTGGTGACGCAGTTGTCGAACTACGGCGACCACAAGCAGGCGTACAACGGCGTCGACGTCACCATGAGCGCGCGGTTCGGGCAGGGGGGACAGTTCTCGGGCGGCCTGAGCGTGGGGCGGACGGTGGACGACAACTGTGTGGTGGTCGATTCGCCGATGGCCGCGCGCCCCGACTTCTGCAAAACGACCCCGTCGTGGGGATCCGGGACGCAGGTGAAGTTTCTGGCCATCTACCCGCTGCCGTGGGACCTGCAGACCAGCCTCATCTACCAGAACTTCTCGGGGGTCGAGAACGCCGCCACCTACACGGCGACCAACGCCCAGATCGCGCCGTCGCTCGGCCGGAACCTGGCTCAGTGCGGCACGGCGGCGACCTGCAACGCGACCGTGTCGCTCCCGCTGGTGCCGGCCGGCCAGATGTACGAGCCGCGTCTGCAGCAGCTCGATCTGCGGTTCAGCCGAACGTTCCGGGTGGATGACTTCCGCATCCGGGGCAGCGTCGATCTCGCGAATCTCTTCAACGCGAGCAACGTGCTCAACCTGCAGCGGCAGTACGGCCCGACCTACCTGAACGTCCTCCAGATCATGGGCGGACGGCTCGTAAAGCTGGGCCTGCAGTTGGATTTTTAGCTCGTAGCTGGTTGCTGGTAGCAGCGTAGGGGCCGACCTTGCTCCGCCCCTACCGGCTGTCAAACTGCACGACGTTTTCGAGATAGCCGAACACCATCATCGATCCGGCGAACGTGCGCCGTACGACTCGACCACCTGTCGCCACGCCAACATAGCCGTTCAACGACCATCTCGGTGAGACCGTGTAGTCGGCTGAACCCTCGACGATGGTCGCGAGGTCCGTCGCGCCGTTCGAAGGCCGTGTCGAATACCCGAATGCCGTGCCGCGCGACTGTGTCGCTCCGCTTCCGAAGTACCACATGTCGCGCGCCGATGCGAGCCCGACGCGGTGAACATCGACGCGGACACCAAGCGCCGACATCGGGCGAAGGAGCAGCTGCGCGAAGACATCGGTATTGTTCATCTGACTGTAGCTGGCCGTCTGCGCGTAGCGTCGCACCGTAGGGAGCATCTGGAAAAACGTTCCATGCCGGTCGTCCGCCGGATCATCGTCTCCTGATGCCCGTAAGAACCCTCCGCGCAGCCACGGACGCCACGTGGAAGTCGTCCACTGGTAACCGGCTTCTGCCGCCACGCTGAATGCCCGATGCGTCTGGTCGTACCACGACCCGGATTGCCCCACGATCCACACCATCGCGTCCCACTGGCGGCCGTCCCGAATCGGCGATGCGCCCACGAGTGTGGCGCCAACGCTGTTGATGGCGAGATCGACGGCATCGGCCGCCCGGCCGCTGTTGTCGGGTCGCCCCGCGACGCTTCGATGATCGAGATAGCGGAAGGCGAAGCCTTGCAGTTCCATACGCGGAACAACGGCCCCCGGACGAAATCCCACGCTGCTGCCGAATACGGCGACGTCTTTCATCATCAGGCCCGCGGCATCCTCGAACCCGCCCTGGGTCGGCTGGAGCGCGACTGCGGTCAGACCCCAAGCCGGCCGCGTGAGGTCCACCCGTACGCCGTCGTACGCACGTTGATACAGCGACCATTCGAACTCGCCGACGAGCCGGGCATCGACGCGCTGACGCTTCACCGCTTCAATCTTGGCGTCGCCGGACGCGATTTCCGATCCTGACGCGTACGCCATGCGCCCAGCCTGAATCGTGAAGCCGGGCGCCAGATCCTTCAGAGAAAGATTGAGGTACCGCAGGTAGACCTGATGGCTATCCGAACGCCCGGCGTGGGCGAAATAGACGGCACCCGCTCCGAGCGGCCCGGGACCGACCGCACCGCTGGGAAGCCCGCCGAACTGCACGTACTGAAGCGCGGCCGTGATGTCATATCGCGGCGCCGTCCGGCGGACGCCTGCCTGCACTCGATTGGCGGCGTAGATATAGTCGTTGTCCCCACCGCCGGCGGGCGGCTCAAAGAATCGCCACGCCTCCGCGCGGGTCCAGTTGCGGACGCTCCAGACCGTGGCGGCTGGCTCCGGCGGCGGCGTCGAAGGGGGTGCGGTCTGGCCGGCGAGTGACGCCGCCTGGACCATCACCATCGCGGTCGCGAGGGAAATCCTGTTCACGAGCGCAGCATACATTGCGGACCAGCGACACCATGGGTAGAATGATCGTCTTCGCCGCAATCCAATCCCGCCTGGGGAAAATCTGATCTGGATCATGGACAGTCTGTTGACGCTTGATGTGACGGCGGTTCGCGGCGACTTTCCGATGCTGCAATGTCGCATCCACGGGAAGCCGCTCGTGTACCTCGACAACGCGGCCACGACGCAGAAGCCGCGCATGGTGATCGACCGCGTGGCGCGCTACTACGCCGAGGAGAACGCGAACATCCACCGTGGGGTGCACACCCTCAGCGCGCGCGCGACCGGCGCCTATGAAAGCGCGCGTGAGACCGTCCGCCGGTTCCTGAATGCCGCGGCCCCGACCGAGATTATTTTCGTCCGTGGCGCCACCGAAGCGATCAATCTCGTCGCCCAGACGTACGGCCGCATGCACGTGGGACCAGGCGACGAGATCGTCATCTCGGAGATGGAGCACCACTCGAACATCGTCCCGTGGCAGATCCTGTGCGAGGAGAAAGGGGCGCGGCTGCAGGTCCTGCCCATCACCGAGACGGGCGAGCTGCAGATGGACGGCTTCGAACAGCTGCTGAGCGATCGAACGCGCATCGTTGCGGTCACACACGTCTCGAATGCGCTTGGGACGATGAATCCCGTCGCCGAGATCGCCCGCCGCGCTCACGCCCGCGGGATTCCGGTCCTCGTGGACGGCGCCCAGGCGGTGGCGCACATGGCCGTGAACGTCCAGGCGCTGGACTGCGATTTTTATGTGTTCTCAGGCCACAAGGTGTTTGGCCCGACCGGCATCGGCGTGCTGTACGGACGGGAACGCCTGCTCGAGGCGATGCCGCCCTATCAGGGCGGCGGCGACATGATCAGCTCCGTGACGTTCGAACGGACGCGATACAACGTCCTGCCCTACAAATTCGAAGCGGGCACGCCACACGTCGCCGGCGCGCTCGGACTCGCGGCGGCGATCGACTATCTCACCGCGCTCGGACTCGACCGGGTCAGCGCGCACGAGCACGAGTTGCTCGTGTACGGCACCGACGTACTCTCGCAGGTTCCCGGTCTGCGGTTTACGGGAACGGCACGCGACAAAGTAGGGATCCTCGCGTTTCTCCTCGATGGCGTTCACCCGCATGACGCCGGCACGGTTCTCGATCGTGCGGGCGTGGCCATTCGCGCGGGCCATCACTGCTGTCAACCGCTGATGGCGCGGCTGGGGGTGCCCGCGACGGCGCGGGCCTCGCTGGCGCTCTATAACACGCGTGAAGAGATCGACGCGCTGGCGGGAGCACTGCAGGGGGTCCGGGAGCTGTTCGCATGAGCGTCGATCTCCCACCCCACCGCGCAGGCGTGCGCGGCGGGGACCCCGGTCTGCAGGCGCTCTACCAGGAGGTCGTCCTCGACCACAACCGGCACCCGCGGAATTGTCGTGCGATCGAAGGAGGCCGCCAGGCCGAAGAATACAACGCGATCTGCGGCGACCGCGTCACGGTCTATGCCCGCATCGAAGAGGGCGTGATCCGGGACGTGAGCTTCCTCGCCTCAGGATGCGCGATCGTCAACGCCTCCGCCTCGCTGATGACCGAGACCGTCGCGGGACTGGCGACCGCGGACGCCCGCGCGCTTGCCGACCGATTTCATCGGATGATCGCGGCGGCGCCCGGAGCTCCAATCGAGGATCTCGGCACGCTCACAGCGCTGGCGGGCGTCCGCATGTTTCCAATCCGGATCAGGTGCGCGACGCTCTCTTGGGAGGCGCTGCGGGCGGCGCTGGCCGGTTCACCGGAGTAGGAGTAAGCTTCTGAGCCCAGGAGAGTGACATGAACGGGTCTCGACGCACACGATGGTTCCCGGCGGCGGTCGTGGCGGTTATCACCTTGATGATCGCCGGCTATATAGTCCAGGGAGCGTCTGAATCGGACCTCACCTCTCTTCAATCGGACAAAGTGGCGCTGCAGCAGCAGCTGGCGTCAATCGCGCCGACCATGGTGGTCCAGGCCGGCCAGCTCGCGCCTCCGCCGCCGGCGGCCCAGCCGACCGGATGGGACACGCCGGAGTCGATTCGCGGACGCTTGAGGCTTCTGGCGACGTACGACTCGAGCGGCCCGGATGCCTGGAGCGCCGCGGAACATCCGCTGGTTTACTTCACCAGCGAAGGCGTCGAAACCAGGCCCATGAAGTCAGGCGTCCAGGTGATAGACGCCTACGAGCAGAAGGTCATCAAGTCGGCCCTGTTCGACCTGGGAGAAGAGGTCACCGAGAACCCCCACAGCGTTGGCCTGTCGCCCGACGGGCGATGGATCTACCTCGGCCAGATGCACCGGGTCGCTGCCACCGGCCAGGTCCGGACCGTGCTGATGATCGTGAACGCCAGGACGCTGAAGCTGGACAAGGTGCTGGAAGGCACGGCTCGCGTCGACTGGTTCCACCACATCACGGCGTTCACGGACTGGCAGGGCCGCCAGCGCGTGCTGGTGGCCTTCGGCCGTACCCCTGGCGGCAGCCCGCACTACCTCCTGGATCCCAACGACAACCACCGGGTCGTACGGGCCATCACGATTGAGGACATCGGCTACAAGATCGGCCATCCGTATCCGACGGTCGATCCGACGGGCCGCTTCATATACGTGTCGGTCTTCGCGCCGCCCTGGCGCACCCAGCTGCACAACACCGCGGGGATTGCGAAGCTCAACCTCGAAACGGGCGCCGTCACGATTATTCCGTTCATCGGGGACAATCCGATCGGCATGGCGCACACGAGCGACGGCCGGTTCACGTTCGTGAACGACTCCCACGGCAGTTACGTGTACAAGATCGACAACACGACGAATACCATCGTCGGCAGCACGAGCGCCGGCGTGACCGGCCCGTACGGCCTGGTGCTGAACTGGGACGAGACGCTGATCTATCCGATCGGCAAGGGCGAGGGTGGGCACAACGTCGGATCCGTCGTCGGCGTCATCAACGCGGCCACACTGACGACGCCGCGACAGTTGGTGCGCCAGCTGCCGATTAATCTCGGCGGCTCGGCGTCCAGCATCGATCACGGCATCCTGCACCCGGATCCCAAGGTCAACGAGCTCTGGATCAGCAACATGAACGGGTGGGAAACGATCGTGCTGGACCTCAACACGCACAAGGTGAAGGCCTACATCCCGACGCCGAATGGCGGCGATACGCACAACGGCGCCTTCGTGCGCTACACCCCGGACTGGAAGGGTGAGCTGCTGGCCGACATGGGCGGCCCCAAGGCCGCGGTGAGGGCGTTGATGCGCGAGCGGGTCGCCGCCGCGCGGGCGTCGGCGCCGGCGCCCAAACCTGCCGTCGCGGCGGCGGCGGGCGGGAATCCACTGGTGCTGGGCCGCGAGATCTTCGAGAAGACCGCCGGCGGCGTCGGATGCGCCTCGTGCCACGGGATGAACGGGATAGGCGGCGCGCAGTTCAATGCGCCCGACATCCGCGGCGCGAACGAGATGCGGGTCCGGTCCGCGCTCGCGGGCGTGGTGGTCATGAGCCAAATCAGGCTCAATGATGCCGAGATCGCGGCGGTCGTGGCGCACCTCGCGGAACTCAACAAACAGCCGTGAGAAGGATTGCGCTCGCGCTCTTCGTCGCAGCCGCCCTCCTGGCCGGCCCGCACCGGGCCGGTCTGGGAGCGGCGCAGCTGCCCGCAGCCGCAGGCGAGGCCGACGCGCATGCCGGGATGGACCACGGCGCGGCGCACCCGGCGCCGGCCGAGGCGCCCGCGGACTATCTGACGCTCAACGTCGCCGTCTCGGACGCGGAGCTCCAGCCGGCGGCCGTGTTCGTTCCCGCGGGACGCCCCGTGCAGCTGATGCTGCGGAACCGCGGTTCAACCGAACACCATTACAGGGTCGTGGGGCTGGTTCCTGATGATCTGTTCTGGGTCTCGCGGGGTGGGCCTGCGCCGCAGGATGCCCTCGTGGACGACGAGCACAATCATCACGGCCGCCAGTTTCTCCGATCGCGCGCGGCGTCGCCGGCAGGCATACGTCCGACAGGGCATGAGGTGCACGCGTACGTGTCGGTGCCGGGAGACGTCGACGAAGTGCTCTTTACTGCCAGTCAGACCGGCACGTTTGTCGTCCAATGCGATCTGCATCGGGAACAGCTCGGTACGCTGACGGTGTTCGATGCCGCCGGACACACGGGCGCGCCGGCATCCGGGCGCCAGCGGCAGGCGTTGACGCTTGCGCTGACCAGGGATCTCGGATCGGTGGACTATGCGGAAGCATCTGGCGTGCAGGTTGATGCCACGTACGCGACCGCGGAGTACGTCAGCCAGACGCTGGGCGGGCCGGCGGCGACGGCTGCGCTGGAGCCGGACTCACACGTGGCGTTTCTGCTGACAGAACGCACGCATATCACCAGTCTCCCTGACGACACGCCGCCTCCAGAGTTGTACGTCGGCGGGAGTCGCGTGCCGCTGGTCGACTCGAAGGTGATGACCGACTCGGTTCACCACCGGGCGACGATCTACAGGTTCACGCGCGATGAGGGGTTTGGGAAGGGACACCAGGTCATGACGCTGCGCCTGGCGTCGGGACAGGAGGCGACCTGGCACCTTCCGCTCGTCGTGCCTGACTTCGGAGACAGTTCGGGCGGGCCGATCGGACTTGGCGAACAGTGGGGCCTGATCCTGGCGCTGCTCGGGGGGATGCTGGCCGCCATGTGGCCGTGCCTCTTCCAGTTGACGGTGTACTTCATCCCGGCCCTTGCGGGCGTCGCGATGCAGGATTCCGGCGCCTCGAAGGGCGCGCGCCGCCGGCAGGTGCTCCAGGCGGCGTTCTATTTCATCCTCGGTTTTACGCTGCTGTACACCGCGACCGGCGCGCTCATCGGCTTCGCCGCGCAGCGGCTGGGTGAGACGCCGCAGTTCGAACTGTGGCAGCGGTACTTTGGCGTCGCGGCCGGCGTGATCGTCCTCGGGCTCGCGGTGCGCGTGGCCGCCAAAGCCAAGGCGCCGCTGGTGTGCCGGATGCCCGTCCTGTCCAACATGGCGCACGCGAACAAGCCTGCCGGCCGCCTGGAGATGATGCTCGCGGGGCTGGCATTCGCCACGGGCTGCATGACGTGCTTCGGGTCCGCGCTCGTCGTCGGGATGGTCGTCTACATCGGACTCGCCCAGTCGGCGTTCTATGGTGCGCTGGTCCTCTTCCTCTTCTCGCTGGGCATGGGTGTGCCGCTCGTCATTGCCGCGGTGGCAATGGCCAGGGCGCTGCCGCTCCTGATGAAGCTCGAGACCGCCGTTCCGTGGATGGGATTGACAAGCGCCCTCATCATGGCGGGCTTCGGGACCTTGTTGATCACCGGCAACTACATGGCCGTGGCGGAATGGTCGCAGCGCTTCGTCAGCGGCCTCTGACGTACCGCTTGATGTCCCTGCCGCCGGTTTCCGCTCCGTAGATATCGCCGTTCGCGTCCGCAGAAATACCCTCGGGACCTCCGGCGTTCGCAGTCGGGTTCGTGCTGACGATCGGCAC
>Ga0209640_10006224_pt1 | contig 10443 bp, 9 predicted proteins | sample RifCSP10_1_FD_184018 | JGI IMG/M metagenome (GOLD analysis project Ga0209640, IMG submission 184018) | Soil microbial communities from Rifle, Colorado - Rifle CSP2_sed 10_1 (SPAdes) (version 2) | ecosystem: Environmental > Terrestrial > Deep subsurface > Rock core/Sediment | place: Rifle...
GTGAGCAGACTGACGAGTTGGGCGAGCACGCCGCGCCGAATCAGCGTCGACCACAAGAAACTGAGCGAGCAATAGGTCACCCCTGCTACGAACATGACCATGTAAGCGATGGCGATGTCGCGCAATGCCACTCCGCCGAGCGAGTACGTGAGCGCGATCAGCGGCAGTGATCCGAACAGCGTCAATAGGAGGTATGAGAGGGCCGCGCCTACCTTACCCAGGACGATCGTCCACGGCCGCGCGAGCGAGGCCACCAGCAGGTCGAAGGTCTGTTGCTCGCGCTCGGATGAGATGGCGCTCGCAGAAAAGGTCGGAGCGATCAGGCAGATCAGCCCCATTTGAGTGTAGATAAGAACCGGCGTCAGCACCGCCCCTGCTTGATTGACAAGTGAGATCGGCACGTTTTGAGTGAAGATCAGGTAGATCATCCCGATGATCAGGCTCAACAGCAGCACGTATCCGGTCAGCACGAGAAACGCGCGCTTGCCCCGCATCCGAGTGCGCATCTCTTTGACAAGGATTGGATTCGAGAAGTTCACGCAACTACTCCCCTGGTGATCTTGAGGAAGATGTCCTCGAGGTTCGCCTCGGTCCTCGTGAAGCCCAGCACCCGCACACCCCGCCCGATCAAATACACGAGCAGTTCATCGACGTCGTCCCCGTGGCCTGTGAGCTCGGCTTTGATGATTCGGCCGTCGCACGTCGTGCGTTTGACCTCCGGGCGTTCGGCCAGAGCGTTGAGCGCGACCTCGACGTCACTCTTCACGGTTATCTCCAGCATCACGTTCCCGGCAAGCTTCGCCGTAATCTCGTCGATGCGGCCCGCGGCGAGCAACTGCCCTGCTTCGATGATTCCGATCGAGGTACAAAAATCCGCCAGCTCAGTCAGGATGTGCGACGAAACGAGCACCGTCTTTCCCATCCTGCACAGCTCGCGGATCAACTCGCGGATTTCGATGCGCGCGTGCGGGTCGAGCCCTGATGCCGGCTCGTCCAGCAGCAACACCTCCGGGTCGTGCAGCAGTGTTTTGGCCAGGCAGAGCCGCTGCCGCATGCCTCGCGACAGGCTCATCACCTGAGATTCGCGCTTGAGCGTGAGGTCCGTCAGCTCGAGCACGTCACCGATTGACCGCTTGCGTTTCGCCAGCGAAATCTTGTAAAGCGCCGCGAAGTAGTCCAGGTACTCCCACACGAGCAAGTCTTCGTACACACCAAAGCTGTCTGGCATGTAGCCGATGATTCGCCGCACCTCGAACGGCTCTCGCAGAACATCGTAGCCGCCGACGCTGAGCCGGCCTTCGGTCGGGAGCATCAACGTCGATAGCATCTTTATCGTCGTCGTCTTCCCCGCGCCGTTAGGCCCGATAAAACCGAACACCTCCCCGCGCCCGATCTCGAAGCTCACGTTCTTGACCGCGGGAAAACTCTTATAGAACTTCGACACGCCGTCGAGTTTGATCATCGTACTGTTCTGCCGTACTCCGCTCATAGGAAAAGTCGGTGTTCTGAGTTCAAGCTTTAGCTTGCCCGCCCGAACAGCAACCTAAAGGTTGAACTCGCAACAGGCCCTGCGCTCAACCGCCGAGGCTACAGATGTACAACGTATAGCGCCTTGCTCCGCCGCTTGAGCGAGCTGCGGAACGTGATCGGGGTCGGTCCCTCATCGACGAACCCGATCAGCAGCGGCCGGTTGAGCAACGCCAGTGACTTCGTCATGTTCGCGCTGTCGAAGAAGCCCTGCCCAAACACGCGCTGGCCGCCTATTTCACGGTCCAGCAATCCGCCAAACTCATCCAAGACTTCGCGTTCGCGGCTGCCCTCAGCCAGTTGTCCTGAATACCACTTCGTGAACGTGGCAGCTTGCGGCGCACTTAGCGACACCGTCCGCTGCTGGTTTGATTCGAGGTCAAACAAGTCCGAGATGCCGGCGGCGCTGAGATAGACGGCCCGCGAAATCCGAAGGTCGCCGAGGTTTTGGAGCGTCACCGGCGTACCGACGGCCCTTCCATTCCCATTCTGATTCTCACCCGCCTCACCGCCGCCCACGATGGTCACTACGGCCGGCTGGTGTTCGCTCATCGAGCGCACCTGGAACGTGCCGGAAGTCCACGTGCTCATGGGAACCCGCAGAGTGAACCCGTCTCGATCGCGCTCGGACTCGATGACGTCCGCCGCTGACGCGCTCGTTGTCCGCGCGCTCTCTATCATGTCGTTCGCGAAGGTGTTCCGCCCGCCGAGCGTCACCTCGTGCGTGTCCTTGGACGTTGGCATGATCAGCAGTCCACCGCTCACTCGGGTCATGCCTTCGGCTTGATGCACCTCGACCAGCGACACGTCGGCAGCGATTGACTGGCCGCCGCGGCTGACCTGCGCGACGGTCACGCTGACGGCCGTGAACGCGAGCACAACTCCGGGGATCGTCAGCCACGCCAGATCGAGCTTGCGAAGCAAGCGCAACGCGACATAGTTCAAGGGCCCAACCGTCAGAATGTAGAACAACAGAAAGAGCAGAAAGTATTTCGATGACGGCGGGGTGATCTCCGCGAGGTTGAACAGGACGTTCTGAACACCCCAGCGGCCCATGCCCGGATTCCGCCGGGCTCCTCCCCTCGGGAGCCAGTTCGTGTGTTTCGCTTGAGCCTCGGCCGCCGGCAACAACAAATCCGTCCAGAGGTCCTTGCTCGCCGCCCATCCGCGATAGGGATTCAGCTTCGGGTTGATCGCAACGAAGCGGACGAGCCCGCTGCCAAAGTCCCTCTCGGCGGCGATGACCCTGTCGCCGGTTCCAAGCAACACGCGCGCGCCCGCGCGAGCACGCGCCGACATCAAAAGTGGCGGCGCGGCGGACTCGAAGCGGCCATAGGTGTCCGTCAGTTCAGGAATCGAAGACGCCGCGCTCGCGCCGTGAACCTCAACCGGCAACATCGCGTCCAGTCCCGTACCTCGCAGCCCCGCAACGTCGGACCCTCCAGTCACAATCAGCATTCCGCCCGCCGCGACCCACAACCTCAGCGCCGCCGCCTGGTCATCGGTCAACTGGCTGAGCGGCGCGTCGCCGATGACGACCACATCAACCGCGTCATATGAAACGAAGTCCCTGGGAAGGTCTTCGGGTGCAATCACGCCTGGGTGAGCCGTAAAGGTCTGCGGCCCGCCTCCGAGCCACCTCGGCACACGGCGCGGGGGAGATCCGGGAGGCGGCGGGCCGGGTTGATTCGCCGACGAAGCCGCGGCCGCTTCTTCATCGGCCTGCTGCGCCTCGGGACTTGCCGGTCGAGGTCCACTCTTGAAGGGCGCTCGAGTTTGCGATCTGGTTATCTCAGTTGACGTGATATTGTTCAAAGTCGTCGGATCTGTGTCCACGACCGCGATCTCGAGTTGATCGTCGCCGGAGTGGCTACGTTCGACCCTCACGGTCGTTTGCGCCATCACCCGCCCGTCGGAAGAAACAACGCTGACCTCCGGGGGATCGTCCGAGCTGAGAAAGGCTGCGATCTCGTGAAGCTGGCGCGATCCTCTGGGAAGCTGTACTTCCTGGATGTACTCGCGATGCTGTGTGCCCGAAGGGGCCGCCGCGCGCACGACAAGCCGCCCCGTTATCGGGTCGCCGTCGTTGGCCAGCGCAATTCGAAACGACGCCCAGTTGCCGGTGAAGCCGTTCACATCGAGCTTGCCGAAGCCGGCCTTAACGACCATCTCGAGCGTGTCGCTTCGGAACACGCCGGGCTCCGAGCCGCTGCCGTTCTGGGCGTGAGTCGGCCACCCTATAAAGGCCACCATCGCGAGAGTGAAGATGATCAGCACTGCCCTTCGATTGAGCATAACCCTAAAGCTCCGTACACGAGCAGCCCATCCAACAATGAGCTTGTCCGACGATTCTCGACTGCGTTCAACCGGATATCGATGCATACTCAACTGGAGATGACGACTCTGAAGCTTGAGACTATACAATCATTGCGGATTACGATTCAACGCAACCAAAGTTCCCCATGCGCGCGTACGTTCGATGATCGTTCACCGAAGGGGGCGCGAAGGAACGTAGAGGAACAGCCGATCACGCTGCACAGACCTCTGCGTCCCTCGGCGTCCTCTGCGGTCAGACTACCGGCCGTGAACCAGCCGCACTCGCCGCTGTGATTCGCCGTGCCAAACCAGATCAAAAAGTGCTAGATTACCCTTTCTCTGAATTCTGCCAAGCGGGAACCGCGAATGAAATTCTCCACCAAGGCAATACATGCCGGGCAAGATCCCGACCCAGCTACCGGAGCCGTGTCGGTGCCCATCTACCAAACTTCGACGTACGCGCAGGAAGGTCTCGGAAAACACAAAGGGTTCGAGTACGCGCGAACGCAGAACCCAACCCGGCTCGCGCTGGAACGGAATCTGGCAGCGCTCGAAGGCGGGCGGGCTTGCTTTGCCTTCGCTTCCGGGATGGCCGCCATCAACGCCGTGGCTACGCTGCTGCGGGCCGGCGATCACGTCATCGTGAGTGACAACACCTACGGCGGAACCTTCAGGCTCTTCGATAAGGTCCTTAAGAACTTCGGCCTTGAATTCACCTACGTTGACACGCGCGAGCCTCAGAATGTCGACGATGCGGCCCGCGCGGAGACTCGAATGGTCTTCGTCGAAACTCCGACCAACCCGGTGATGTCGCTGACCGACATCGCGGCGGTTTCCGAGATAACACGCCGCCGCGGCATCCGGCTGGTCGTCGATAACACGTTCATGAGCCCCTACTTTCAACGGCCGCTCGAGCTGGGCGCAGACATCGTCGTCCACTCGACTACCAAGTATTTGAACGGTCACAGCGACAGCGTTGGCGGCGCCGTGATCCTAAACGACGAAGAAGACATCAGCCGGATGGCCTTCATCCAGAACGCCGCGGGCGCGATCCTCTCACCGATGGACTCGTGGCTGGTGATGCGCGGAACGAAGACCCTGGCGGTCAGAATGCGGCAACACGATGAAAACGGCCGCGTGGTCGCTCAGTTTCTGTCCGAACATCCCGGCGTCCGAAAGGTCTACTATCCGGGCTTGCGGTCGCACCCGCAGCACGAGTTGGCGCGGCGTCAGATGTCGGGTTTCGGCGGAATGATCGCGTTCGAGACCGGCTCGCTGGAGAACGCCCGGCGCGTGCTGGAAGGCGTTCGCGTTTGCACGCTCGGCGAGTCGCTTGGCGGCGTCGAGTCGTTGATCTCACACCCGGCGACTATGACCCATGCGTCGGTGCCCGAAGCCGAGCGTAACCGGCTCGGCATCACCGACGGCCTCGTGCGCGTTTCGGTGGGGATCGAAGACGTCGATGACATCATCGCCGATCTCGATTCGGCGATCAGCAAAACGGCTTGAGATGTCGAGCCGATAAGTTTCAGTGGAATGCCGATGACACGTACGTGCGTTTTATTGCGAATCGCGAGGGAATCAATCATAATCACCGCCTCACCAGGATCGCGCAGCTTTGCCGGGGCTGGAGGAGTTACCTGGCTGCGCTGATTCGGTTTCTTGAAGCCGGACCCAGAAACTACCGATGGCCGACGACGTTGCATTCAACATTGCGGTGTACGCGAAGACCGACGTGGGCATGCTGCGGCCCGGCAACGAAGATGGCTTTCTCGTCCTCAATCTCTCGACGGCCGACACGTGGACGCCCGACACGGTCGCGGGCGATCCGGCAGATGCGCTGACATGTTTTCCTCAGAGCCACTACGGCTCCGTGCTGGCGGTCACCGACGGAATGGGCGGCGCGCTTGCGGGCGAAGTAGCCAGCCGGCTTGCGGTCGAGTGCGTGCGGGATCGCATGCTCGAAATCCAAGCCAGCCCGACTTACTCGAAGCTCCCATTTCACGAACGGCTTCGGCTTTCGATCGAGTTGGCGAACGCCTACATCTACCAGATGGGCCTCAAACGTTCGGAGTGCACCGGCATGGGAGCGACGTTCACGGCGGCCGGGGTGTCCGGTTCGACTGCCTACTTCGCCCAAGTCGGAGACAGCCGGGCTTACGTGATTCGCGGCGGCCGCGTGCAGCAGATAACCAAAGACCAGTCGCTCGTAGGCCATCTCGTCGAAGCCGGCCACATCACCGAGGAAGAAGCCGAGCGGCACACCTACAAGAACGTCATCCTTCAAGCGCTCGGCGCCTCTCCGCTCGTCAACGTCGCGGTCGACCGACTGGCGCTTCGAGAGATGGACGTGGTGGTGCTTTGCAGCGATGGCCTGACGAACAAGATGCGCGCCGAGGAGATGGAAGAGATCATCGATGGCGCGGGTTCATTGAAAGAGGCGTGTGAATCTCTGGTTGCGCTGGCCAACTCCCGCGGCGGCGAAGACAACATTACGGTGCTGGTGGCCCAGTTCGCGGGCGGCAAGCTGCGGGAAGAGGCCGACGCGGACTCGGAGCGCGATACCGCGACGTTAACTGCCGGGCTGGATCGTTGGGGCGCCGAGTTTGTTCCGCGCGACCCCGGCCTCCCAGCCGAGATAGACCCGGCGCTCCTCGACGACGAAGAGGACACCCTGCCGCCGGCGGATACCGCCGAAAACACATAGTGCAGCTTCGACGCTGAGTGTTGAAGTAAGCAATCGCATGAGCCGTTTTCGATTGCTGGGGATTTCACGACGGTGTATAGTCGCGCCCGTAAACGGAGCTTGTCATGCAGACCGCCGTTTCACCCGTACCGATCCGTGGCATTCACCAGTTGGCGGAAGCTGCACAAGCTCGGTATTGTGTTGAAGGAACTCAACGAGACATTCGTATGGCTCCGGATGATCGAAGGCAGCGAGCTGCTAAAAGCTGAATTGCTTGCGGAGATCATGGACGAGAACAAGGAACTCTGCCGGATTTTCACATCATCACTCAAGACCGCCCGCTCAAACAGGGAAGCGAAATCGAAAATGGCAAATAGAAAATGGTAGGTGGAAAATGAGTTGATCTATACGCATGTCTTAAACAAGGGAGGCCGAGGAGTACGCAGCCCAGTTGACAGGTTGTGAACGGCCACGTCGGATCGAGGGAGCATCCCGTGCTGGGGTACACGAGTGAAAAGGAATGATTCGCATAACACTCCGAGATTCAACGTGAGCTCACACGCGCTAAACTGGCTGAATGAGTGCAGAAATGGAGACTAGAATCGACCGACTTCTATTGGGTTATGCGAACGGATGGTATATGCGCTTTTGCGTATAAATTACGTTGAGGCGGATACGAACTCAATGAAACCGATCGTCAAATACATCGAACATAAGCCCGCTGAGCACACGGATCGTGCGACGGCATGGATTGCTCGTGTCTGGCCGTCGTCGAGCGGTCGCACGCTCTATTTCAACGATATGGCTCTCAAGCGGTCTTCTGGCTATGATTCGAATCACTGCGATCTAGTCTCCGGGGAAGATTATTGGGTATCCGGCGTTAAGAAGAACGGATCCAATAGACACTCGAACGGTGGCGGTCCTATCTATATTGAGAAATCACTGGTCGAATGGTATGAGGCGTACGTCCACGAGAAGGACTTCAACGGGTTGATCGAAATTCCAGATTTGGCCAAACCCGATATTTCAAAGTTTAATGGGATTGAGAATGAGAGAATTGTCGAGTCGAGCGACACATCTGACGCATCAACGGAAGCTGACGACGTTAGAGGGTAGCGGGGCGAATCTCTTCTATCGGATCGCCCACTTTCATTTCCAAGCTATCAACAAACGATGGCCGGCAGGACACGCGAACGAACATATCAGCCTAACTCTGCGTGCACCGGAGCCGCGCGAGGCCATTTCTTATGACGCAGTCCTGCTGCTTGGGTTGTTTTTGTATCAACGCGCGGCCCGGTGACGCTGACGTTAGATGCTGCCTACGACGTAGCCCTCCCTGGGAGAGAGAAGATGCCGTTTCCAAGGAATGGAGTAACAGCGCTCCTCATCGCTTGTCATCGGCGCTGTTGTATTTGCCACCGGTTCTGTGGTGTAAAGATTGAAACCGATCACATCGTTCCCAGCCCCGAAGGAGGACCCGACACGATCGATAACGCGATCCCGGTCTGTTTCGAATGCCACGCGGAGATCCATAGCTACAATGATCAGCACCCTCGTGGACGCAAATTTCTCCCTGAAGAGCTCCAGGGACATAAACAACAGTGGCTTGAAATCTGCAGGACGCATACCGAAGTCTTGATTCAGTCCTCGTGGTCGAGCGACGTGGGTCCGCTGCAAGCCCTGATAGACGAACTCGAGTTCAACAAATGTGTAGCCGAAGCCGAGGCGGAAGATAATATTGGCTGCCTTTTCATCGACGATCAGTTCCGGCGCGCGATACGTGACGGAGCGATCTCAACACTGAACGATGTACTGAAGATGGCAATCCTGGAAGCATATCGGTCGATGGGCCGTGCAAATCAGCTGATTGATCGTGCCCTAGAGGCGGCCCCCGGAACGATTCACGAAAGCCCAGTGTACGGGGCCGCAATGGACTCCGTTGCGCAAGGCAAGGGGAAGATCCAAGAAGCTCTCTCAGCTCTAGTAGCGTTTCTTAGTTCGACTGGTTGAGCAGCATCTAACTCCCGCGTCGACCGAAGCGCGCGACGAGTGTTGACGTGAACTTTGAATGTTATGCGCACGCTCGGTCACCCGGATCGTTAGACCCTTGCTCGTTGTACGCGCCACGATTCGCATTGGTTTTTGCAGACTTGTTTTCTTCTCGTGTATGCCGGTAGATTTGATGCGTGCCGCGAAGCGCAATCGATCGAATAAGAGACAAGATTCGGCTCCAAGAGTACGATATCACCATCCATGCAATGGAAGAGGATGGCCGAAGATAACCTCGACATTCTTGACCTTGAACACGGCATCTTGAATGGGCAGATCGCAAGGTTCGAGAAGGGTGACCAGAGAGGAACCAAATATGTTGTTGAGGGATTTGCCCTTGATGAACAAACTCCTGTCGGGATCGTAGGGCGCTTCACGGGAAATGGGCGTTATCTGATAATCACGATCTATGAGATGACCGATTTAGAGGAATAGAGATCATGTACAACTATCGATGTGAGTATTGCGAAGGAACCGTTCGGCCCAAGAAGGTGAAACGCGAAGCCTTCAAGCACAAGAATGGGTTTGTCATCTTGGAAGGTGTGACCATCGGAGTATGCGATGAATGTGGAAGTCGGTACTACAGCGCCGACATTCTTCATACGGTCCACGATATCGCAACAGGCATAAAGCCCTTTGAACGGACAGAAGCGATCCCAGTCGCCCATATTTCACAGTAACAGAGGCAAGTCTGTAGCCATCGAAACGGGCCTAACTCCCGCGTCGACCGAAGCGCGCGATCGAGTGTTGACATGAACCTTGAGTTTCACAGGCGCGCTCGGCCACGCGAACGTTCGCCGCCGCTGCGGAGAGCCCGATCAAAACGAAAGACGACGCACTCCAACGCGGAAAAGCGCGGCTCGGTTGGGACAACGTAGCGAGTTCTATGCGAAGTAAACCCCGTGGCAAAAGTCAGTCTGGTTCCTCGAGGGGCCCGGTCGCGAAGTTCGATACGTTGCGGCTGATCTTTGTTGGTACGTAGACTCGGTTTGCAGTTTGCTCGTTGCTACCGACGCTGGTTGCTCACGTAGACTCGGCTTCGCGGTCTGCGCGGTTGCTCGCAGCACACAGTCGAGTGTCCGGGCTACATCGCAGCGCGCCTGATTCGGAAGGCCGCTCTTGCGTTGCTGTGGTAGCATCGTAGCTCACGGTTGACTGAAGCGCCGTCACCTCGAAGTCATTCTGTAGAGGAAGGCGGCGGCGGGGCGTTACGGCGACATTGAGAAGTTCGCTTGCGGGATGCGTCGGTCGCGAGTGTCCCGGCTTCATTCAGTGTCGCCCAACTCCCGCGTCGACCGAAGCGCGCGACCGAGCGTTGACGTGAACTTTGAATGTTACGCGCGCGCTCGGTCACGCGAACGTTGAACGAAACCGCTTCGGAAGTGCCCCGCGGGTGAGTAAGGAGTTGGACAATGGTTCGCAATCATCTGGTGCAGAGGTTCAAAGACAGACGCGAGATTAGCCGCCTTCAGCGTGACAAGTCACGCTGGATGACGGATGCCCTCGAAGCGCGCGATGAGGAACGGCGGCTCAGGCGGGATCTCGACAAGCTCACGCGCATGACTCCTAGCGAGCGCGATCGGCTGCAGCGCGATATCGCGCAACAGGTCGCTCGTTCGCAGCAATCCCTCGCCGAGGCCGAGGAAGACTACGAGCGACGTCAGGAAGAGATTGAAGCGCGGATCAAGGCAGCCCTCGAGACCCAACTTCGTGCGGAGGAAGCAACCGCTCAGGCCACACGCACCGCACTCCAGGCAAAGGCCGTGGCGGAGGCGATGGACGGCCACATACACGAGCAGATTGCGCGGGGAGTCGAACTGGCCGAAGCTCGCGGACGTCGCCGAAACCAACTGCTTGGGTTCTTT
>Ga0209640_10006225_pt1 | contig 10443 bp, 10 predicted proteins | sample RifCSP10_1_FD_184018 | JGI IMG/M metagenome (GOLD analysis project Ga0209640, IMG submission 184018) | Soil microbial communities from Rifle, Colorado - Rifle CSP2_sed 10_1 (SPAdes) (version 2) | ecosystem: Environmental > Terrestrial > Deep subsurface > Rock core/Sediment | place: Rifle...
CCCGCCCCGGTGGAGGTTCGGTTGCACGATTGGGAACGGATCGCCCGCCAACGGGAGCGCGCCGAGATCGAACGGTACGAGCGGCTGCTCGACGCGAATCCGGATCCGCGGACGCGTGAGATGATCGATCATTTTCTGGAAGCGGAGCACCGCCACGAAGCCGAGCTGGGCGGCAAGTGGATGAGCGCGTGAAACGGACACAGCCATGCTCTCGATCGACCTGAACGGGAAGCGAGCCGTCGTGACGGGCGGGTCGCGCGGCGTCGGTCGTGCGATTGCACTCATGCTGGCCGATGCGGGCGCGAGTGTCGGCATTTCGTATCGCAGCCGCGAGCCGGAGGCGATGAAGGTTGCCCGCGAAATCGCCGATCGCGGCGCTCGCGCCTTTGCCCTGGGCGGCGACCTTGCCGATCCCGCGACCTCGGACGCCATCATGGCCCGCGCTCTCAGCGAGTTCGGCGGCCTCGACATCTTTGTCGGGAACGCCGGGATCTGGTCGCCGGACGATGTCGCCATCGCGGAGATGTCGGATCAGCAGTGGCGCCGCACGCTCGCGGTCAACCTGGACGCGATCTTCTACTCGACTCGCGCCGCGGCCCGGATGATCGCGGACGGCGGCCGCATCGTTCTGGTCGGATCCACCGCCGGGCAGCGCGGTGAAGCCTACCACGCCGACTACGCGGCGACCAAAGGTGCGATGATTTCGATGGTCAAGGGCATCGCGGTCGAACTTGCGCGCCGCGATGTCACGGTGAACTGCGTCGCACCGGGCTGGATCGACACGGAAATGTGCGAGAAGCCGTACGCAGGCGAGGGTCGCGCCCGGATCGAGGCCGGTATTCCGCTCGGCAGGGTCGCGTCACCCGAGGACATCGCGGGCCCGATCGTATTCCTGTGCAGCCGACTGGGCAGGCACATCACCGGCGAGATCCTGAACGTGAACGGTGGATCGGTGCTTTGCGGCTGAGCGAGGCGGCCGAGCCCATGGAGTTGAACGCACCTCCTGCCATCTACGACATAGCCCGAACGCTCGAGCGCCACGGCTTCCAGGCATGGGCGGTCGGTGGTGCGGTCCGCGACGAACTCGCCGGCCGCGACGGCGGCGACTGGGACATCGCCACCGATGCCCGGCCCGATCAGATCCGCTCGGTGTTCCGGCGAACCGTGCCCCTCGGCATCGAACACGGCACGGTCGGTGTGCTCGGCCGAGACGGCGTGCTGTACGAGGTGACGACGTTCCGGCTGGATGTCGAGACGGATGGGCGCCACGCCGTCGTGAAATTCGCCGATACGCTCGAGCAGGACCTGGCCAGGCGCGACTTCACCATCAACGCCGTCGCGTGGAATCCGTTGACCGGCGAGGTGCTCGATCCATGGGATGGCATCGGTGACCTGCGGCGGGGTGTGCTCAGGACGGTCGGCGAGCCGGACCGACGTTTCGCCGAAGACTATCTTCGCGTGCTCAGGGCACTCCGTTTCGCCGGCCACTTCTCCCTGGCCATCGAGCCCGCGACGTGGGCGGCGATCCGTGAGGCCGTCGCCCGGCTCGATGGGCTGTCCGCCGAGCGGGTCCGCGAAGAAATCGTGAAAGTCCTGACGAGGACGCGGGCGGCATCCCGGTCCCTTCGTCTCTACGCCGAGACCGGCGTCTTCGCGAAGCTGGTGCCCGAGCTGGCCGCGACCGAGGGCGTCGAACCGGCTCCCGGCCGGGACGCGCTCACCCTGGCCCTCGCCGCCGCCGATGCCGTGCCGCCCGGCCGACAACGACTGCGACTTGCGGCCCTGCTCCACACTCTCGGCTATCCGGCGGCCCGGGCGCGGGACCTGCGCGGAGGCTGGCGGTTCACCGGCCACGAACCCATCGCGGCGCGAAAGGCCGCCGAAGTGATGCGGCGACTCAAGTCGTCCAACGCGGATACCGAGGCCGTCGTGTCGCTGGTCGGGATGCAGTCCGACCTGTTTCCACCGGATTCGCCGGATGCGGGTATCCGTCGGTGGCTTGCGCACGTGACTCCCGGGCGGGTGAACGACCTGTTCCGCCTGCGCATCTCCATCTGGCGATCGAACCCCGTGGAACGCGGAGACCGTGACCTGGTCGAGCGCTGGAGGCGGGCTCGTGAAGTGATGCGGCGCCGGCCCGTGCTCACCCTCGACGGTCTGGCCGTCGACGGCCACGACCTGCGTTCGCTCGGCATCGAGGCCGGCCCCCGCATGGGCAGGATCCTGCGGGCACTGCTCGACCGCGTGATCGAGGAGCCACAGGTCAATCAGCGCGATGCGTTACTCACGATGGCGCGCGACATGGCTTCCGCATGACCGGGGTCCTCTTCGCCGCGATCGCCGGGCTCGCCAACCTCCTCGGCGGCGCCGCCATCCTCGCTCCCGGCCGACGGCACGGACCGCATCTCGAAGGGCTCTTCGGTTTCGGCGCCGGCTTCATGCTGGCCGTCGCCATTCTCGAGATGGCGCCGCATGCCGTTCAGCTGCGCGCGGGGTTCATGGCGATCCTCGCCGGTTACCTCATTGTGCACCTCACTCAGCACGTCCTGACTCCGCATTTCCATTTCGGTGAAGAAACGCATACCGAGGCAATGGTTTCGCGCGGGATCGGGGTGCTCGCGCTACTCGGCCTGGTGCCACACTCGTTCTTCGACGGTGTCGCTCTGGCCGGCGGTTTCCTAGAATCGCGACAGCTCGGTCTTCTGATCTTCCTGGCGATCGTCCTGCACAAGATCCCGACGGGCGTTTCCCTCGCGAGCATCATGGTCGCGAGCGGAAACAGTCGGAGGAGCGCATTCTTCGCCGTCGCGCTCGTCGGCGTCGCGACCATCGCCGGTGCGGCCGCCACGCCGTTCATCCGGCCGCTCGCAACTTACGGCCTCGCCCTCGCGACCGGTGTCACGATCTACGTCGCCGCATCGAACCTGATTCCGGAGTCTCAACGACAGCGAAGCTGGGTCGCCCAGGGCGGCGTGTTCGCCGGCGTCATCGCCTTTCTCCTCGTACGGCTGCTGCTGCCGGTCGCGTGATGGACAATCGCGACCTGTTCCGCGAAGGCGTGCCGGCGCAGGACACACCGGGGCCGGACCCGGGCCCGGCCGGCACGGCGCCGCTCGCCGCGCGCATGCGACCCCGCACTCTCGACGAATTCGTAGGCCAATCACCCATACTCGGGCCGGGCCGGGCGCTACGCGAGCTGATCGAGAAGGACGAGCTGGGCAGCCTTATCCTCTGGGGCCCGCCGGGCACCGGGAAGACGACGCTGGCCCACGTCATCGCGGAACGGACCCGGTCTGCGTTCGTTCCCTTCAGCGCGGTCACCGAAGGGGTCGCGCGCGTCCGTGAGATCATTGCGGCCGCCGGCCAGCGGCTTCGCGCGACCGGCCGCAGGACGATCCTCTTCTGCGACGAGATCCATCGCTTCAACAAGGCGCAACAGGATGCGTTCCTGCCGCACGTCGAGGCCGGTACGATCGTATTGATCGGCGCGACTACCGAGAACCCGTCGTTCGAGGTCATCGGCGCGCTCCTCAGCCGCGCGCGCGTATTCGTCCTCGAGCCGCTCGGGCCGGCCGAGATCGAGACGATCCTGCAACGCGCCCTCACAGACCGGGATCACGGCCTCGGCGCGACCGGCGTGACCATCGAACCGGCCGCACTCGAGCTGCTCGCGAACGAGGCGGATGGCGACGCTCGCCGCGCTCTCAACGGGCTGGAAACAGCGGCCGCCCTCGCCGCCAGCGGCGCAGCAATCGGCGTTGCAACCGTGCGCGAAGCGCTGCAGCTCCGGTTCGCCCATCACGACAAGGGCGGGGAATCGCACTACAACATCCTCTCGGCTTACCACAAGTCGCTGCGCGGAAGCGATCCCCAGGCCGCTCTCTACTGGATGGCCCGCATGATCGAGGGCGGAGCCGACCCGCGTATCCTGTTCAGGCGAGCCGTGGCGATGGCAGCCGAAGACATCGGCCTCGCTGACCCGCAGGCACTGCAGATCGCGGTCGCTGCGCGCCAGGCGTTCGACATGCTCGGTCCGCCCGAGGGCTATCTGCCCCTGGCCGAGATGACGATCTATCTGGCGACCGCGCCCAAATCGAACACCTCGATGCTCGCCCTCACGGCGGCGAGACAGGCCGCTCTCGATTCGCCGGCCGCGCCCGTGCCCCTCCACATCCGCAACGCACCCACCCGGCTCATGAAGGAACTCGGCTACGGCGAAGGTTACCGGTATGCGCACGACTCGGCTGACGCCTTCGCCGCTCAGGAGTACCTGCCCGGGAGCCTGCTTGGCAGCACCTTCTATACGCCGGGTGCGTTCGGCTATGAGAAGCGGATCGCCGAACGGCTCGCCTGGTGGGAGGACCGAAGACGAGCCGACGCCGCGAAGGGCATGCCGGGAGAAGGCGCGGGAGAAGGCGCACCGCGAGATGGAGCACCGGGAGAAGGAGCGGCACGAGAAAGAGTGGCGGGAGAAGGACCAGCGGGAGGAATGGCGAGTGAAGGAACGGCACGGGACGCAGCGGGCGGAACCGCTCCTGTGGACGGAACCGGAAAAGTCGGAAGCGGTGGTCATCGGAAGCAGGGGTGACGGGGGGCGCGCGCGTCGACCGATCGCGAGCAGGAGACGTTCTGGGCGGCGTGATGGGAGGCCGAACGAGTTTCCCCGGGCCGATCAAAGATCGGACGAGCGGTGTACACAGGGCGATGAAAGTTACGCGGACAGGCTGGCTGCTCGCCGGGCTGGCAATCCTCGCCGGTTGCATTCCGAAGTTCTACGAACCGGAACTTCGCCTCGATGCCGTGCGTATCGGTGCGCTCGGCCTCCGTGGCGGCACGCTGTACGCCCTGATCGTCGTGGCGAATCCGAACTCGTACGAACTCCGTTCGGCGAATCTGCGCTACGCGATCGCGATGAACGACGCGGCGGGCGAAGAAAGGAGCCGCTGGCTCGAGGTCGCGACCGGTTCGATCGATCATGAAGTACGCGTGGCCGCCGGTGAAAGCGTGACCGTCGAGGTTCCGGTCGATTTCTCGTACGCCGGGATCGGAGGGGCGATCAGGACGGTTCTCGCGACGGGGTCGTTCGAGTATCGACTCACGGGTGACCTGCGGGTCACTGCACCGGTGCGGCGTTCGGTGCCATTCCGCCGGAGCGGACGGGTCGACGTCGCATCAACGCGGCCGGATCTCGAATGATCGGCGCGTGGTCGTACGTCTCCATTCAAGGAGTCCATTGAGCAGCGCAACGGAAAGCCGGACCCACTCGACGGCGCCCGAGCCCGAGCGGGCCATCCTGGTCGCGGCGCCCGGCCGCGGCGTCAGTTCGCAGGAAGCCGAAGAACACCTGGCGGAACTCGCCAGCCTGACCGACACTGCAGGCGCCATCACGAGCGGTACGCTGTTCCAGCGGATCGACGCGCCGCACCCCAAGTTCTACATCGGGGAAGGCAAGGTCATGGAGCTGAAGACGCTGGTCCAGGAACGCGGCGCATCGCTCGTGATCTTCGATGAGGAACTGTCTCCGTCGCAGGGCAAGAATCTCGAGGATCGACTGGGCACCCGCATCATGGACCGGGCCGAGCTGATTCTCGACATCTTCGCCGTCCGCGCGAGGACAGCGGAAGCTCAGATGCAGGTCGAGCTCGCCCAGCTCGAATACATGCTGCCCCGGCTGAAACGCATGTGGACCCACCTTTCGCGCATCCGCGGCGGCATCGGCTTCCGGGGACCGGGCGAGACGCAGCTGGAAACCGACCGTCGCCTCATTGGCCGTCGCATCCGCGACCTGCGTCGCAAGCTTCAGGTCGTGGCTCAACAGCGGGCGACCCGGCGGAAGGCGCGCGCGACTGAGTTCCGCGTCGCGCTCGTGGGCTACACGAATGTGGGCAAGTCGTCCATCCTCAGATCGCTTTCCGGAAGTGACCTGTTCGTCGAGAACCGCCTGTTCGCCACGCTCGATCCATCGACACGGGCCGTCGATCTCGCACCGGGCGCGCGCGCCCTCATCACCGACACGGTCGGTTTCATTCGGCGGCTACCGCATCATCTCGTCGCTTCGTTCCGGGCCACGCTGGAAGAGGCTGTCGACGCGGATGTCCTGCTTCACGTGATCGATGCTGCCCATCCGGGCTGGCCGGAGCAGAAGCAGGTCGTCGAACAGGTGCTTCACGATCTCGGCCTGGGCGAGCGTCGCACCGTGCTTCTCTTCAACAAGGTGGACCGGCTCACTCATTCCGAAGAGGAGGCGCTGCGCCATCGCGTGCTCGCCTCGTTCGACGAGCCGGCCGTGTTCGTGTCGGCTACCGCGCCGGACGGTCTCGCCGAGTTGCGGGCCTACCTGCTCGACGAACTGCGCCAGAAACGACCCGCCGTCCGTCTCGAGATCCCGTCCTCCGATGGCGTGAGTCTGGCCACGGTCTACCGGGAGGGTGAAGTCCTTCGTCGCGAAGACAACGGCAGCCGCATCGACGTCGTGGCCCGGCTCCCGCTGGCGACGCTCGGCCGGCTCCGTCAACGCGGGGTTCTCGTCGCGAGCGAGCCTTGAACGAACGTGTCGCGATCGTCGGACCGGGCCGGATGGGCATCGCCCTCGGAGCCGCCCTCCTGCAGAGCGGCGAGGTCGAGCATATCGCATTCTTCGGCCGGTCCCTCGAACCGCCACCGCATCCCATGTTCGACTCGCCGGCCGCCGGCGAGCCGCCCATGGTCGAGTACCGGGCCGGGCTGATACCGCCGCCCCGCAACACGAATGCACTGATCCTGGCGGTGCCCGACAGCGCGCTCGCGGAAGTCGCGCATGATCTCGCCGCAGCCGGACCGGCACCGCCCGGTTGCGCTGCGCTCCACGTTTCCGGCGCGATCTCGACGGACGTCCTCGCGCCGCTCCACGCGGCCGGTTACGCGATCGGTTCGTTTCACCCGCTCCAGACGGTGGCCGATCCGTGGTTCTCCGCCGCTCGCCTGACGGGTATCGCGTTCGCCATCGCCGGTGATCCGCCTGCGATCCTCGCCGCACGCCGCCTTGCCAACGCGCTCGACGGCATCCCGCTCGTGATCCCGCCCAATCTCCGGCCCGTGTACCATGCGGCGGCCGTGACCGCTTCCAACTACGTCGTCGCCGTCGTCGCGGCCGCCTGCAGGCTCCTGGAACAGGCGGGCGTCGCGCCGGATGCGACTTTGCCCTCCCTGCTTCCGCTGGTCGAGGGAACGGTCGATAATCTGAAAAGGCTCGGCATCCACGGCGCGCTGACGGGACCCATCGCGCGCGGCGATGTCGATACCGTGCGTCTGCATCTTGCGCGGTTGTCGCCCGATGAGCGCCCGCTATATTCCGCGCTCGGACGCGAAGTGCTTGGCATTGCACGCGCCGCCGGACTTGACGCGCGAAAGGCGGATGAAATCGAGGACCTGCTCGGAACCGCGTGATGCGGCTGCACATCAACATCGATCACGTCGCGACGGTGCGGCAGGCGAGACGTACGGACGAACCGGATCCGGTTCGCGCGGCGGTCCTCGCCGAGCTCGGCGGCGCCGATGGCATCACGGTGCACCTGCGCGAGGACCGACGCCACATCCAGGATCGGGATGTGCGGCTCCTGATGGCAACGGTACGCACGGGCATCAACCTCGAGCTGGCTGCTCTCGGTGAAATGGCGGCGATCGGTGCCGAGTTGAAGCCGATGGCGGTCACGCTGGTCCCGGAGCGGCGCGAAGAGATCACGACCGAGGGAGGCCTTGCTCTCGCCGGGCGGGAAAACCGCGAACGCGTCTCGGCGGCGCTGAGCCCGCTGCGCGATGCCGGGGTTCGAACCTCACTCTTCATCGATCCGGATGCGGCCGACATCGATGCGGCCGCCGGCCTGGGCGCCGATGCCGTCGAGCTGCACACCGGCGCATTTGCCCGCAAATGGAAGGGCGCGCACGCCGCGAGAGACTGGCAGGACGAGTTCGTCCGCCTGCAGCGCGCGGCGGCTCATGCTCGAGGCCTCGGAATCGCGGTGCACGCCGGTCATGGACTGACCTACGAGAACGTCCGGTCGGTCGCTGCGATCGAAGATATCGAAGAGCTCAACATCGGCCACTCGATTGTCTCCCGCGCGGTCCTCGTGGGGATGGAACGAGCCGTGGCGGAGATGAAGGCCTTGCTCGCGAGCACACGGACGAGGTGACGAGCATGCAGCTGCGCGACTATTTCCGTTTGGAGGCCGAGGACTATCTGTCAGCCCTCGAACAGGCTGTCAGCAGTTCATCCGTCGAGCTCGATGCGATCCGCAGATCGGCCCGCGGCCTGAGCGGCGTCGCCCGACTGGCCGGCGAGGTCCGCATCCTGAGAGCGGCCGCTGCGCTCGACCATGTTTCGCGGGCGACGAGTCGCGCGCACGCCGTCTCGCTGAGCCGCGTCCTGCGCGAAGCCCTGCCTCATTTCCGCGTGCTCGTCGCGGCCGACGCGCCCGCCGCCGACCTCGACGCTCATGCGGACGCCGTCATCGAGCGCTGCACCGCCGGACAACCGGTGGATGCACTGGATGGGTCCGTGGGGGCCGACGACGAGGTGGAGTTCCGCGAGTTCGTGCTCATCGAAGCCGTAGGCATCGCGGACACTCTCGATCTCGGCATTGCGGCATTCCTCGACGATCCGCAGGGCCGCGACGCGCTCGGCGTCATTCTGCGGCGCCAGCGCTCGTTGCTCGGGTCCGCACGCCTCGGCGAGATGGGCGTCGTCGCGGAGACACTGCGCGCTGTCGAGGACGTCGCCGAACTCATCGTCCGGCTCGACGTGCCCGTCAAGAGCGAGTGGCTCGACGTGTTCAGGACCGCCAAGGACGTACTGCGTGTGGCCGTGTCCAACCTCGAAGAGGGGGACGTGCCCCACCCGACGCACTCGCTCAGCCGGCTGCGGACGCTGCGCGAAGAACTCGTCGATCGATACGGCGGCAAGGAGCCACAACCGGAAACGGGTCCCGTACCGGGCGCGCTAGCGGCCGACGCCATGAACGAACGCGCGGGTCGACTCAGGATGGACCTGATGAACGCCATTGGCGCGAATGCGCGCGCACGGGCCGCTCTCGAGGAGCTGTACGCACTCGCCCTGCGAGCCGGCAGGTGAGCGCGGCCCCACCCGTCCCACCGACGACGGCCGCTCCGCGGCCCGCAAGACCGAAGGCCTCCGGATTCAACTGGAAGACCGGCCTCGGCATCGGCATCAGCGCCGTACTGCTCTACTACGCGTTCCGCGGCCAGCCGCTCGGCGAGGTGGCCGCCGCGATCCGCGACGCCGATTTCCTGCTGCTCATCCTCGCCACCGCCGTGGCGACGACCGTGTTCTGGATCCGGGCCTGGCGCTGGCGCGCCATCCTCGATCCGGTCCGCAAGGGAACGACGTTCCACTCGCGCTTCGCGGCCGTCAACATCGGATTCATGGCGAACAACCTGTTGCCCGCACGGGTCGGCGAGTTCGCCCGCGCGTACGCCATCTCCAGGCTGGAACCCGTTTCCGTCGTGGCCGGCCTTTCCTCGCTCGTCATTGAAAGACTGTTCGACGCGCTCACGCTCGTCGCGATGCTCTTCATCACGATGGCGCTGCCTGGATTCCCGGCATGGCCCGCCAACCCGGAAGTGGATTTCCCGCTCATCGCGCAGCGGCTCGCCCTCATTGTCGGCATCGGCGGCGGCACTCTGTTCCTTCTCGTGCTCTGGCCTCGCCAGACGGTCGCCGCGTTCGAGGCCGTGGCGAATCGCCTGTTGCCGAACCGACTGCGCCGCCCGATCGTGGACGCGCTCGCCGCGTTTCTCGCGGGAGCCAGCGTTCTGCGCGACGCGAGGCTCATCGTCGAAGTCGCCCTGTGGAGCTCCGTCCTCTGGCTGGTCAACGCGTTTTCCTTCTGGATCGCGATGCACGCGTTCGGCATCAACGTGTCGTACACGGGCGCCATCTTCTTCAACTCCTGCCTGGCGTTCGCCGTCGCCGTGCCCGCCGCACCCGGGTTCCTCGGCACGTTCGAGACCGGCGCGATCCTCGTACTCAACGGTCTGTGGGGTTACGAGCGAGCCCGCGTTCTCGGATTCGCGCTCGGGTTCCACCTCGCCGCGTTCATTCCCGTGACCGCGATGGGACTCTACTACGCTCATCGCCTCGGCCTCTCGCTCGGTGGTGTCGCCAAGGCCGAGGAAGTCGTGGAAGAGGCCGTCGAAGAAGCCACCGGACGCACGGCCGGCGACTGACGGTCCATGCCGACCTTCACCGCACACGCGAAAGTCAATCTCTTCCTGCGCGTGCTCGCGCGAGAGTCGAGCGGATACCACCAGATCGAGACGCTCTTCTGCCTCCTCGACCTGCACGATGACCTGGCCATCGAGACCGGCACACCGGGACTGTCCCTGAACGTCACGGGTCCCGACCTTGGCGAGCCTCGCCGAAATCTCGTCTGGCGCGACGCCGAGTCC
>Ga0209640_10006227_pt1 | contig 10442 bp, 7 predicted proteins | sample RifCSP10_1_FD_184018 | JGI IMG/M metagenome (GOLD analysis project Ga0209640, IMG submission 184018) | Soil microbial communities from Rifle, Colorado - Rifle CSP2_sed 10_1 (SPAdes) (version 2) | ecosystem: Environmental > Terrestrial > Deep subsurface > Rock core/Sediment | place: Rifle...
CGCCGCCGGCGTCGGCGTCGCAAGCGCTGCCTTCTTCACGCGTTCGATGTACTCCTCCGTCTGCGGCTTCTTGAACATCCCGCGCACAAACGCGTCATTCGCCTTCGCGCGGTCTTTCACAAAGCCGCCGGACCAATCGAGAAACTCCTTCATCATCTGCGGAGGTACGTCCGCTCCGGCGGAGCCATCTACGAGCACGATCCCGGCAATCCCCTCCGTCCCGAATTGTGCAACGTAGGACGTCACCTCCATCACTCCCATCGACCATCCCACCAGCACGACCGGCTCGAGCTTCAACTGCTTCACCACTTCTCGAATGTCCCGCGCCCGCCCCGCCGGAAAATATCCCTCATCCGGTTTGCTCGACTTCCCCTGCCCCCGCGGGTCCATCGCCACCACGCGATGCGTCTTCGCAAAGTGAGACATCTGCAGCTCCCAGATTTCCGCTGTCATCGTCCATCCGGGCACAAACAGCAGCGCTGGCTGCTTCTGGATCTGCGCCGTGGACGCCGTCCCGTCTTTACTCGGCGTCACCGTCCCTGTCGTCCAGCTCTGCCCCGCTTCGACGTATCGGATCTTCACCCTGTCCGCCGTCGTCACAAACTTGCTCTTCGACCCTGCCGCCGCATGCGCTCCGTGCTCGTGCCCTTGACCGCGCGCGACCGGCATTGTCATCGCCCCGCCGATTGCCAGCCCACACGCCCCAACAAGCAAACAGACTCCGCGCCCCCTCATCACAAACTTCCTCCTCATTTCTCTCCTCCTTGATTAGGCCAACCAGTCTGCTCGGCAGGGAAGGGAATCACTCTCAATCTTGTGTCAATCTCTCTGCGTTTCCTCTGCATCCTCCGGGCCTCTGCGTTGAATTCCTTTCGCCCGTTTATTGTTGATCGCTGAAGGCTGAAAGCTGATCGCTGACGGCTTATCCCTACTCGCCGCAAGCCACTACGTAATGGCCACTTCCTCGTACGTCCCGAACACCTCTCTCATCGCATCGCAAATCTCTCCCAGCGTTGCGTACGCCTTCACCGCCTCATAGATGTACGGCATCAAGTTCTCGCTGCCCTCGGCCGCCTTCCGCAGCGCAACCAGTCGCCGCTTCACCTCTTCGCCCGACCGCTCCGCCCGCAACTTGATCAGCCGCTCTGCCTGCCGCTTTGCGACGGTCTCGTCAATTCGCAGAATCTCAATCGGCTCGCCTTCCACCGCGTACTCATTCACGCCGACGATAATCTTTTCCTTCCGGTCCACCGCCATCTGATACCGGTACGACGCCTCAGCAATCTCCCGTTGCGGGTACGCGCGCTCGATGGCCGCCACCATCCCGCCCAGCGCGTCGATCCGCTCGATGTACTCCCACGCGCCTCGTTCCACCTCATTCGTCAGTGTCTCGACAAAGTACGACCCGCCCAGCGGGTCCACGGTATTGGTCACCCCACTCTCATGCGCGATGATCTGCTGCGTGCGCAGCGCCAGTGTTGCCGCAAATTCGGTCGGCAGCGCCCACGCCTCATCCAGCGAGTTGGTGTGCAGCGACTGCGTTCCGCCCAGCACTGCCGCCAGCGCCTGCACCGCTGTGCGCACCACGTTGTTGTACGGCTGCTGCGCCGTCAGCGAGCACCCTGCCGTCTGCGTGTGGAACCGCAGCGCGCACGTCCGCGCGTTCTTTGCTCCGTACCGTTCCGTCATCGTCTTGTGCCAGATCCTCCGCGCCGCACGGTATTTGGCAATCTCCTCGAAGAAATCGTTGTGCGCATTAAAGAAAAATGACAGTTGCGGCACAAACTCATCCACTGTCATCCCGCGCCGCAGCCCCCAGTCCACGTACTCGATTCCGTCCCGCAGCGTGAACGCCAGCTCCTGGATCGCCGTCGAGCCAGCCTCGCGGATGTGGTACCCCGAAATCGAAATCACGTTGAACTTCGGCGTGTGCTTCACCCCGAACTCGAACGTATCAATCACCAGCCGCATCGACGGCTCTGGAGGGTAGATGTACTCCTTCTGCGCGATGTACTCCTTCAGGATGTCGTTCTGAATCGTACCGGAGATTTTCTTCCAGTCCGCGCCCTGTTTCTCGGCCACGGCCAGGTACATCGCCCAGATCACCGCTGCAGGCGAATTGATGGTCATCGACGTGGTCACGTCGCCCAGCGGGATCTGGTCAAACAGCACTTCCATATCCGCCAGCGAGCTGATGGCCACGCCGCACTTGCCCACCTCGCCTTCCGAGAGCGCGTGGTCGCTGTCATACCCCATCAGCGTCGGCAAATCGAACGCCGTCGAAAGTCCCGTCTGCCCGTGCGCCAGCAGGTAGCGAAACCTCTGGTTGGTGTCCTCCGCCGTCCCGAAGCCCGCAAACTGCCGCATCGTCCACAAGCGCGCGCGGTACATCGTCGAGTGAATCCCCCGCGTGTACGGCGGCTCGCCCGGATAGCCCAGGTCCCGCTCCCGGTCCCAGTCCGCCAGGTCTGCCGGCGTGTAGAGCCGCCGGATCGGGTGCGCGGAGATTGTGGTGAACTCGGCGGCGCGCTCCGGCGACTTCGCCAGCGTCGGCCCGAGCGTCTTCTCCTCCCACGCCTGCTCGCCAGGCGATGCCGCCCGCTTTGCCCGCGCCTCATCCGCCACCGGCATTCCCGACTTCGCTTTATCGCTCATGGACTCGTCTCCTGGCTCAACCTCACCGTGAATAGATACACAAGCCTGCGCTCGGTCTCATGCGGGGTTCACCTCGATTGTAGGCGAACCCCCTCCCCCCAGCAAGCCACTCCGCGCTGGCACACTCTCTTGGTAGCGCGGGCATCCCTGCCCGCGGTCTTGACTTGGTACCGCGGGCGGCTCGCCGGCCGGAGTGCGAGCCAGCGCCCCGCGGACCTCACCGGCGCTCTGCCCACGACTCTTCGTCCCCACACAAAAAAGGCCCGGCAGTTTCCCGCCGGGCCTCTTCTCTTGCGAACAACGGACTACGCTCAACGGACGACGTTTTCAGTAACTCCCCCTCGTCCCCACGATCTCCCCGCTCACCGTGCCTGGGATGTTCAACTCCTTCGGCACTTCGCCGGACTTCGCGTCGGCCACGCTGATGCGGTTCGCCTCGAGGGTCCGCCCCAGCGCCCGCTCATACTCGACCTTCGACTTCACCAGGTCCACCAGCGCCCGCAGCTCAACGCTCTGCGCCGCGGCCAGGTCGCGTTGCGCCTGGATGACAAAAAAGATCGTCGACGCGCCCAGTTGATACTTCTTCTGTTCCGCGTCGAGCGTCTGTTCCTGCAGCACGCGTGACGACCGCGCCGCCTGCACTCGCGCCTGGTTCTGCTCGAGCGCAATCTGCGCGTTGCGCACTTCGACCACAATGTTGTTCTCAAGCTGCCTCAGCCGCGCCTGCGTCTGCCGCTCCTCAAGCTGCGCCCGCGCGTTATCCGCTTGCGCCGGACGGTTCCGGATTGGCACGTTCAGGCTCAACTGCACCGAGTAGGTCGGGAACCGCCCGGTGAAAATCTGATCCAGCGCATCTCCCAGCCCGCCTGGGACAAACGTTGACGGGCCCAGCACCGGACTGGAGGTGAAGGTCCCCTGCAGTACGCCCGCCGCGTTGACGATCGGGTTATTCAGGTTGGCCGCGAGCGCGCCGGTCGGTTGACCGCTGCGCACCTGGTTGCCAAACAGCCCTGTCCAGCCGTACTGCCCGAAGAGGCTCAGCGTCGGCAGAAGCGCATTCCGCGTGGCCCGCACGTCAATGTTCCGGTTTTGCAGGTCCAGTTGAATCTGCTTCACGTCCGGCCGCTTCGCATACGCCTCCTTCACCGCGTCCGGCATCGGCACCGTATCAATCTGCGGCACCTGCGTCACCACCGTTGTCGGCCGAATCTCCACGTCCAAGAGCGCCGGCTCCAGCGGGTTCTTTGTAATCGCGTTCTTCAGCAGCGTTTGCTGTTGTAGCGCCAGCGTTTGCGAGACGATCAGCTCCTGCCGGGCACGCGCCACTTCCGCCTCCGCTCTCACCACCTCGATCGGCGCCAGCGTTCCGATCTCCACTTGCCGTTTGTTGTCGTTGTAGAGCTTCTGCGCCAGCTCCACGGACCGCTGTTTCACTTGCACGTCCTCGCGCGCAAACACCAGCTCGTAGTACAGGTTCTGCACCGCGGTCACCGTCGTGATCACCTGCTGGGTGAACGCCCAGTCCGCGATCTTCTTGCTGTTTTTCGCGATCCGGATGAACCGCGTATTCGGCAGCAGGCCAAAACCGTTCAGCAGTTGCTGCGTTACCGAAACAAACAGCGTGGATTGCACCGATGGGTTGAACACCGCCGCTGGTGAACTCGTCCGCGACCTCGAGTTGTTCTGCGTCACCGCGAATCCCGTCCCGGTGTGGAACCCCTGCGAGAACGACATGTTCATTTGCGTGGTGTGGTTGACCACATCCGTCAGCCTCGTCTCCGTCCCTGTCCCTTGCAGAAATGGGTTGTTCACCGGGATGGTGCGGTGGTCCAGGTTGCCCGTAATCGTGAATGACGGGTCGAAGTTCTGCGACGGGATCGACCCCAGCGCCGACGCCGTCCCGGTTCCCGCCAGACCGCGCCCCGCCCCGCCCCCCATGGTTCGCAGGATGTCGGTCGAAGCGATCCACGGGTTGTAGCGCTGGACGGTGATGTCCATATTGTTTTCCAGCGCCAGCGAAATCGCATCCTCCAGGGTCAGCGACATCTTCCCATCCTGGATCAACTGCTCCACCCTCGGCGAATTGGTCAGCGCCGGCTCCGCCACGCCCATCGGAAAATACGGTGAGAAAAAGTTGCGTAGCTGCGACGGCCCCTTCGAAAAGTCGCGGCCCGTGGTCAGCGAGATCGGCTGGCTCGACGTCCCCTGCGACGACGATTGGTTTTGGGCTTGCTCCTGCCCGTAGGCGGGCGCCACCGGCCCGAAGACTAGCAGCGTCCCCAGCACTAGCGCTACAACGGAACGAAAAATCCTTACTGTCATATCGCTCTCTCCCGGCAGATTGGATTGCTTGCAGATACTCCCCGTCTTCAGCTTCACGTCATTGAAACGTCTGCGGACCCCGTTTTGTTTCAAGGATTTTTGCCCGGCCGGCCTCGCACACCCTCGCAGCCCGGGCCCTGACCGGTTAGACGTGGGCGGCACCCTTTGGTCGCACGCACACTCTATCAACCCTGCCGTTCCTTGACAACGCACCCGCCCCCCGGTAGGCTCCGCCTGTTGCCATGCGTCCCGAAGAAGCCATCCGCCTGCTCGAGTCCGTGGACGCCATTCGCCATGGCCATTTCGAACTTTCTTCCGGCCTGCACAGCCCCACCTACGTCCAGTGTGCCCTGGTCCTCCAGCATCCCCGCCACGCTGAACAGCTGGGCCGCGCCCTTGCCGCCGAGTTCCTCGACATCCAGCTCGATTGCGTTGTCTCCCCGGCCCTGGGCGGGGTTATCATCGGCCACGAGGTTGCCCGCGCCCTGCCCCCTCGCCCCGGCGGCGCACAGCCCCGCGCCCTTTTCGTCGAGCGCGATTCCAGCGGCCACGCCACCCTCCGCCGCGGCTTCCGCTTCGACCCTGGCGAGCGCGTCCTTGTCGTCGAAGACGTCTGGACCACCGGCGGCTCCACCTATGAAACCATCCGCGTGGTCGAGGAAGAGGGCGGCCGCGTGGTCGCTGCCGGCGCTCTGATTGACCGCACCAACGGCCGCCTCGAGCTCCCCGTCCGCGCCGAGGCCCTCGTCGAGCTAAAGATCGAAAGCTACCCCGCCTCCGACTGTCCCCTCTGCCGCACCGGCACCACCGCCATCCGCCCCGGCAGCCGCCTCCTTCGCTCCACACCCTAGCTCTTCCTGCTCCGCGGTCCTTTGACCTACAGCAACCAGTCTCCAAAGAACTTATAAAACTTTCCATCTCCCCAATACTTCAAGTGCGCCGCCAGCGGGATCCGGTACCACAGCCGGAGCTGCGTCCCCGTTCCCATCTGGTAAAAGTTCAAATACCCGCTTACCGGGTCCATCGGCGAATAGACGTTCAGCCACGTGAATCCCGCAAGTTGTGGAAACGTCGACGGGCGCTCGTCCGGCCCATTGCCCTGGCGGTATTTGAACTCGTCCGCGCCGTACGTCCGCCCCGAGCGTGCCTTCCGGAACGAGTGCAAGAACGACAGGATTTGTGCCCGGTACGCCTGCCTGTCACTCACCTGCTCGCGAAAGAAATAGTAAATCTTGTCCAGCGGCGACCCGAAGGTAACAAGTCCTCGCAGCTTTGCCAGGTCCGCGAGACCAATCCTTTTCTCCGGGCCCTGCCCCAGCGGATCATCATTCGCCCACACCTGTGCCATCACCTCGTTGATCGTGTCATACGCGATCACGCTTCCCAGCGAATGCCCCGCTACAATCACCTGGTCATAGTTGTTTCTTGTCCTTTCTCCCAGCAGTCTCTTCAGCGCCTCGGTCGAGCCATCTAGAATTTTCTTCCGTGCCTCATAGCCCTTCGACTTTCTGTCTGCGCTCACGTACACCGCCACGTCTCCGATGTAGTTCACCAGGATTTTTCGCGCGACGTAAACTAAGCAGGCGGTCCCCAGCAGAAGCCATGTCCTCCAGTCCATGAGGCGCCTTTGAAGCAGATCGCGGAGTCCGTCCTGCCGCCAAAGAATCGCCACAGCACCGAGCAAGAAAACAGTCAGGCACACGACGGCGTATTGCCTCCATTTCTGCTCCGACGCATGCTGGATGCTCTCATCACGAGATTCGATGGGTTTTTGACGGCTGCGCAGCAGGGCGAGCAGCATGACCAGCACCATCCCGGCACACACCGCAAACGCCAGCAACCAGTACCACGCCGCCGTCCCCAGCAGCTCCCGGCCATACCTCGGGATCTCCGTCAGTTTTCCCGCTTGGGGCAACCAGAACAGCCCCGCCGCGAGCAGGATAACCAGTGGAATGAAAATCAAGGCAGCACGAAAGATTTCCTGAAGCAAGATCCAGAAGTTTTCCTTCTTGGTTCGCTTCATGTAACCGCCGAGCCGCACCTGTAGATTGGCACTCATGAACCGCAGCGGCGTCAGACCCGTCTGGATCAACCAGCGAAGCGATCCCAAGTAGCTGATTTTGTCTTCCGTGTACGGCGCCCAGTAGTACTCATACAGGCTGAGCAACTTCAATCCCCTCTGCCCCACCGGCTGTTGGAAGTCAAAGTGAATGGCTACCTCCGTCCAGTCTTTGTGTGCAATCCGCTCCGGCCGGATCTCAAAGGTCGCGCTCCTTTCCTTTCGGAAGTACCGCGCCAGCCCCCCGGCAAAGCTGTCCAGAGTTTCATAGGGGTTCTGTTGCCCGACCCCGTGAATCACCAGGATCGCCGTCCGTTCTGCCGTTGCGCCTGAGTCTCCTGTGCCCAGCATTTCTCACCTTCCTTTCGACCTTCCTGTCGCCGCGCACTCTACCATTGTCTGTCGTGTTCTACCAGACAATGACGTCTTCTCACAATAAACAAATCCATCCGCAGGGGAGGCGCCCACAGGCATCGGATGGCGGACACCGGGCAGCGTTTTGTTCGCGTCCGGTCACTCCGCTCCAGTCTGTGTGTTAGTCTCTTTTCTTGCTGATTGCTGACGGCTTTCTTTCATGCGCACCATCAAACTCACCCTCTCCTACGACGGCACCGACTTCCGCGGCTGGCAAATCCAGGCCGGCCAGCCCACCATCCAGGGCACTCTCGTTGACGTCCTCCGCAAACTCACCGCCGAGCACCTCACCGTCCACGCCGCCGGACGCACCGACTCCGGCGTCCACGCCCTCGGCCAGGTCGCTCATTTCAAGACGCACTCCGCCCTCACCGCCGCCGAGTTCCAGCGCGCCTGCAATGCGCTGCTTCCCCCCTCCATCCGCGTCGTTGACGCCCTCGAGCTCGGCCCCGACTTCCACGCTCGCTGGAACGCCCAGGCCAAGACCTACCACTACCGCATCTTCCGCGGCCGCGTCGTCCCGCCCTTCCTGCATCGCTACGTCCTCCACTATCCTTTTCCTCTCGACCTCGAGGCCATGTCCCGCGCCGCCCGCCTCTTCGAAGGCGAGCACGACTTTACCTCCTTCGCCGCCTCCTCCGGCTCCGAAGACGACGACCGCGAGCGCACCACCACCCGCCTCCTCTTCTCCTCCCAACTCTTCTCCTGCGCATCCCATGTGCCGCCGGGCTTCATCCCGCCACAATTTGCCTGTCATCCCGAGTCCGCCGCGGCGCACGAGGGATCTGCTTTTCCTTCTTTCTCTCCCGTCGCCCCGCCTTCTCCCACGCCCGACGCCGACCTCCTCATCTACTCCGTCCGCGGCCGCTCCTTCCTCCGCTACATGGTCCGCAAACTCGTCGGCACTCTCCTCGACGTCGGCCGCGGCCGCCTCACCCCCGACGACATCCCCGCGCTCTTCGACCTCCGCGACCGCTCCCGCTCCGGCCCCACCGTCCCTCCCCACGGCCTTTTCCTCGTGTGCGTCGAATACCCCGAACCCTGGCGCCTCTGAAACCAATTTCTATTTTTCCTCCTGCCTCGCCGTCCCTCTCACCTCGAATTGAGGTAGAATGGCGTTTTGGCATCTCCCTGGAGGACTCTGCCGCATGTCCGAGCCTGCTGCTCCCGTCACTGCTCCGGAAGAATCGCAGCCGTCCGCTCCCAAAATGAAAACGCGCAAACCCAAACAGCGCGCCTGCGATGAAAAGGACGCCAAAGGTAAACTCTGCAACGGCCACCTGAAGCGTTGGTACGACTATCCCAGGGATATCGAGGCTCTCATCGGCCCTAAGACGGAGATCTATCGCTGCGAGTTCTGTAAAACGCTCTATAAGCCCGACCTTTCCGAGATGCCGCACAGCTTTACCCTGCGCTACTAACTCGTGCGGAAGTTTTACTCCGCCATCTCTGGCTTATCGAGCTTGGGCAGTTTGTTAGCGGCTCTTGACTCTGAACTCTTAACTCTCAACTCTGAACTGACAACTGACGATTGATAACTGACGACTCTCTCATGGAAAACACCGACCTCATCTTCGACTGGAACACCGTCGGCGGTTTCGATCTTTTTCGCAACTGCCGCGTCATGCTCGACGACGAAACCCTCCGCGACGGCCTTCAGAACCCCTCTGTCCACGACCCCTCCATCGGCGAAAAAATCGAAATCCTCCATTTGATGGAGGCCCTCGGCATTGACACGGTGAACATCGGCCTCCCCGGCGCCGGCCCCCGCGCCCTGGCCGACACCGAAGCCCTCGCCCGTGAAATCGTCCGCAGCAAATTGAAAATCCGCCCCAACTGTGCCGCGCGCACGGTCGAAAACGACATCCGTCCCATCGCCGAAGTCTCCCAGCGCGCCGGCATCGCCATCGAAGCCGCCACTTTCCTCGGCTCCAGTCCCATCCGCCGCCTCGTCGAAGATTGGACCGTGGATCACCTCCAGCGCACCACTGAAAAAGCCGTGAGCTTCGCCGTCGCCCAGGGCCTGCCGGTGATGTACGTCACCGAAGACACCATCCGCACCGATGCCGACACCGTACAGAAGCTCTACTCCACCGCCATCCGCTGCGGCGCTCGCGCCATCGTTCTCTGCGACACCGTCGGCCACGCCACGCCCATGGGCGCCTACAGCCTCGTCAAATTCGCCCGCGAGAACATCGTCAAGCCTTCCGGCGAATCCATCCGCGTGGATTGGCACGGCCATTGCGACCGCGGCCTCGCCATCTCCAATTCGTTGGCCGCTATCGCCGCCGGCGCCGACCAGGTCCACGCCGCCGCGAATTCGCTCGGCGAGCGCGTCGGCAACACGCCCATGGAGCTGATGCTCGTCAACCTCCGCCTGCTCGGCCTGATTGACCGCGATCTCTCCCGCCTTAAGGAGTACTGCGAAGTCGTCGCCCGCGCCACCCACACCACCATCCCGCCCAACTATCCCGTCATTGGCCGCGACGCCTTCCGCACCGCCACCGGCGTCCACGCCGCCGCCATCATCAAAGCCTTTCGCAAAAACGACCGCCTCCTCGCCAACTCCGTCTATAGCGGCGTTCCCTCGCATCTCTTCGGCCTCGAGCAGATCATCGAGGTCGGCCCCATGAGCGGTAAATCCAACGTCATCTACTGGCTCGAATCCCGCGACATCCCCGTCACCGACGACCTCGTCAACCGCATCTTCGACGCCGCCAAACAATCCACCCGCATCCTCGCCGAAGCCGAAATCCTCACCCTCTGCCGCCTCCCCTCCGGCAAGTGACTTTTTTATCTTCAAACCTCCGACCTCCAACCGCCGACTCCTCCTGTCAACGCAAAGTAGAAATGTCCGGTTTTTGGCAAAGTAGAAGTGTCCGCTTCCAGGGCTTCCTCCAAGGATGATTGGGAAGGGGGTGGTAGTTGGTTTTTGGTTTGGGTTTTGGGTTACTCCTTCCTGTAAGTCGTAGACTTACAGCACTTAGCGACC
>Ga0209640_10006228_pt1 | contig 10440 bp, 9 predicted proteins | sample RifCSP10_1_FD_184018 | JGI IMG/M metagenome (GOLD analysis project Ga0209640, IMG submission 184018) | Soil microbial communities from Rifle, Colorado - Rifle CSP2_sed 10_1 (SPAdes) (version 2) | ecosystem: Environmental > Terrestrial > Deep subsurface > Rock core/Sediment | place: Rifle...
TGTTCGATAAGACCTTTGGTGCAGCTGACTCTAAAGGACCGCTAACCATTTTCCCGGGCTTAGACGGTCCTGGTGGTGGTCGGCCTCGGCCTGACAAGCCGAATCCGAATCCGAATCCAACACCAACCCCGCGTCCACCGAAACCCCCTGGTCCGGACACACCTGAACCGCCCAAGCCGCGGGTCTTCCCTTTGAATTTCAAGGACGAGACCTACTACGCGGTTCCTCGGGATCTGGGGAGTCTGACTTTCGCGGAAGTAGACGACACCAACCCGAACATCCTGTATATCCACAATCGGGTGTATGGGCCTATGCCACGGGACAGCAGGGCTGCTCTTGAGCACATGCTGATGAAGATGATCGAAGCCGTGGGGATTAGCAAGTATCCTCAGGATCCGATCGCGGTACGTCAGTACAGTGCTGAGATGCGGCAGTACTTTAACGGCAAGAAATAGGAGGACATACACAATAAAAAAAGAGGCGTAGACTCTCCACAGAGTATCTGTGAGAGTCCACGCCTTTTCTATTTGCCTAAGTGATCCTTTTTTCGGAGTACGTTTGAAGAAAAGCCTCAAGCTCGTCTTCAGTGAGTACATCGCGAACTGACCACTCGATCGGTAGTTCGGTACGCATGAAGGTTGGCGAACTTCCCATCACCCCGAAGTACTGTAAGTACCGTGAAGTGTCGCCGAGGTTCTGTGCCTTATTCCATGCTTCCGAAACTCTTCGCACGTTGGGCTCGTAGCCGAATACTCCGAAGAGTCCGATGGCCCGCGCTGTTGCGAAGAATTTGGCGATACCACGATGGTTCTTCGCCTGAACTACTTCGAACAGCGTGATCAGCAGCAGGGTTTCAGCACTGATGCCGTGTTTAGCTGCGATCGTGGCGATCTTGATATAACGCTGACCGCTTCCGATCGCTACGGTCGGAACTGGTTTAGGTTTCTCGACCGGCTCGCCTTCTTCGACGGCTCGCCCTTCGATCACCTTAGCAGACGGCTGCTCGCCTTTGCCAATACCAGTATTCTTGACCACCTCTTTCTCGAGCTCAGTCAAGTCGTCGAGCGTGGGTATTTTCGGGAGATGCCCTCCCATCAACCCGTCAGACAAACCAGCCTGAAGAGTCTCAATTGCGCGTAAGTACCTGGTAAGACGATCCTTATCCGACTTAGCCACGGTCTCCATTTTTCGCAGTGCTTCGTGTAACTGTCGGAACTTTTCGAGTTCAGCTGGTCGCTCGGTGCCTAGCGCGTTCTGCTCTTCGAGTAGCTCGAGTTGATGGTCGACCTGCAAAAGCTCAGCCCTGAGTCTGCTGAGCCATTCGTTCCGACGCTCGATTTCCTTTAGAACGGAGACGGGCTCTGTATCCAGAGGCTCGGGCTTCAGCTGTGCAGTTGAATCAGCCAATTGAAGTATGGATCTGGCCAACTGCGACTGGAGACCTTTGATTGAATCCATAAGCCGGGTGAGATAGTCCAACTCTTTCGCGCCGATCTCAGTGATCTGCGGAATCGCGGCCATGATTCTCGTACCCAGCTCGGCTTCCAGTGTTCTCTTTTCATCGAGCTGTTCTCGAAGTTCACCGTTCTCGATGATCCGCTGCGAGAGCGCAGTCTCCGCACCGAAAGCCCTGGCTTCAAGATCTGCAAGCGATTCCAGCCTCTGCTCGGCGTTCTGCAATTGCTGGGCGAAAGCGATGAGCTGCTCGAGAGTGGGATAGTTCAGCGGTTGAACGCCTAGGTTGCTTGCATACTCGAGGTAGGTCAATCCAACATCATCCAGTCCACGTCTGATCTCAACAGTCGAACGATGCTCTTTGAGGTGACGGAAGAATGTCAGCCACACCGCAAAGAGTTGGTATAGCAGCCCCGTGCCCTGGAGCTGTTGTTCACCCGCCTCGAGTTCTTTGAGGATTACCTCGAGTATGCGATCCAGCTCTGATTGGGCTCCCGGAAATGCCATCACGACTTTGTCTTGTGCAGCCACTTTATTTCCTCCGTTAGAAACGAAATGTTCCAAACAGCATAGAATAGCAAAATCGAGGGATTTTGTCAACGAAATGTACAGTTAACACCATACGGTTACATTCTGGTAGTCTAACGGTGACACCTGTTAACTAAACATTTATGAGAACACCTAAATATACAAGGGTTGAACGAAACCGCTGGTACGCGCAAGTTGAGATTAAAAAGCTCGGAGTTAAAGAGGTTTGTGAGATCTTTGGGATCTCAAGGCAGTGTTACTACAAATGGCATAAGAAAGATCGGGACAAACGAAGGCTGTATCGGACAGATTTGCCCTCCAAGGTGCAGCCCAACACTAAACTTACCTCTGAGATTAAGGAATACATCAGAGACACTAAAGTAAAATACAACTATGGTCCTGTGAGGATGAAGATGGCTGTTAAGAAAGAGTTTGGCCTGGATGTTTCAACTACTATTGTCTATCGTTTTTTTAAAATCAAGAGACTAATCAGAAGACCCCAGAAAAGGTTAGCTTGGTATACACCTATGAAGCAGAAGTTGGTCATAAAACAAGCCGGAGAAGGGGTTCAGATGGATGTGAAGTATATTTACCCCAAAGCTCGGAGACAGTATCAATTCTCAGTATTTGATCCGTATACTAACCTCTACCACTTCAGTATCTTTGATACCAAGGAAAGCAAAAACTGTATAACAGCTTTCTTAAATGCAGAAAAGTATTTTAGATTTAAAATACTTTCAGTCCAAACTGATAATGGCTCAGAGGCTCGGGGAGAGTTCCACAAATGGCTGACTGCTAAAAACATCCCGCATTACTTCATCCCCAAGAAGTCTCCTTGGTGGAATGCCCAAGTGGAACGAGTACACAGAACGGTGGATGACGAATACTATCACAACCCATTTCGAATCTGGAAGACCGTATATGAATGGATGGACTTTTACAACACTAAGAGAATTCACACAAAATTAAATGGACTAACTCCAGTCGAGAAGTTAGCCCAAAGTGTCATCATTGACTGTTAACTCTACATGGCTGTGTAATGCGAATTATCACTATTTTTGACCAATTCGTTCTATAAGGACCTCAAGGGATTTTCTAGTATTCTCTGTTAAATTTAATTCGAGGACTTTAGTAAGTGGGATCCAGTCAAAATCCTCACCTTCATTTAAGACCATTTCGCTTTTTTTCAATTCACTCTCGATGACAAAAATATAGCTTTGTCTTTGAAATTTTTCGTTAAAATAGCTCCGTAAGGGTTCTATCTTTCCAGGATCAATCTCTATACTCAACTCTTCTTTCAACTCCCGGACTAAACATTGTTCTGGTGTCTCATTATTTTCGCTTGATCCACCAAAAAAACTCCACAATCCAGGATTGAACTCTGCCTTCATATCGCGTTTTTGTAGCAAGACACTTTTGGTTTTTGGATTGTATAAAAACCCTCCCACAAAAAATCCATCCATTATTGTTATCTACTGCTAATTATTAAATGCCGTGGTATTAAACAAACGTCAACTTGGCAAAGCAAGCGGTTCGTGCTGTAATGTGACTTAAATTTATTTAAATAAATCAGTTAGTTCGTATACCATTCTCAATGATGTTGCATATGCAATACTCAAGGGTGTCCGTAGTGACCCTTTTTGCGTTCTCCCTGTTTTATCATCAACGACATATGCTACATTATCAGCTCCCCAATTCATATTTCCATTAATTATACCAATGACTTTGTTACTATATTTACGAAAAAGAGGAGCACCGCTGTTCCCTCCTAAACTTATACTATTAATTTGTATGTGTTGATATCTTTCTCCGACCACCTCTGTATTTGGAAAACTTGAAACAATCCCTGTGTTAATTGCAAACGGAGTCTCCCTATTATCATAAGGAGGCGAAATAGGAAAACCGGCAAAAAATACATGATCATCATAATTAATTTCTGCGTTAAAATCTAAATCAAAATATTTTATATCTTTTCCAAAATTTTCATCACTCAATTTTAGTAGAACAATATCAAATTTATGATTATGTTTCTTAAGTTTTAAACTAGCAGTAGTTTTATCCGGAAATTCTATTATTACACTTTTTACCGATTGCGCGAACCATTTGTCAAGTTTTTCATGTTCATTTAGACCAATTATTTGCTGATACTCGCTAGTGTTTTTTAATTTCGAAAACCCTTGTCCAAAAGCCACATGAAAACAAGTTAAAAAATGGCCTTTATCATTAATAAAAAATCCGGAGCCAGTACTCCATCCATTATTAGTATAATTTATTGTTACTCGAAGTATTCTATCTTTTTTAAACGGGACATTGTTGCTAAACATATATATAAGGCAATAATATTATTTTCCGGATTTAGTTCGATTGTCTAATTTACATAACATCTGGCAGTTTTGTGCAATTGTCTTACCACCTTCGTGCCAAGGAGTGATATGATCCGCTTCCATTTCTTCGATATCATAATGCTTCTTGCATTTTGGACAAATTTCATCTTGCCGCTCATAAGCCTCGCGCTTCATTTTGTCAGTAAAGGCCCGGATATTAAGATATTTTTCTTGTCTTGTAAGCACGTAGGGATATATGCCGGATTTTTTCGTCACATCTTCATCTTGCATGAGATTCTTGATTTCAACTTCTAGCTTTTTTGGATCAAGTTTCTTATCTTTGAATTCATTATACAACTCGCCCCAATTCACCACCGCCATCTCGTTTCGATAATTCGGAAACGTTTTTCGCACCCACGCAACCACGTCTTGAAAATATCCCCACAGTTCGTCAGCATTTTTATCTTTCTGATGATTCGCCATATAATCCGCGATCTCGCCGTTGTTTATCCACGAAAGTGCTGTTTCCAAATACTCCTGTCGAATTGGCGTGCCGTTTACTAATTTTCCACCATCATTTGCCAAGCGATATGCTACGCAATTTGATTTACTAAATTTCATTTTTGCGTCGCTTAACCATGGACCAGTGTAAACAGCATTACGGATTTCCTGATCATTCACCTTCTCGCCATAAGTATTAATAATAGTGAACCAGTCTATTCGCTCCTTATCAGTCCCTTCGCAAAAATAAACCATAAGTTCGTAATCCAAAATCTCGTCCTGTTCCTCTTTGGTTAAATTATGGAAAAAACGATCGTTCAGAGAAAAATCACCCGTAACATATTGTCCGATACTAATGGTGCGCTGTTGACCATCTAACACTTCATATCCGCCGTCGTCCCTAATCATCCAGTACATCACATTTAGCGGGAAGCCGCTTTTGATAGTTTCGATCACTGCTTTGCTTTGTTCTGGCTTGTATACAAACTCACGCTGATATTTGGGCCGAATATCCAATTTGCCACCATAAGCAACCACGCCTTCTTCAGCGCTATCTTTATAACCCTTAACTATTTCACGAATTGCAATTTTATGCGGTTCAATTTTCATACTAATTTTCTTAATATTTAAATGTAACTATTTTTTCACTTCTTATTTTTTATGATGATTCTCATATAAATAAACCTGAATCGATTTCCTTCTTTAACTATAGGACTACCATTTAAATCATTAAAATTATCACCGTCTTCTTTGGTATAGATCTTTATCTTTAAATTATACGGATCATTTCTATGCGTTAATCCAATTATCTCAAACTGTTCGGGGCTATATTTATTCAAAAAAGTGATCGGCACACCTATTGCGCCATAATAATCCGTAGGGATATCGGAAACTTTCGAAACCTCTATTGCATCGTAATTATCGTATTTTGGAAATTCTTCTGAGGTGTATTTTTTATAAAGATCAAGCTTTTCATGTCGTTTCTCCGTATCAAGGTTTGTGTACCAATTGACAGCTGGGACTTTTACATATCCATCATTTGGATTATATCCTTTCCCTTTAACAAACTGCTTGTTGGCTTCAAGGTTGTTGTTATAAGGTGTCTTATATACCATTGACATATTAAAACCGTAACCAGACCACAATTTATTTTGTTTTATTAATCCGAAAACATCTTTATACGTAATAGCGTTCATGTTCCCTAAAATCAAAAACTTTTTATCGTGTTCAACAAGCTGAGCTAGGTATTCACGAAAAAGAGAAAATGGTGGATTAGTGACGACGATGTCGGCTTCTTTGAGTAGTTCGATACATTCAGCGCTTCGGAAATCACCAGAGCCTTTTAGCGGAGTGGCAACATTAGCATCGTTTTTAAGCAACCATTCTACATCAGATAAACCAACGGAACCGTCGGCGTCTGCATCTGGGACTTTATTTATTTCTATCTTTAATGGCTGTTTGCCTTTTGATCCAGCCACTTGGAGCAACGGCAACTGACCGCCAACAATTGGCGAACCGCTATAACTCGTGGTAATGAGCTTCTTGAGCTTTAATTCGTTGAATTTAGAAGCGAAATATTTAAAAAAATTGCTTTCAAATGGATCATCGCAATTACAATATACAACTTTGCCGCGAAATTGATCTTTGTAGTGCTTCAGCTCTTTTTCAATATCAACTAACTGAGTATAAAACTCATCTTTTTTGGCCTGGCTTGCCTTATGTAAATTTTTATTTGATGATTTTTTTTCCATAAATGCAAATCAAACACCACCTTGCTTCTTGACAAGATTATTTTTATGCTCTTCAGTATTCAATAGCCCGCATTTCTTCCATTTTTTACCACTACCGCAGGGGCAGGGGTCGTTGCGGCCGATTTCTGATCCTTGATCATTGTTACGTGTTACGGGGCTTACAGGCTGAGGAGTGACGTCGACTCGGAAAATTGTGTACGCGACTTGTCGATTTATTTCATCGAGTAATCTGCCAAATATTTCAAACCCTTCGTTTTTGAATTCGTGTAGTGGATCGCGTTGGCCGTATCCTCGGAGTCTCACTGAATCACGTAAATGCTCCATGGTGTCCAGATGTTCTTGCCAGAGGACATCGATGGCTCTGAGATAAACCACTCGCTCTAACTGACGCATCACTGGTGCTCCTAGTTTTTGCTCTTTCTTCTCGTACTCTCGCATCGCGAGATTGACGAAGTGTTGAGTCAGAACTTCCTGATCCAGGGATTTATTTTCATCCACATCGTGTTGCAGTGGGACTATGGTTCCGATTTCATGAAAAATCTTGTGGGAATCAACTTGTTCTTGGGCTAAACCAAAGTTTACTATGTTCGTAATTTCTTTTACTAACATATCTTTAATTTGAGCACTTAGATCGGTTTGGGGATCGAGAGATTGTTTACGCTTACCATAAATAACCGTGCGCTGTTTATTCATGACATCGTCATATTCCAACACATGTTTTCTCATGTCGAAGTTTAACCCTTCAATCTTTTTCTGCGCTGATTCGATGGATTTGGAAATTAACGCAGCTTCAATTGGTTGATCTTCAGGAATACCCAAAGTCTCCATCATCTTCCCTACCCGATCTCCGCCGAACAATCTCATCAGATCATCTTCGAGGGACAAGAAAAATTGCGAAGAACCAGGATCGCCCTGTCGGCCAGAACGTCCTCGCAACTGATTGTCGATACGTCTGGATTCATGACGTTCAGTTCCGATAACTGCAAGACCTCCTAATTCTTTCACACGAGCTTGTTCCTCCGGATCTGCCGGGTTTCCACCCAAAATAATGTCGACTCCTCGACCTGCAATGTTTGTAGCTAGGGTTACTGACCCCAAACGCCCTGCTTGAGCGATTATATGGGCTTCACGCTCGTTATTCTTCGCATTTAGGAGCTCATGAGGCACTCCGGCTTGCTTGAGCAATTGCGACAATAATTCGTTCTTTTCGATAGATATAGTACCAATCAGAATAGGTCGCCCAGTTGAGTGGATTTCCTTAATGGCGCGAACTAGGGCCGTGAATTTTCCTTTTACGTTTTTGTAAACTTGATCCGGCAAATCTTTTCTGATCATCGGTCGGTGTGTCGGGATCAATACTACTTCGAGGTTATAAATTTTATGAAATTCTTCGGCTTCGGTTTCAGCAGTACCAGTCATACCGGCCAATTTTTTGTACAAACGGAAATAGTTCTGGAAAGTGATGGTAGCGAGAGTTTTACTTTCTTGCTGAACTTTCACACCTTCTTTGGCTTCGATGGCTTGGTGCAAGCCTTCAGAATATCGACGGCCAAACATCAGACGCCCGGTAAATTCATCGACTATAACTACTTCCCCTTCTCGAACGACGTAATTGATGTCTTTTTTAAATAAAGTTTTGGCACGGAGTGCGGCATCAGCTTGATGTCGAAGTTTAGGATCATTATAAATCGCATCACCGTACTTTTTTTCTAATTTCACATTGCCTTTTTCAGAGAAAGCGACCTGCTTTTTCTTTTCATCTACAACGTAATCATCAGGGCTAAGTGAAGTAATGACTTTTGCAAACTCAGAATACATATCTGTCGAATCAGTATCAGGGGCGGAAATGATGAGCGGGGTTCTAGCTTCATCAATCAAAATCGAGTCGACTTCGTCTACGATAGCATAGTGCAAATCTCGTTGTGACATTTGATTCGGATCCCAGACCATGTTGTCGCGCAAATAATCAAACCCATATTCGTTATTTGTGCCATAAGTGATATCAGAAGCATATGCTTGTCTTCGTGGCACTGGGCGCATATGTTTGACGTCCAGGACCAATCCTTGCACTCCGGCTTCAATCTGTTTGATTTCTTCTTCTTCTGGTTTGAAAGTCGGGTCATAGATAAACGACTGCTCGTGTTGGATCGAAGCAACTGACATTCCCAAGTAGTGATAAATCTGGCCCATCCAAGAAGCCTGCCATCTGGAGAGATAATCGTTAACTGTGACCAGATGCACTCCTCGGCCAGTTAGAGCGTTAAGGTATAGCGGAAGTGTAGCAACCAAAGTTTTTCCTTCTCCAGTTCTCATTTCAGCGATAGCGCCAGTGTGAAGCACCATGCCACCGATTAGCTGCACATCATAGTGGCGCTGACCAATGGTTCGTTTTGATGCTTCTCTCACCGCTGCAAAAGCTTGAGGTAATAATTCTTCCAATTTGGCTTTTTGCTGATCTAAATCCAAACTCGCCAACTGTGCTTTCCATTTAACAGTTAGTGCTTTGAGATCGTCTTGTGATTTGGATTCAAATTCTTTTTCCAGGGAGTTGATTTCATCAACTTTTTTCTGGAGTCGTTTGACTACAGCCTGGTTCGAATCTGAAAATAAATTACTAAAAAATGCCATATAATCCGGCTACGAACTTACGAATAAATACGAAAGTACGAAAATTAGTTAATATTTAATATTCTACGAAATTTCACACCCTCTCTTGTAAAATTTGCTAAGATACCAAGCTTCAAATCGTTTGCTTTAAGATATGCCACCACTTGCTCGATATTTTTCTTTGAAAAGGGCTTATCTTTCTTAATTTCAATTGCTATCTTGGATTCGACAACAAAATCTATATAATATCTACCGATTGATTCACCTTTGTACGTTAATGGAACAAATGCTTGTTCTTGAAACTTTATTTTTCTTTTGGCAAATTCTAAAGCCACCGACTTTTGATAATATTTCTCTTGGTAGCCACTCCCTAGTTCTCTGAACACTTCGATCAAAACTCCGACGATCGCATAACTTAGCTCTGGATACACAAGATCTTGTCTACGAAGACCCGTCTGCATTTTTTCGTATTTTCGTAATATTTAGTACTTTCGTAGCCGTCCTATTATACAAAAACCCGGGCAAAAAGAAAAGGCCGAACTTCTGTGCGTCCGACCACGTGATTGCCTTCCACGGACCGATCATCCTTCGAGGAGTTCCAGCTTCTGGTTAGCATCCGTGAGCTTTTGCTGGAGATCACCAGCAAACCTCCGAAGAGAACCAGCGACCAGGGCCATGTCAGGGATTTCCTTGTTGATCTCGTTGTACGCCACTATCAAGCCATTGTCGGCAAGATAGCGTGAGAGCTCGACTCTCTTGTTTTCGGTAAGCTTTTCGCTCATATCCTCCTCCACGAGGATCAATATATGCTGTCTCTGACTTATTGTCAATCTAACTGATTAAATATACAAACGGCAATTTGCTACCATACTTGGTAGTATAGTAACATTTGCCCAGATGATTATTAGTCAAAATGAAAAGGCCACTATAGACCCTTTCGGGCTTATTGTCAATTCTAAACTAAAGTTTATTTCTGATCTTCGGGTGGACTTAAATCTACTTCTAAATAATCGTGAGGTTCGTTCCCCATCCATCTTTCCACTACTCGCAAACGTTTCGCGCCATGCATTCGTTGCATCAACTTACCGACCAACTCATCAGCTCGAGTATGCATAGTAATTGCTTTTAATCCCTGTTCTTTTGCTTTTTCAACTGTTGCTTGAAATATCTTCCCGAAATTTCCACTAGCTCTAGCCTCTTCTAAAATTGCAGCATCATATACATAAAGTTTATCTTTTTCGTTCTGAAAATCAGCATCTTGACCATATTCAGGG
>Ga0209640_10006229_pt1 | contig 10439 bp, 12 predicted proteins | sample RifCSP10_1_FD_184018 | JGI IMG/M metagenome (GOLD analysis project Ga0209640, IMG submission 184018) | Soil microbial communities from Rifle, Colorado - Rifle CSP2_sed 10_1 (SPAdes) (version 2) | ecosystem: Environmental > Terrestrial > Deep subsurface > Rock core/Sediment | place: Rifle...
TCTTTGCACGGGCAACTTCCTTGCCACTCGCTGCATTGGTTACCACATACACAAACTCACACCCCGCGTCCGCCATCTCCACCACTCCAACGTTGATGCGCAGCCGGTCACCGCGGAACGCTTCGGACCTGTAGACCACGGCCGCATCCGCCATGATCAATCCTGCGCCCCCGACATCCAGCTCGCTCATCCCGTGTTGCGCAAGCATGCGCACACGCGCTTCCTGAAGAAGGGAAAGCAGGGCGTCGTTCCCGAGATGCCCCCCATAGTTGATGTCATCGACACGGACGTCGATCTCTGTCGTGAACTGGAAACGTTCCGGAACCTCGATCTTCACGCGTGCCATGGTCAGAGCCCGAATTCCACAAGTGTGTGCGTCAGGATCTCGATGTTCCGCTCGAGCGTACTGAGTTTGATACGCTCGTTCGGTTGGTGGCCAAGGTACTCTTCGTCCGGCAGCGCGGGGCCGAAGACCACCGCATTGGGAAGACGCTTGGCATAAGTTCCTCCGCCAATCGATCCTGCCGCGCGCCGCTCCCCGGTGATTCTGTTGTAGATACCCAGAAGTCGCTGCACCAGTGGAGTGCGGGGATTGATGTACTGTGCGTTGCTCAGGTAATGTGTCGTCTTCAGCGTGACATTCAGATCCTTGTTGAACGCGGTGTAGCGGGCGTTCAGTGCCTTCTCGATTGCCTTGTGCGTAATCCCTTTGGGGATCCGGAAGTTGACCATCAATTGCACCGTTGAATCGGTTACTTCGAACATGTTTGTCGCGACCGTGACTTCTCCCATGAAGCTGTCGCGGTGCTGTATGCCAAGGCTCTTTCCGTCGAGCTCGAACCCGATGTATTTCGCACCGAAGTGTGCAAGCCGGGAAAACGCGTTGGACAGCGGCCCGACTTCCCGATCGAGGAACACCAGAAGATCCATCAGAGCGTTATGGCCGGTAGCGGGGAGACTGGAGTGCACTGACTTTCCGTATGCGGAGACCACCAGCGTATCGCCGGAGGTTTCAACGACGAGGCGTGAGCCGGGACGTTGCGCCATGAACGCTGTGGCCTTCGTCGTAACCGACTCCGCTGCTTCGGAAAGAGAAATACCGCTCGCACAGAGCTTCGCCACAGCCTTGTCTGGAACGATGGAAGGCGAGAATCCTGAGCGCAGGTCTGCAATCCAGAGGCCCGTGGCTGCAGGTGATCCTGCCGGGCGGGGGAGCTCAAGCCATGTTCCGCACCACCCTTTCTCGGCACAGATGACAGGGTACTGCATGTCCACCACAATCGTCTGGTCCGGCGGGCGGTGCGTCTTGAGGTACGTCTTGACGTCTTCGTTGGCTGATTCCTCGTCGGTTCCAACAAGAAGGATGAGTTTCTTCTTGAGCGGAAGTCCACTGTCAAGGATGGCCCGCATCCCGTACATGACAGTAACGATCGGTCCCTTGTCGTCTACCGTCCCTCTCCCCCACATCTCGCCATCGATCAGCTTGCCACTCCATGGGTCATGCGTCCAGCCGGAAAGGTCAACCGGCTCAACGTCGGAGTGAGACATGACCCCGAACGACTCTTTTCCCTCTCCGATCCAGATCTCCTGCACATACCCGCCGACATCATCGTAGTACAGCCCAAGCTTCCCGGCAAGAACCCGCAGATATTCCCGTTGCTTCACAAACTCGGGGTTCATCCTGTTGGGCGTCGGCGGTGCTTCGTGCGTCCTGAACTTGATCAACTCCGCCGTTTCATTGATGATCTGTTCCCGGTACACATGGCGGGCATAGGTGTGCGTGATCCAGGCGAACTCGGTTCTTGGAATCTTGCCCGTCTCCGGATTCGCAAACGCCTCTGCAATCCTCCGCGCTGTCGCATTCTCCCCTTGTTCCTCCAAACCCCTCACCATAAACCCGACAAACCTCCCGTACACGCTCTTGCTGTCACCGCGGCCCAAGACGTTTGCCTGCTGTGCGTACTCAGCCCCATGCTTCTTCAGGAGAATCTGCAATTTTTCCAACGATTGTCCTTCTGTTTTCAGAGGAAGCATCAGGGTGATGAGCAGAAAAAGAGAGAGTTGTAAAAAACTGAACGGTGAAGAGACCTGACTTCTCTGTTTCATTTGCGCTCCATTCCTTTTCATGTGTAGCCTCGTTTGGACTATGGTCAGTTCTTCAAAGCAAGTGTCAGTCCGTCACCAATCGGGAGAAGACTGACCACAACGCGCCGGTCATTCTTAAGATGCTCATTGAATGCCCGAATCGCTTGCGCGTGCGGATCATCCGAAGCAGGATCTGCGACCTTCCCTTCCCAGAGGACATTGTCAACGGTAATAAGCCCACCCGGTCGCATGAGCCGCAACACCTTCTCATAGTACCGGATGTAGTTCTCCTTGTCAGCATCGATGAATGCAAAATCGAACGTCCCTCCTTCCCCGCTCGCAAGAAGAGCATCCAGGGTCTCTAATGCAGGAGCAATCCGGAGATTAATTTTCTGAGCAACTCCCGCTTCTTTCCAATATCGGCGGGCAATGGAAGTCCATTCCTGGTTGACGTCACATGCGACGAGCCGTCCGTCGTCCGGGAGTGCCATTGCCACCCTGAGTGAACTGTAGCCCGTGAATACTCCCACCTCCAGTGCCTTCCTTGCCCCGATCATTTGCACCAGAAGGCTCATGAACTGCCCCTGCTCGGGTGAAATCTGCATCGTCGCATTCGGCAGTTGAGCAGTTTCCTCGCGCAATCTTTTCAAGATGTCCGGTTCCCGTACCGAGACGGCGAGAAGATACTCACGGAGCGCATCCGGAAGTCCAAGGGTTTTCCGCGACATTGAAACTCCTTTCACGCAAACTTGTACAGAACCACAGGCTCTTCACGCCGTGAAGGATGATGATTCGTCATGTGGGATTGCTGGAAAACGATTGCACACGGCCGCGCGGCGGTACAACGTAAGAAGAGTTTTGGAAGGAATCAAAAGGAAAGGCTGCAGGCTCGCTGCCGCCCCTCATGCAACTTTCACAACAACCATCGTCATGTCAGGGTGCTGGATTTGGGGTCCTTGTTCATCCCTGGGACATTGCGTGGATCTGGTCGGATTCATAAATGTGAATTCCGGAGCGACCTTCCCGAGCTGCACGGACCATGGCCTTGGCAACTGCTTCTGCTGGAATTGGACGGTACTTTTTCCACCCACCCACCATTGCAAACGAAAGGGCCTTCATGGCCAGTATCCCGATTCTCTCCCAGGGGCGGAATTCCTCCCTCTCCCCAACGAGAATGGAAGGCCTGAACACATGGACTGCGTCGAACGGCATCTTGGTGATTGTTTGTTCGATCTCTCCCTTGACACGGTTATAGAAGACATTCGAGGCCGGGTCTGCGCCGACCGCCGTGACGATCAGAAACCGCCGCGCACCGTTGACCTTCGCGATCTTTGCGATCTCATACGGATACGTGTAATCCACTTTTCGGAAAGCCGCCTCCGATCCCGCCTTCCGGATCGTGGTCCCGAGACAACAGAAGCCATCGTGTGCGCGAATCCGCTGCGCTGCCTGACCCAGATGCTCGAAGTCCACAACGTGCTGACTCAGCTTCTTGTGCTGGATCGGAAGCTCCTTTCTCCCGATGACGGTCACCTTCTCATACGCCGGATCCTCAAGGAGGAGGGAAAGAAGTTGTTTCCCAACGAGTCCGCTTGCGCCAACAAGTAATGCTGTGTTCATACGCTGATGTCCCTTGTTTTTACCTACATGCCCCGGTCCTGCCGCTCTTTTACCATTGTCTCGATGTGCGCGGCAAAATCCTGGTCGTCTGCAATGATTTGTGTGAAGGAATCCTTGTCGAGCACATAGAGATCGCAATACTCTTTTGCGCGTACACTTGCCGATCGGGGTTTACTCAGAAGAAGTGCAATCTCCCCGAAGAAGTCGCCATCCCGCAGCGTTGTGTAGACGCTGGTGCCATCACGGGAGATGACCTCCAGCTGCGCTGTGAGCCTTAGGCACACGTAAATCTCGAGATTACCTTGACGCGATTGTCAATAAACGATGACGTAATAGATCACGTACAGCCAGGAAAACAATCCATGGACAATTGCCCACAGGATCGAATGGTTGGTAGACCATGAGATCGCAATAGCGAGCGCGGTTCCAAATGTTACGCCGGACCTGACAAACTCTGACTTATACTGCATGATCATTTTCCCTTTCGTGAACTCTTTCTTTAATCCCCGGAAAGATCTACCAGCTTCCTGATGATCCGCCTCCCGAGAAGCTCCCCCCGCCACCGGAGAAACTGCTTCCGGACGATGAACTGCTCCACGATGAACCTCCGCTCCTGAAGCCTCCACTCCCGCCAGAAGCACGGGGCGCCCACTTGGTCTTGAATTTCTTCCCCACACCACTGCGGGCAAACCAGATCCTGGCGATAATGAACCCGACGGCGTAAACGCCGAAGAGGAGAACTCCGGGAGTGAACCCGAGGATTGCCGTTGGAAAGAGTCCCCAAAACGGAATGAGGAACACATACAGAAACCAACCGATGAACCCATCGGAGAGAAGCGCAACCGTTGTGAAGACACCTACAACAATCGAGAAGATGACAAAGGCAAAGATCCGGGCCCACAGATCCTCAAATCCTCCACCAGTCCCGGTTTCTTCATCGACCGTATACTCACCACGGATGGCAGCGAGGATAGCCACGGCACCCCCTCTTATCCCCCCCTCAAAGTCTCCGTCCCGAAACCGAGGGATAATGTCCTTCCGGATAATACTCCCGGCAACAAGATCTGTCAGCACGCCTTCCAGTCCCTGTCCCACTTCAATCCGGACCTTCCGATCGTCCTTTGCAACCAACAGGAGAACGCCGTTGTCTTTTTCTTTCTGTCCAAGTTTCCAGGTCTCTACCACCTTCATCGAGTACTCTTCGAGCACGTCCCCTTCGAGGCTTCTAATTGTCAGGACCACGACCTGATTGGACGTCGAGTCTTCGTGTTCCTTGAGGAGTGCCTCCAGCTCCATGCGGGTCGAAGAGGTGAGAAGCTCGGCAGTGTCATTCACACGGCCTGCGAGGAACGGCACTTCGGCGGCAAGCAGAGCGGAGTGACACAGAACGGCAACAAGCGCTGGGCAGATAAGAGCACGGAGGAGTCGGAGCGACGTCATGGTTTTGGTGTTGTACCAGTCCGGAGGTTGTCGGAAAGTTCGTCGGTATCGTCTTTCCGTTTTGCAACGCCTTCTTGTTCCAGCAACGCACCACAGCGGCGAATAGCGGCAATCAATCCGTCGGCAGGTTTCCGCGCCTTTATCGCATCCACGACCAGCGTGATGATACCATCCCATTCGGCCCGGGCTACCTTGCTGTTGATACCCGAATCGCCAAGCACGACCACGCGGTGCTCGAGAAGACTGAGGAAGATCAGCACGCCGGTCCGATCTCGCGTAGCGAACACTTCTTCGGAAAGGAAAGCTTCGCCCGCGCGTTGCCTGACTCTCCGCTCCATGAGATCAGCACCGGCAAAGAGTCGCTCCACAGCTGGAATGAAATGTGCCGCAAGCGCTCCAAGGATAACGGCAGACATTGTCACCAATGAAATCTCGAACACACCAAATGGCAGCCAGGCCACCGTGAAGCTTCGCAATGCCCCAAATGTGGCCAGAGGAATCATGCCGCAAATAACGCCGGCACGCCACTCCGCGACCTCGTACCAATCGCTTCGGTCCACCATGTACGGAACGATCTCTCCGGATGTTTGCCGCTCCACTTCCTTCACTGCCAGTGAGATTTTCTCCCGGTCGGACTCAGAAAAGAACTTCGAGTGGATATGCGTCATACATGCCTTTCAGGTTGGACGAGCGGCGTCAAAAGAAATGCCACCGGCTCAATGATACAGAAAATTCTGGTGATAATCTTCTTTGTCAGATATCGATCGACTAAGGAGAGTTGTTTGCGGAGGGTACTCACGGGGTCAGGCGCTCTTTCAAAAAACACATGAACTTCCCGGACGATGCAAGGTTCGTTTGTGAGATGCTATGATGTGAGTGGTTACTTCGGCCGGTAGTACCTCATCGCCTCTGGCAGCGATTCGCGGATCTTGGCAATACGTGTTTCATCTGACGGATGCGTGCTCATGAACTCCGGTGGCGCCTGCCCGCTCTTTTGTGCAGCCATCCGTTGCCAGAAGCTGATTGCCTGGTTCGGATCATATCCCGCCATCGCCATGAAGATCAGCCCGAGATGGTCTGCTTCACCTTCCTGCGTCCTGCTGAAGGGAAGAAGCGCGCCGTATTGGGCGCCAAGACCAAATGCAGTCATCCATAGTTGCTGTGTTTGCTCCGGCTTGTTGGCGAGCGCTTCCTGTAATGCCATCCCTCCGAACTGCGCGACCATCCCCTGGCTCATCCGTTCATTCCCGTGTTCCGCAACCGCGTGGGCGATCTCATGTCCCATCACCACCGCGAGGCCCGCCTCGGTTTGCGTTACAGGGAGGAGACCCGAGTAGACCACCACTTTGCCTCCCGGCATACACCAGGCGTTCACCTCCTTGCTCTCGACAAGGTTGAACTCCCAATTGTAACCGCTCAGTTGCTCTGAGAGATTCTTCTCTCGGAAGTACTGTTCCACCGCAAGCTGAATCCCCCGGCCGACTCTTTTTACGAGAGCGATTTGTTGTTGGTCGGTGCTGACCTTGTTGGTCTTCAAAAACTCCCCATATTGTTGTGAACTCATGGAGAGCATCGTGGAACCCGGTATGAGGCTCAGTTGCCTCCTTCCTGTGATTGGAACGGTGCTGCAGGCAGAAAACAACAACGCGAGGCCTCCGAGTATCAGTACGATGCGGAGACGTGTGAGAAGAACCATCTGTGTCATACGAACCCCTTTGTGCTGTATGATAGATCCGGAAATCTGCGGTGTTACTACCTCGCCTTCAGGAGGTCGCGGATTTCCGAAAGGAGAACTTCCTGTCTGGGAGGGGCTGGTGGCGCTGCCGGTGCCTCGTCTTTCTTGCGCTTCAGTTTGTTAATGGCCTTTACCACGATGAAGATCGCAAACGCAACAATGGCAAAATCAAAGATGCTTTGAATGAACGCACCGTACCGCAATGCGACGGCAGGTGCCCCATCCGCTGCTGCTTTCAGGGCGATCTCCAAATTCGAGAAATCCACGCCACCGATCAACAGGCCGAGAGGGGGCATGATTACATCCCCAACGAGCGATGATACGATTTTTCCGAATGCCGCGCCGATTACTATACCAACCGCGAGATCGACCACATTCCCGCGCATTGCAAACTCTTTGAACTCCTTGATCATGCTCATATTGGTCCTCACTCTGAAAAGTGGAAAGGATGGTTTCCTGCTTAGAGCAGGGTATAGCTTATTCCGATTGCAAGCACTTCCTTCACCTGGGTTCTCCGTGTCACGGTTACGTCGTGGATGAACTGCACATTGAAGCTGACGTTTACATATTCGTTCACCCTTGCAGTAATGGTATTATCATTTCGCAGGATGATCTCATCCAGCGTCTTGAAGGGGGCAAAGAGTGCGAGCTTGGAGGTGAATTTCATGTTCTCTGCAAACTTCCATTCGGCGTCGGTGACAGACTCGATACCTCCCTCCACCCTTGTTTTCTCCACCTCCAGGGTCTGAGGATCATCTGCATAACCCGGGAAATCGCTCGTCAACACTTCCCGCATCGCAACGCCCAGCCGTGTCGTCACTTCGGGGATGGGCTGATAGGCCGCCCCCACACTTTGGGTGAGATAGGCGGGGTCAAAGATCTTGGACACTTCCGTTCTGGTTCCCAGGTCGTCATACTTGTAGCCGCTGGCAAACTGAGTGCGAAATGTCCCCGCCGCGTACGGATTGATGTACACACCCAGCTTGTAAATGAGAAGTGTTTCGAAATAGATCTCATCGTCCGTCTTACGCAGTCCTTGACTGCCCAGGCGTGATTGACCGAAGGCAAGTTTTAGCGTGTTCACCCAGTGAGTCTTTTCCTCTTCCTGAACGGACTTCGCCCCAAACCAGAGTGTGTAGGAGAGCGCGTTTTCACCCCCTTGTGCCCAATCTTTGAATGAGACCTGTGTCAGATTCACGCCGGTGACAACGTTGTGCGTCCACCCGAAGGGCTTGGAAGAATCCGCTCCTGCCTTCGCAGCGGTTTCCTGGAAACGCTTCTCACGCGCGGCATCATCACCAGTTTGTGCGTATGCCGTAACTCCAAAACACAACAAGACAGCTGTCAACACTTGCTTCATGTACTGTGATCCTTTCGCTTGTATGAAGAACACATCGCTGATGCCAGATGCACCTCTACCCCCTATACACCGGGGTAGGGCACATGCAACAATGTCACTTCGTTCTGAGAAACTCAATCCGACGGTTCATCCGGCGTCCAGAATTGTGACAAACCTGCAGAGTGGTTTCATGATGGTTCTTTCTGGATGTGGTGATGGTGTGAAGTATAGAAAAATGAGGCAATGAAAGGGGTTACAACAGAATGGTCCGTGAAAAAAGTTCCACCGAAAGAGCCTACAAAGCAAGTCCTTCGGCAAGATTTTGTAAAAGAAGATCTCAGACGAAGTATCAGGGCTCATGGGTAATATAAGAATCCAGAGACTGAAAAGAAAGAGCATCGTCAGTAATCCGAACCCTAGAGAAACCCTTATTGAAATCCGGTACGGTATGGGCGAGTGGCGCTCAACGTACTTCATTCCGTTTCAAATAGCTTGTCCCCTCCAGGGCGAGCTGATCCACGGCCAATTCAAAAAGCTTCAGCCACCTCGGCCCAACAAGAATCTTGATCATCCCGATGGATGTTCCATGGAAGACTTCCGTATTGGTAATGCGTGTCCGTCCTCCGGGGAGTTCTTCGAACCTCCAGATGTGGCACGAACGGATACCGTCCTCTTCTTTCCACCATACAACCTGTTCACCTTCGGAGACCTTCTCCACGTGTTCATGCGATGTTCGTTCGCCCACGGGGAATCCTAGGTTGAGCACTTGTTCAAACTGTGCACCAGTGCGCCACCCCGGCTTGCCGAGCCAACGGGCGGATTTGTGCAACGGTCGTGACCATCGGGGCCAGCCGGGAAGTTCCGCCCAGATAGACCATATCACTGATCTCGGGACGTTGACCTCCTTCGAGATAGAAATGACAAGCGTTCTCCACTCCGGCTGATCCACACCTATGCGACGCATGGCCTCTGCGGTCACCGTGGCCGGCGTCTCATCCCCTACACTCCATTTCTGATATGTCGATGTTGACGCAAACGCAAACAGAAAGAAGGCTCCCGCAAACACTAGGAGTGGAAGGGACAGAATGAGCAACAACTTGGGTTTCATATCTTACACATCACATAGGATGATGCTAAATATCCTCATGGCTGCGGAGAAGAACCAAACATTGAAATCGCAAATCCCCGGCGCGCAAGGAGTGCGCGGTTATCCTCGACAAACTTCGCAATCGCTTCGATACCGATGGATTGTGTAATGCCATAGCGGATGTTAAACCGTCGATCGACGTAGATATTGCCGGTATAGGGAACACGGGGATCGTATTCCAGTTCTTCGCCTTCCCTGGTCGGGACAAGAAGGTATTCAGAACTGCCTGGCACCAATTTGACGATACCAACCAACTCAAAATTGGGAACCCCATCCCTGATGCCAAGCACGAGTCCTCCACTGAAACCTCTGTTGAAGACTGCGTCTGTAAGGAATGAGCCTTGCCTGTCTTTGTTCGGACTGCTGACCGTTCCTTTCGTCACCATCTTGAACCCCATGGGATAGCCGAACAAATACACGAACGAGCCCCACTCCAGTTCGCGCGCCTTCCCCAGCGGGTAGCCGAAAACTTGAATCCTCTTCTCCGGCTCGAGGTTGAATTTCTTGCCAACCAGTGCAACATCCAGCGACCGATCCATCGCCAGAATTTCCACCTCTCCTCCTTCGGGAAACACTGCAATGTAGTTAGACTGCCGTTCTTTGATCGAAAAGCTCTGGATGTATGGGCCCGGCTTTCCCTCCGCACCGGGGTGATACGAGACGGCGGTATCGGGGAAATCCACAATGTGCGCGCATGTCAAGAGCGCAACACGCTTGTCCTGATAATGAACGACAGTCGCGGTCCCGGAACCTGTGTTTCGATAGTACACCACCTTTGATGCTCGTTGCTTGATCGTGCTTTCTGAGAGACCGCTCAGGGATACTTTGCTCGACTCCGCAAAGACATAGCTTCTGTAGTAAGCGACGCAGTTCAGCATGTGAACAGTTTCGCCAATCTCTTCCAATTGTTGCGCGCACCCCTTGTATGGGAATTCGGTATCGTATTTCCCGTCGAGCAATGTGGGAAAAACCTCTTTGTACACCGAGGGTGCACATGAGATCCACATCATCGCGGTCAGAAGAAAGGCCACATGGGACAGATGGGAGAGTGCCTTCATAATGCATTACCCATG
>Ga0209640_10006230_pt1 | contig 10438 bp, 9 predicted proteins | sample RifCSP10_1_FD_184018 | JGI IMG/M metagenome (GOLD analysis project Ga0209640, IMG submission 184018) | Soil microbial communities from Rifle, Colorado - Rifle CSP2_sed 10_1 (SPAdes) (version 2) | ecosystem: Environmental > Terrestrial > Deep subsurface > Rock core/Sediment | place: Rifle...
TGGGCGTCGTGCTGCTGACTTTCCTCTTCGGCGCGCTGCTCACCATTGCCGTGCCGGCCACCGCAGGCCTGCTCGCGCGTCTGGCGCACAACGTGCGGCTCGAAGGAAGCGAGGGCGGTGATTCGAAGATGGCGAGCGCGCCCCCGCGCGTCTCCTACGTGATGGCGATCGGGCTCGCCACGGCGGGCTGGCTGCTGTTCAAGGGATGACGCGCGTGGCCGGGCCGACGCTGCGCCGGCTCCTCGTGCGCTGCGCCGTCGGCGGACTCGCGGCCTTGGCAGCCTCGCCCGCGAGCGGCGGCGCGCCTGTTACGGGCCGCGCACAGGAGCTGCACTTCGAGCCGCGGGATCTGATCGCCGAAACGGCGTCCGATTACCGGGCCTATGTCGAGCGCCTGGACGCGAAACGGCTCATCGAGCGGGACTCACCGAGTGCCCGGCGCGTCGAGCGCATCTTCCGGCGACTGCTGCCGCATGCGATGCGCCTCAATCGGGAGAGCGAAGCGCTTCGCTGGGAAGTGGTGATGGTCCGGGAAGATGCGGCGAATTTTGCCCTTCTGGACGGACGCATTTTCGTCTCCGCCCGCTGGGCGCAGCGTGGGCGCCTGACGGACAGCGAACTCGCGCTGCTGCTTGCGCACGAGATGGCGCACGTGATCTCGAACCACATGCTCGAGCGCCTGTCTGCGCTCGCGGCGAAGGACCCGGAAAACCGGGGGAGCATCGGGGATCTGCTGCGCGAGTCGCGCGAGCAATGGCAGATGGTGCGCGAGATTGCGCCGCTGATGCGCGCTCAGGAGATCGAGGCCGACCGGGTGGGCGCCGCCATCGCGGGCGCTTCCGGCGTGCCGCTCGGCCAGGCGGTGCGTCTGTTCGACCACATGGCACGTGCCGAGGAGCGCAGCTTCGGAATGGCGTTCGTGAACAGCCACGACACGGCGCTGCGCCGCAAGGCCGATCTGCTGGAGTGGGCGTACTCGATGGGCTGGCCGGCGCGGGCCCGGCGCTAGAGCTTCAGCCGGTCGCTGCGCTGCTCGCCGGCCGGATCGGCGATACCTTGAGGTTGGCTTCGGCGCTTGCCTTCGTCTGCGCCACTTCGCGCACGCGCTGCTCGCGCCGGATGCGGGCGAAAGTCTTCTTCAGGTCCGTCTGGGCGCTGGGCGTGTACTGAAACGAACGATCGAGGATCGATTTCATGTGGCTCCTTGCCTCGCGACGAACTCGCGCGCCCCGGTCCCTGCACTGCCCGGCGAGCGAGCAGGCGCCACTGTATTGGGGGAAGGCCTTTCTTACTATCACAGGAGAGCGAGTTTGCTGTAGCGCGGGCGCGCTCGCACCTGTAGAAATAAAGCTACGCCGGCGGCGATTCAGCCGAGCAGGTCCGCCGCCGCACGCCGATACCCGGCAGCGGCACGCTCCTCGAGCGCATGGCGCCGCTCGCGCACCCGCCAGCGCCCGCCCACCATGACATCGCGCACCATTGCTTCCGCGCCGGAAAACAGGAACGCATTCGCGACTGCGTCCGCGGTGCACGCGGCGAGGTCGGGGTGCTCACCATCGAGCACCACGAGGTCGGCGCGGTGACCGGGTGCGATCGCGCCCATGGAGCGTCCGAGCGCCTGCGCGCCGCCTTGCGCGGCTTCGAGCCAGAGCGCCGTCCCGACCCCGCGGGTCGAAGAGCCGACGACCAGATTGCGCCTGCGCGCGGCAAGCCGCTGCGCATATTCCAGCCACCGCAACTCTTCCGCCGGGTCGCGGCAAACGTGGCTGTCGCCGCCGATACCGTAGCGGCCGCCCGCCCGCCGATAGTCGGCGAGCGGTGGAATTCCATCGCCCAGATTCGCTTCGGTGCTTGGGCAGAAGCCGGCGATCGCACCGGATGCGGCAAGCGCGCGCGTCTCCTCCGCGGTCATGTGCGTCGCATGGACGATGCACCAGCGCGAATCGACCGGGATGTTCTCGAGCAGGAACTCGACCGGCCGCTTGCCGCTCCAGGCGACGCAGTCGTCCACTTCCCGTGTTTGCTCGGCAACGTGAATGTGAATCGGCGCCAGTGGATCCTTCGCGTGCAGGCCGGCCGCAAGATCGCGTAGCTGCGCGATGTCGACCGCGCGCAGCGAGTGTGGCGCTGCGCCTGCACGCACGTCCGGATCGCCGGCGGATGCCGCCCGGGCTGCGTCGATCATCGAGAGCACGCCTGCGACATCGCTCAGGAAGCGCTTCTGTTCGGACTTGGGCGGGCGCCGGCCGAAATTCGACCATGCATAAAGGCTCGGAAGAAGCGTGACGGCGATCCCGGCCGCGCGGGCCGCCGCCAGGTGGCGCAGCAGCATCTCGGCGGGTTCTGCGTAGCGTGCGCCGGCCGGATCGTTATGCACGTAATGGAATTCGGCGACCGCGGTGTAGCCGTGCTTGAGCATCTCGACATACAGATGCGTCGCGATGGCCTCGGCCTGTGCGGGCTCGAGGCGCGACACGAACCGGTACATCAGCTCGCGCCAGGTCCAGAAGTCATCCTCGGAGTCGCCGCGCATCTCTGCAAGCCCCGCCATGGCGCGCTGGAAGGCGTGCGAGTGCACGTTCGCCATGCCGGGCAGCACCGGGCCTGCAAGGCGCTCGGCGCCTGCCGGTGACGCAGAGGCCGCAACGCTCGCGATGTCGCCGTGCTCGTCGACCTCGATGCGCACATCGCGCGCCCAGCCGCCGGGCAGCAGCGCTTCGTCGCAGAACCAGGCTTTCATGCCGCTATCATAGAGACGAAAACGTGCCTGCCCATGCGAACCTGCTCCCGCTTGCTGATGGTGCTGCTGATGCTGGCGGCGCTGCCCGTCATGCCTGCTGAAGAGCTCCCGATCCCTCCCGGAAGCCGCAGGAACGAAGCCCTCGGCGGAGCGACCACCCTTGCGCCGGGGAAGAACTATGTGCGCAGCGTCTACGAGACGCCGGAAAGCATCGACGCAGTGACCGACTTCTACCAGCGCCGGCTGTCCGGGGTGGCCCCGGTCCGCGAAGGCCGGACCGTCACGTTTTCGACCGCGCAAGGCGTGGTGAAGCTGGTGCCGCTCGAGAACGGAACGCGCATTACGCTCATCGTCGGCCCGCGCTGAGCGGCTACGGCTTGTCGAGCAGCAGGATTCCGTCGAACGCCTTGCCGAGCTTGTCGCCGGCCTTCGCAACGTCGCGATTCTTGCGCAAGTCGATCAGCTCGAGGCGCTGCGCAAGCGGCGATGCGAGCAGGATTTGCGCGGTCGCCTCGTTCATGCCGCAATTGCGCAGCCGCAGCACGCGCAGTGCGCCTAGCCGTTGGACCGCGCCGAGCGCTTCGGCGATCTTCGCCCCGAACGTGTATTTCGAAGGTCCATCGAACACCAGCTCGACCAGCCGGTCGTATCCGGGCGATGCCCCGATGCGCTGAAAATCCTCGGGAAAGACATCGTTGCGCGAAAGATCGAGCCATTCGAGGCGCTGGAACGGCGCGCTCGCAAGCGCGTCGATCATCTCGTCGGCAAAACCGGAATAGGCGATGCCGAGCCGTCGCAGCGCCAGGACGCGCGGATGCGACAGGAATGCCGGATCGCGCTTCGACTGCTTGCGCGCCGCCTCGGCGCGCTCGGTGCGGCTTTGCCCGCCGACCCACACGAAGCGCCCCAGCGCGCCGGCGACGTCGAGCGCCTCGAGCGCCGCGAGGTTCGGCGAATCGAGGATCGCCTGCACGTCGCTCGAGTAAATGCCGACGTAGCGATCGACCTCCTGGTGGCGGAGGTTCAATTCGCGCAGGCCGGCGGCGTCGCGGCATGCCGCGAGCTTGCCCACGTCGGAGGAAGAGAGCGCGCAGCGCGGCAGCTCGAGGCCGCCGAGCGAGCGCAGCGCCTTGCGCTCGATCAGCCGGGCGAGCGCCTCGCTGCCCGCGGCCTGAAAGTCGCGCGGATGGGTGTCGCTGTCGGTTTCCACGACGCCGCCTATTTCCTCGAGGCGAACGCAGAAAAGCCGCGCAAAGAACGGCGAACCGAGCACCGCGTCGAGGCGCCGCACGATTTCGTCGGGGGCCGAGTCCTGCAGTCCCGAAAAGTCGACTCGTCGCAGCAACGGCGCAGCGCCGAAGAGCGTCTCGCCTTTCTCGGCAAACGTTCGCGCATCGACGATCGCTTCGTCGACGAAGCCGCGGCGGAAAATACTGCCTTCCGCGAGGCCGTCGAGCGCGGCCCATTCGCGTTCGCGCGTCGCAAGCAGCTCGCTTTCGCGCCGGCGGTGTGCAATCGCGCGGCCGCGCTCCAGGCCGCCGCGCTCGAGCTCGCATTGGATCCGGACCAGCTCACCCCGCTCGCCGCCGATTGCCTCGGCCCACGCGAGACGCGGTGCATCGTCCTCCGGGGCGGCGACACACGCTTGAAGCAATTCGGGAATAGGCTGCATGCGTCGCCTCCGGGTTTTGCACTATTCTAGCGACGAGACCTCATGAAGGACGCCGACAGCTGGTTCCAGGAAGGAATGCATCACATCGAGATGTCGTACCACGCGGACTATCACTCGGAGCTGGTCGGAGATCTCGAAAGTGCGCTTGCCGCGTTCGATCAGGCGCTCGCGCTGCAGCCCGCTCATGCCGATTCGCTTGCCGAGAGAGCGGTCGCGCTTGCGCGCCTGGACCGGCATGAGGAGGCCATTGCGGCGTTCGCGCAGGCGATCCGCCAGCGGCCGGAGAATGCGGAGCTCCGGCTGCTCAGGGCCCGTTCCCTCAACCGGCTCGGGCGCCACGAGGAAGCCCTGGTTGCGTGCGACGAGGTGCTGGTGAGACGCGCGGAGGACGCGGAAGCGCTCTATCTGCGTGCGCTGGCCCTCGATGCCCTCGGGCGGAACGATGCGGCGCTCGAGACCTGGGACCGTTTCCTGCAACGGCCCGACCCTCGGTCGTTCTATGTCAATCGCACCAGGGCGCGGCTTGCGCGCGCGGCTGGCCTGGCGAAGGCCGGACGGCATGCGGAGGCGGTCGCAGGGGTTCTCGAAGTGATCCGGGACGACGAGGGATTCAGCGCGGAACGCGATCTTCACGCGGTGCTCAGAACCATCGATGCCGCACGCGAGGCGTATGCCTCGTACCTTGCTTCGAAAGCGGACGACGCGCTCGCATGGATTCGCGCCGGACAGACCTATATCCGCGCAGGGCTCGTTGCCGAGTCGCAAAAGGCTTACGAAACCGCGACTCGCGTCGCGCCGGCAAATGCGGACGCCTGGTGGGGAGTCGCGGAAGCAATGGCCGGGGCCGGCCGGCGCGCAGAATCGATCGCGATGTTCGACGAGGCGCTCCGCCTCAAGCCCGGCTATCTTGGGGTGAAGGCCCGGCGCGAAGTCGTGCTGCGGGAGATCGCGCTGGCAAAGGATGCGGATGATTCGAAGCGGCCGGGAGCGCGTCCGTGAGCGGAACACACGACGCGGTCTGGCTGAACTCGCATGTCGCGACGATGCGCGAAGGCGGCGAACCGTACGGCGCAATTCGCGACGCAGCGATCGCGACGACGGAAGGCCGCATCTCGTGGGTCGGCGCGCGCCAGGATTGGAATGGCAACGCGAGGATCGAGCACGATGCGCGCGGCGCGTGGATCACTCCGGCGCTGATCGACTGCCACACGCATCTCGTGTATGCCGGCAACCGCGCCGAGGAGTTCGAGCAGCGGTTGAAGGGCGCGAGCTACGAGGAGATCGCGCGTGCGGGCGGCGGCATCCAATCCACGGTGCGCGCGACGCGCGCCGCTTCTGAGGCGGAGCTTTCGGCGTCGGCCGAGCGCAGGCTGCGGCAATGGACCGCTGAAGGCGTGACCGCGATCGAGATCAAGTCGGGCTACGGTCTGGATACCGCGAGCGAGGTCAAGATCCTGCGCGCGGCACGCTCGCTCGGTGCGCGGTGCGACGTGAAGACGACGTTCCTCGGCGCGCATGCGCTGCCCGAGGAGTATCGCGGCCGTCCGGACGAATACATTTCGCTCGTCTGCAACGAGATGCTCCCGGCGGTCGCGCCGTTCGCCGACGCCGTGGATGTGTTCTGCGAAAGCATCGCGTTCAGCGTGAAGCAGACCGCGCGCGTGTTCACCGCAGCGAAGGCGCTGGGCCTCGCCGTGAAGCTGCACGCCGACCAGCTTTCCGATAGCGGTGGCGCGCAGCTCGCCGCCCATTTTGGTGCGCTCTCGGCTGACCATCTCGAGTACACGAACGAAGCCGGCGTGGAGGCAATGGCGCGCGCCGGAACGGTCGCCGTGCTGCTCCCGGGTGCGTTCTATTTTCTGCGGGAAAAGCAGCTGCCGCCGCTCGGTGCGTTGCGCCGGCATCGCGTGCCGATCGCGATCGCGACCGATCACAATCCCGGCACTTCGCCGCTCGCGTCGCCGCTGCTTGCGATGAACCTGGCAAGCACGTTGTTCCGTCTCACGCCGGAGGAGGCGCTCGCGGGCTTCACGCGCAACGCCGCCCGGGCGCTCGGCATGCAGGCGACGCACGGCACGCTGGAACCCGGCAAGCGCGCGGATTTCGCGCTATGGGAGATCAGCTCGCCGGCCGAGCTCGCCTACGTCGCGGGCGCGAACCCTAAGGTCGCGCTGGTGCGCAGCGGAGAAATTCTTCGAGAAGCGCCTTGAGCTGCGGGCGCAGCCGCTCGGCCAGGTCTTCGCGGAAGCGGTACGGCGGTGCTTCTTCCATATAGGTGCATTGCGCAAGCTCGAGTTGCACGGCATGCACGTTTTCCTGCGGGCGGGCGTATCTGCGCGTGATGCAGCCGCCGACGTAGCGGCCGTTCAGCACTGCGCTATAGGCTTGCGCGCGCCTTGCAATCGCGAGCAATCGTTCGCCGGTTCCTGGCGCGCACGATGCGCCATGCACGGTACCGAGGTTGAGATCGGGCAGCTTCCCCTCGAAGAAGCGCGGCAGCACCGAGGCGATCGAATGCGCGTCCCACAGCAGCGCGTAGCCATGCGCCGCCTGGATGCGCGCCAGCTCCTCGGCAAGCTTCGCGTGATATGGCTCCCAATATTGCCCGACGCGCGAAGCGACTTCCGCGGCGCTGGGTTCCGCGCCTGGCGCATAGAGCCGCTCGTATCGCGCGGTATCGAGCGGCACGAGGCCGATCGTGTCCTTGCCAGGGTAGAGGCTCGAGCCATCGGGCGGGCGGTTCAGGTCGATCACATAGCGGGAATGAGTGGCGACCAGCACCGATGCGCCGAGTTGTTCGAGGAAATCGTAGAGCCGGTCCACGTGCCAGTCGGTATCGTCGAGCCCGACCGCCACCGGAGTCATGCGCGCCGCGATCTCTTCGGGGACGTGAGTGCCGACGTGCGGCATGGAGACGAGGAGCGGCGCGGTGCCGGCGCGAAAGCGGAAGATTTCCATTACGCCGAAGGCAGCAGCCGGGGTACGAACCGGCGAAACGCACCCGACTCGACCAGATTGCGGATCGCCTCGATGTCCGGCGCGAAATAGCGGTCGTGATCATAGAACGCGACCCGCGAGCGCACGAGCGCATGTACCTCCTGCAACCTGGCCGACGTCTTCAGCGGCGCGCGGAAATCGATGCCCTGGGCTGCGGCGAGCAGCTCGATCGCGACGATTCCGGCCGAGTTCGCGGCCATGTCGGCAAGCCGCCGCGCGGCGAACGCCGACATCGAGACGTGATCCTCCTGGTTGGCCGAGGTGGGCAGGCTGTCGACGCTCGCCGGATGCGCGAGCGTTTTGTTCTCGCTTGCGAGCGCGGCAGCCGTCACCTGCGGCACCATGAAGCCGGAGTTGACGCCGCCATGCTCGACCAGAAACGGCGGCAGGCCGGAGAGCGAAGCATCGATGAGCAGTGCGATGCGGCGCTCCGAGAGCGCGCCGATCTCGGCGATCGCGACCGCCAATGCGTCGGCCGCCAGCGCGACCGGCTCGGCGTGGAAATTTCCGCCCGAGAGCACTTCGCCGCTCTCTGCGAAGACGAGCGGGTTGTCGGTGACGCCGTTCGCCTCGATTTCGAGGATCCTCGCCGCATAGCGCATCTGCTCGAGGCATGCCCCCATCACCTGCGGCTGGCAGCGCAGGGAGTAGGGGTCCTGCACGCGCAGGTCGTTCTCCAGGTGCGAGCGGCGGATTTCGCTTCCTTCGAGCAGCTTGCGGTAATGCGCTGCCGTCTCGCTCTGCGCAGGATGGCCGCGCAGTGCGTGGATGCGTGGATCGAATGGCGTATCGCTGCCCGCCGCTGCATCGACCGAAAGTGCGCCGGCGGCAACCGCCGCGGCGAACACGTTCTCGATGGCAAAGAGTCCGCAGAGCGCAAGCGCGGTGGACACCTGCGTGCCGTTGAGCAGCGCAAGTCCTTCCTTCGGCGCGAGGCGCAGTGGCGTGGGCAGGTGCACTTCGCCGATCCCCAGCAGCGCAAGGGCGAGATGCGCAAGCGGCGCAAGGTCCCCCGAGGCACCCACCGATCCTTGTGCCGGGATGCGCGGATAGAGGCGCTGCTCATAGAGATCGAGCAGCGCCTGCACCGTGCCAAGGCGCACGCCGGACGCTCCGCGCGCGAGGCTTGTCGCCTTCAATGCGAGCACCAGGCGGACCACCGCGTCCCCGAGCGGTGCGCCGACGCCTGCGGCATGCGAGAGCACGATGTTTTTTTGCAGTTCCTCGAGTTCTTCGGGCGGGATGCGCGTCTGCGAGAGCCGGCCGAAACCGGTGTTGATGCCGTAGGCGGGCTTGCCGCTCGCCGCGATTTGCTCGACCACGCGCGCGGAGGCTTCGATCGCCGCGCACGCATCCGGTGCGAGTTCGAGCGCCGGCGCATCGATTGCGATGCTGCGCAGTTGCGCGAGGGTGAGCGGACCTGCGCCGAGGAGAACGTTCACCGCAGCATCGGCAGCTTGAGGCCTGCGTCCTTCGCACAGGCGATCGCGTCCTCGTAGCCGGCATCGGCGTGGCGCATGACGCCGCTCGCCGGGTCGTTCCAGAGCACGCGCTCGATCCGCTTCGCGGCTGCTTCGGTTCCGTCGCACACGATGACCATGCCGGCGTGCTGCGAGTAGCCCATGCCGACGCCGCCGCCGTGATGGAACGACACCCAGGTCGCGCCGCTCGCGCAGTTGAGGAGCGCGTTCAGCAGCGCCCAGTCCGACACCGCGTCCGAGCCGTCCTTCATGCCTTCGGTCTCGCGGTTCGGACTCGCAACCGAGCCGGCGTCGAGGTGATCACGGCCGATCACGACCGGCGCCTTGAGTTCTCCCTTCGCCACCATCTCGTTGAACGCGAGGCCCGCGCGATGCCGCTCGCCCAGGCCGATCCAGCAGATGCGCGCGGGCAGTCCCTGGAACCGGATGCGCTTTCCCGCCAGGTCGAGCCAGCGGTTGAGCATCGCGTCGTGCGGAAAAAGCTCGCGCATCTTCGCGTCGCCGCGCACGATGTCCTCCGGGTCGCCCGAGAGCGCGGCCCAGCGGAACGGACCCTTGCCGCGGCAGAAGAGCGGCCGGATGTACGCCGGCACGAACCCCGGATAGTCGAACGCGTTCCTCACGCCGGCGTCTTTCGCTTCCTGGCGGATGTTGTTGCCGTAGTCGACGCACGGAATTCCCATCGACTGGAAGCCGAGGATCGCGCGCACGTGGTGCGCGATCGATTCGCGCGCCGACATCGCGACTTCATCGGGCTCGCGCCGGCGCAGGTCGCGCCAGCGTTCGAGCGACCAGCGCTCGGGCAGGTAGCCGTTCGCCGGATCGTGCGCCGACGTCTGGTCGGTGACGAGCGCCGGGCGGAACTGCGTCGCCTGCGCCAGCTTGAGGAGCTGCGGCACGACCTCTGCGGCATTGCCGGCGAGGCCGATCGACACCGGCTGCGTGGCGCTGGCGAGCATCGACATCGCCTCCTCGATCGAGTGCGCCTGTCGATCGAGATATCCGGTCTTGATGCGCATCTCGATGCGCGAAGGATCACATTCGATCGCCAGCATCGAGGCGCCGGCCATCGTCGCCGCGAGCGGCTGCGCGCCCCCCATCCCGCCGAGGCCCGCGGTGAGAATCCATTTGCCCGACCAGTTGCCGCCGTAATGGCGGCGGCCCGCTTCGGCAAACGTTTCGTACGTGCCCTGCACGATTCCCTGGCTGCCGATGTAGATCCACGAGCCGGCAGTCATCTGGCCGTACATCATCAGGCCCTTGCGGTCCAATTCGTTGAAGTGCTCCCAGGTCGCCCACTTCGGCACGAGGTTCGAATTGGCGATCAGCACGCGCGGCGCATCGGCGTGCGTGCGGAATACGCCGACCGGCTTTCCGGACTGGACCAGCAGGCTTTCGTCGGCTTCGAGCGCGCGCAGCGATTCGACGATGCGATCAAAGCATTCCCAGTTGCGCGCCGCCTTGCCGATGCCCCCGTAGACGACGAGATCCTCGGGACGCTCCGCGACCTCGGGATCGAGGTTGTTCATCAGCATCCGCAGCGGCGCC